>Ga0209594_1000085_pt1 | contig 74293 bp, 57 predicted proteins | sample AshMeaCrysSpring_FD_184126 | JGI IMG/M metagenome (GOLD analysis project Ga0209594, IMG submission 184126) | Groundwater microbial communities from Big Spring, Nevada to study Microbial Dark Matter (Phase II) - Ash Meadows Crystal Spring... | ecosystem: Environmental > Aquatic > Deep subsurface...
TTTGATGGCATCGTCAATCAGTGCATATTGTTCTGGTGTTCCGTTTTTCAACTTGGCTTCTACTACTAACATAAGCATCTTTTCCCTCGACCTGTTAGAATATTTTAACAGACTTTACCCACGATTGGTAGAATTAAGGAGTGTTTTTTTTAGTGGCGATTCATCCCCCGCTAATTGCAGTTTGTTGTTTTTTTTTTGAGCAATATAGCGGGGGCATTCTCGCCACATTTAGGTAATATTAAAAAGTTGAGTTAGTCAAAAAACTCCAACTATAGCGCTAACTTTTTTGTAACAAATTTTAATTAAAATTGAATACTGGATCTTCCCTCAACTTCTATAAAAATATTGCCAATATAGCAAAGCAAAACTAACGAACAACAACAGGGGAAAAACGAATCTGCCAAAGTTCATCAACTGTCTAATTTCGATTTGGCTGTTGGCCAACCATTGACTGTAGCCCACCGTAACCAGGAAGAGTTCTAAGCCAAGCAGTGCGTAAAGAATGTAAAATGCGTAGTCAAGTGCAACTACATAACCTATTCCGTCTGGTAATTTTTCAATCAAACTAAGATGATAAAAGACAACTGCTAAGAGAAGACCACTTACAGCTTCAACAGAAACTTGTTCAAAAGGTAGAAATAAAAGTAGATAAGCAATAACAACAAAAAACACCAAAGGTAACAACTCTTTGATGGTAAAACTAACTAAATCTCGCTCTACCTCAATAACAGCATTAAAACGGGAATATTGAATTTCTGAATCCCTTTCAATAAAACGATGATCGCCGAGAGTTGACTGATTAATGATGATATCGGGATAAAAGCTTACTTTTTTGACAATCCAGGCAGTAATCTCCGCAAAAACTTTGCCTCTATTCCATTTAGTTAAAATTGCTGGAGTAGTTATTTCTCTTATTCCAATATAATCTACAGCATAAATTAATTTATCTCTGGTAAGATTACTATGGCGAAAGCGAATGGCCAAGGTTTGACGATCAAAAGGATAGTCGCGAAAGTTAAATTCTTCTTTGAAATCAGCTTGAACCCGATATAATTGATAATTGACACCTTTTTGTAGAGTTGCTTTTTCAATGGGTTCTTCTAGGGTTAGTTTCTCTCCAGAATCTAGTCTTTCTACACCAAAATTACTAAACTCTATTTCTTCAGGTTTAAAATTGTTATTCTCATAGAGAAACCAAAGATAAAAATCAATGAGGTAAGTTGAGGTTTTCTCATTGAGGTTAGTTACTCGATTGATGTCAATCCCTGTATAAACAATATCGGTTTTCATCATATACTCCGAACCAAATTTGATAATGTTTTCTAGTTGGAGTTTTTCTTCTAAATTGTCAATCATTTTTTCATTGGGAATTGCTTGTAATTGGGTAAAAGCTGCTACTTGTAAACCCCTATAATATCTAACAATTACGAGAGGTGCGTATATATCTCCTTTATTGTTAAAATACTTGTCTTCAGCTAAAGTTTGAATAGCGGTATCTATGGGCTGAAGATTAGCTAAGGCTTTTTTAACCAAATAACGAGCTTTACCCCAGTTTTGTTGAGTCACTGCCTTTTGTAGTAACTGTTCTTCATTGTTTAATGACTCTTCAAGGGCTGCCACAATAGCATGGGCGGCATCATAATAAGAAGCAGCTCTAGTTCCAGGAGGTTGTCCGAAACGCTCTTCAAACATATTTCTAAACTCTTGTCCCGTTTCACCAGAGATATCAAACACAATGGGCGTAAGGGCGTAAATATTATTGGTGAAAAAGCCAGGTTTATCCCTCTCTTCAGGGGTATTAGCGAATCTGCGAGCTAAAGAAACGTCTCCTAAATTATCACCGCCGAAAATAGCGTAATCTAGGTTATAAAGCCTCATTTTGGCAATCAAACTTGCTGAAGCGTCTAAGCCTGCTGCCATAAATATAGCTCCTGGATCTTCCCCTCGTTTTTTGAGAGATACCAAGTTTTGCACAATGCTGGCTCGATCTGTCTCTTCTTCGAGAGTCCACCGATTGACAATTTCTCCCCCTAATTCAATAAAAGCTGTTTCAAAGTCTTTGGCTAAAGTCAAACCATAGCTATCAGGACTATAGATAATACTGATTCGCGATCGCTTGACAATTTGATATATATAATTAGCCATAAACATTCCTTGCTGGCTATTGATCAAAGTTGTCCGAAAATAATATGGGTTCCATTTTGTAACCTCATCGGCGGTGGCTGAACCAGTAACTGCAGGAATACCATAAGCTTGATAAATTTTTCCCGCTACTAAAGATGCATTACTACTATAATGACCAATTACCGCTAAAGCCTTACTACTAACAATTTCATGGGCTATTTTTCCAGCTATCTGGGGATCATTGTGGTCGTCATACACTTGCAAAACTAATTTATGACCGTTGATACCTCCAGCCTGGTTAATTTGATCAATATAAAGCTGTGCCCCATCAACCATATAGTTACCGTTAACTGCGATAGTTGGACTGACATCGGTTAGAGGAGCAACCAGAGCGATCGCTATTTTTGTGTGGTTAAACTCAAATAGGGAGACGGCGATCGCTATTATCAATGTCAACAATGACAAAAACGACCAAATAATAACTTTCCTGAGTTTCATTTTCGAGTCCCATTCTCAAAAATTTGCTTAATCTGAGCTATCGCCTCATCTGCTGATTCTTCGGGGGATATACCATCTAGGATAATGCGATTGAGAGCTTGACCCCAAACATTTGCTTGAAATACTTCCATATAAGAAGGGTTATCGCTGAAATAGTGAGCACGAGTGGGGGATTGAGTTAACATTTTTCTCACTTTCCCTAAGTGAGGATCTTCAGGATTAGTCCAGAAAGGATCATCCCAATTAGACTTATTTACGGGAAAAAAACGCCCCCCTGTCGCATTAATATAATTAATTAATATAACAGGCTGAATTAAATAAGATAAAAAGCTTTTAGCATCTTCAAAATTGCGATCTGAAAAAACTACAGCCTGTCTAACTACAGTTAAATAAGACATTGGTTCTCCATTAGGTTTACGTGGAAATTCCACTGTACCTAACTGATGTAAATAAACGTCAGACTCTTGAGCTCTCGCTGCAGGAATTGAAAGGCTTGGATTTGGTGTCAGGGCAATAATTCTATTGTATAAACTATAATTATTATCTATATTTTCCCATGCTACTGCTGCTGGTGGAATATAATTATTTTTGTATAGTTCAGTCCACCACTTTAAAACATTAATAATTCCCTGACGAGTTTCGGCGCTTTCAACTAATAATTCACCTGCTTCGTTCAGTATTTTAACATTATACGCTTCTAAAATATATTCAAAAAATAAAAAAGTATCGGTAGCATAAGGAGAAGTTGAAAATCCTAGGCCAAAAACTTCTTCCTGTTGGGATTTTAACTGTTGTTGTACTGTTATCCAAAATTGCCAAAAGTTGTTCCAATTTTGGGGGATATCTTCAGCACTATACCCTAATTTTTCCAGTAAATCCTGCCGATAATTTAAATAAATTCCTTCTTGATATATTGGCACTGCATAATAACTTTTCTGATTTTTTACTTGATTGTATTGATAAGAATATTTTAATACCGAAGTGGGGAAAGAACTTTCAATTGGTTTGATGATCTCAGACACATCTTTTAGTTTATCTTTCCAAGCTAAATGGGGCACTAAGCGACTATAATCAACTGCAATATCGGGAGTGTTACCAGATTCAATCGCTTTTTTAGTTTGTTCTATTAACTTTTCTTGCTCAAAAAATACTAGCTGAATTTTTTTGCCATTTTCCTTTTCCCAGTCACTAACTATTTTTTCAAAAAAAGTTTTTTCTTCTTCTACGTAGCCTTCATCCCACCAAATAGTTAGCATTCCCTCCTCTGTTGAAAGGAGCTCTATTGCATCTGCATCATCAGTCTTGATATTTACCACCGCCTCTTTCATACGTAATTGATAAAAGGCGATCGCTATTATTACCAGCAATACTGACACCAAACTTATCAAATTTTTTTTTCGTAGTTTAATCATTTTCAAAAATATCAATGAGATAATTATAATAAGTATTGGTATTTTTTTTGCTCAAGTATAGCAATTCCTTTATATAGCAATCCTAATTTATCACAACCTATTTAGGACTGCTATAGTCAATCATTAATTTGATTTTTGAGATATCTGTCATAATTTATTTCTTCGTGTTTATTACTTATCTTAATTTTAACAATTTTTAACGGTTAGAAAGTCCTTCTCTTGCTCTAAAATCTCTAATCGCTTGCAATAGTCCTTCTGAAGATGCAGAACTTATAACATAGAGTTTAAAAGTTTCTTGAGCGCTAAGATATTCCCCATAAGCTGACTGGAGATAAATCTGAAAATCTGGATTATCTACCACATATAACTCGAAAAATGCTAAATGTAAATGATTGCCGTATTTTGCTGGTAGTCCCGCAGGTGGTAATTTCAGATTGGGAAGAGATTTAAGTAGGGCTTCAGTTCCAGCATTTAGTTCAGAAACATTAACATGAGCTTGTCCTTCCATGACTACTAGATACTTATTTGGCGTAGTGAGCCAAGTAAAAGAACGTAATTGTTCTAATACTGCTGGAGCTGCTGGGTCAAGAGTACCTGCACCCAGCGCAACGGGGATTTGTATTTTGCTTAACCCCTCTTTACCAAAAATACTGCTATTTACTGGGTTAATGGCGATCGCCGCTACAATGCGTTCATCCCGAAAATTGTAAGTTTTCCTGGGGAGTTTCAATGCTTCACACTGAAGCAACAGAGAGAGGTTGGGGTCCCAAATGAGGCGATGGCAGTCTTTTTCGAGTTGCTCAAAATTTATCTGTGCCCCAGCTAATGCTAGCACTGTATAACCGCCAAAGGAATGACCCATCACCCCCACACTTTCTAAATTTAGTCTTCCTCCGTATTCTGTTTCATTACGCCGTTCTAACTCATCTAGCACATAGCTGACATCCAAAGGACGGTCTATAAATTCATTTAAATCAAATATTTCCTTTTTATAACCTGCGAGCATCGCCTTCAGTCGCTTGTCATCACTGCCAATATGTTGAGGCAGCACAACCAAATACCCGTATGAAGCTAGGTGTTCAGCTTGTATCTTGAAATGTTCTGTGTTGGAAGACAAACCATGAGAACCCACAACTACTGGGGTTTTTCCTGCTCGCCACCGAGTTGGTTTATATATTTCCACCAGAAACTGGCGATGGCGACTTTCATCTATAAGCGTAATGGTTTGCTTTTCATAACCATACTCCCCAGGTTTACTTAAATCTGGTAGTTGTGAGAAATTAATTGGCTTTGCAGCAGCAGTTTCAGCAGCCGACAACTGAGCAACTTCTTCAACCATCACCTTTGTTGCTGTTTTCAATAATTCCCCTAGCTTTACCACCTCAACAATGTTATCAGTATTAAACTGAATATCGGTAGGAAATTTACGCATAAAATTGAGCATACTTAGCCCTTCTGGATCGGCTGCAGCTTCAACTAAAGCCCCTCTGATGGGATATTTCCCATTGCCACCTCCTGGGATATTAATCATATTGCCCATTTGTTGTAAAAAAGCTTCTCCCATAGGACTATTAAAAAAGCGAGACACTTCAACTGGATTTAAATCACCCTTAGCGAGTAGTACTTCACGAAACTTAGCTTGTTCTTCTGCACTTACTCGCTGCAAATAAAATTCTAATTCTTTATTGATCGTGCCTTCTTTAGCAAAAGTTTCCAAAGAATCCACACTTATAGATAACCCTAAAGTGCCATAATTAAAATAAATTCTTTCTGCTGCTTTTACAGGAATAGCTGTTAATATAGCCGAGATTATTCCTAATGCAAAATCCCCCGCATTTTTTCCCAATCTTTTCTTGCTGAATAATTTTGTTTTCATTTTTTTGCTTATTAAAAAACAAGACCTCAAGCGAGAAGTAGTGTTAACCCCCCCCAACCCCCCCCTTGGTAAGGGGGGGAAAATGCTTATTTTTTCGGTCATCTCCCCCCCTTACCAAGGGGGGGTTGGGGGGGTTTTTTACGGTTTCGCAAGAGGTCTATAGTTAACGGGAGGAAAGTCCTTCTCTTGCTCTAAATTCATTAATCGCTTGTATTAATCCCTCTGATGATGCAGAAGTAATCGCATATAATTTGAAAAGTTCTTCAGTACTAAGATATTCTGCATAGGCTGACTGGAGATAAACCTGAAAATCAGGATTTTTTGCTACATAAAACTCGAAAAATGCTAACAATAAAGGGTTATTATATTTATTTTGTAGTCCTCCCTGGGGTAATGTGAGATTGGGGATAGAATGAATTAGCTCTTGAGTTCCAGCATCCAGTTCAGAAATATTCGTATGAGTTTGTCCTTCCATAACTCCTAAATACTTATTGGGTGTAGTTAGCCAAATAAAAGAACGTATCTGTTCTAATACTGCTGGGGTAGCTAAGTCGTGAGTACCTGCACCCAGTGCAACGGGAATTTCTATTTTACTTAACCCCTCTTGTCCGAAAATACTGCTATTTACAGGGTTAATTCCGACCGCTGCTACAATGCGCTCATCACGAAAATTGTAAGTTTTTCTTGGGAGTTTCAATGCTTCACACTGAAGTAACAGGGAGATATTTGGGTCCCAAATCACGCGACTACAGTCTTGTTCGAGTTGCTCAAAATTAATCTCAGCCCCAGCTAAAGCAAATGCTCCATAACCACCAAAAGAATGACCCATTACCCCTACACTTTCTAAATTTAGTCTCCCCTCAAATTCTGTTTCATTGCGCCGCTCTAACTCATCTAAAACATAGCTTACATCCAAAGGGCGGTCAATAAATTCATCCACATCAAATAGTTCTCTTTCCAAACCGTTTAGCATTTCCATTACTCGCTGGTCATCACTGCCTATATGTTGAATAAGTACCACCACATACCCGTATGATGCTAGGTGTTCAGCTTGTCGCCGAAAATGTTGGGTATTGGAGGCTAAACCATGAGAACCGACAACAACTGGGGTTTTTCCTGTTCGCCACCGAAGCGGTTGATATATTTCTACCATAAACTGGCGTTGGCGACTTTCATCTGTGAGGGTAATAGTGTGGTTTTTATAACCATACTCCCCTGGTTTATATAGCTGTGGTAATTGGGAAAAATCCACTGGTGTTGCAGCAGCAATTTCAGCAGCGGACAACTTACCAATTTCTGCAACCATCACCCTTGTTGCTGTTGTTAAGAGGTTGCCTAAATTTCCCACTTCAACAATGTTAGTAGTATTAAACTGAATATCTGTCGGAAAATGACGCATGAAATTTAAAACACTCAATCCTTCAGGATCCAATGCAGCTTTTACTAAAGCGCCTCTGATGGCATATTTTCCATTGCGCCCCCCTGGGATATTAATCATATTCCCTATTTGCAACAAAAAAGATTCGCCGATGGAAGACCTAAAAAAGCGCGACACTTGCACTGGACTTACAGGAACTGTAGCTAGTAATACTTGCCTGAATTTCTCTTGTTCTTCTGGACTTACTCGCCGCAAATAAAAGTCTAGTTCGTTATTTATTGTTCCTTCTTTGGCAAAAGTTTCCAAAGAATCCAAACTTATGGACAATGCTAAAGGGCCATAATTAAACCTAATTCTCTCTGCTGCATTTACAGGAATAGCTGTTAAAATAGCAGAAATAATCCCCAGGGTGAAATACCCTATTTTTTCCCTTTTTCCTAACTTTTTTTTATTAAATATTTTTGTTGTCATTTACTGGTTTATTTAGATTTGGAATTGGGCTGGTTTTATCAACATATTTCTTAGTACATAGGCAAGGGGATGGGCGCCCCTTGTCTGGGGCAAGGGGATGGGCGCCCCTTGTTCAGTGCTAGATAAAACCCGCCTTCAGAGAAATTTTACCATAATGATTGTTTAATTTCTTCGAGAGCTTTGTTTAACTCACTTACCCCAGAATTATTGACTAAATAAAGTGGGAAAGGTTCTTTACTAATATATTGAGCATAAGATGATTTAAGATAATAACTATATTCTATTTTTTCGGTAATATAAACTTCAAAAAAAGCCAAACTCATAGAGTGAGTATAACTATCAATTAATTCTGGTTGGGGAACAGCTAAACTAGCCAAAGAATTAAGTATTTGTGTGGTTTCAGGGTCAAGAACAGCGAAGTTAAAATGAGTATCTCCTTTTGCTAGTGCTAGATATTTATCTGGAGTTTTTAGCCAGGGAAAAGAGCGAATTTGTTCTAATAATGCTGGGGTTAAAATATCTTGAGTTCCTGCAATCATAAACACGGGAATTTCAATTTCAGTCAAACCCTTTTCGCCAAAAATACTGCTAGTGACTGGGTTGGTTATGAAAATCGCTTTAACCCGCTCATCTCGAAAATTATATAGTTTTTGTGGCAAATTTAACGCCGAACATTGAAACAATAAAGAGGGGTTTGGTTGTGGTTTATCCTGGATCTGATCGCAGTCTTTTTCTAGTTGCTCAAAATTAATTATTGCACCTGCAACTGCTAAAGCTGTTGCACCACCAAAAGAATGACCCATCACCCCAACTGTTTCTAAATCAAGTTTTCCTTGAAATTCTCTTTTATTAAGTCCCTCAAGTTGATTGAGGAGAAAAGTAATATCTAAAGGACGGTCAATAAACTCATTAATTTCAAATAATTTGTGCGATCGCCCTTCTAACATCGCCATCACTTGATCCCAATCACTCCCAGGATGTTGGGGAACTGCTACAAAATAACCATAGGAAGCTAAATGACGCGAGATCGCTTCAAAATCAAGGGGTCTGGAAGCTAAACCATGGGAAATAACTACTACAGGGGTTTTCCCTGGGCGAGAGTTTCTCGGTAGATATAAGTCAATATTCAAAACCCTTTTTCTGGTTTCATCTGTGAGAGTAATGGTTTGTTTTTCCACCCCAAACCTTCCAGGTTGACGGATATCTGGGAGAGTAGAAAAATCAACTGGAGTTTCCATTGCAGCCAGTTTAGCTGATAATTTACCTAGTTCTTGTTCCATCAACCCAGTGGAGTCTACCACCTTTTCCAACAGTGCCCCAACTGCAAAAAGGCGATCGGTGTTAAGTTCCATATTTGTGGGAAACTTGCGGATAAAATTGAGCAAACTCAGACCATCTGGGTCTGCAGCAGCTTGTACCAGCGCCCCGCGAATAGCATATTGACCATTAATTCCCCCTTGAATATTAATGAGATTGCCAATAATACCGAGCATTTCTTCTCCTGTGGGAGTGCGGAAAAACCGATAAACTTGAACAGGGTTAAGGTCATAGGTTTGTGTTAATACTGTGCGTAACTGTTCTTGTTGTTCTGCAGTTAACCCCTGTAAATAAAAGCCTAATTCTTTGTTAATTTTGCCTTCTTCCGCAAAAATTACCAAAGAATTTACACTTACTGAAAAACCGAGAGACGCATAATTAAAATAAATTCGCTCCGCCGCTTCTACTGAAATAGCAGTTAAAACTGAGGTCAAAGTTCCCAGTAAAAAAAATATTGACCAATGCTTAAAGATTTTACTTTTCATTAGTTAGAAGCTTTTGCTACCCTAAAATAAAGGATATCATAAACTGGGATAAAAATTACATTATGAAAACTAAATACTGGTTACTTTTATTACTTTTAGGAACTGCTACAGTAACGACTAATTTTTACCATTTAGGAATGGCTTGTTTTACTACCTTTGTTTTAGCTTATCTCACTAAAGGTTCTCGTAAACATCATCCTAATAAACTGTAATAAATTCAATCAAAAAAAATTTTATTTGATGTTGGTGTAAGCTTATTAGTGTCAGTTATTACAGATGCACACTTTATGGCCCAGTTACCAGAAGAAACCACAAGAATTGTTTTAGAGTTACAGCAAAGATTATTGGCGATCGTTAATGAAGCAACCACCACTGGATTTACTATACTAGAACAGTATGGGGAGACAAATTCAACACTGGTTGTCTTCGATCAACTCCAGAATGCCAAAGAAAGGGCAGAAACATACTACTCTCGTTTTTATAGGCTGCTGTTACAAATTGCCGCAGCTTACCCAAATGCTACTGTTACTATGCTAGAATTACTTGAGCGTTCGATTGAAGAGGCACAGGCAACAGCCCCAGCAACAGAAGCAACTATTCAAGAAGCAAAAAGGGATTGGAACTTATTATGACTGAAAAACTACCACCACCTCCTAGCTTAGAAAAAGTTAAGGAATGGGCTGCAAAAATGGAGAAGCTCAATGAACGCTGGGATGCTTTAATTACCATAGCAGATTATATGATTGCTGAATTAGAGGCAGAAAGTCGCAAACAACCTTTATATCGTTACCGCTTGGAAAAAGCAATGAGTTTACTAAATATTCAACCAGAAGAGAGAGAAACCACTCAAAAAATAGAAACTAAAACACCAAGTTCGACGCTTTAAAAACCAGGGGACAAATAAAAGTCCCCCATTATATTTGCGAGCAGCAAATTAACAATTAACAACGGTTATTTATTTTTCTGAGCGGTTGTTCATTACTGCAATTTAATTATCTGATATATCATCAACTTTAAATATATAAAATATATACAATATATACAAATAAAACTTTCAACTTTTCAACAGATAATGATTTTATTCGCTCCTCAGTATTTGAGTTGAATTCAGCAAAACTTTGCTTAATTAAATACATACAGAGATTAAGGGTTGTTTCTTGTTTAGATTGTTCCCAAATATCTTGATAAATGACTGACTCTTTCATAATTTCTCCCGCAAAAACCTATTAATTAAGTTTTCATAAAACCGAAATTCAGCTAATAATTCCGTACAACCCGCCAAATTAGTTGGATCAATTTTTAGTAGCAAAAGGTAAATATTCAGGATTTAAAGTTTCTTCTGAACTAAAAGGACATTGCTCAGGAAAAGTATTAAGAGGGAGTTGAGTTTCAGTTGCTGCATCTTGTCGTCCATTTTGATAGCATTTATCAAAAACTTCTAAAAAATAACCCTTTAAACTAGGACTATCTTCTAAAATAATCAACAACCGCCGACGATGTTCTACAATTGTTCTTAACCAACTTTGAGAGCGTTTTTCGGGCTGATATTTATACTTGAGTAAGTGCCTTAAAAGTACTGTTAAATCACTTTGTAACGCCCGTTTTTCACTTCTACTATTTCTGCAATTAAATTGTGGATATCTAACTCATCAAGCTCTCCTTTATGTAAATTTTGGGCTATTTTTTTTAGCCAGAGACAATAATCTCTTTCATAAAGCTCAGTCCCTGTTTCCTGCAAGTTAATACTCATAACTATCACCTATTTTGTGCCATTCAACTTATAACCCAGAGGCGCGCAAAAATCCTCAATTCCTAGCTTGACTGCATAAATAACTATCGGTGCAGCCAACACATCAGGACAAACATTTTCTGTTATCAAATATCCCACTAAACCCGCCAATTTACCATTTAATAAATCTGCTTGATACTGACAAATAATCACCCGATATCTTTTAGTTAAACTATCCAACCAATCGCTTACTCCTGGTTGTTGACCTACTTTAATTGCCAAAGAAATAGCCGCATCTTCTACATTTCCCTCGCAATCTTCAATGGCATCTAATGCAGTCAATGCTGCTTCATATTCCGCTAATTCTGACCGATATTTTGCAATTTCTTGAGTAGTTATGGTAATCATTTTTTCCTTATTTATTAGCTAATTTAAAATTCATTTCTTGGCAATTAAAATCGCGGTTATATAGCAATTCCTTTATGGGTTGTGGTGGGACAAGGGGCTTAAGCCCCTTGTCTTCTATTATTAATTTATTACAACCTATAAAGGAATTGCTATAGTTAGAAAATTTGGCGATTGAAATCGCTTCGTTTAGGTAACAAGGTATTTTAATCTCTCGCTCTGTGGACTTTGTTTTCTCTAACAAAGGATTTTAATCCCTCTGCTATAGCTCTACGCATTTGGTTTAAGACATAAGACAAGGGGATCCGCGCCCCTTGTCTCGGGCTACTTATCTGGAGTCATTTTCCTAAAAAATATCATTTTTTCTATAACATAAAAACTCTTCTAAATCGGGCACATCAATCCAACATTTACTATTATGAGATTGATGAGTTAAATCCATTAATAACTGAGAATATACCCCCTCTTTTAAAGAAGGTACTAACGATTTTCCAGTATCAATAGCAGTTACCCAGCGATCGACAACTCTGATAAAAGGTGCCAAACGTCCATCAGGAAATACTTGTGGAAATGCTAAACCCTGGGGAATTTCTACCTCAACTAAATTTTTACCCGCAGGGGCTGCCATTAACTTAAAACCATGCACGTAATCTTTTTGATTATCGCTACCTAACACCAAAGTCCCCTCATCCCCATAAACCTCTACCCAGTGTCCTCTACCCTGGTAAGTCACCGAACTTATGGAAAGTTGACAGGGAGTACCATCCGCCAACTCTAACATCAATAAACAAGTATCATCCGCATCCACTGGTTTTAACTCTCCCCCTGCTGCTGGGTCAGGTCTTTCTGTAATAGCACAACTTAAATAACCACATAACCTTTTTACAGGTCCAAACAACCAGTTAATATAATCAAAAGCATGAGAACCTACAGCACCATTAGCTCCCCCACCCATATCTTTACGTGAATACCAGTTCCAGGGACGCTTAGGATCAGCACGACTTACTACTAACCAGTCAATTTTAATTAAACGTTTTTTCCCTACATAACCCTGTTGTAAATATTCCCCTAATAACTGCCATGCTGGTACAAAGCGAAACTCAAAATCAGCCATTGCTACCAGCTTTTTTTCAGCAGCTAAGTGATATAACTCTTTTGTTTCCCCAGCATTCATATTCATGGGTTTTTCCAGCAACAAATGTTTTCCCTGCTCTAACACCGCCTTACCCATCTCATAATGTAAAAAAGGCGGGGTAGAGACACTCACTGCATCTACTTCTGGGAGAGACAGGATTTTTTCTAACTGGTTATCAGCATAAGGGATATTATGGGTAGCGGCGATCGCCTTTGCTTTCTCCAAGTTTCGATTATACACCGCCACCACTTCTGTCCGATGATGATGTTGTAACCCAGGAATATGTATTTTTTCCCCAAACCCAGTACCTACTACTGCTACCCCTATTTTTCTTGACATAACTTTTCTTATTTTTCTACCTTAAAGTGATAATATAATAGATTGGGATAAAACAAATGTAACTTTTTGGGTGCGTTACGGAAGCCTCATTAGCCCCATACAAGGTGCGTTACGAGCGCGGAACATGCACCCTACGAAAATCAAAAAATGGGAGCAAAAATAAATGGTAGTAGAAATAAAAAATCAACAAAAATACGAACAAAAAACTCAAGAAATAGCTAGAGAACTATTAGAACAAACAAGGGAAAAAAGGTCACTTTGGGAGCGGATGCAAGATAATATCCGCTTAGATGATAAACTCCTCGCATGGACAATGAGTAACCCAGGTTTAAGGGTACAATTATTCCGTTTTATTGACTCTTTACCCGCCCTGCAAAGCAACCCAGAAATTGCTCGTCATTTACAACAATATATGGCAGATGAATCAGTAGAACTACCAGAATCATTAAAAGGATTACTGAATTTTACTGACCCAAATTCACCACCAGCACAATTAGCCGCCGCCACAATTACTAAATCAGTGGAAACCCTCGCTTATAAATATATCGCAGGGGAAAATATTAAAGAGGTAATCAAAACTATTGAGCGTCTCCGTAAAGAAAAAATGGCTTTCACTATCGACTTATTAGGAGAAGCAGTAATAGCAGAAAGTGAGGCTCAATTATATCTAGAAAGATATTTAGAATTGATAAACCAATTAACAGAACAAGCTTCAAAGTGGTCAAAAATAACAGAAATAGATACAGCAGACGGCGAAGCAATACCTCAAGTACAAGTATCCGTTAAACTAACAGCATTTTACTCACAATTTGACCCAATTGATCCAGAAGGAAGCAAAGCAAAAGTAAGCGATCGCATTCGTCTTCTCCTCCGCACAGCTAAAGAAAAAGGTGCAGCAATTCACTTTGATATGGAACAATATATCTATAAAGATTTAATCCTCTCCATCCTCAAAGAATTGTTATTAGAAGAAGAGTTTAAAAACCGTAGTGATATTGGCATAACTATCCAAGCATATCTACGAGACTCAGAAAAAGATTTACAAGGGTTAATTACTTGGGCAAAAAAAAGAGGAACTCCAGTAACATTAAGATTAATAAAAGGTGCATATTGGGACCAAGAAACTATCACCTCAATTCAAAATCATTGGCCACAACCAGTATATAATGACAAAGCAGAAACAGATATAAACTATGAAAAAATGACCCAATTGTTGTTAGAAAATAACCAATATTTATATGCAGCAATAGGAAGTCATAATGTGCGATCGCAAGCAAGAGCGATCGCCATCGCAGAAAGTCTTAATATTCCCCGTCGTCGTTTTGAATGTCAAGTACTCTATGGAATGGGCGACAAACTCGCTAAAGCTATAGTAAAACGAGGACATCGAGTCAGGGTATATACTCCCTATGGCAAACTTTTACCAGGAATGGCATATTTAATCCGTCGTTTATTAGAAAATACTGCAAACAGCTCTTTTTTACGTCAAAGTTTAGAAGAAATACCCGTAGAAAAACTAATTGCTCCCCCAGAAGTAAGAAAAGAACCCCCCCAACCCCCCCTTGATCAGGAGGAGCAAGAAAAAACTGAAATTCCTCCCCTTGATAAGGGGGGGTTAGGGGGGGTAAAACCTCGCCACTCATTCACTGCTGCTGCAAACACAGACTATGCAAATAGTATTTTAAGAAACAAAGCAGAACAAGCATTAAATCAAGTACGCTCACAACTGGGTAAAACCTATTTACCCCTCATCAATGGAGAATATCTCCAAACCGCAACCACCATCGACTCAGTTAACCCATCCAACCCTATCCAGATAATAGGGAAAATTGGTCTAATATCCACAGAACAAGCAGAAAAAGCCATACTTGCAGCAAAAGCAGCATTTCCCGCCTGGAGTAAGACACCAGCAGCTAAAAGAGCAGAAATACTCCGTAAAGCAGGAGAGCTAATGGAGTCACGCAGACATGAATTATCAGCGTGGATCTGTTTAGAAACAGGAAAAGTATTACGAGAAGCAGACCCAGAAGTAACAGAAGCGATCGACTTCTGTCGCTACTATGCAGCAGAAATGGAACGTTTAGACAAGGGTTACAATTACGACATTGCAGGAGAAAACAACCGTTATCTCTATCAACCGCGAGGTATTGCATTAGTAATTTCGCCCTGGAATTTCCCATTGGCGATCGCAACAGGAATGACAGTAGCCGCACTGGTAGCAGGAAATTGTACCTTAATTAAACCCGCCGCAACCTCCTCTGTCATAGCAGCAAAAATGGCAGAAATTTTAGTAGAAGCGGGAATACCACCAGGAGTATTTCAATATGTACCAGGTAAAGGTTCAGAAGCAGGGAATTATCTGGTTAAGCACCCAGATGTGCATTTAATCGCCTTTACAGGTTCAAGAGAAGTAGGATGTCAAATATACGCAGATGCAGCAATCCTGCAACCAGGACAAAAACACCTCAAACGCGTAATAGCCGAAATGGGTGGGAAAAACGCCATCATAATTGATGAAAGTGCAGACTTAGATCAAGCAGTAGCAGGGGTAGTAAAATCAGCCTTTGGTTATACAGGTCAAAAATGTTCCGCTTGTTCAAGGGCGATCGTTTTAGAATCAGTCTATGACACCTTTTTAGCTCGCTTGGTAGAAGTAACCAAATCTTTAAATGTAGGTGCAGCTGAGAAACCTTCAACACAAGTAGGTCCCGTAATAGATGCTAGCGCCCAGCATCGCATCAAAGAATATATTGAAAAAGGCAAGCAAGAAGCAGAATTAGCTTTAGAAATGCCAGCTCCAGAACAAGGTTACTTTGTCGGACCCACTATTTTTGGCAAAGTACCCCCCACAGCAACTATTGCTCAAGAAGAAATATTTGGCCCAGTGTTAGCAGTAATTCCAGTAAAAAACTTCGATGAAGCCTTAGCTGTAGCTAATGGTACTGACTATGCCTTGACTGGGGGGTTATATTCCCGTACCCCTGAACATATTGACAGAGCAAGTACAGAATTTGAAGTAGGAAACCTGTATATAAATAGAACGATAACAGGGGCGATCGTCGAGCGTCAACCCTTTGGTGGTTTCAAACTTTCTGGTGTAGGATCAAAAGCAGGCGGACCCGACTACTTATTACAATTTACCGAACCCCGTGTAATCACTGAAAATATCCAGCGTCAAGGCTTTGCTCCTATTGAAGGTGCAGAGTAGTTAATCATCTAACAAAACAAAAACAGCCGCCACCCTCTTTCAGTTAAAGCAGAATGGCGGCTGTTTTTTTCTTATTATAGCAATCGTAATGTTGCTTACAACTCAGATTAACTGGCGATCGCCGTAACTGTTTTCAGGGGGGTAAAGTTGAGAAGCTTTCTTAGTAAGGATATCAGAGGATAGGGGTGAGGGGGTATCCTATTAAAAATTTTTTCTAAGAATTTGGGCATAATTAACAAAAATAGGGAATCATAGTTCTACAGAAGACAAATCCTCAATTAAACATAACTTCTCATGTAAATAGGTAACTCTGTTTTAAGAGGATTAATTAATTAAACTTGATTGATAAAAATACAATAAATTATTTATGATAAAAACAGCAAGCGCACAAAAACAAGCCCAACCAGGCTGGCACCAAATAATGAACTATCCTTTAAAACAAGAATTAGGACAAGAAATTATTCAGATCATTCAACACAACTCAGATCGTCATCTGATTTTATCCTTAATAAATCAAAAATTGGGGGAATATTTAGAGGCTGATACCTGTTTAATAGTAGCAGCAGTAACAACAGGAGAAGCAACTCAAAGTTGGTGTGTTGGTAAACAAGAGTTAGTAACAACAAATATGCTTGATGAACTAGCATCACTGCATGTCTCTGAAATAGAATTAATGCCAATTACTGAACATAACCCAGAAACAAATGCTAATATATTAAAACTAGCTACTCAGTTTCAAGGCAATATTAATGGGATGATTGTTGCACGGAAAACTCAAGAGTGGAATTTACAAGAAAAACAAATATTATTAAATGCAAGTAACTATGTAGCGATCGCCTTTGGTATAATCCAACTCCAACATCAATTAAAAGGTGCATCCCACTACCAATCACTACTAAGCTTTATTACAAATAAAATACAAAAAAGTTCAGATATGGATTCTATACTTAATCTTACACTTGTTGAAACTGCAAAAGCCCTAGAGGTAGATCGCGGTCTGATTGTGATGTTGAAATATAAAGATCCCCTATTTAAAAGCCGTCTAGGAAATCTAGAGAATAATATCCCAGAAAGCAAAGCAGAAATTGTATGTAGTTATCCAGGAGAAAACACCAAAGAAAAATCATTTCAGCTATTAGAATCTAACCTATGTCAGCAGGCATGGAAAAAAGCACCTCAACCATTAGCTCTAAGTAATCTGACACAAATTCAGTCCCTAAAAAAAGACTCAGACATTGCCTTTATTTTCCCTTCAGAATTAAATGCTTTACTCATAGTTCCCTTAATCGGAAGCTACAGCGGAGAATCAGAAACCCCAATGGTTTTAGGATTTTTACTTTTGCAACAATTTCAACCCCGTATTTGGGACACATCAGAAATAGATTTAGCAAAATGGGTGGCTATTCAAGCAAGTACTTCAATTCTCCATAACCAAGCTTTAAGTCAAGTTCAATCATTAGTAAAAAGACGCACAGAACAACTAGAATGGAGCTTGCAAGTACAAGCAAAATTATCAGAAAAAATGCGTCAGCATATAGAAGAACTAGAACGCTTAAATAAGGTAAAAGATGACTTTATATCAACATTAAGTGATGAGTTAAAACATCCCCTAGCCAAAATAAAAATGGGGATAGAAATGTTGAAAATAGCCCCAAATAAAAACCAACGTCAACGTTATTTAGAAATATTAGAATCAGAATGCGCCAGAGAAATTGAGCTAGTAAACGATTTACTAACCCTCCAAAAACTAGAAGCACAACAATTTAATATTCAGCCCCAAAAACTTGACATCAGCTATATTATTACAGAGTTATCTCAAGCTTTTAAAAAAGAATGGGAAAGTAAAAGTTTAAAACTCAAAATAGAATATTATAACTTAGAGGGAGAGGAAATAAACTCACCCATGATTATTTATAGTGATGTAGATAGCCTCAACAGAATTTTAAAAGAATTACTAAAAAATGCAGGTAAATTCTCCGATGAAAATACCACTATTTCCCTCAAAGTAATCGCACAAGCAAATCAAAAAATAGCGATCGCTTTAACTAATACAGGTAAATGGATATCCCCAGAAGAAAAAGAATATATATTTGAACCTTTCCGTCGCGGAAACAATACCCACAATGGCAGTAATCAAGGAACTGGTTTGGGTTTAGCCCTAGTTAAATCTTTAGTCGAAAATTTAAATGGTACAATTGAGATTTCAAGTAATGCAAAAGCCAATTCAACTAACGCTGTCACTTGTTTTACTCTTACCTTGCCCCAATTAAAAAAAGTAGTTAATATTTAGTTATTAATCATTAATCATTAGACCTTTTGCGAGAAGTAGTGTTAACCCCCCCTAACCCCCCCGAAATCGCGGGGGGAAAATTACCAAAAAACAGACATTTCCCCCCCTTAATAAGGGGGGGTTAGGGGGGGTTTAAAAATTTTCGCAACAGGTCTATTAATCATTAATCATTAGTCATTAGTCATTGGTCATTAGTTATTAGTCACTACTCAGTAGTATGTATGCTAAAAACTTCTTAATTTTTCTTAAAATACCATAACCTTTAGCTAATGACTAATGACTGATGACTAAGGACCAATGACAATGACCAATGACAATGACCAATAACCAATGACCAATGACTAAAGAATTTTCATGGCAACGCAAAAAACACTCACCAATATTACGCCAGCTCGAAATTTTTGGGGTGGTCTTCAAGTTGCTTTTATACTTATTTTGGGATAACTTAACCCAGAATAAATCCGCTCATCAACGCCATCGTCGAGCAAGATGGTTGGTTAGAAGAATGTTAGATTTAGGTCCCACATTCATTAAAATTGGACAAGCTCTCTCCACCCGTCCAGATTTAATTCCCATCGAATATGTAGAAGAATTTAGTAAATTGCAGGATCGAGTACCTGAATTTAGCTCAGAAGAAGCGATCGCCCTGGTAGAATCTGAGTTAGGTAACTCCATCCATACCCTCTTTTTTGAATTTGAATTAATCCCCCTAGCTGCAGCCAGTTTAGGTCAAGTACACAAAGCCCGCTTAACAACAGGTGAATATGTGGTAGTAAAGGTACAAAGACCAGGATTAGAAGCACTTTTTGACTTAGATTTTCAAGTTGTGCATCGAGGGATGGCATTGTGTAATAAACTCCTGCCAGGACTAAGAAAATATGAAATAGAAGGAATTTACCAAGAATTTTTTCATCTTCTCTATCAAGAAATAGATTATATCAACGAAGGAAAAAATGCCGAGCGTTTTCAGGAAAATTTCAAAAACTATCCCCAAGTATTAGTACCCCGTGTTTATTGGGAATACACCACCCAAAAAATTCTCACTTTAGAATATCTTCCAGGCATAAAAATAAACGATCGCCAAGCATTAGAAGCAAGCGGAATAAACACCAATAAAGTCATACAATTAGGAATTTGTTGTTATTTAAAACAACTATTAGAAGATGGTTTTTTCCAATCAGATCCCCATCCAGGAAACATGGCAGTAAACCCAGAAGGAAAAATCATTTTCTATGATTTTGGCACAATGGCAGAAGTAAAGTCAATGGCAAAAGAGCAAATGGTCAAAACTTTTTTTGCAGTGCTAAGAAAAGACACCGATGGAGTACTAGAAACCCTAATTTATATGGGATTAATTCAACCAGTACCTGACATGACTCCAGTAAAACGTACGTTAAGTTTTCTCCTAGAAAAATTTCGAGATAAACCAGTTGATATCAAAGCTTTTGGCGAATTAAACGAAGAAATTTACTTGATGTTTGAACAACAACCTTTTCGCTTGCCACCCCAATTAACCTTTATAATTAAATCTATCACAACCCTAGATGGTATAGCTCGCGCTCTTGATCCTCAATACAACCTTTTAGCAGCAAGTCAACCCTTTGTACGTAATATTGCTCGCTCATCAAAAAAAGGAAATGTAGTCAGTGTTTTAGTTCAACAAGCCACCGATTTTATCAAATATAAAATACAGCAACCCAGTAAAACAGAGCTATTAATTAGAAATTTAGAAAGTAGATTAAACCAAGGAGAATTACAATTAAGAGTGCGTTCTGAGACAAGCGATCGCCTCCTCAAAAGAATTAATTTAGGCATAAAAACCCTCATATATGCTTGTTTAACAGGATTTACCTTATTATCAGCAACCATATTATTATCAACAGCTTACAATACCTTAGCCTTTGGAGCTTTTTCCCTTTCAGGACTTTGGTTTTTAATTTTAATTCGCTCTTTAATTGCTTTATCGATCCAAGAAAAATTAGACTAAAAAAGGGAATAATAAACCCAAAAACGAATCTAGTCCGCGCTGGCGGACTTCGCCTCTATAGCCGCGATTTCAATCGCCAGGTTTTAAAAATTTCCCTCATATAAACGTGATTTCAATCGCTATTTTTTGTTAAAATAGTCCCTATTTATTCCCTTAAAAAATCATACCAATAACCATGAGCATTGCACCATTAAGCTGGGAAAAACTAGAAACGTTAACAGACTATCAAATAGATACTATAAATGGGCCCACCAACTCTCAAGCACGTTTACGCCTCTTTGGTAGTAATGAATCCGAGGTGCGAGTAACATTATACCGTGATAACCACGCTTGGTGTCCCTACTGCCAAAAAGTTTGGCTCTGGTTGGAGGAGAAACAAATACCTTACCGCATCGAAAAAGTCACCATGTTTTGTTACGGTAAAAAAGAAAGCTGGTACAAGCAAAAAGTCCCATCAGGAATGTTACCAGCACTTGAATTAGATAGTCGTGTTATTACCGAAAGTGATGATATATTAATCACCTTAGAACAAACTTTCGGACCATTAAACCACAGTATGAAAGCTCCTGAAGTTATGGAGTTAAGAAAATTAGAGCGCTTGTTATTTAGAGCGTGGTGTACTTGGTTATGTTATCCTAGCCGTTCATCTCAGCAAGAGCAAAATAACCGCAATCAATTTATCCAAATAGTAGAAATGGTAGAAAAAGCTCTGAGTCGCACACCAGGGCCTTATTTTTTAGCAGAATTTGGCACTGTGGATGTCATCTTTACCCCCTATGTAGAACGGATGAACGCCAGTCTCTACTACTATAAAGGCTATTCTCTCAGAGAAGAAAACCCTCATTTTGGAGCCTGGTTTAACGCCATGGAAACCCGCCCCACCTATCGTGGCACACAAAGTGACTTTCACACTCATGTCCATGACTTACCACCCCAGATGGGGGGTTGTTGGGAAAACGGAGAACCCCAGATGTTACTCAACAAAGCACGAGTAGACAACGGCCCCTGGGAAGGATTACCAGATGTCAAATATCCCGAACCCCAAACCTCCCGCCAAGAAGCACTTCAGCGCGTACTCAAGCACCGTAACAACATTATTCGCATCAACCCCGCAGAAAACAAATTATTTGATGAAGCGCTCCGTTGTGCCTTAACACACATGATGACAGGAGAAACCTGTATCCCCCCTAAAGGTTCAGACTCTGCTTTAAGATACTTACGAGATAGAATTAATGTTCCCCGCGATATGTCCATTTATGCAGCCAAAAAACTGAGGGAGTCGCTAGAAAAAACCGCCTCATTAGTAGGAAATAATCAAGGGGAACCCATTCCCTTTAACCATAGACGCGATCAAGATCCCATCAACTTTGCTCAAAATTAAAGTAATAATTAACAACTGCCAGCACAACTTACCATTTGTACTGGGGGTTGTTAATTATTGAGGTGCGTTAGGTTATAGGTTAGATATAGCAATTATCATAATGGTGAGGTACAGTTTTTCTTGGTAAGACAAGGGCGATCGCCCTTGTCCGTACCTCAAGACTAAGAAAAACGCTATAATAAATGAATTGTGAAAATAAAACATACATAAAAAGCCTTACGGATAAGGGCGATCGCCCTTGTCTCACCACAAACTATTTAAAATTATTTTAGTAGTTAAAAACTAATACCAACGTTGCTATTATACTAAGTTAAAGTCAACTTAATAATAAATAATAATAATGTTATTTAATGATGTCATAGAAGCAATTAAAACCCTTTCGTTAGAAGAAAAAGAAGAAATTCAATCTCTTTTAGCTCAATACTTGCGAGAAGAAAGACGAGAGGAAATTTATCAGAATTATTTGGCTAGTAAAGAAGAAGAAAAAGCAGGTAAATTAAAATTTTCCTCAGATATAGATGAATTAGTCGAGTTTTTGGAGGATTAATGCTCGAAATTAGTTTTAGTGATTCTTTTAAACGCAGTTTTAAAAAGCGGATTAAAGGAAATGAAAATCTAGAGAGAAAATTTAGGACAAAATTAGCACAATTTAGAGAAAACCCATTCGATCAAAGCCTAAAAACTCATAAATTATCGGGTAAGCTTAAAGATTTATGGAGTTTTAGCCTTGAATACGATCAAAGAATTTTATTTTACTTTACTCAAGAGGGAAAAGCAGTATTTGTCGATATTGGTAATCATAACCAAGTGTATTAATTGAATTTTTAAGTAATTATTCATGACCGAAAAAAATAGGTTTCAAGCCTCCTCTTTTAAGAGGAAAAAATTCAAATAAATTCCTATTTTCTTGCCTCTGACTTCAGGCAGAGAGAGGTACTGATCACTGATCACTGCTCACTGAAATGACAGTTTACAGCTATTTTCCACCCAATTGATTCTAATCACTCAATAAACATAAGGTGCCTTACACTGCGTTAACGCACCGTACATTTGTAAATATTTACTATACATATTGGTTACGCGATCGCACTCACAGAGTCTCTCAACACAACCCCTTAACTTTGCTCACAATTAGAATTTTATGTTATATTAGCTTTATGCAGCACAAGTCAAGGCTTCCAAAACTGCCAAAAACAGGAATAGGCATAAATTTCCCCTCCTGTTTCTGGGGTTAGAGGTGGGTTAAAGGAATGAGTTTAAGATTACAAAATCTAACAAAGAAATGGATAGTTAGAACCATTTGATTGACTGAGGTCACTGAGCGTAGTCGAAGTGACCTCAGTCAATCAAATGGTCCTAAGCAAATCTTTCACTTTGTTGTAATTTTTATTATTTCATTTTGAAATTAGTTTCTATAGACACAATTTCAATCCCCAGATATTTTACTCATTAAACAACCATTAACCAGAAAAAAAATGCTAAATAAAATCGCTTTAAAAAGACTAAATCTTATCACCTATAAGGGCAAAATTCAACAAGAATCCATCTTAGGAGCAACACTAAACGCAGAAATAGGACAACTAGGATTTAGAATCAAAAACTATCAAGAAATTGACAACATTAGCTCAAAATCCTTAAAAGTTATTATCAACACTCTTAAAGAAATGAGAGGAGCAAATGTAAATTATGTGCCTTTATTTTCTAAATTTCCTGATGAAATTCCTAACCAATGGTTTTATTTAATTAAACGTCTCTTCTCCTATTTCAATTTATATGAATTTTCGGAAGCAGAAAAAAAAGATTTTGGTGCAGATCCCACCACTCAATATCAATCTTTAGAACTTTATGAAGAAGCTTTAGCCAAACAAAAAGAAAAAATGGGCGATACTCATATAGAATGGATTGAATTAACCGCCCTCCCCATAGAATTAGTTAAACTGCGATTAGTTGAATGGGTATTAGCTTTAATCTATGGTCTAACTCCAATTCAAGAAACCCTCTGGGATGACATTTTCTATTGCTTAAATCAACTTAACATCCCCTTTGATTTAAATCAAGTAACCATCAAAGAAACTTTAGTTAGAGTAGTAGCTAAATATTGGACAGAAGCAAATAGTTTACAAGGACTAAAAACGCCTACAGATTTACTTAGGTTATTTGCTTTTTTAACAGATCAAGATGTTTCTCTAGCTGAAAATATCTCCTTTAAAGGCTTAAAATATTCAAAACCTCAAAGAAGAACAATTCTCCAGTTTTTAGAAAATTGTTCTAATTTAGAAGAAGATTTGCTCCGTTATCAAGGATTATGGAAAAAAATATTAAAAGGACTCCACCCAGGAGATTATAAAGATAAGTTTCCTAGAGTTGTAAAAGCTTACAATCAACTTCTCAATGGAGAAATTTTAAGCTTTGAAAGTCAACTACAAAAAGCTCAAGGTGATGCAAAATTAGCTTTACTTAAACAGCGTCCTTCAATATTAATTAGGAAACTATCTAATCTCATTGGTGAGGTTTCTCCTGATTCCTTAGTTACCACTTTACAAGAATTAAATCCAGAAGATTTACCTTTACCTTTGCTAATGCAAGCATTTTTTGGTCTGAATTATAAAAGTAAAAGATTAGTTATCAATAAACAAGGTAAATTATATAATATTCCTACAACTAGCTTTTTAAATTCTCCCCTCGCTCCAGTTACTCTTGAAGAAGAAATCGAGGTACCAAATTTAGTTGCTTTTTCTCAATTTTTAAAAACTAAAATACCCAAGTTAAATATATCCAAACCATCCAAAATTGTAATCACACAAACATTGGAAACAGAAAAAAGAGTATCATCTCAGTTACTCTCCATTAATAAAGCATTGGATAATTTAATTATTCAAAAATTAGCTAATCTCTGGGATATAAATACTAAAGTATGGATCGATCCGCGTCTTTTTTCTTATATTTTACCTTTACAAGCGAGAAAACAATCTGAAGGTTTATTAAATTTAGCCAGAGGTACTCACATAAAATTAGGCAATCAAAAAGTTCTCAGAAGTTTTGTCTATTGGAAACAACAAAAAGAAAGAACAGACTATGACTTAGCTTTGATGAAATTAGATGATAATTTTAATTATACTGGAAGAGTAAGTTGGTCTTCTTATTCCAGTGAAGAAGATATTATTTTTTCTGGAGATATTCAAAGTGCAGAAATAGGAGCTTGTGAGTTTTTGGATATCAAATTAGATGCAGTTAAACAAACAAATCCTTATTTAGTTGTTTCTGTTTTGGTTTTTGCAGGGGAAAACTTTGAGCAGATAACAGCTTGTTATTCTGGTTGGATGATGCGAGATAATCCAGAAAATGATGTTGCTACTTTTGACGCGAAAACTGTGGCTAATAAAGTTACTGTAAAATCAACCAGTCAAGCCAGATTTTGGGTACCTTTTATTATTGATACCCGCAAACGAGAATTAATCTATGTCGATTTATATTCTAAAGGTTCCAATGCAATTGAAGGAAATAAACATCTCCCCGCAACAGTTGCCGCTTTAGTAAAATATAATCAATATCGCCCTAATTTTGGCGCTTTAGCTCATTGGTTTAAACGCGCAAATAAATCTCAACTCACTCCGAAAGAAAAAGCTGAGATTACTATCGGTATGGATGATGATTGCACAATTAATGTTACCCAGCTTATGGGCGATCGCATTTTTACCCTGGGCTTGACAAATCATTAATTGTCTGCTATACTGGTTTCCATAGGGGCTAAATATAGTACTTCCTTCTAAACCATACTTTATATGACTGTCTTCAGTACTATTACTTCCCCCTATTTCCCTAACCAATCAATGCTGGTTCAAAGTTAACACCTCAATTTTGTAATAATTTAGCTCACTTCAACTAAGCTGACTTCGACTGCGCTCAGTGAGAGCAGTCGAAGTCAGCTCACTGAGCGCAGTGGAAGTCAGCTTAGTTGAAGTCAGCTCACTTCGACTGCTCTCACTGAGCTTAGTTAAATTTAGCTCACTTCAACTAAGCTCACTTCCACTGCGCTCAGTGAGCTTAGTTGAAAACAAAAAAACATACACTTTTTAATACCCCCAGGGGAATTCGAATCCCCGTCGCATCCGTGAAAGGGATGTGTCCTAGGCCTCTAGACGATGGGGGCTTGTTTTTTCAGCCACGTTTTCTATTATAACTCAGCTTTTCGGAAATGTCAACCCCTAATTTAATTAAATTAAGAAATTAACAAAAAAGCTGAAGGTTAAACACCTTCAGCTTTTTTGTTAGTACCCCCAGGGGAATTCGAATCCCCGTCGCATCCGTGAAAGGGATGTGTCCTAGGCCTCTAGACGATGGGGGCTTGTTTTTCAGCCACGTTTTCTACTATAACTCAGATTTTGGGAAATGTCAACCCCTTTGCCCAAAAATTTTTGTTTTTTTTGGGAAAAGCAATAAAATGATTCTATAGCATGGGTTGATGTTTGTTAGGACAATGATTTCATACAAGCATTACAGACAATGGGTTTAAGCCCATTGCCCCTGTCGACACCCTCCCAATATTGGCTATACAACAGTACAGCCCACTTAAAGTGGGCTGTTGAGCAATTTGGCATACAAAAAAATTTTAACTTTAATGGTAGAACTAGCTCTTACCAGTACGCATTTGCACTAAACGCTGCTGGGTTTTAGCATCGAGAGTATTAAATAAAAAACGCCCCTGAGATTTTTTTTGGGGGCGTTGATTACGTTTACTCTTGGTTGTCAGATAAACTTCACCTTCAAGTCTTGGAGCTGAAATCCATTCAGCTCCATACCCTACTACGGTTAACTGTTGCACTCGATCTGAAGTAGCAACAATTATTCTGGGAGAGTTGATTTGACGGTGAAACTGGGCACAGAGTTTTTCAATATAAGTATCTGCTGTTTGGTTAAAAGCCGTATAATGAGCACTTACCAAAGCACTAAACTTCTCGATTTGATTAGGTGTTTGACGATACTGGGAGTCAAACACCACATCAGTGCTGTATCCTTGAAAAGCACTATAATTGATTAACGCTTCAATCAACTCTTGACGAGCGAACTCTAAACCATAGCGATCGCGAGTCTGTTTTAAGCCAGACCAACTGCCGATGATGTTATAACCATCAACCAGTAACATAACTTTTGGATTATTAAAAGAAGACATTTTTCCTCACATTTTCCCTTTAAATTACTTATTTTTCCCATTATCATTAGCAGCAGTGTGGTGCGTTACGGCTGACACCTAAATCTCTGCCATAATCAAAGATGATTCCAGCCTAACGCACCCTACCACTGGTTTTCTCAAAATCAGCAGCAGTGTGGTGCGTTACGGCTGACACCTAAATCTCTGACATAATCAAAGATGATTCCAGCCTAACGCACCCTACCACTGTCAATGCTGGTGGTTTTAAAAAATTGCTTGGTTAATCTTAACAAATTTTAACAATTGGTCTCTTCTGTGCGCTCAAATTGCTGGGCTATAGCTTGTGGTTCCCCTGCAGCCACAACTTTTCCTCCCTCAAGCAAAAAAGCACCATCACAATAATTGAGCTCTTCTAGTCGATGAGTTACCCAGAGGGCGGTTAAACCACGACTTTTGACTAAACGTTGTACCGCTGCAACTAACTCAAGCTGAGTATCAGCATCCAGCAAAGCTGTAGGCTCATCAAAAAGCACCACCTGACAATGACGGGCGATGGTACCTGCAATAGCAACTCGTTGTTTTTGCCCCCCACTGAGCGCATATATCGGTCTTCTTTCAAAATCCAAAAGATTAACTGCACTTAACGCTTCTCTTACTCTGGCACGCACTTGCTCTGGGGTAAGTTTTTCTTGTACTAAGCCAAATGCAACATCAGCTCCTACTGTGGGCATGACAAGCTGATGATCTGGATTTTGAAAAACAAACCCCAGTGGCGGTGTAATTTCAATTTGCCCTGCAATAGGGGTGAGTATTCCTCCTAATATTCTTAATAAAGTGGATTTCCCACTGCCATTAGTACCCAACAGCATCCAAAATTCCCCTGTTGGTACTTCCAGAGAGCAGGATTGAAGTACGGTGTTTCCATTACTCCAACTAAATTGTAAATCCTGTACTTTTATCGCTGGTGGCCGGGATTCCTGCTCTCTAGAAATCATTTTTCTGCCGAGAATGCAAAACCAGTAGCTCTACCTGAAGCTGATGCACCAGATTGCTGGGAAATCATCACCGCAGCTATTAATTCACTTCTCACTGCTACTTTTTTGTCCTCCTGTTTTTCACAGGTAAGCTCTATAATCTGATCTGTCTCGGAGCGCATTGCTTCTACTATCTGTTTATATAACTCCTCCGCAGTCTCTGCTTCCTTTCTCTGTACTGAAACTGGGAAAGCCGTGTTTTTCAGTGATATATCTATACTAAACATTTATTCTTCGTTCATCAAATCTCCATTGATTATCATAAACTTCTATGAGGGCAAATACAAACCTATTTGCTCTCAAGCGATCGCCACTTTACCCTCCAGCTTGTGTACTTTTTATAATTTCTTAACAATTGGGTTGCCATTTATCCCAAATTTGGATTAAGATGTTAAAGTAAAGAAAAGTAAAGTTTTCTCACAAAACTCGTAACTAAGTCCAGTAAAGGACTGAGGTTGCAAAAAATAACAGTACTCATAAAATATAAGGAGATTTGCGTCATGACAATAGCAGTCGGACGCGCCCCAGCAGAGAGAGGATGGTTTGATGTCCTCGATGACTGGCTAAAGCGCGATCGTTTTGTATTCGTAGGTTGGTCTGGAATATTACTGTTTCCCTGCGCCTATTTAGCACTGGGTGGCTGGCTAACAGGAACAACATTCGTAACCTCTTGGTACACTCACGGTCTCGCAAGTTCCTACTTGGAAGGTTGCAACTTCCTGACAGTAGCAGTTTCAAGCCCAGCAAATGCTTTTGGACACTCTTTATTGTTCCTTTGGGGACCAGAAGCTCAAGGTGATTTCACTCGCTGGTGTCAAATAGGCGGTCTCTGGCCATTTGTAGCTCTCCATGGCGCTTTCGGTTTGATCGGCTTTATGCTCCGTCAGTTTGAAATTGCACGTCTAGTAGGAATCCGTCCATATAATGCGATCGCATTCAGCGGCCCAATCGCTGTATTTGTGAGCGTATTTTTAATGTATCCTCTGGGGCAGTCTAGCTGGTTCTTTGCTCCTAGCTTTGGTGTAGCTGGGATCTTCCGTTTCATCCTGTTCTTACAAGGTTTCCACAACTGGACTCTCAATCCCTTCCACATGATGGGGGTTGCAGGTATCCTCGGTGGTGCTCTTCTCTGCGCTATTCACGGTGCAACAGTAGAAAATACCTTGTTTGAAGATAGCGATCAAGCTAATACCTTCCGCGCATTTGAGCCAACTCAAGCAGAAGAAACCTATTCAATGGTTACAGCTAACCGTTTCTGGTCACAGATTTTTGGGATTGCTTTCTCTAACAAGCGCTGGTTACACTTCTTCATGTTGTTTGTACCAGTAACTGGCTTGTGGATGAGTTCAGTAGGTATTGTTGGTTTAGCATTAAACCTCCGTGCTTATGACTTCGTTTCTCAAGAAATTCGTGCAGCAGAAGACCCTGAATTTGAAACTTTCTACACTAAGAATATCCTCTTAAATGAAGGTATGCGTGCTTGGATGGCGCCTCAAGACCAACCTCATGAGCTGTTTGAATTTCCAGAAGAAGTTCTACCTCGTGGTAACGCTCTCTAAAGAGTTTTAATAACTATTTTTTGGGGTCACGGTATATATATCGTGACCCTCAATTTTTAAGAAAAAAAATAACGTAAATTTACCTAAAAAGAGTTATAATAATTTCTAAATAAAAGGAGATAAATAAAATGTTAGGAAAAATTAATCTGGAAGGATTAGGAGAAAAAACTATCAATAAAATAGCAGAGTTAGCCCTTTCTAGCCAAGTTAAAAAAGCAGAAAAATTAACTGTAAAAGTTAAAACTGACCCGAATTTATTGGCTAAAGGGATGTTAGAATCTCTTTCTATCAATGGCCAAGGTTTAGTAATGCACAAAACCCTGCGAATGCAGGAAATGACAATAATAATCAAAAGTATTGCTGTTAGTCCTTTTAAAGCATTGATGGGGAATATTCAACTAACTCAACCATCACAGGGAACAGCTTGTATTGTATTAAATGAAGCAGATATAGAAAAGGCGATCGCTCTGGAAACTCTCCAAAAACAGATAAAAAATTATAAAATCTATCTAGACGGACAAAAAGTAAAAATATCAATTGAAAAAGTAAATTGTCGACTCCTTGCTGATGGAAAAGTGGCAATTAAAGCAACTTTTCGCATCTGTGAAACAGGTCAAATTAGAGAAGTTTGCCTCACAACTACACCTCGTTTCTGTGCCACGGCTCGCGGAGTTGTGATAGAAAATGTAGAGTGTACTAACGGAGAAGAATTATCTCCTTTAATTACCAATGCTTTGATTGAAGAGGCTAAGAAAATTTTAAATCTTAGCAGTTTTCAAATGGAAGGTTTCTCTTTACTCATCAACCAACTCAATATTGAGGAAGGGAAGTTGACTTTACAAGCCGCTGCAGGTATAACTCAGTTTCCTTCTGTTTAAATTTTCCGATTATTTGTGAATGATATAGGAAAAATGGTATTTCAAAGGACAATGACTCAAAACGGTGAGACTGAGGCAAGGGGCTTAAGCCCCTTGCCTTGCATATCAGGACAATGACTCAAGACGGGGAGACTGAGACAAGGGGCTTAAGCCCCTTGCCTGACAAGGGGCTTAAGCCCCTTGCCTTTCTCCACAAAAAAAAATCGGATAAATCAACCAGTATTTCTCATCCCTGCTGCAATACCATTGATAGTTAACAGGGCACCTCGCAAGAGCTCCTCTTTAGAGTAACGAGAATGAACAACAGTAAATTGGTCTTCATTCATGTATTGACGCAAGCGTTTCAGTAAGGAAACTTGTAAAAAGCCTAAAGGTACAATCGTCCCATTCCGTAACTGTACTGAGCGTTGTAAATCTGGATCTCCATCTAAGAGTTTTTCTTGACCATTAATTTTCAGCACGATGGAGCAAGTGCGGTAGTATTCCTCAGAAATTTGTTCAAACAGTCTTTGAAACCGCTCTTTATCTTCTGGTTGGGAAAGTTGATTTACATAATGATAAGCCATTTGCAAATCCACTTTTGAGAGAGTCATCTCCACTTTTGAGATAACCATCTTAAAAAAGGGCCATTTGAAATAGAAATAACGTAAAAGTTTGAGATTTTCCTCTGGTTCAACCTGCAAAAACTCTTGTAAAGCTGTACCAACTCCATACCAGGCTGGTAAAAGAAAACGACTTTGAGTCCAACTAAATACCCAGGGAATAGCCCGCAAAGTACTTAGATCTTTTTTACCACTCTTACGCCTTGCAGGACGAGAGCTAATTTGCAACTGACTAATTTCTGAAATGGGCGTGACAGACATGAAAAAATCAATGAAGTCAGGCTGCTCATAAATTAAAGCCCGATAAGCAGTACGCGCTCGCACTGCTAACTCTTCCATGATCTCATTCCAGGGTTCGATATCATCAAAACCAGTGCCTAACAAACTCGCTTGAATTACTGCTGTACTGATAGTTTCTAAGTTATACAATGCCAGTTCAGGCAAGGAATATTTGGAGGCTAATACTTCTCCTTGTTCGGTAATTTTAATCCTGCCGTTGATTGTTGATGTAGGCTGTGCTAAAATCGCCGCATAAGCAGGTCCGCCACCTCTTCCTACTGATCCACCTCTTCCATGAAATAGTCGCATCTGCACCCCATATTCTGCGGCTATTTTCTGTAAGGCTTTCTGTGCTTTATGAATTTCCCAGTTACTACTCAGAAAACCTGAATCTTTATTACTATCAGAGTAACCTAGCATCACTTCCTGAAGATTGGTAGGTTGTAATAAAGGTGGTTTGATATAAGCTTTTTCTCCCTGCTCTAGTTGCTCGTATCCTCCTGCTAAACACCCTCGGTACAAAGGCAACTCAAATAATTCTCGCATTACTTGTGGTGCACGTTTGAGGTCATCTACCGTTTCAAACAGGGGTACAACCCTGATGGTGCTGCTACTTGTTGCTGGCTCATATAATCCTGCTTCTTGTGCTAATAACAATACCTCAAGAATGTCACTTACATTTTCGCTCATACTGATAATGTAAGTTTGACATATTTCTAAGCCAAATTCTTGTTGTAACCCTTTTAGTATCTTAAAAGTTTCAATGGTTTCACACGTTTTTTCAGAAAATGGCATTTCTGCAGGAATTAAAGGTCGACGAGTTTTTAATTCTTCTACTAGCCATGCTGTTCTTTCTGTTTCTGATAGTTCATTGTAAGGTTTTGGGAGAATTTGCAAATATTCTGCAATTTCTGTAATTGCATCAGAATGACAACTCGAATCTTGACGAAAATCTAACCCTGTTAGATGAAAACCATATATTTCTACCTGACAAATTAAATCATCTAATTCTTTACAACTTAATTTTGTATCCTCTAAGTTCCTTTTAATTAGCTGTAGCTCTGCTAAAAATTCTGCACCTGTGGTGTAAATATTGTTAGTTACTACTTTGCCGATTGTTTGTCTTTCTTCTGGGTTGGAAAGGTGGTTATTTCTTCTTTTTGTATTTTCCAATCTCTTTTGAATATAAGCTAATTTCAGTCGATAAGGTTCTTGACGATAACGAATTGCCATTTTGTCGTAAACTTCTGGCATTTCTTGTCTGTCTTTTTCTAAAGAATCAAGCAAGTCTTGCAATACACTACTCCAATGGAGCGATAAACTTAATAACTCTGTTAATTTTTCGATGGAAGCGAGATACTTCTCTAATACTAAATTCCTTTGATAGCAAGCAGTAGACCAACTAACTTCTGGGGTAACAAATGGGTTTCCATCTCTGTCTGCTCCTACCCAAGAACCAAATTTACAAAAATTCTTTTGTGGTGGTTTCAACGCGGGAAAAGCTTTTTTTATACTCTGATTTATGCGTTGATATAACTGAGGAATCGCCTCAAATAACACTTGATTAAAATAGTGTAAGGTATAATCTACCTCGTCTAATACTGTTGGTTTAAATTGATGCAATTCATCAGTGCGCCACCAGAGACAAATTTCTTCTGTAAGCTGTTCTTTTGCTGCTTCTGCTTCCCAAGAAGATGTTAATCCCATTCCCCTAAATGCTTCTTCTGCTCGATCTAGCTTCTGCAAAATTTTGGCTATGCGTTGCTGTTTTTGCCTGATCGTGTGGCGCACAATTTCTGTTGGATGGGCTGTAAAAACTAACCGAATATCTAATTGTTCTAATAACCGCTGAATTTTCATGGGCGGCATATTTAATTCTTTTAAATGAGGAAATAACCAATTAAATGTTCCACCTTTTTTGGGAGTATTGTTCTCATTAAATAAGCTTTTTTCTAAAAAAGCTACTCCAAAGTTATTATTGTTTACTTCATTTTGAACCTTTGCACGCCTCGATAATTGTTGATCCCTTTGTTCGTAGTGCTGTTCTACAATATTAATAAGTTGGAAATAAAGTGCAAAAGCTCTCGCTGCTTTGATAGCATCACTTAGTTCTAGTTTTTCTATTAATTGAGAAACAGATATCTCAGGAATTTCTGTTGTCTGTCCTTCTGGTGAACACATAGATCGTAGCTTTTTCAGGAGATTTACTAGCTCTTTTCCACATTCATCTCCTAATACTAATTCCCATAAATCTTCTATTAATTTTAATCTACTAATTAATAATAGGTCAGATGTGGAAAATATGCTTAATTCTGACTCTTCTGTTGGCAATTCTGCTGTTTTTTCGTAAGGTTTTAACGAGGTCATAATATCTATTGGGTAATTTATTTTAAAGTTATTCTGACAAGTTTAATCGTCGTTGGCATTTACTATAACTCATCAAGCAAATATTTGAGTAAATTTAGCTTTCGGTTGACTTTTTTCTAGTCCTGAGCATCTGATTTTTCTTGATTCACTTGCAGTACTGGCAGGCGATCGCCTCTAAATATTTCTTCACTTACTTTTCCCACTTCTATTATACTTTCCCAAATACTTGAAGCTGCTTTGATGCTCAATATCCCTGTACTCGTCATTATACTGGTCAATATATTTGTTTCTAAGTTACTTGATTTTTTCACTTTTCACTTTTCTCTCTTCCTTCTCATTCAATTTATTTATACCATTTTTTTTGCTTCTTAGTCAATTTTTTTGTTTCATTTTCTTTTTGGTTTTCCTTAGCATTTTTTTTGCTAATCAGTTGTTACAATTGATACCAATCTTTTATAGCTTAGATATTTTGGAGACAAATGAGTATTTAATTTATTTTACCTCTAATATAAAATACTTAGGAATTAATAGATGATGTTTGGCTTGTCTCACTTGTTTCGCTTTCTTCAGGTATGAATAATTGTGTTGCTTTTACTTTGCGGATGGGAAAGTTTGCGTATAATGCTGTAAATCTGTCATCACTTTCTATGGCAAATTCTGTATATTCCTGGTCAATTTCTATGTAGCGAGCAACTACTTCAAGAATTTCTTGACGCATTAATTCCAGCATTTGTGGGTTAATACCTGCCCTATCATGGGCGATTACCAGTTTGAGTCGCCGTTTAGCTTCACCGCGACTACTGTTGTTTCCACTCCAGTGAAAAAATCTTTCTACAATTTCATTAATCATTGATTTGGTTGATCTCAAAAAAACATTAGCTTTTTAACCCTTAAACATACGACGGATACGGTTGATTAAATTGTCATGATGAGCCATTAAATCTAAATAGGGAATTTCTTCACCTTCCAAACGTTTGGCGATATTTTGTAATGCCATAGCAGGCAAACTGGGCTTACTATCTAACACTAATGGTTCCCCGCGGTTACTGGCAATAATAATCCTTTCATCGTCGGGGATAACACCTATCAGAGGAATCACCAGTAGGTCTAAAATATCTTCCACACTCAGCATTTCATTGAGTTGGATCATTTCTGGTCGTATTCTATTAACAATCAAACGGATTGTTTTAATATCGTTTGCTTCGAGTAGTCCGATCACTCGATCTGCATCACGCACTGCAGCCACTTCTGGAGTAGTAATAATCAATGCTTCTGTAGCTGCAGCGATCGCATTTCTAAACCCCATTTCTATTCCTGCTGGGCTATCCACTAGAACATAATCATAATTTTGGGCTAATTGCACCACCAGATCTTTCATTTGGCTGGGTGTTACTGAATCTTTATTGCGGTTTTGTGCCGCTGGTAAAAGCACCAATCCTGGTTGGCGTTTATCTTTCACCAAAGCTTGTTCTAAACGACACTCACCTGCGATCGCTTCTATTGCTGTATAAACCACACGATTTTCCAATCCCAATATTAAGTCTAAATTTCTCAGACCAAAATCCGCATCTACCAGAGCTACTTTTTTTCCGAGGCGAGCGAGTGCCATTCCCAAATTTGCGGTGACACTGGTTTTCCCCACTCCTCCTTTCCCTGATGTTATTACAATAATCCGACTCATATTTTTTTCTTATTTTTCTTCAATTACTTTTTATAGGAATCTCTCCAAGAGCCAAATCCTTTATAAAAGGTATTAGTTTTTGCAAAATTCATAGCTTTAGTTATGCGTATCCCCTCTTCTGTAATGTAAGCTACTTCTGGGATTAACATTGAAGGGGGAGACTCTGGTGCGCGAGCGACAAAATCTGCAATTCTTAATTGAGTTGGTTCCATTTTTAACGCCATAATTTTAGCTTCTCGATTACCCATTGCTCCTGCGTGAGCAATTCCTCTTAGAGTTCCCCACACTAAAATATCACCTGCTGCTACTATTATTCCCCCAGGATTACAATCTCCTTGAATAATTACTGTTCCTGGGTGACGAATTTCTACGCCCGATCGCACTGTTGTTTGTAGATAGAGAGGTTCTGTCAATTCTTGAGTATATGTTGCATTAGTCAAAGAAATGGGAGGTTGAGCTTGTTCTTGTTCAACTGAATAACCTGCTGTAGCTGCAGCCACAGCAGTTTGTCTCCTACTGGTACCAATGGACTTTAACTGAAGTTGAACTTCTGCTAAAGCTTCAGCAATACTTTGTAATTGTCTGCCATCTAATAACTGATCTTGTGCCACTAGATGAACTGGTGTTCCTTTTTCCCAAGAATGCTCGCTCCCTTTCAGACGACATTTAAGTTCTTGCCACACCACAGACCAATCTGTTTTTGGTTCTGTTTTTGCTTGTTTTGGCAAGATCAACAACACTTTTTTTCCCTCACTTTTTAAACGTACTTGTGAATAGTTATTCACCAGGGATATACTCTTTAAACTGCTAGAACCAGAGTCTGGTTTTACAGCTTGCTGATCACCGCTATTTTTAGAATTAGGGTCACTAGATTTTTTGTTCAATGACATTTTTGCGGGATTAATATTATCATGCTTATTATTCTTGTTCCATCTTATTTTAGGCGACGATAAACTGTTGCTAATCCTTCAGCATCGCCTACATTTCCTGGGAACAATACTACTGGCAAATTGGCAAACTGTGGATGATCTGCGGGGGTGCGTACCATTGAACAACCAGGTAAAATTTGACCTAATAACCTTGCGGATCTTAAACTTAAACCAGTACTGAGCACATCGTTAGATGTTATCCCACCTTTACTGATCAAAAAGCCAATTTCTGTTGGGTTACCTCGCACAACGTCCATTAATAATGAAGAAACAATCAAGCCAAAATCTAACCGCTCTTGAACACTTTTAAATGTAAGTTCTTTACGGCTAGTATAAACCACAGGAGTTTTTTCTTCTTGGTGAACTTTTTTCACTTTTTCAAGTGTTGTTAATAGTAGATTATCTCTTTCACTGGGATTATCTCTTAAATGTTCTACATTTATTTCTATTCCTACAACATCAGATTCTTTCAGTAATTGTTCTAACTGCTGAGTTGTTTTGCTCACATGAGAACCAACTATGACAACTCCAGGTTTTTGAGTTGGTTTATATTTTGCCATTTCTTCTGGGGGATAGGGTTGTTTTCCTAAGTTAGCCAGGGAAGTTAAAATGCTTGCTGCACTACGAAATAAAAAGCGTTTTCCTTTTGCAGCTACTGTTAAAACATCTGCTGCAAATTTGTCTAAGTCTGTTTGTTTTTCTCCATCTACTACAGCACATTGATTATTTTTAAAATTCATCAGACGTTCGCTGCTTCCTTTGCGCAGATCTGCGAGCAAAAATCGTTCTACTGCTGTTGCTTTGATTTTACCTTTGGTTTTTTCTTCTACATAGTCTGGTAGGTAGGAATATTTGTAACCAAAAACCGAATCACGTGCAAATTCTGTTTCATGGACTGGGGTTTTTATTCCATCAATGATTAAATAATGTACGCTATCAATAGTTACCCTTCCCCCTTCAAAGAAAGCTGGTACTAGAAAATGAGCATCAAACTCACCTAGTTCTTCTGCGATTACGTCTGTTTCTACGGGATAATGTCCTCTTAGGGTAGAGTCTGAGCGACTAACAACCAGAAAATCTTCAATTTTCAAAGCTTCTATTGCTATTTTCAGATTGTGACATACTTCTCTAGTTACATTAGCTGCTTTTTCTGGAGTTAATGCTCTGGTATTGGTCAAAATAAAGAAAATTGGTTGCTCATCGGTTAGTCCCAGTTTTATGGTTTCTACATCCCAATTCATTAACAATAAGCAGCTATGAACTGTTTGGGAGCCTGTTGGATCGTCGTCTAGTACTATAATTTTCGGTTGATTATTCATTTAATTTTTTGATTTTTTACAAAATTTTTACTTGAAACCAGGACTTTTTGTTATTTTTTTTAGTATAGCTCTAGGCAGTTGGTTTGGGACATAAGACAAGGGGCGATCGCCTAGGGTGTTAATTTTCGCCTTGAGCTAAAAAAGTCAATTCATACACTTTTCTAATTGGTAACCAAATCCGTCATAGAATAAATTCTATGGCTCATAGTTAAAGTCCGTTAAAACGGACTAACAAGTATTCTGTTTGACTGAATAAATTTAGTCCTCAGAATTTATTCTATGGCGGTCTAGGGAACTCACCAAATTTTGTCATACTTTTTAATATAGTACAATTTACACTTCGACTACGCTCAGTGACCGCCCAAAAATCAACACTCCAGCGGTATGCCCCTTGTCTCGGACTGCAAGTCTTGAGTCATTTTTGCTATATCTAATAGCAATAAACCTTAAATTTAGGAAAATTCCTCAAAACCCCTGAAGACAAGGGGCTTAAGCCCCTTGTCCCTGTTTTTTAAAAACACTTGTAATAAATGTTATTTTGATAACTTTTCACGTATTTACTTCCATGGCAGCCAAAAATTATTTTCTCATTTTTTGGTGATGCAGGGAAGATTTGAGTTTCAGTAAAGAAAAGTAAAAAGAGAAACTTCCTATATTCTCGTTAAAATTTAAGGAAGATGATATAATGATTTTTTGCAACAAATATGGATGCTTTTAATCCGACCCCACCTCCCTGGACAAAAACAGCCTCTCACGCCTTTGAATTTTGTTGCCCAAGTTGCCGTGCAAGCGCAGACAAAGCACAAAGAGTTTGGCTAAACCGCCGCGCTCCTGTGATCGGTGAGGATAATCGTCGTAAATGGCAGGAGTTTTATCAGTGCCAGTGTAATAAAGTTTGGTGGGCATGGAGTAGCGATCGCCCTCCATCAAAGTTGTCAACACCAGATGATCCGCAGCTCTGAGAATAAACCCCATAATGAAAATAAATATCACAAAAATCCACTTTATATGACGCAGTTTGACAAAATTCTGATTGCTAATCGAGGGGAAATAGCCCTACGCATTCTGCACAGTTGCGAAGAACTAGGGATAGGGACTGTTGCTGTTCATTCTACCATTGACCGCAGTGCTCTCCATGTTCAATTGGCTGATGAGAGTGTTTGTATCGGACCACCTCCGAGTGGCAAAAGTTATCTGAATATTCCTAATATTATCGCGGCTGCTTTGACTAGACACGCAACTGCTATTCATCCTGGGTATGGTTTTTTGGCGGAAAATGCTCGTTTTGCAGAAATTTGTGCAGATCATCACATCACTTTTATCGGTCCGACACCAGAAGCAATTAGAGCAATGGGGGATAAGTCAACTGCTAAAAAAACTATGGAAAAAGCGAAAGTACCTACTGTACCAGGAAGCCCAGGACTGGTGGAAAGTGAAGCAGAAGCAAGGGCGATCGCTAGTGAAATTGGCTACCCAGTAATTATTAAGGCTACTGCTGGTGGTGGCGGTCGTGGTATGCGTCTTGTTCGCAATGAATATGAGTTTAGTAAAATGTTTTTCTCTGCAGTTGGGGAGGCTGAGGCTGCTTTTGGCAACCCTGGTGTCTATCTGGAAAAATTTATTGAGTCCCCCCGTCATATCGAATTTCAAATTTTAGCTGATAGTTATGGCAATGTGATCCATTTGGGTGAAAGAGATTGCTCTATTCAACGTCGCCATCAAAAGCTGCTTGAGGAAGCTCCTTCTCCTGTGCTTACTCCTAAATTGCGAGAAACAATGGGAAATGCTGCAGTAAAAGCGGCTAAGTCAATTAATTATGTGGGTGCGGGTACTGTTGAGTTTCTCCTCGATAAGTATGGCAATTTCTATTTTATGGAAATGAATACCCGCATCCAGGTTGAGCATCCTGTTACGGAAATGATTTCTGGGATAGATTTGGTGCGAGAACAAATTAGAATAGCCGCAGGTGAAAAACTACTGCTTACCCAAAAACAGGTTGAGTTGAAAGGTCATTCTATTGAGTGTCGCATTAATGCAGAAGATCCTGAAAATAATTTCCGCCCTAACCCAGGCAAAATTAGTGGTTATCTCCCTCCAGGTGGCCCTGGTGTACGCATGGATTCCCATGTCTATACTGATTATGAAATTCCCCCTTATTATGATTCTCTCATCGGTAAGTTGATTGTTTGGGGCCCCGATCGCGATTCGGCAATTAAACGCATGAAACGGGCTTTAAAAGAATGTGCTATTACTGGTGTAAATACAACTATTGCTTTTCATCAAAAAATTCTGGAAACCCCCGCTTTTTTGGCAGGGGAGGTGTTTACTGATTTTGTGGAACAACACTTAATGCACAAATAATTGGCATTACTGGATATTTACTGCCATAGTTATTAATCCTTGTTGTCCCACGAGAATTTCTCTGAGTAGGGTAACAATGCCAACCCAGATAATGGGGGAAATGTCAACTCCGCCTATGGGAGGTACAATTTTTCGCACTGGGACAAGAAGGGGTTCTGTGGGCCATGCAATTAAATTAAAAGGGAGACGCTTTAAGTCTACTTGGGGATACCAGGTAAGAACGATGCGCAAAATAAATAAAAAGGTCATTACTCCAAAAAAAATACTGAGAAGAAAAGTTACTAAGCTAGCGGTTGTCATCGGTTAAATTAAAGTTTTTATTGATGGGTTGGGGTGAACTCACAAGGTACAGGAAATTGTGAAAAATGCTTAACTGTTAATTAATTGTAGCTCTGGTGGGGATGAAGAAGGAATCAGAAGGCGATCGCTTTGACCCAAATTAATGAAACAGTAAAAACCACGTTGGATTTATGGCAAAAAGAATTTAAAATAAGTAAGTAATAATTTCATCAATAAACGAAGCAAAAGGTAAAAAGTTCTATGACTCCTTCTTTAGCAAATTTTCTCTGGAGTTTGGTATGGGGTGCTGCAATTGTAGTAGTGCCAGCAACGGCGTTCCTGATTTTTGTCAGCCAGAAAGATAAAATCCAACGTAATTAATTACTTGTTAAGCTAAACCCAGTTGTTAAACAGTTCATAACTGTTTGGCGACTGGGTTTAGCTTGATGTAATCAAAATTGGGTCAAGGCATTGAAGTTATTATTCTTAATCGAAAAGAAGATGCTAGTTTTGAAGAGGATTTAGCTGGAGATGTTCTTGAAATTATTACTGTGTTTGCTGCTCGCTTATATGGTAGTCGCTCTGTAAAAATCTGCAAATACCTGCTATAATGAAGAAATATAAGCGGATAAACTTATTTAGCTATGAGCAGTAAATTATTTAATAACACTTTGAGCTATGTAAAAAAACTTCCTACTCCAATAGAGGAATTAAATTCTTTAGGAATGACGGAGTTAGAAGCATTTTTAGTGTGTTATGAAAAGATTTACTGTAAAGCTGTTTGCGAAACGGTTAATCATTTAATTTTGTGTCAAGGTTATTATTCAAATGAACTAAAAAAAAGAGTTGGTGTAATCAAGTTTGACAAATCAAAATGGAATACTTACCTTCAGCGACAATATGGTATATTAAAACGTCATGCTGGTGGTGTTATCGCTGACGCTCAAGGTAAAGTAGCTTCAGCCCTAGAGTGTCGCCAAAATCATATTAAAGAACTGCAAGGTAAGCTTAAATCTGCTAATGAGTGGCTTAAGAGAAAAAGCAAAACCATTAAAGAAGTAAATTTATTTTACTCAAAAACAAAAACAGTTAAAAAGAAAAAAGTACCATTATGGCAAAATGCTAAACATAGTTGCAGACTTCCTTTAGCAAGTTCATTAAAGTATAAAAATACTAATTTAAATCACTTAAGGTTTTTAGTACATAATAAAAAGCGCTATGTTGAAAATTTAAAACTGCAAATAGCCAAGTTAAAAACAACTTTAATTCAAGTATTAGTACCAAAAGGAAATGTTTTTGTTGTAGGCTCAAAAGATGAAAAATGCGGTAACTCTATATGTCAGTGGGATGGAGATATACTAAGGTTTCGTGTTCCGTACTGTTTAGAAAACCGTTTTGGAGAATATGTATCAACTAAGCTAGGTAATTTTGAACGTGGTATTAACAGACTGCCAGAAGGAGGTGCGAAAACTTGGCACTTTTATCAAAAACATGGTAAATGGAACGTTTGTGTGCAATTTACTCCTGTTCCTATTCCCCAAAAAACAAATAGACCAGACTGGGGGGTTATTTCTTTTGATTTAAATCCAGGGTCAATTGACTGGTCTGAGTTAGACCATGACGGTAATCTTATTAAACACGGAACAATTCCACTAAAGCAACGTTTGCCAAAAGGTAAGATGCAAGCTCAGTTACAGGAAGCTGCTTTGTTTTTGGTAAAACTTTCTTTAGAAACAAAAAAGCCTGTTGTACATGAGCGTTTAGATTTCTCACAGAAAAAATGTTCAATGAAGGAAGCTGGCGCTAAATATAACAGGATGTTAAGCGGCTGGGCGTATGCCAGGGTTGGTGAGCTTTTACACGCAATTGCAACTAATCGAGGAGTTAAATGCTATGAAGTTGCAAGTCAATATACTTCTCTAATTGGAATGGTCAAATACATGAAGATGTATGGCATATTCTGTGGTGTAGCTGCTGCTATTGCTATTGGTCGGCGTGTAATGCGACTAAGTGAACGATTACCCCGTTCCATCAAGACCGCTTTATCTTTGAGGGATAGAGCGCATCTATGGCGCGGTTACTCAAAACTAAATAAGCTTTTGAAAGCTAATAATGGTTACATAGTTAGGCATAGCCTTTTTTGTAACCATAGTTATCCTAACTGGATTTGTGAGGTCAAGCCTACTATTGAGTATTGCGTAGAACGTAATAGTACCGAGTAGTAGGCAAGCTTTTATGCACTTTACAAGGCAAAAGATACACCGCTGACTTTTTTCTAGAATATGAAAACCTGGCTAGTTTACTCCGATGTGAGATTTGTCTAGATTTTTAAAAGCGGTAAACTAGAAATATATTAAAAAAACTCCCTAGAATTAAGAACTAAAAACGGAGATTAGTAATGGTAAACTTTGGGCTGAACTCAGCCAGTATTCTGGGAATTTTTCTGGCGGTTGCAGGTGCAGGTCTATATTTTATGCGATCTATGCGCCCAGAATTATCCAGAGATCACGATATTTTTTTTGCTGCAGTGGGTCTTCTGTGTGGTGGTATTTTATTATGGCACGGTTGGCGATTAGATCCCATTCTCCAATTTAGTCAACTTCTTTTAGCTGGTTCAAGTATTTTTTTTGCTGCGGAAAGTATTCGTTTGCGAGGTGTAGCTACAGAACAAGCAAGAAGAAACACTCCGATTGTGGATGATGAACGTCCCCCTGCAAGTAGAGTTAGGGTTTATCAAGAGGCTAGTTTGGATGAACTGGAACCTTACGAAGAAGATCGCTATGATAATAGAAGGTTACGGGGTTACGAAGATCAAAGCACAACCCGTAGAAGTTATGCTGCAAATGAAGACCCACGTAGTTCTAAAAGTCGCAGTAGTTACGAGCAGTATGGTTCTAGAGAAACTACCAGCAGAAGTCGCCCTCGTCCAACTCCTCGCCCTCAAAGTCAGGGATATGATGATTATTGGAATGAAGAACTCGATGATGTAGAGTCTAGACGTTCTGCTTATTCTTCTTCTGGTAGTCGTTCACGGAGTCCACGTCCAGATAGTCCACCGCCAACAACAACAAGCTCCAGAAAACCGAAAAAAAGCCGTCGGAGTCCTCCTACTCCAGTAAGTGATACGGGAGCTGGGGATTATGTGGATTATCAACCGATTAATAAGCAGGATAATAGTAATCGAGATTGGGAAGAGGAGCCTAAAGGAGAAAATCGGAATTTAAATCAGGATAGACCAACAAGTAGGGATAATCCTGTTAATTTTGATTACTAAAAAGCCGTGTGGTGGAACTTGAGCGCAAAAGTAAGTGGAAAATTTCCTAACCCCAGCATCTCTCTTTGGGTTCGCTGGGGTATAGGTTTGTGGTTGGTTACTTTACTTAGTGCTTGTGAGTCTTCAGTAACGCCTATGGGTCCTGTAGAGTTGAATAGTCGTTACAATGATGAGCAACCAGCTTTGAGTGGAGATGGTCGCTGGTTGGCTTTTGTGTCTAATCGCAATGGAAAAAATGAAATTGTGGTGTATGATATCCAGGAACGGCGGTTTTTACAATTGTCTGGTTTGAATGGAAAAGGGGCGATCGCTGAAAGTCCGAGTTTGAGTCGCACTGGGCGTTATATTGTTTATTTGTCGAGTATCAGGGGAAGACCTGATATTATCCTATATGATCGGGCTACTAGACGTTCAGAAATTCTGACCCAGGGTTATCGCAGTTGGTTACGTAACCCCCATATTAGTCCAGATGGCCGTTATATTGTGTTTGAAACCGCCCGTCGTGGTCAATGGGATTTGGAAGTACTCGATCGCGGCACTTCAGTTGAGTTAGATATACCAGATGGCAGTCCAGTTGTCAACCCTTAAATGTTTCAGCGTTTTTCCCTATTCCCTATTATTTTACTGACCAGTTTATTGAGTAGTTGTGCGGGTTATCCCCGCTTACTTAATTTTCCTTATGATCCTGGTGGACGCAGTTTGAATAGTCGAGGATCAGAATTAAATCCTCAAGTTGCAGGGGGTTTTATTGTGTTTGTTTCCGATCGCAATGGTTCTCAGGATGTTTATGTATATGATGCCAAAAACCGCCGTTTAATTGATTTACTGGGTTTAAATTCCCTAAATGTGATTTCTTCTGACCCTGCTATTTCTGAGGATGGACGTTATATTGTGTTTGCAGCTAGTTTTAAGGGAAAATCTAGTATTTATCTTTACGATAGGGAAACTCAGCAAAAAAGAGATTTAACAGAAAATCTTCAAACAGAAGTGCGCAACCCTACCATTAGTGCTGATGGGGCTACTATTGCTTTTGAGGTGGGTAAGAATGGTCAATGGGATATCCTGGTGGTAGATCGTTCTGGACAACCTTTGAATATCCCAGGAACTCCAAGGTGATTGGAGAAATATTAAAATAATAGCCTGGCGATTGAAATCGCGGCTACAGAAACAAAGTCCGCCTGCGCGGACTTTTTTTGATTTTATGTTGGGATTTGTTGGTTAAACGTAAATAAAATTAGAGCTAGTAAGATCTAAACCAGTGGTTTTTGTCAAAACACCGATGAGATCCTGTGTGCCAGCATTATCAAAGAAGATTCCTGTGTCTTTTGATTTAAAGGGAGAAGCACCTAATACATAATCACTTGCTGTACCGTGTAACTGGATGAAATCTTTTTTCAGGTCGAATTTTTTGATTTCGGCGTACTTTTCTGAGGTGTAAAATACTTGATTTTCATCTCCGAGGATAAATGTATCATTCGCTTTGGTTCCTATGAGAACATCTTTTTTACTGGGGGCGATCGCCTCTAGGTTTTGTCCTACGGGGTTACTTTTTTTCCCACCTGCAGCATCATCATTTAGAATAGTTCCTATTCCTTTACTATCAGCAATAGTGGCGTTTTGAGCATTACTTAAGTTAACGAAAAACTGCTCATTTGGCTCACTGATAGTGTCATTGATCAAGCTGATACTAATATTTTTGGTGGTTTCCCCTGAATTAAAAGTGATGAGCTTGTTACTTTGTGCAATGTAATCACTACCTGATTTTGCTGCGGTTTTACCGCTACCATTAGCAGTGCTATAAGTCACTGTTGTTACTCCACTGCTATCACCTGAACGGGTAACGGTAAAGCTAGCTGTACCCGCTCCTTCACTCACTGAAACATCATTAATTGCTAGAGTTGGGGGAGTATCATCATTAACAATTGTTCCTGTGGCGGTATTACTGCCCAAAATTGCGTTAGTGGGATTAACAATACTAACAGTGAACTGTTCATTGCTCTCAAGTGCGGTATCCCCATTTACCAAGACAGTTACAGTTTGACTGAGGGGTTGACCTGGGTTAAAGGTGAGTGTACCATTGGTAGCTAGATAATCGTTATTTTCCAGTTTTGCTGTTCCATCATTAGTAAGATACTGCACAGTAATCACCTGCTCGCTAGCTTCATTTAAACTGACGGTAAACTGATAAGCAGTTGTGCCACTATTACCCTCATTTTTACTAATATTAGTTGGACTGATAGCGATAGTAGGGGGCAGGTCATCATTGCGAATGGTACCAACTGCACTAGGATTACTAATAAAAGTACCTTCGGGTTGATTTAATAGAGTTACGGTAAATTGCTCATCATTTTCAATTTCTGTATCCCCTATTGCATCAACAGTTACCACTTTAGCAGTTTCATTGATGCCAAATTGAATTACTCCGCTTGCACCAGTAAAGTCATTTGTTGCTGCTGGGTTTGCACCAGTACCTGTTACGGTATACTCTACACTGGTAGTTTTGTTGAGATTGCCTGCACGAGTAACGGTAAAAGTAAAGGGAGTGGTATTAAGGTTCCCTTCATTTTGGTCTGCGTTAGTTGGTTGAATACTGAGAAAGTCATCTTGGGGGATAACAATTGTCCCGTTGATGGAGTATTGACCTAAGCTAGCGTAATTGCTGTAAACACCATCTTTTCCTGTTCCAGTTACTTTGACATAGTACTCACCTGCTGCCAAGTTTTGATTAAAACTTGCATCAAGGAAGTCAAGGGGGTTAGAACTAGCTACTAAATTACCTGTGCTATTGTAAAGTTCTGCGAGAATGTCGAGGTTAGGGGAGCGCTCAAAAGGCAGAATATTTAACCCAACTATTCCCGCTCCTGTATAGAAGGAAAAAACATCACTATCAGTATTTTTTTCAATAATTCCAGAACCACTCACATTACTGCCTGAAGTTGTTAAAGGTGTAGCAGTTGCTAATGTGTTACCATGAGCGTCTGTGCGATAAGTAAAACCATTGTTGGTAGAAATAATTGCCAAATCATCCTCAAGATTATTTGCATCGGCATATTCTCCTTTACTCCACTGGGTTAAGGGCTGATAATATCCTACTCCCATAATTGGAGCCCAACCCGTATTACCACTACCGTGACCTTGATAATATCCTGTGGTAGAAGTTCCATCGTGGTATAATTTTAGGGTATGTCCTACTTCGTGGCTAATTGCTTCAGCGGTGTATTTTTCGTTGCCATTGCCTAGTTGTGCTTCAAATACATAGGTTGGGGTGTCGGTATTCCAGTTGAAGGAATTAATATAAGCTACACCACCTGCACTTGAACCATACCAGTCACTACTTGAACCACCGATCGCTACCCTTACTCCCCATGCAGTATCACCACTGCCAGTATTTTTGAGTGCTTCTACTCCTGGATCTTGTGTGGTTACATTGACATCAAAGGGGCTAAAATCTTCTGCTACTCGTTGCCAGATATAAATAATCCGCTGCAATTCACTGGTGCTAAATGAGGCAATATTCCCATCAAAATCATAAGCTGGGGTAACTATATCTGCACCGCCACTATAATTACTATTCCAGGGTGTCCCTGATGTGGTATGCCCATTAAAATCGAGGTAGATGGTTTTAGTTGCACCAGGTTGACTGTGTAAAAGAAATGCTTGGGAGATGTCTATTGATGCGGCTGCGGTTACTGTTTGTCCTTCAGGAGAAATTAGATCCTGGAAGTCTTTCTTTTTATCTTTATTTGGATCGACTTTTGGTATTGCATGAATTCTGGGTTCATGTTCTTCATGGTCATGGTCATGGTCATGGTTTTCAATATCTGTATTTCTCATAACAATAATTTCTCCCTAAATATACTTAAATTTATTTGTTTTTTTGTTTTGTTGAGAAGACTCTTCAAAACAGGTTATTTTTTATCCCATGTATCTTATTGTTCAACTTGAGCGAAGAAATAGCTACTGGATAAACACTGTTTTTTTCAGAATTAAAATTTAAGGTTTTTCTGGGTTTTTACTAATTAGTGAAAATACAGATATTGTTAGTTTTTTAGCCAAGCAAAATTTACCTAAATTTAATTAGATAAAGTCAGGTAAAAGTTATCAATGATAGTTGAGTAAATCCACTTAACCTAAGATGAAATAAAGTTTAATTGTAAGTATAGCAATTAGCATAGTGGTGAGGTACAGTTTTTCTTGGTAAGACAAGGGGCTTAAGCCCCTTGTCCGTACCTCGAGACTAAGAGAAACGCTATATTCACAATTGGTTTACTCATTGGTCGTTATCTACCTCATAAGCTTGGGTTTGGCTATAAATTAAGGGAGCCACTGAGGACGAAAACCGACAAAAGGTAGCTCTTCTAACTGGGGTTGAGAAGTGGGAACGGGGATGAGTAACCAAAGATTACCACCTACAATATTTTGTCCTGAATTAGTGGTTAGGGGGTTATCAGTATCAGGGGTATTGCTGGTAATAACTTGATCAAAAAGTATTCCCAGTCCATCGGGGGCCATACTAATTTGAATGTCTTGATAATTTGGTAAGGCTAATAAAGGTATAGCTGTACCTGTTTTAAGATTAATTTCGATAAAATAAGGTTGTTCAACTAAGTATTCTTCTGTTTCCATTAACTTGGTTACTAAACAATAAAGATGGGTGGAAGTGGGGTTAAATTGACAATCAATAATTGAACCTTTGATATTTAATAATTCTTTTTGGGGGCCCAAATTATTAACATAAAAAAGTGATTGGGTATAACGCAATTCTGCATTATCGGTATTAAAATTAACCATTGCTGCTGCTGTTCCATCCCGAGAAAAATTGAGAACTCTACCAAATTTTGGGAGAAAATCTAAAGGTTGTGCTCCTGTTTTTAAAGGAAGTAAAGCAATACCTTCTCCTTGAGCTACTGCTAAAGTTTGACCGTCTGGAGCAATTAAAAAGTCTCCTCCTTGAGTATTAAGTGGTTGTGGTGGTTGATCTGATTTAATTATCCATAAATCGAAGTCATTGGTATTTTTTCGGTTTATTCTTTGGACAACAATGGTTTTTCCATCGGAGGAGATGTCAAATTGATTGTTTTGATAATCTTGGTTATCTAATATTAATTCTGGGGGTTGGATAATAGTTGAATTAACTCCAGTATTTATTTTGTATAGTTGGAGGTTTTGGTAAATTTCAGTGGGTTTATTGTTATTAGCTGCAGAAAATAAAATACTTTTGCCATCGGGGTAAAATTTAAAGTCCATTACGACTAAATTAGATGGGGTGAGGATAGTTTTTGTTTGACGAGTTAAGTTGTAAAGAATTAATTTACCTTGTTCTTCTCCTTGATTACCAATATAGGCAAAAGCGCGATCGCGGCTATTAAATTTTCCCACAAATGGCTCAATAAAATTACCGTTGGCAAAATTTTCTTTTGCTCCTTCTAGTTTTATTTGATAGGTTTCACCATAGGGAGCGGGGGTTTCTAAAGTATAAGCTAATTTTCTTCCTGCCCAACTTATTTTACCTGGTAAAGGTGGTTCAATGATTAAATTTTCTTCTACACTTGCGCGCTCCATTGGGCGGTTAAAACTCAGAATAAATGAGGTATCTGTTGCGCTTATTTCTTGATTTTCCCAAGTGAATTTTTCAACTTTTGCACTGGTTTTAAACCAACAATTATTGCCACAGGTTTTATCTCCCACAACCATAATTCCAATGACTAAACTAAGAATTAAAATCAGGGTGAGGGAAATTTTATCAATTGGTTGTAATTGTTGAATCATTGGTTATTATAATCGTAAGGATTTGCTGGTGTTGGTATTTTTTTAAGGGAGTTAGCTACTAAAACTAATTGACGTTTTTCTGGACTTTGAGGTAAGCTTTCAGTGAGCATTGTGCCTTGAATTTCTAACCATGTATCAGGGGGATAAAGGCTACGATTTTCATTTAATTTTACTGGGATACCAATGGGATAAGCATCTACTGCACAACAAGTAATTACAAAACGAGCAATTAAAATATAATTTTCTGGTAGTTGGGGTAAGTGAATGACAAAACCCTCAACTTTAGCTTTTTGTCCATTATAAGCGTCTGGTTCGGGATAAGCATTAAGGGTGCGTACCCAGTCAATTAAAGTTCGCTCTTCTGGTTTTGTGGTAATGCGAAAGGTTTGGGGTTGCTCTCTGGTTAAGGGTAAAGACTCGCTTACTCCTCGCTGTAATGCTGTTTCGCTTGTTAATATTCTGGGATTTATTAATAAACCTATTAAGGCTGTGGTTACTAATAACCCACTTCCCCAACCTGGGGGAAAAATTGTCAAATGAGTTTCTGAATTTTGGGGTTGATAATTGTTTTTTATTAATTGTTGAGTTTTGAAAATTCCTAAGCTTAAAAGGGTGATTCCTGTAATAAAAACTAGCCCAAAATAATTGGGGTGGATCAATAATTTTAATTGACCTGTTGCTGTATATTTTATTAATAATATTCCCCAAGTTATTAGGGCGAGAGTGTCTAACCAGGGGAGGATGTTTTTAAATTTAGGTTTGGTTGATAAATAGTTTTTAATGGTGGTTGATAAGTTCATATAAAAATACCTTAAAATTGAGGCTTGTGCGGTCACTTCGACGGAGTTTATCCTGAGCGCAGTCGAAGGGCTCAGTGACCGCATTTTAAAGAGAGATTTAATTTAGGAATATAGCATTCCTAAATCAATTGTGGTAATGCAAGGGGCTTAAGCCCCTTGTCTTTAGTCCTTTGTCTATTTTTTATTTATCACAAAATAGTTTCTCTTAGTTTCGAGGTACGGACAAGGGGCTTAAGCCCCTTGTCTTACCAAGAAAAACTGTACCTCACTACTATGATAATTGCTATAGCAATTTTCTTGATGATTTGTGATCGATAAAAAGGGTCCTGAGACTTGGGGCTTAAGCCCCAAGTCTGACCAAAACCTAATTTAGAGATTGCTAGATCAAGCAAAATAACTATAACCGAGGGTGAAAATAAAGGTGAGTTGAGCGGCTAGGGCGAATAAATATATTATCATTCTGGGTTGGAAAATAGAGAAAAGTAAACCGATCGCCTTAATATCAATCATGGGTCCAAAAACGAGAAAAGCTAAGAGGGAGCTAGTGGTGAAAGTGGAAGCAAAAGAGAGGGCAAAAAATGAGTCAACGGTGGAGCAAATAGAAACTACTGCAGCTAAGAGCATCATAGCTAAAATTGAGGTGATATTTCCTTGCCCTAAACTGAGGACTATTTCGCGGGGTACAAATACTTGAATAAAGGCGGCGATCGCACTTCCTAATATTAACATTCCCCCTAATTCTCGCAATTCTTGGCTAATATTATTAACTAAAGGAAAGAGTTTTTGTTTAACAGTAAGTTTAGGGGAAATTTGAGTTATTTTTTCATCTAATTTGAGTGGTTTTCCTGGTTCTCCTAAGATAAATGTGCCTGATTGTAATAAAGCTAGTTTATTTGTTTGTGCTTTTTCAGTCATCAGGAAATTGATCCGTTTTGCTAAGATGGGTTGAAGGAGAGGACGGGTATCTTTTTGGACACTAAAAATACAGCCGAGGATAGTGGCGATCGCCAATGAAAATATTATCCGCCAGAGGACAATTTCTGGCTGGTCACGAAATGCTACCCAAGTTGACCAAACTACAATGGGATTAATTGTTGGTGCTGCAAGTAAAAATCCAATGGCTACAGAGGTAGGTACTCCCTGCATGAGTAAGCGTCGTGCAACAGGTACGTTACCACATTCGCATACAGGGAATAAAAACCCGACACAACTCCCTATTAAAGCGCCTAAAATTGGGTTACGAGGCAGATAAGTAATTAGTTTTCTTTCATCTACAAATAAAAGTAAGCAACTGGAAAGGAGTACCCCCAGTAATAAAAAGGGTATTGCTTCCACTAACAGACTCATAAATAAAGTAAAGGCGTTGTGTAGTTGATTCATTCATTTGTTATTGGTTATTAGTCATCAGTCATTAGTCATTTGTTATTTGTCGTTAAATGTATTAATTTAAATACATTTAATTTATTGGACAAATTTAAGTTTTAAATTGGCTACAAATGACAAATGACAAATGACTAACTGGTTAAGTGCAATTCTTCAAAGTCTGTATTGCCATACATCATATTGCGGTCTATTGCGGAGAGTATTTTATTGTTAGCTACATCAGAGAATAGACATTGGCAAACTAACTGAGCTACATCAGCGCGATGGATAGTACCAGCAACCTTGTAGTTTTCTGTAAGTATACCATTTCCTGTGGGGGGTTCTGATTTTAAGCCACCTGGTCGAATTATGGTGTAGGTAATTCCACTTTCTATGAGGTGTTTTTCTGCTTTTTCTTTTTCTATCAAGACTGATTTTAAAGTTTCTAGAGCTTGTGGCGGTAAAGCGACAACACTTTCTCCACTCCCGATGGAGCTTACAAGGAGAAATTTTTTGACTCCTGCTTTTACTGCTGCATCAATGAGATTTTTGTTCCCGAGATAGTCTGCTCTTTCTCCATCTTTAGGTAAACCGCCAATGGTGCTAATTACAGCGTAAATGGTTTCATCTGCTGATAATGCTTTTTCCATTGCTGTTGCGTCGAGAGCGTCTCCCATGACTATTTTAACGCCCATTGCTGCTAATTCTGAGTGAGTGTCTGGGTTGCGCAGGAGTGCTTTTACTGGTTGGTTTTGTTTTGTAAGTATAAGAGCGATTTCTCGCCCTACACCGCGACTCGCTCCAGCCAGAAAAATGTAAGATGGATTGGTCATAAGTTGCTTTCTTCTGCAAAGAAGGTTTAATTGGAGGCTATAGTTTACTGTACTGGATAGTGGTAAATCTAGGGTTAGCTAGATTTACAAGATTTATAGCTGATAGTAACATGAGTTTTACCCATTTGCGGAATTTTGGAGTATGATGGGTTTAATCTTGTTTATCTAAATTCGATTGAAAGGCTATGAATAACTTAAATTTGGAAGTATTTAAAAGATTTTGGGCGATCGCCAAACTTTATTGGTTAGGAGATGAAAAAAAAGGCGCTCTTGGTTTACTTGCTCTTTTGGGAGTTGTGTTGTTAGCTTATACTGGGTTGAGTGTGGTTTTAAACACTCAACAAGGGGCTTTAATTTCAGCTTTATCTGATAAAAATCAAGAGAGATTTTATCAAACTGCGCTAATTTTTCTCGGAGTACTGATTGTTTATGCTCCCCTTTTTGCTGGCTATGGTTATTTAAAAGATAAACTGGGTTTGTTTTGGCGACGGTGGTTAACTAATCATTTTTTGGGGGAATATTTTAAAGATAGGTCTTTTTATAACATCAGCAATTTTAGTCAAGATTTAGATAACCCTGATCAGCGGGTTTCTGAAGATATTAGATACTTTTGTCTTGAGTCACTTGGCTTTTTCTTGTCAATTATTGTGTCTATTTTACAGGTAATTGCTTTTAGTGGAGTGCTGTGGTCAATTTCTGTGCCATTGGTGATTTTTTTAGTGGTTTATGCTCTGGTGGGTACTTTAATTACTGCTGGGGTATTTGGGGGTAAGTTGGTAAAACTTAATTACCTCCAACTCAAAAAAGAAGCTAATTTTCGTTTTGGTTTAATCAGAATTAGGGAAAATGCAGAGTCTATTGCTTTTTATCGGGGCGAAGGGAGAGAATTTAATCAAGTAAATAACTTATTTAACGGAGCATATAACAACTTTAACAGGTTGATACTTTGGCAAGATCTTTACTTGGGTTTGTTTACTAATATTTTTGAGTTTCTCCCTATTCTTATCCCTGCTGTAGTGGTTGCTCCTAGTGTGTTTGCAGGTGATATGGAAGTGGGAAAAGTAAGTGAAGCAATGGGTGCTTTTTCTCGTGTATTTTACTCTTTGAATTTTATTGTCAGTCGCTTTCAAGGTTTGACAAGTTTTGTGGCAGGTATTGACCGTTTATATGAGTTTCATAATTACTTAGAAGAACCTAAAAAAGAAGTTGGAAATAAGGGAGTTGAACGCCGTACTATTGATACAAGAAAAGCTAACCGTTTAGCAGTAGAAAATCTGACTTTACAAACACCAAATTATCGCAGAACTTTGTTTAATAATGTTTCTTTTAGTCTGGAAACTGCACAAGGTTTGTTGGTAATGGGAGCTAGTGGTTGTGGGAAAAGTTCTCTTTTAAGGGCGATCGCTGGTTTGTGGAACTCTGGTACAGGGGCGATCATTCGTCCTCCTTTAGAGGAAATGTTGTTTTTACCTCAGCGTCCTTATATGATTTTAGGAACTCTCCGCGATCAGTTATTATATCCTAATGTGAATGCTGAGATTAGTGATGAAGAAATACAAAAGGTTTTAGAAAGGGTAAATCTGCCAGACTTAGTAGAAAAACAAGGTGGTTTTGATGTGGAAAAAGACTGGTCTGATGTTCTTTCTTTGGGTGAACAACAACGGGTAGCTTTTGCTCGTGTTTTGATTACTCGACCTAAATATACTATTTTAGATGAAGCAACCAGCGCTTTAGATGTGAAGAATGAACAAAGTCTTTATGAGCATTTATTAGACACAGAAACAACTTTTATTAGTGTGGGACATCGCCCAACTCTTAAACAATATCATCATCTTATGTTAGATTTATTGGACGGAGGAAAATGGCAGTTATATAAATTGTAAATATTAAAAAATCCTTAAATTGAGTTTTTAGGGATTTTTTAAATTAAAATAGCAATGACGCTTTAAAATTAGTCACTCAAAAAGTAATGAAAAGAATAAATTTAGAACCATTCAAAAGATTTTGGGCGATCGCTAAACTCTATTGGTTGGGCAATGAAAAAAAAGGCGCTATTTGTTTACTCGCTTTGTTAGCATTGTTGTTGTTAAGTTTTACTTGGATGAATGTAGTTTTAAATACTAAAAGCGGCGAACTAATTACGGCTCTGTCTAATCAAGATAAAACTAGATTTTATGGAGATATAAAAATTCTTTTTGGTCTATTAATTATTGCCACTCCCATGGGAGCAGCTTATAGTTATTTAGGCGATAAACTGGGCTTATTTTGGCGCAGGTGGTTAACTAATCATTTTATGGGGGAGTATTTTGGTGAAAGATCTTTTTATAAAATTAGCAATTTTTATCCAGATATAGATAATCCAGATCAGCGAATTTCTCAAGATCTAAACTCTTTTTGTTTGGAGTCACTTAACTTTTTCCTACTAATCATATCGGCTACTTCCACGGTAATTGCTTTTAGTGGTGTTCTTTGGTTGATTTCTAAACCATTGGTGTTTTTTCTCTTAATTTATGCTGTGAGTGGGACTTTAATTGCTACTGGTTTTTTTGGGAAAAAGTTAGTTAAACTTAATTATCTCCAACTGCAAAAAGAAGCTAATTTTCGTTTTGGTTTAGTAAGAATTAGGGAAAATGCAGAATCTATTGCTTTTTATCAGGGAGAAGAACGAGAATTTAATCAAACAAGTCAATTGTTTCAGGTACTGTATAACAATTTTAATAAGTTGATACTTTGGCAACGCTTTTATTTGGGAATGTTCACCAATGCTTATGGATATATTCCAATAATTTTGCCTTTTTTAGTTGTTGGTCCTAGTGTGTTTTCAGGGGATTTGGAAGTAGGAAAAGTGAGTGAAGCAGCTGGTGCTTTTTCAGCAGTGTTTGGGAGTTTGAATGTTATTGTGGCTAATTTTCAAGGTTTAACCAGTTTTGTGGCAGGTATTGACCGTTTATATGAATTTCATACTTACATAAAAACAAACACAAAAGTAGGTGAGATGAGAAGAGGAGAACATCGTACTATTGATACTAGACAAGATAGCAATTTAACCATAGAACATCTGACTTTACAGACACCAAATTATCAAAGAACTTTGTTTAATGATGTTTCTTTTACTCTAGAACCTGGACAAGGTTTGTTGGTAATGGGAGCTAGTGGTTGTGGAAAAAGTTCATTATTAAGGGCGATCGCTGGTTTGTGGAACTCTGGTACAGGGGCGATCGTGCGTCCTCCTTTAAAGGAAATGTTGTTTTTACCACAACGTCCTTATATGATATTAGGAACTCTCCGCGATCAGTTGTTATATCCTAATGTGAATGCTGAGATTAAGGATGAAGAAATACAAAAGGTTTTAGAAAAGGTAAATCTGCCAGACTTAGTAGCAAAACAAGGCGGTTTGCATGTAAAACAAGACTGGTCTGATGTGCTTTCTTTAGGTGAACAACAACGGGTTGCTTTTGCGCGTCTTCTCATTTCTCAACCTAAATATGCGATTTTAGATGAATCAACTAGCGCTTTAGATGTGAACAATGAAGAAACTCTTTATCGTCATTTGTTAGATACAGATACAACTTTTATTAGTGTGGGACATCGCCCAACTCTTAAAGAATATCATCACGTTATGTTAGACTTATTAGCAGGAGGAAAGTGGGAGTTATCTCAATTAAATTAAAAAGAAAATGTAACAGTTATGAGTGAGCAGTTATCAGTTATCAGTAAGCAGTTATCAGTGAAAAAAATACTAACAACTGGTAACTGTTTACTGTTTTAATAAATCGGCAGCTTTTTCAGCGATCGCTATTGTGGGAGCATTTGTGTTTCCTCTTACTATTTTTGGCATTATCGAAGCATCTACTACCCGCAATCCTTCAACTCCATATACTTGTAAATTGCTATTAACTACTGAAATACTATCTTGTCCCATTTTGCAAGTACCAACTGGATGATACAAGCTTTCTACTTTTTCCCGAATATACTCAATCATGTCTTTTCCCAACCCAGGGAGTATCTCCTCACCTCGAAATTGATCAAATGGGGAAGCATTGGCAATTTTTCTGGCTAATTTTAGACCTTTTACTAACACTTGTACATCTGTTTCTTCGCTTAAATAATTGGGTTGAATAATGGGGGGTTGTAAAGCATCTTTAGAGTTGATTTTCAGATAACCTCTACTTTTAGGTTGTATCAGAGTAACCCCAAGAGAAAACCCATAACCATTAAACTTGGTAAAACCATGATTGACAAAATGTGCAGGTGCAAAATGAAATTGTAAATCAGGTGCTATTAAATCTGTTTTGGTTTTGACAAAACCTCCAGCTTCGCCAATATTCGAGGTAAGTGGTCCTTTTTTAAAAAGCAAATATTGCAGCAAATTAATTATTTTATCCGCCTTATCTAAGCTTATTGGTTGAATACATTCATGGATAACTCCAGTAACTAAATGATCCTGTAAATTTTGCCCTACTCCTGGCAAATCTACAATTACATTAATGCCTAAATTCTTTAAATATGAACCATTACCAATGCCTGAAACCATTAGTAATTGTGGTGAATTAACCGCCCCTGCACTGAGAATTACTTCCTGAGTAATTTCTGCTTTCTGTTTGATATTCTCCCGTAAATATTCTACTCCAATTACTCGCTTACCATTAAATAATAAACCAGTCACTAATGCACCAGTATAAATAGTTAAATTAGAGCGATTTATAATTGGTTTTAAATATGCAGTAGCCGCACTGTGACGTTTACCATTTTTTATGGTAACTTGATATAATCCTACTCCTTCTGGTTGAGGATAATTAAAATCATCACAAAGGGGTAAACCAATTGCTACACCTGCAACAACAAAAGCATGGGAAAGAGGGTTAGTATAGGAGCGAGATTTTACATTTAATGGTCCACCAATACCATGATATTCTGATGCTCCTTTCTCCTGGTTTTCTGCTTTTTTAAAATAAGGCAATAAATCAGCATAACTCCACCCTTTATTACCCAACTTTTCCCAGTTATTATAATCTTCACAATGACCGCGAATATAAATATTAGCATTAAGAGAGCTACTACCCCCTAAAACTTTACCTCTGGGCCAAAAAAGTCGACGGTTATTTAATTCTTTTTGCTCTTCAGTATAATAACTCCAGTCATATTCAGTTTTAAACAGTTTGGAAAAAGCTATAGGAATTTCTATTTCTGTTTTTTTGTCTGTTTTTCCTGCTTCTAATAACAAAACATTGGTATTAGGATTTTCTGTTAAACGGTTGGCTAACACACAACCTGCTGAACCTGCACCCACAATTATATAATCATATTTCATGAAAATTAATCATCAATAAAAATCTTAATATTTGGCGATAATTTAGTCATTAGTTATTAGGTAATATTTGTTATTTCTGAGCATCCATATATTAGCACCAATGACTAATGACTAATGACTAATGACTCATTTAAAAATCCCTTTCTGCTAACTCTAACCAGCTCTCAGTTGCTGACTCTATCTCTTTAGTTAAAATGGCTAAACGTGCTGAAAGTTCTTCAATTTTAGTATAACCTGCAGGGGGATTTTTATACAATGTTTCCTCTAATTCTGCTTTTTCTTCCTCCATCTGACTTATCTTTGCTTCCAACTCGTGAAACTTCCTTTTTTCATAATTAGAAAGTGGGCGAATCTTATTGTTATAATTTTTAACTTGTTTAACTTGTTGCTGCTCTGGTTTTTTCTGTTTTTCTTGGTGTTTTTCTTGTTCTTTTAATGCTGCTTTTACTTCTGCTTCTTCTTTTTGTTTATATTCCAAATAAACCGAATAATTACCAGGATATTGACGCAGGTTTCCCCCTGACTCAAAAGCAAATATTTTATCCACAACTCGATCTAAAAAATAACGGTCATGGGAAACAACAATCACACAACCATTAAAGTCTTCTAAATATTCTTCTAATACTGCCAAAGTTTGCACATCTAAATCATTGGTAGGCTCATCTAAAATTAATACATTGGGGGCTAACATCAATACTCGCAATAAAAATAAACGGCGTTTTTCTCCTCCCGAAAGTTTATAAATAGGTGAATATTGTTGAATTGGGGGAAATAAAAACCGTTCTAGCATTTGAGATGCACTTATTTGCGTTCCATCTGCTAATTTTACATACTCTCCTACTTCTTTTAAATAATCAATTACCCGCTGATTTTCATGAATTGCTCCTAATAAATTTTCTGAATGTTGGTCAAAATAACCAAATTGAATTGTACCTCCTATTTCTACTATACCTGAATCTGGTTTAATTCTTTCTGTAATAATATCCATTAGGGTTGATTTCCCAATCCCATTTGGTCCGATAATTCCAATGCGATCTTCTGGGATAAATTCGTAGGTAAAATCTTTAATTAAAACCCTTTGTTCATAACTTTTATTGATCTTATTCAATTCAATTACTTTTTTACCTATTCTACGTCCAGGAGTGGCAATATCTACTTTTCCTTTTGTTTGTTTAAACTCCATAGCTTGCATTTCTTGAATGCGTTTAATGCGGGCTTTTTGTTTGGTACTTCTGGCTTTTGGTCCGCGACTTAACCATTCTAATTCCCTTCTTAATACTCCTTGAAATTTCTTTTGACTACTAGCACTTGATTCTTCTGCTAAGGCTTTTTTCTCTAAATAATAAGCATAATTACCATTAAAAGTATAAAGATCTCCTCTATCTATTTCGATGATCTGATTAGTAACTTTGTCAAGAAAATAGCGATCGTGAGTGATTAATAAAATTGCCCCGCGAAATAATTTAAGGTAATTTTGTAGCCATTCTACTGAGTCAGCATCTAAATGGTTTGTTGGTTCATCCATTAATAATAAATCTGGTTCGGCAAGTAATGCAGCAGCTAAAGCAATGCGTTTGCGATATCCTCCTGAAAGTTGACCAATAAGTTTATCAAAGTCTTCTATTCCTAGTTTAGCAAGAATTATTTTTGCATTCGTTTCTAAATCCCACGCATTAGCCGCATCCATTTTTTGACTTACAACCGAGAGACGAGCTAATAATTCTGTTTGCTTTTCTACTGATACATTGTGCAGTTGACTGGAAATTTTTTCATATTCTTTCACTAGCCCCATTTGCTCGCCACTATCAGCAAATACTTGCTCTAATACGGTATGATTTTCGTTCATCTCTGGTTGTTGGGGTAAATATACAATTCTCGCACCAGGATTAACTATCATTTGACCGCCATCAATGGGTTCTAACCCTGCTATCATCTTTAACAGGGTTGATTTCCCAGAACCGTTGACACCAATTAAGCCTACTTTATCTGTAGCATCGAGGCTAAAACTTGCATCTCTGAGTATTTCTTTGATACCAAAGTCTTTTTTTACTGATTGTAGAGTTAAAAGAGTCATTATCTTTTCCTGTAGAGCAACAATTTCTAGGTTAGCATTTTATTCCCATAATTAAATTAATCACAATGCCAATTATTAATCAAATAATTAAATTAGAAACAAAAATAATAAGTTACATATATTTTACTACCATAAAAATCCGAATAATTACTTGAAAATACTTCAATTTAAAATGGTCAAGTAATAGTATTTTCTCAGCACACTACTACGGCTTTAGCTATTAATGAAAATGAAGTAAGATTGTTAGTAGATATTAAAGTTCATCTGAGAAAATTAGCCCCAGAAACCTGAAATAAATTGAGTCAAGGAGCATTAAGTATTTATGCAAAATTAATGTCCAATAACCTTAGATTACCAAAATACAGAAAAAGTGGTTAACTCCTTTAGTGTATTCAGCTAAATGGATAAAGTTAACTAACAAAGGAATTAAATGCCTTTTGGGTAAACAAATTAAAACCATGATACAGATAAAGTCCTCGGAGAGGGTACACCAGACTGGGGGATGGGCGCCCCCAGTCTGGACAACCTTAAACAACAAGTACTTCCAAAAAATGCTCTAAATAATTCTAGCCTAAATAACGGCGGATAAAACTTTCTAAAGTTTCCATTCTCAGGTGATAAACTGATTCTAAATTAGCAATTTCATCTGGGGTACAGAAAAACTCATTAGCCAACAAAGTACGGAAAGTACCCAAAGATTTTTGTGCTTGAGGATTAAATAAACCTAACCCAGCGCGAAAACCATCCAAGACAAATAAAGGGGTATTAATTATTAGTGGTTCTCGATTAAAAACACGCCCAAAAATCAGAGGAATATCCTCCCTTTTGAGAATTTCTGGACCACCAACAGGAAAAATTTTGTTTTTTGCACCTTCAATTTTTACTGAGTCAATGGCAATTTTAGCTAAGTCATCAGTACTAACAATAGATGAGCGATTTTGTGGATCGCCTATCAATAAATAAGTTCCTGTTTCACGAAATCTTTCTGCTAAAGGAAGTAGGTTATTAGCAAACCCAGAAGGGCGAAGAATGGTATAATTTAAACCACTAGCTTGTAGATATTTTTCTACTTCCCATTTAGCTTTAAATACGGGAGCATCTTCATAATTTCTCTCCACACCTAAAACGGAAATATAAACAAAATGCTCCACACCCGACGCTTTAGCACAGTCAATTAATTCAATATTAGCTCGATAGTCTAACGCTTCTGTATCTCCTCCAGAACCATGGGAACTGATAATATATTTTACTCCTTGACAAGCTTTCTCGATATCCTTGTCCCGTCGCAAGTCACCGATAAAAATATTAGCTCCTCGATCTTCTAATTGCTGATAGTTAGAAAACAGTCTTACAAAAGCACGCACGGGGGTTTCTTGGTCTCGTAATTGACATACTACTCTTTTACCTAACGATCCAGTTGCACCTGTAACTAAAAACATAAATTAACTATCCTTCTGTTTGATCACTTATTTGCTTTCTAGGAACTCTCTTAATAATAATGTTATCAAAATTTGGTTAACAATAGGTTATTAAGAGTGCAAAATTTTAATTATCTGATCTGGCTAAAATATTTTTACGCCAGTCTTAAGTTCCTTGTCCTAATCTATCTTTTTTTGATTTTTATTATACCAAATCCTAATAATTTCATTGATGTAGGATTTATCCTCGCCACAACCATGAAAAATCAAAGCATCTTCTGGTGCAAATGGTCGAGAGGAAAAATCTTTTAATGGTTGCAAATAATTAAATTTAAAACCTAAATCTTGGATTTCTATATTGTGGATAATGCGAGAACAATTTAAGAAAGGCATATCCACCCAAGTAAACTTTTCAGGAGCAAATGAACCATCGGCATTAAGCGCTCTAAATTCCTTAATTATTTCAGGTAGTCTAAACATATTCTGATGCTTTTTAGAAATAACCATCATCCCTGTATTAAACCACTCTTGAGAGTTTTCCTGATAGTTAGCACCATAAAATTCACAAGCTAATTTTAAAATTTCTTCCCGATTAAAATAAGGTTGAACTTCACAGACAACACCTAATTTATTTTCTGGAACTAGCTCAAATAAGTTGGGACATTCAGGGTGAATAACAATATCCCCATCCAGATAAATTATCCTCTCATAAATTGAGAGTTGGTCATAAATCTGAAATTTTGCTAGTTTGTATCCAAAAGGAATAGTCGTTTTCTCATTCAGAATTGTAATTTTAATAAAGTCCGCCTCTATTCTTGTTGCGTAATCTTGCATAATGGCATGAGTTTTTTGCCAAAATTCCTGATACCCTACCGCCAAAGTCATAACAGCTTTCTTAGACATTTTTTTGAGATCTCCTCTATTTTACATAACATTTTGCCATTTAGCTGTCCTCTTCTTCTTCCCAATTTTCTAAGGGATCTTCTTCTTCTACCTCATTTCTGAGCGATTTTTTGCGACTTTTTGGTTGAGGAATTTGAAAAAAAATAGGAGCGATCGCCCCTATTATCATCCCCACACCCAAACTCATAGCTAATAATATTCCCACTGGTATTTTTATAGATTCAAACAACAGAAAATTTAATGATATTAGTTCTATATTTTGGATAGAGATAATTGCGATCGCCCCTATCCAAAACGCTATAATTAAAGATATTAGCAACTGAGAAATCATTTTCATTTTACCTACTTATAATTAATAGTCTTATGTCTTATGTCATTAGTCTTATGTAATTAGTTGTAAATTATTAATAGTTAATTATTAGTGGTTAGTTATCATAATTGACATATTATTACCAATGACTAATGACTAATGACTAATGACTAAATATTTTCTTGGAAATAATCAACAAGTTTACTTTGTTTTTCTAAGGAGTTTGTTTCGAGATTAACTCGTAACAGAGGTTCAGTTCCAGAAAGACGCAACAATACCCAACTTTCATCTTCTAAATATAATTTTACGCCATCTTTTTTACTTATTTCTTTAACTTTTATCCCTGCTATTTCTGCAGGAGGAGAATTTGTATAAGAGGTTAATATTTCAGTTTTTTTGTCATTTTCCAATTTTAAATCAAGACGATGATTGTAAACTGGACCGCCGACTTCAGCCATAACTTCTGCTACTAACATGGAGAGAGGTTTTCCCGAATAAGCGATCGCTTCTGCCACTAACATATTTGCTAGGATACCATCTTTTTCGGGGATATGTCCGAGAATACTTAATCCTCCTGAGTCTTCCCCACCAATTAATACTTGAGTAGAGCGCATTTTCTCGCCAATATATTTAAAACCTACTGGAGTTTCATAAATTTCTAAACCATATTTTGCGGCTAATTTATCTAATAAATGGGTGGTGCATATTGAGCGAACAATTGCCCCTGTTTTGCCTTTATTATTAATTAAATGATGAGCTAAAACTAGAAGGATAGCATTAGCTGAAACAACGTTACCCAACTCATCAACTATCCCAAAGCGATCGCCATCTCCATCGGTTGCTACACCCAAGTCAGCATGATCTTTTTTTACCTTTTTTTGTAATAATTTTAATTGTTGTTCTTTAGGTTCTGGCATTCCTCCCCCAAACAACACATCTCTATTTGTATGAAAGCTTTCTACTTTACAACCACAATGGTTTAAAATTTCATCTAAATAACCACGAGAAGTGCTATAAAGGGCATCATATTTTACTTTTAATCTAGCCATTCTAATGGTCTCAACATCAAGAATATTGTCAAGCAATTTGAGATATTCTGGTTTGGGATCAAACTGAGAGATATTTTCAGGATATTTACCAGTAGGAGCAGTATCCGTAGAAGTGTCTAAATAGGAGACTATGGTATTAGTAATTTCCACAGTTGCAGGACCCGCATAATCTGGGATATATTTTATACCGCAATATTGAGGTGGGTTATGACTTGCGGTAAACTGTAAAGCTCCTGCTGCATTAAGCGCTTTTGTTGTATATGCTATAACAGGTGTTGGACAATCACGGTTAGTAATCAACACCTTCCAACCCAAGTCTACCAATACTTCCGCCGCAGAATAAGCAAACTGATCGGCTAAAAAACGAGTATCATAGGATATCAAAACTGGACGGTCTTTTGAGTAAGCAGTTTCTAAGTAACTGGCGATCGCCCTTGTCACCTTCCAGACATTGGGAAAAGTGAAGTCATCTGCTATAATACCGCGCCAGCCATCTGTTCCAAAAATAATTTCGTGTGTACTCATATTAAATAATTTTATTTTCCAATCATCTTTAATGGTAATGGAAGGCTGTTAGTTATTGAACTTCATCAGGTAAAATATTTTTATAGAAGTTATTCTGAGCAATTAAGTATTAATACTTATGGCTTTTAAAAGTTGGCTCAAGGGAAAGCTCCTAAAGAAGATAAAAAACGGCAAAAAAAATAATTAAAGTAGCCCATGGAGCAAGTAATAATTATTGTAAATGCTGAGGTAAAAGAGGGAGGAAAAATTAGCCCCGCCTCACCAGTAACGGAAAAAATGGTAACAGCTTTGTTAACAGCAATTGGAGACAAATTAGCAGTTAAAATAATTGGCGGTTCTGATTTATGGTCAGGAGCAATTAAACTAGAAAATAATGAGCAAAACTTAATTTGTCCGTTAACAATTAAGTTACCAAATTGGTTAGAATTTGCGGCAAAAACCATCTATCAAAAGTGCGACGCTCTAGAAGAAAGAAGAACTTGGGTAGAAGAAAAGTTGGGTTATAAAACCAGTAAAGGTAATGACTTGTTAGGGGATATGTGGTTACCAATTATCTTAACAGCAAAAGGGCCACTTTATGGAGAAGTAATTGCAGAAGGAGCATTACCAAATTGTTATCGCCAACCAATAGATATAACTGATGATTTGCGTCAACGACTTTATTATTTAGGGTATAATTTATTGGAGTCTATCGAAGCATTACCCGCAGTTTATTTATTACAATTTAGCCTGATCAAAGAACAAATTGTCTTTGATAAACTCTGGCCATTTCCCGCAAGTCCAGCATTAGGAAGTGTTAATATTCAAGAACCAGACTTATTTACCTGTCATTGGTATTGTTTGATTAATCAACCAATTTTAGATTTAACTATAATATAGTTATCAAAAAAAAATAAACAAGGAACCTCAGACAAGGGGCTTAAGCCCCTTGTCTTGAATATAATTATTTAAAAAAAAAATAAACAAGGAACCTCAGACAAGGGGCTTAAGCCCCTTGTGACAAGGGGCTTAAGCCCCTTGTCTTGAATATAATTATTAAAAAAAAAATAAACAAGGAACCTCAGACAAGGGGCTTAAGCCCCTTGTCTTGCCACAACAAATTTTAGATTTAACGATCAGATAATGTTAAAATTACCAAAGGTTGAGATAAATAAGAAAAAATGGAAATAAAAGCAACTGATACAACAATCATTACTTGGAGTGGAAATGCTCTCGCTGTTGGCATATTTGAAGGGAAAACAGAAATAACAGGAGAGTTAGCTCAGTTGAATGAAAACCTCGGCGGAATAATTACTGAGTTAATTGAGGAAACAGAGTTTGATGGAAAATTGGGTAATATCGTGGCAACTCGTGTAGGGAGTAAAACCCCCATCCGTAAGTTAATTTTAGTGGGATTGGGGAAAACAGAAGAGTTGAAAACCGATACTCTTAGTATGGCAACAGCGACGATCGCACGTCTTGCAAAACTGGAAAAAGTAACAACCCTGGGTATTAGTCTCCCCATAGTTAAAGATGCAGCAACAACAGCAGAAATAATTACAACAGCTATCATTTTGACTCTCCACCAGGATAACCGTTTTAAATCAGAAATAGAAGACAAAGGAGCAAAATTAGAAACAGTTGAATTACTGGAATTAGGTGCTCAGGAAAAAGCTATTACTAAAGGGGAAAAAATAGCATCTGGAGTAATTTTAGCAAGGGAATTAGTAGCCGCTCCAGCAAATTCCGTAACCCCCATTACAATGGCTCAAACAGCCGAAGAAATAGCCAAAGAATATGGTTTATCCCTGGAAATTTTAGAGGAGGAAGACTGCGAAAAACTAGGAATGGGAGCATTTTTAGGAGTAGCTAAAGCATCAGACTTACCGCCTAAATTTATCCACCTCACCTATCAACCAGAGGGAACACCCAGACGCAAACTGGCAATTATTGGTAAGGGTTTAACCTTTGATACTGGGGGTTATAACCTGAAAGTTGCTGGGGGTATTGAAACCATGAAAATGGATATGGGAGGCGGTGCAGCTACTTTAGGTGCCGCTAAAGCAATAGGACAATTGAAACCTGATGTAGAGGTGCATTTTATTAGCGCTGTAACTGAAAATATGATTAGTGGGCGAGGAATGCACCCAGGTGATATTTTAACTGCTTCTAATGGCAAAACTATTGAGGTAAATAATACCGATGCAGAAGGGCGCTTAACTTTAGCAGATGCTTTAGTATTTGCAGATAAATTAGGTGTAGATGCAATGGTTGATTTAGCAACCCTTACAGGGGCTTGTGTTGTTGCTTTAGGTGATGATATTTCTGGTTTGTGGAGTATAGATGAAAAACTAGCCCAAGAAATAAAAACAGCCGCAGAAATAGCAGGGGAAAAATTCTGGCAAATGCCTTTAGAAGAGAAGTATTTTGAAGGGTTAAAATCAGATATTGCTGATATGAAAAATACTGGTCCACGTCAGGGAGGAGCTATTACTGCTGCTGTATTTCTTAAACAATTTGTGGAGAAAACTCCCTGGGTACATTTGGATATTGCGGGTCCAGTTTGGGCAGAAAAAGAAAATGGAGTGAATAATAAAGGTGCCACAGGTTTTCCTGTTCGCACTCTCGTAAATTGGGTTTTGAATTAATTGGTTTTGGGGTTGGTTTTCCAAACCCCTTCCTCTAAATCATCCCAAAATTGCTTATTTTTAACCCATCACGTTGATTCTTTTTTTGCTTGTTGGATCTCTTGAATAATTTCAGGTAAGCGATCAAGATCTGCTTCAGATAACTTTCTTCCTGGTAAGTTACGGAGGCGATCGCTTAAAGCATAAAAAGCTTCTTGATCATCTCGATGGGAGAGAACATAAGCACGTAATTCGCTTTGACTCATGGTCTGAAAATTGGACTTACTCATAAAATTGTTACCTCCCCATTGCTATTTATTAAAACCTGGAGCTCTTCCCCTGCAAGAATAAAAATATCCCCAGTGCGTTCATCTAGTCTAACTAAGTAAATTGGCAAATACATCTGAGTTATACTTTGGCAGACAATAAAGCATTTCATTGTTTGGACTGTGGTAAGCATTATTCTTAAAAATATTCCCCCCCTTTAAGTTCATTTTCTGGTTAATATTCTTATAGATAAGTCAGGAAAGAAATAATCTTGTGTTTTTTTTTATGGGAGAATTACCCAATGCTTACTCATAACCCAAATTATAACAATATCCTGGCGGATTGAATTCATAGGCCCTGGAGTTTGAATATAATTAAATTTTTTTTTGTTTTCTTTAAAAATACACGCCTTACAAAAGGTGAATATATGACAAAAGGTAATGCTCAAATTCCCCCCATCGTGGGTATAGGTGCTTCAGCAGGCGGACTGGATGCCTTTACCCAATTATTGGAAAATTTGCCAATTGATACTGGTATGGCATTTGTATTGATTCAACATTTAGAGCCAACTAGAAAAAGTTTATTAACAGAAATTCTTGCCAGAAAAACCCAAATGTCTGTTACCGAAGTGGAAAATGGGATGTTGATCTTAGCCAACCAGGTTTATATTATGCCGCCCAATAAGGAAATGATAATTTATCAGAATGATACCTTAAAATTGATACCCCGTGAGAAAGTTCACGGAAGATATTTGCCCATTGATAAGTTTTTTAATTCCTTAGCAAAAGAAAGGGGTAATAAGGCGATCGCCGTTGTGCTTTCAGGTGCAGATGGAGATGGAGCATTGGGGTTAGCAGAAGTTAAAGAAGCGGGGGGTATTACCTTTGCGCAAAATATCTCCTCATCTAAATTTCAAGGAATGCCTCATCACGCCATTGCTACAGGTTGTGTCGATTTTATTTTACCTCCAGAAGCCATCGCCCAAGAGTTGGTTAAAATTAGCCGCCATCCTTATATAAATCTCCCAACAGAAGTAAAAATTTTGCCCTCCAGTGACAACATTCTCTCTCAAATTTTTGCTTTACTCTGGGAAGCAAAAGAGGTAGATTTCACAGGGTATAAACCTGCTACCATTGAGCGGCGTATCGGGCGACGCATGGCATTACATAATTTGGCAAGTCTAGAAGATTACTTGCAATATATTCGCATAAATCCGAAAGAAATAGAATATTTATATCAAGACCTTTTAATTAATGTCACCAGTTTTTTCCGCGATCCAGAAGCTTTTCATGCTTTAAAAAATCAAGTTTTTCCTGCTATTTTTCTTGAAAAATCATCAGAATTACCCATTCGCATTTGGGTAGCAGGATGCTCAACAGGGGAAGAAACCTACTCCATTGCTATCTGTTTGCTAGAATTTTTAGAGCAACAGGGAATAAAATTGCCCATTCAGATTTTTGCCACAGACATCAACGAATTAGCCATAGCTCAAGCCCGTACAGGTATGTATAAACCGAGTTTAATGGCAAATGTTTCCCCAGAAAGATTAGGAAAATTTTTTATTGAAGTAGAAGGAGGGTATAAAATCAAAAAATCCTTGCGGGAATTATGTATTTTTGCCATCCAAAACTTAAATAGTGACCCGCCCTTTTCTCAACTAGATTTAATTAGCTGCCGCAATGTGCTAATTTATTTAGGTGCATCGCGACAAAAAAGATTGATTCCAATTTTTCATTACGCCCTTCTACCAACAGGTTTTTTAATGTTAGGTGCATCAGAAACCGTTGGCGAGTTTTCTTATTTGTTTACTCCCATAGATAAAAAACAAAAGATTTATACTCGACAACAGGCATCTATTCGCCTAAAATTTGATTTTAGTCCCCGCACTTTAGAGAAGGTAAACCCCATTATGCCCACCAACAAAGATGACTCTCAAGAGTTAGATTTGCTCCAAGAAGCAGATCGAATTGTCTTAAAACGCTATGCACCAGTTGGGGTAATTATTAATAATGATATGGATATTTTGCAATTTCGGGGACAGACGGGTACTTATTTAGAACCAGCATCTGGGAGAGCGAGTTTTAACCTTTTAAAAATGGCAAAAGAAGGGCTATTATTAGAGTTACGCAACGCTATTCATCAGGCAAAAGACCAGCATGAAATCGTCCGTAAGGAAGGAATACAGGTTAAATTAGGTGAGGAAATTAGAGCAGTTAATCTGGAAGTGATTCCCTTAAATACATTACCAGAAAAGCACTTTTTAGTCCTATTTGATGAAAATATAGCCCCATTTAAACAGCAGCAAATAGATAAGAATGTCCCAATTATCAAGCGAGAGGAGACAGAAGTTGAAAAAGAAAATGTCCGATTAAGACAAGAATTAGCTGCTACTAGGGAATATTTGCAATCCATTATTGAGGAGCAGGAATCTACAAATCAGTCTCTTCAGGTGGCAAATGAAGAGATTTTATCGAGCAATGAGGAATTACAAAGCACTATTGAAGAATTAGAAACAACACAGGAAGAACTTCAAGCAAGCAATGAAGAACTGCACACCATTAATGAAGAAATGCGCAGTCGCAATCAGGAATTAAATGGTTTAAACAATGATTTATATAATTTATTGAGCAGCATTAATATTCCTATTATTATGCTGGATGGTGAACTGCGTATTCGGCGTTATACACCTCAAGCACAGGGAATATTTAATATTATTCCCACCGATGTGGGACGACCTTTTAGTGATATTCAACCTAAGATTTTTATTCCCAGGTTAAGAGAATTAATTGAAGAGGTGATTGATACTTTAGTTGTCAAAGAGCAAGAAGTACAGGATGGGAAAAACCATTGGTATAGTTTGCGAATTAGACCCTATCGGACAACAGAAAATCAAATTGATGGGGTGGTCATGGGATTGATTGATATTGATGCCTTGAAACAAACTGCAATCATGTTAGAAGAAGCGCGAGATTATGCCAATGCTATTGTGGAAACCGTGCGCCAACCTTTGATAGTGCTTGATGAAAATTTACGGGTAATTCAGGCAAATGGGGGGTTTTATGAGCTATTTGATACTATAAATCTCTGGCAAAACCCCGATCAACCCCACCCCAACCCTCCCCTTGTTAAGGGGAGGGAGCCAGGCAAGCAAGTATTTCCCCCCCTTACCGAGCCAGGCAAACAAGTATTTCCCCCCCTTACCAAGGGGGGGTTAGGGGGGGTTAATACTACTTTGGCAAGAGGTCTAATAACAGAGCCCCAACTAATTTTTGAGTTAGGGAATGGAGAATGGAATATCCCTGAGTTGCGATCGCTCCTAGAAGACATTCTCGCCAACAATACTGAATTTGAAAATCTTGAGATAGTTCAAATTACACCAGCACAAGAACAGCGAATTTTGTTACTCAATGGTCGCCGAATTGTTCAAGGCACACACATCGTAACAATTTTATTAGCGATTGAAAACATTACCGAATATAGACAAGCTGAACAACAAATCAGAAACTCCCTGAGAGAAAAAGAAATATTGCTCAGAGAAATTCATCATCGGGTAAAAAACAATCTCCAAATTGTCTCAAGTTTACTCAGTTTGCAAAGCAATCGTCTCAAAAACCAAAACCTTAGTGAAGTCCTTCAAGAAAGCCAAAATCGGGTGAGAGCAATGGCACTAATTCACGAAACCCTACACCAATCTTCTAATTGGGCTGAGGTAAATTTTGCTGAATATACTGGGAATTTAGTCTCAAATTTGTTTCGTACTTACCCCATTGAAAGTAATGATATTTCTTTTAATTTAAATGTTCAGCCTGAGATTTTCATTAATGCAGATCGAGCAGTTTTATGTGGCTTAATTATCAATGAACTGGTGACAAATGCTTTAAAACATGGCTTTCCAGAGGGTGGGAAAGGTGAGCTTTTTGTCACCCTTACCACCAGTGAAGACAATCTGCTGAATCTAATTATAGGTAACACTGGGTTAAGTTTGTCAGCGGAATTTTATTTGGAAAATCTTAGCTCAATGGGACTTAATTTAGTTATGTCTTTAATTAAGCAACTCAAAGGAAATTTAGAGGTAGAAAGGGGCGAAATAACAAGTTTTAAGATTATATTTTCCCCATCTGTTTAGGTTGATAAGCTGGCGTTCAATCACCACTTATTTATCAAGAACAAGAATTATACTAGAAAAAAAAAAAAATACAAAAAAAAAGAGTTAAAATAGAAGAAAAAGTAAAAAAAATGAGTAACATATTAATCGTTGAAGATGAAAATATCGTTGCTTGGGATATTAGAGAAGCACTAGAGCAATTGGGTCATAATGTGTTAGCAGATGTTGCTTCAGGACAAGAAGCCATTAAAATTGCTACTAGAAATCAGCCAGACTTAATTTTAATGGACATCCGACTAGAAGGAGAAATGGATGGGATTACCGCAGCCGACAATATATATAGTTGCTTACAAATTCCCATAGTTTATCTCACCGCCCATGCTGATGATGATACATTAGAGCGAGCAACGAAAACAAAGCCTTTTGGGTATCTGATCAAACCCTTTGAAAAGCAAGAATTACACACTACCATTCAGGTAGCTTTAAAACGACACGAATTTGAAACCGCCGCCAATGCAGAGAAAAAATGGTTTTCCACCGTCTTAAAGAGTATTGGGGAAGGAATTATTGTAACCGATCGCCTTGGTTGTGTGATGTTGATGAATCCTCTAGCTGAAGGTATTACAGGTTGGCAACAACAAGGGAATCTGGGTGAACATCTCAACCGCATACTCCATCTAATCTCAGAAGAAGACCGAGAAACCATAGATAACCCAGCACTGAGAGCCATGAGTCTGGGACAAATAATCTGTAATCAAGAGAGGTGTTTGCTGCGTAGTCAAGATGGCTCGCAAAAGCTAGTAGAATACACAGCCGCCCCCATTAAAAATGATAAGCGCCAGATTGTGGGGAGTATTATAATTTTAAGAGACAACAGTGAGCTACAGGGAGCATGGCAAGAACTAATTGAGCGCAATCAAATGCTAGAAAACTTTCAGTGGAGTTTAGTCTCCCAATTGGCCCAGAGTGAAACCCAATACTACCAGGCTAGCAATTGCATCGAATTATTGAATCAAATCTTCAACAAGCTTCCCAATACCACTTCTGAAGCTGAGATCCTGGACCTGGTAATTAATGTAATCGGTTGTCAATTCGATGCAGATTATTGTTGGGTAGCTCTCTATAATGAGGCAAATACCAAGGCAACTATTGTGAGTGAGTATAGCAAGATAGAAACCCAACAGCGAATTTTGATGAACATGGAAATAGAGATGCAGCTCTCTCCGCGGTTTTATGGCCATTTACAAAATTTGGGAAACTGGCTATATCCCTCCAAGGAGAATATCCCACCTCCTTACCAAACCCTTTTGACTCAGCAAAATGAACTGTTGGTTATTCCTATCGCCTGCTACCATAGTGGGAAAAAAAACCAGCGCGGCATTGGCGAAATTGGCATCTTCACCACAAACCAACCCCCCATTAAAGATCCTGTTGTAAAACTGATTACAGAAATAGCGAGCTACGCAGTTGAGTTGTTCCGACAAACCCATCTCCTCTCAACCAAAGAAGTGGAGAATGCCCAACTTGAGCTCAAACGTCTCAGAGATGATTTTATCAGTTCTGTTTCCGAGGAACTACTAAACCCTTTAGTCAACATGGAAATAGCCGCAGAGATGCTTAGACACCTCGTAAGCTCATTGTCTGTGGGAACGCTTCAAAACCAAAACCAAATTTTTCCTTCTGGGCAACTGCTCAAACGCAAATTGGAAGAATACCTACAGATTTGGCAAGAGGAATGGCAAGAAGAAGTTGATTTAATCAATACCTTACTAGATTTACAGGGTATAGACAGGCAAAAAGAAAGTTTCCCCAGAAGTAAAGTAGATCTGCAACAATGGTTCTCAAAGATTTTGCAACGCTTCTCCCAGAAGATAATTCAACAAGGAGGGTCATTGCACTATCAGATTTCCCCAAGGCTGCCAATAGCCATGTTACACTTACCCACCTTAGAACAAATTGTCACCGAGCTGATCAACAATGCCTGCAAACATACCCCACCCAATCAACCGATGATCTTTACTGCTAGTTTATCCAGAGAAAACCGCTTAGAAATCTGCTTGACTAATACTGGGCTGAATATTCCTCCTGATGAGCTCGAGAACATTTTTCAGCCTTTTTATCGCATTCCACGTCCTTATCACTGGCATCATAGTGGCATGGGTTTAGGATTAGCTTTAGTCAAAAAGCTAGTAGTGCGTTTGGGAGGAGAAATTACCGCAAAAAGTCATGATGGAGTTACTATTTTTACTGTCACTTGCGATTTGTTTAATTGATTAATGAGTCAACAACCACCAGGGAAACCTTATAACTTAAATAATGAATTAGCTAAAGAACGTAACCGAGCAGCAGCAGAACGTACTTTAATGGCTTGGATTCGTACTTGTTTATCTATGATTGGATTTGGTTTTGGTATCGATCGCATTGTATCTGCACTCCGACAATCTCAATTAGGTGACAATGTAGATCCAATTCGTTTTTCACGGATTTTTGGTTTAGCTTTTGTGGGTTTGGGAACTGTTGCTATGTTTTTAGCTATTATGGAACATCGAACAATTCTTAAACAAATTCAAAGAGATGACTATCTTTATGTTTCTCGTCGTTCCCTCGGTGTGACGGTTTCCACTGGGTTAATAATTATCGGTATTTTAGCATTTATTGCGATTTTAATTAAGAGTTTTTAAATTGAGGATTATCTCAATTTAAATATAAGCCTGAATAATTACTACTTTGTTATTTTTTATACTTTTAAAATGCAGTTATAATAAATGTGTATTTAAGTTTCTCCTAATCAGCCCTATGAGATAGAGCTGACTATTAATTTAGTTAATTTTTCTCCTCAGAAGCTGTTTGTTTTACTAGCTCAATATCTAATTCTAATGCTTGAGCTATTTGCTCTACTGTTAACCCTAATTTTAACAGACGGGGTATGGCTTCTAATTTTCCTTCTAATTTTCCTTCTAATTTTCCTTTTAACTCTCCTTCCCTTTCACCTTCTGCAAAAACTTCTTGATAAAACTTGGTTTGCTTCCATTCGCTTAAACTAAACATTTTTTCCAACTCCTTATGACTTAGTTTGGGAAATTTATAGACCAACATTTTCTCGATTAACTCTATCATCTCTCTCCGTTTTCCAGGGTTTTCTATCTCGGATTTTGCTAGAGATAATAGGGTTTTAACTTGCTTTTTTGCCTCCTTTTCTGGAGCTACTATTAGTT
>Ga0209594_1000086_pt1 | contig 73290 bp, 66 predicted proteins | sample AshMeaCrysSpring_FD_184126 | JGI IMG/M metagenome (GOLD analysis project Ga0209594, IMG submission 184126) | Groundwater microbial communities from Big Spring, Nevada to study Microbial Dark Matter (Phase II) - Ash Meadows Crystal Spring... | ecosystem: Environmental > Aquatic > Deep subsurface...
CCATCTCCATCAAGATCTTCTGCCGTAGGAGTAAAGCTGTAAGCCGCATCTTGAGCCACTTCGACTGCAGGGGTTCCGGTGATAGTGGGCGCATCATTAACGTTATTAACAGTCAGGTTGAATGCAGCTAAACTGGCTGTTTCTGTTCCATCTGTAACGCTGATGATAATATTTTCAGAGGTTCCCACATCCCCATTACCTGGAGTACCGGTTAATGCCCCTGTAACTGCATCAAATGCTGCCCAAGTGGGTAGATTTTGAACAGAGAAGGTTAAGCCATCTCCATCAAGATCTTCTGCCGTAGGAGTAAAGCTGTAAGCCGCATCTTCAGACACTTCAGTGGCAGGAGTTCCAGCAATGGTGGGCGCATCATTAACGTTATTAACAGTCAGGTTAAAGGCAGCTAAACTGGCTGTTTCTGTTCCATCTGTAACGCTGATGATAATATTTTCAGAGGTTCCCACATCCCCATTACCTGGAGTACCGGTTAATGCCCCTGTAACTGCATCAAATGCTGCCCAAGTGGGTAGATTTTGAACAGAGAAGGTTAAGCCATCTCCATCAAGATCTTCTGCCGTAGGAGTAAAGCTGTAAGCCGCATCTTGAGCCACTTCGACTGCAGGGGTTCCGGTGATAGTGGGCGCATCATTAACGTTATTAACAGTCAGGTTGAATGCAGGTAAGTCAACTGTTGAGGAACCGTCAGTAACGCTGATGACAATACCACTGGTTATACCCACATCAGCATTACCTGGAGTACCGGTTAATGCCCCTGTGGCTGTATTAAACGCTGCCCAAGTGGGTAGATTTTGAACAGAGAAGGTTAAGGTATTATTTTCATTATCTGTGGCAGTAGGTGTAAAGCTATAGCTACCATCTTGATCTACACTGGTTCCAGGGGTTCCAGCAATGGTGGGAGCAGCATTTACTAATGTAAACTTAAAGCTATCAAGCCGACCATTATCTGAATCGGTTGGGTTATTTTCAGGTCCTACGAAATCCTTAGTCCCCAGCAATTCAAGGGTACTGTTTGATCGGATAGGTACATCTTGAAGTGTCCAGGTGAGGACTTGGTTGTTGTTATCATTTTCAAACAAAAGGGTGTTAAGAAGTTCAGCATCATCAGGATTCAGAAGTCGATTATCATCAACTATAATATCTACTGTGGCTACACCTCCTCCGTCTCCCAGACCCGTCACAAGAATATCATAAATACCAGGTACAAAGCCTTCCTTATTAGCAAAATCGTTATATGTTGCAGTTCCTGTTGTAACACTATTGTCATTAGGATTAACTGAAATTACATTCCTGTTTACTCTTGTCTCGACAACATAACCAGAATCAAGAGTAAATTCGGTTTCCGGTTGAAGAATAAAAGATGAACTCATAGGTGGTGGGTTAATTGGTGTAGTAATGGTGTTGGATGAAGTTAGGATGCGAAGGGGATCGACTGCCGAAGTAATCTCAAAACTGACTTGTAAGATATTCCGATTTGCTCCTGAAATCGTTACAAAGTCATCGTTAGGCTCTAGTGTTCCTTCATTAGCTAAATCTCGAGTTTCATAGGGAACAAACAGATCATTTGTGGGATTAATAATCCTTGGATCACCCATAAAGCCAATAATGGGTTGATCGAAAATAATCTCAGCTTCTGCTGCAATTTTATTGCCAGGATTGGGATTCTTAAAGAAGAGAAAATGACTACTGACTGTTGTACCTGCTGGAATAGTTTCTAAGTTAGTGACTTGATCCCAATTGTCGGGATTACTAATAGAAATATCTTCTGGCAGAAATACGTCTTGTTCCTCTTCAAAAATCTGGAGCAAATTACTTGAAGTTGCCACCCAGTTTGAGTACTTGAAGTTAGGATTTGCAGTCGCATCATCAAGCCAAAGGTCAGAAATATCAACTTCTTTAATATCTCCATCAACTGACACAATTGCTTGTTCTAATTCTATGATTTCACCATCAATAACTGTGAGGACACTATCGTCTTCTGTTCTGAGTTGAAACAGTTCTGATTCCCTGAGATATTCTCCCTGAACTAAGGCAGAAAAAATTGCACCTTCATCTCCTAGTTTTTCTTCTGAATTGATTTCAGCATCGATCCAATGACCAATTTCTTCTAATAAGACATTAGCGATCGCTTGGGGATCATTATCATGCTGGTTGAGATATTCTTGTGCTAAGTAGATTTTGCGGGTTGTTTTAGAAAATGCACCATCTGCGCCCTGAAGTTCTATACGGGAACGGATATTAATTTCCGGTAACTCTGAGAATTTTCCCGTTATCCAAGCTTGATGCAAATCGAACAGTTTTTGAGAACTAAAATCAGTTCCAAAAGCTGTCGTGATCATCTCTAAAAAATTTGGATCAGATGCAAAACAAATTAATGAATCTTGAGCAATACCTATGGCTTCCTTGACAGGCTGTATTTGATGAATGGCTGCCATCATCAACTTCATAATATCTCCTTGAAAACAACCCCTTAACATGAGATTACTTCTGTCAAACTAAGTGATAAAGTCTGATGAAATGAAAGGTTTGTCTTTTGTTACTTTGAAAACATTCAACAAACTAGGAAGATTTTAGTCCATAACAAATTAAGCCTTTACCCAAAGTCGGACAAAAGAATAGAACGATTGTTCTTCAAACGCACACCCTATATAAAATTCTTTTAAACCACTTGATTGTTCAAGGGTTTTACTATGAGGAGACTCTGAACCGATACCGTAACTCCATAATTGATTCTGTAGATGCTAATTCTGACGGGCTACAAGGTTCATTACTTGTAATATAACATTTCATTTACGAAAATACACGGGGTTTTCTGTAAATCTTTCAATAAGGTGTATGAAGGTTGTGTAAAGATCCTAGGGATTACACGGGCTTTTATCAAACCTTGGAGCATTTAACCTATATATGATGTTAATTTATCTAAATCAATGATCTGGCATAAGATCACACTTTCGCCTTAGAATATTGATTATCGCAATCCGATTGATAGCCCTCTAGTTGAGGGTGTGTAAAAAATCCTTGTCAAAAAAGAAAATAGACTCTTGGCAATAGCAAAGCATCTTCACATAAAAACATAGCACTATATGATGTAGAGTTTGACGAAAATCCTGTTATCCTATATGATTTTAAAAATATTTATTTTTAACCCAATCAACTATCGATACGACATAATTGGTAGGTCATACAATGAATAAATATTTTATTTACACAGGTTCTCGAAGTGGTAGCAACTATATGAAGATTTATTCTCATCGGCTACCTCCCAAGACTATCATCGAGATCAAATTTTTCGATTTTTAGGGGTAGAATCGATTCATGTTGAAAGTAGTCACCGCAAAATTTTATCAAAAGATCTGTCTAATATCATTGAAAATTATGATGAAGTCTACGAAACTTTAATCAATACCCCATTTGCTAAATATCTCAATTCAGACGATTAATTCAATCAAGTCAATCAGGGCATGATGAGATCATATCCTCATTAAAATTAGAAATGAATTACAGATAGGATTGGCTCTAGCAGTTCATCTCCTGGTTCATCAATCACCGCTTAAGGGGAATTTGTAAAGATTGTGTATTTAAAAAAAATCATTTTTATGCTATTCTGATTTAAAATAAATGTTAAAATTCCAATTAACCCACTGCTTCAGCCATATAGTATCTTCAGAACCCCATCCTTATATGATCTTTTCAACTACAGTGATGATTGCTCAACTCAGCTTAAAGTAAAACATTAAATGTAATTCATTTTTAAATAGTGTGGAGGTTGAAACTTGACTCAAATTGGACTGGTTGCTATCGGGCGTAATGAAGGTGAACGCTTACGTCGATGTTTACGTTCAGTGTTAGAGAAAGTAAAGTTCGTTGTCTACGTGGATTCGGCATCAACTGATGGGAGTGTGGAAATGGCTTGCTCCCTAGGGGTAGAGGTGGTAGAACTTGATCCCTCTCAACCCTTCTCTGCGGCAAGAGCACGCAACGAAGGGTTTAGGCGTTTGTTAGAACTCTTCCCTGATTTAAAATATGTGCAATTTATCGATGGCGACTGTGAACTGATTTCAGGCTGGCTTGAGAAAGGGATTCAGCAACTGGAAACTCATCCTGAATTGGCAGTAGTTTCTGGACGACGACGGGAGCGATTTCCGGAAGCATCCATCTATAATCGTTTAGCCGATATGGAATGGGACACACCTATTGGTGAAGTGAAAGCCTGTCACGGAGATGCTCTGATGAGAGTCAAAGCTTTCCAACAGGTGGAGGGATTTAATCCCACTTTAATTGGTGGAGAAGAACCCGAACTTTGTGTTCGACTCCGGCAGCAAGGATGGAAGATTTTCCGTATTGATCAGGATATGACGTGGCATGATGCGGATATTCATCGTTTTGGGCAATGGTGGAAACGCAATGTCCGTGCTGGTCATTCTTATACTGAGGGAGCTTGGTTACATGGGCAGCCCCCAGAAAAACATTGGGTTAAAGAAAGCCGTAGTATTACTTTATGGGGTTTAATCATTCCCTTGCTTTCTCTTAGCCTTGCCTGGCCGACTCAAGGACTGAGTTTATTTCTGCTCCTGAGTTATCCGGCGCTGATTGTTCGGGTTGGGTTGAGTATAAAACAAAATGGCCTGAGTGCTTCTGATGCCTTTCTGTATGCCTGGAGTTGTATTATTGGGAAATTTCCGATGGCTCAGGGACAACTGAAATTCTATTGGAATTATTTACAAGGTAAAAAAACCCAGTTAGTCGAATACAAAACCGTTCAGAATACAGTGCCAAAAGATCAAGCCACCACTTGATTGATTAAATCACATTTCATCAAAATACAACCCAGGTTATGGGGAAGCTGAGGATGAGAACCGAGTGGGATCGATTTAACTGACTCAAAACCTTGTTGGTGATAGAAAATCGATTAACCCCCCTGAAGGCCAGAAGCGTGAGGGCAATAATTTCGGGTGTATCTGCGGGATGGGCTGAACGAATCATTTGGTTTTGGCTTTACTATTCTTCTCCGGGAGCTTCTCCCCATTCTCAACGGGTTGCGCTGCTTCTATCACTGCCTCTGTAGACTGGATTTTGGACTCTCCATTTTGCCCAAGTTGAATGATTCCCATGATTAAATCGGTATGCTGTTCACAATTTTTACGGCAGAGTTCAACATCAGCGATCGCCCGGGTTAATTGAGAAATCACAGACTTGACAGTTTTACTATCTTGTGCTTGTTGAATTTCTTCGGCTGTGAGTTCCTGTTCACGCCCTGTAAAAATTTTTTCAACCATTGTCGCTAATGGAATATATTCTTGCTGCGCTTGGGTTTTGGCAGCAACCAATTCAATTAATTCAATTAAATAATTCCCCGCTTCTTCGATGGGTAGCAGTTCTCGCTCTGCATCTTTTTTGGGTCGTGCCATAATAATATTTTCCTCACTAAAACCGTTAATAAAACACTGTTTGGGTAACTTGCCGTCAATCCACAGCGACTCAATCAGTTCTCGTACCCTGTCTAAATTTGCCTGTTGTCTACCTCCTCCTTCTAATTCGACTAGAAACCCTGAACGCTGCTTTGAAGGTTTTTCAAGGTCATCAATGACCAAAAAATAATGATTTCTCATTCTTTCATTTTATAAATTTCCCTTCTCTTTAGAATATTCAATGTTAAAAAAATTCATCAAAAAAAAGGGCTAATATTGATGAGGAGATAGGGTCTTGACATCAGCAATCTTTCATGAAAACTTCCAAAGGGGATGAGACTCTCTAGATCAAGAAGTTATTTAGTCAGAGTTTTGACCTAGTGGGCTAGATGCCCACACTGTAATCTCCCGTCTCTCCTATTTTCTGTAACGAACCCTTTAAACCGCTTCAAATTTAATGCCAGTCGAAGCCCAACTAAAGGAATGAGGCGCTATCCGAATTAATTTTTTCAGAATTTCATCCGTTACCCATAAAACTAAGGGAAAACTAAATTTTCTAAATTCATCTCTGACGGCATCCGTTGCCATCAACAGTTGATTGATTTCCTCAACTGATTCTAAACCATATACCATTAACGCTTCCGGTTTTTCTGTACCTAATTCAGCTTGAATGCTAGAATAGAGAGTAGTGGCAGATTGATCAAGAAACATTTCCCGCAAATGAACAGGACATTGCTGATGAAGTTGCAGGCTGACTGCCTGACGTATCCGAGGTTGATTGCAGCAGGCTAAAATCAGTGAAAATTGACCCCTAGAGTAGATGATTGAGCGCATCAGTTGTTTAAAAGAACTACGGTTTCGGGCTGAATCAGTTTTAGGGGGGTGAGTTTGAACGAACATCATGCATCTCCTCAGTGGGCTAAACGGTTTGATGGGAAGTCGGAAAGAATCACTACAGTAGAACTATAGTCACCTAAATTGCTGCCCATCTTTAACCAAGATACTGCTTTGGCTGCCAGAAATCATCACCTTCTAGGGTAATACCCAAATGGTAGTGTGAAGCCTATTACCTAGTCTATCCGTTATTGAATCTACAATTTAATCTTTTTAATACTATTTAAAGTTTTTGTTAAGATTTTATGATTGTTCTATTGTGGAGAGGCGAGGGGAACAACGATTGCTTGCTAGATCTCTGTGTAGAGACATTCCATGGAACATCTCTACAGGATTAATAAACCAGAAGTTTAGTGACTAAATTCAGCCTGTAAGTCGTCATCATTGTCATCTGCAATGGTGGCAACAACAGTAATAATCCGAGAAATTTCACCGGGAGTAATCCCCGTTAACGTCCGGTTAGAGAGAACAACCACCTGACTCTCTGTAATGGCAAAATGAGATTCATAGGTTGATAGCCAATTCATCTCTAACAATTTTCGCATCAATTGTTCTTCGTTTTTCGCAGGTAACTGCAGAACCGGTGACCAAACGGCTAAAGTATCATCATCGGTATCACCTGTCAATTGTACAAACACTTCTGCACTTCCATACTGAAACTTCCAGAGATGGCCTGCTTCACCATGACCCACCATCACTTTCTGGTCGTTGGCTAAACCGGCGATGACAGTTTCAATCTCCTCAGTGTAGCTGATAGAAGTCCCGTCTTCAATCAAATCTTCGGTTGTAGGTTCTGAGTTGGGTTGTTGAGTTGTGGTCATAGCAATACGATTGCCTCTGATAATGAGAACGATATCTGTACTCATAGTATCCTCATGTTGGCAAGGGAGTGAACTACCCCAACTTGCTATCTATAGTTGGAAACAACTCCTTACCATCCATAACTCCTGCCTTAGTGTCTTCCTCTGTACCGAAGCTATGTAGATGGTTCTGTTAACTCCCTCTACAATAAGAAAAATATATAAACTGATCATTGAAAACCATCAATGTTGACGCAAAAATCTACGCATAAAACCAATTGGAAACCTATTATCAAAGCGTTTGAAGCAGTCGTGGGTAAACGGGGGGTGGTTCAACGCAAAGAAGAACTACTGGTATATGAATGTGATGGCCTCACCAGTTATCGTCAACGTCCAGCTTTGGTGGTATTACCCAGAACTACAGCAGAAGTGGCAGAAGCGGTGAAAATTTGCGATCGCCATCATCTTCCTTGGGTTGCCCGTGGGGCAGGAACAGGTTTATCCGGGGGGGCGTTACCTATTGAAGATTGTGTGCTAATTGTTACGGCACTCATGCGGAAAATACTGAAGATAGATTTAGAGAATCAGCAAGTTGTGGTGCAGCCTGGAGTCATTAACAACTGGGTGACGCAAGCCGTTAGTGGTGCTGGATTTTACTATGCCCCCGATCCCTCCAGTCAAATTATCTGTTCTATTGGGGGTAACGTTGCCGAAAATTCTGGGGGAGTTCATTGCCTCAAATATGGAGTCACCACCAACCATGTTTTAGGCTTAACAGTGGTTACCCCAGATGGGTCTATTGTGGAGTTAGGCGGACTTGTGCCCGAAATGCCGGGATATGATTTAACCGGGTTATTTGTGGGTTCAGAAGGGACGCTAGGTATCGCTACAGAAATTAAATTACGATTATTAAAGTCTCCCGAATCAATTTGTGTATTACTCGCTGATTTTGCCCAAATTGAACAGGCAGGGGCAGCCGTTTCCGATATTATTAGTGCAGGGATTATTCCAGGGGGAATGGAAATCATGGATAATCTCAGTATTAATGCGGTTGAAGATGTTGCCCCCACAGGACTTTATCCCCGTGATGCGGGCGCAATTTTATTAGTTGAATTAGACGGTTTACAAGTAGAAGTAGACCGCAATAAACAACGGGTTGCTGAGATTTGTAAAAATAATGGGGCGCGGAATATTACAACGGCTTCTGACCCAGAAAAACGCCTAAAAATTTGGAAAGGACGAAAGGCAGCATTTGCCGCCGCTGGTCATATTAGCCCAGATTATTATGTGCAAGATGGGGTGATTCCTCGCACACAAATGGTTTATGTTTTGCAAGAAATTGAAGCCTTAAGTCAGAAATATGGTTATCGTATTGCCAATGTCTTTCATGCTGGGGATGGGAACCTACATCCATTAATTTTATATGATAATTCAGTTGAAGGCGCGTTAGAAACTGTTGAAGAAATTGGCGGAGAAATCCTTAAAATTTGTGTGAAAGTTGGAGGCAGTTTATCGGGAGAACATGGCATTGGCGCAGACAAAAAATGTTATATGACGGATATGTTTAATGAGGTTGATTTAGAAACCATGACCTGGGTCAGAGAAGTATTTAATCCTAAAGGTTTAGCCAACCCTGGAAAGTTATTTCCCACACCCAGAACTTGTGGTGAAGCAGCCAATGCCAAGAAAGCAGAACAGTTTAAACAAGCCGAACTCTTTTAATGCAAAATGATGTAGGGTGGGTTAATAACCCACCATTCAAGACTTGCTCAAGCGGAAGGGGTTTTTATATGTTAATATTGAAATCGGTAAAAAGAATAATTTTAGATCCCTTTAAGTTATCCGAATAACTCTACTTTGTTCCCTCCAAAGTGTTAGAAATTATGGCATCTTCAAAAAAGAAAAAATTAGAGCCTTTCATAAAAGGAAGTTACGCTATCCCTAGTTTTGTTTTTAGAAAAACAGATTATAATCCAGTATACGATATTGCTATTGTCAAAAAAGGAAAAGACAAAACACTACATTTTTATAGAATAGATGATGTAAATGATGAAAATTCAGAATTATATGAAATCTCAGCCAGTGAAGCCTGGGCAGATTATGCAGATCAACTTTTATCCGGTGCAATCAGTCACGATATTATCCCTGCCTATGAGAAACTTTTAGATGAAGATGGATGGAAAAATGATGATAGCTTTGATAGTCTTAATTTATCTGCTAGATTTATTTTAGAAGATTATCAAGAAGATTTTGAGAGTTATGATACCCCTTCAAAAGCCATAAAATCTTTACCAAAAACTCACGATGATTGGTTGGCTGAGTTACTTATGAGATGGCAGAATAAACAACCATTTGTACGCTACGCTTTGTGTAAAGCGGGTTATCAAACTCTTTATCCTTATCTAACTTATGAGTCTGGTATTGCTCCCTACTATCCCTATAAGTCGGGTCAAGAGAGATTTGGTTGTAATCCTAATTCTTATGAATTCTTGGAGTCTGTAGTCTCTTTTTTTTCAAATATCAGTGACGATCCTGAAGACATTGAAGCGATGAAAAATGCAATTCATGATATTGTTGCTCTAGCTCCTTCTAGAAAAAGATAATGAAAACGAGATTAAGGTTTTAACACTATTCAAACCTTTCTATCCAGAACTAATCAAAGAAGCAATAACAGAAGCGATCGCAAATATTCAAAGTGTAACCAGTTTAGATAGTGAAGAAGCCTATATAGCTGAAATTGAAGCAATTTTTAAACCTTTTATAGAAGATTAGGAATTATATTGGGTTATTTGAGTGATGGCAGAAACAGAAACAAAATTTTGAATCGAAGTGAGGAATAACGAAATTGCTTGTCTTCCTAATTTATAAATAACGGGACTTTAGCAAAATTCAAGCCAAAATGTAGCCTAAACTCGCTTTATACCTGACAAATACGTCCCAATTCTCCATTAAAAAAGAGACGTTTATCTTAAACGTCTCAATCTAATCAAGGCAGTAGTTTTAATTTCAGATGAACTGAATCCTACTTAACACTAACTTTTGCACCAGCTTCTTCGAGTTGTTTCTTGATATCTTCTGCTGCATCTTTCGCAACAGCTTCTTTAATCGGTTTAGGCGCACTTTCTACCAAGTCTTTGGCTTCTTTCAAGCCTAAACCAGTAATCGTCCGAACCACTTTGAGGATGGTAATCTTCTTGTCAGCGGGGAATTCTTCGAGAATCACGTCAAATTCGGTTTTCTCTTCTTCCGGTTCAGCCTCGGCTACAGCGCCGCCACCTACCATACCAGGAGCCATCATCATCATCCCACCACCAGCGGGGGCAGAGGCATCAACACCAAAAGCTTCTTCGATTTGTTTAACCAGTTCAGAAGCTTCTAACAGGCTCAAAGATTTGAGTTGTTCTAAAATTTGATCAGTCTTCTCAGACATGGGTTAACTCCTAACTTGCGACAGATAACGAAATAATGAAAGTGGGTGAACTTAAGCGGCTTGAGAGTCGTCTTTTTGTTGGTCGGCAACCGCCTGAATTGCCCGACCCAATTTGGCGGGAACTTCTTTGAGTCCCACAGCCAGCTTGGTTGGAACCGCTTTGGTTCCCACAGCCAGTTTTGTGGGAATGGCATTGATTGCCCCAGCAATCCGGGCAATGAGTTCTTCCTTGGTGGGGAGTTCTGTAATTGCCTTGACATCATCAACCGTCAGGGCGCGTCCTTCCATTACACCACCGCGGATTTCGGTTTTTTTGGTGTCTTTTTGAAAGGATTGATAGGCTTTAATTGTCGCGCCCAGGTCATCTTTTGCCAAGATAAAGGCTGAACTTCCACTCAGAAACTGCTGCATCGGTTTCCAGGTGGTGTCGTCTTCCACCGCCTTGTACATCAGCGTATTTTTCGTGATCTTGCAGACACTGCCAGATTCACGCAGACGATTTCTCAACTCTGAAATTTCAGCAACAGATAGCCCGGTATAATCAATAACAAGGGTTAATTGAGTGTCACTCAAAGCTTGTTTGAGTTCCTCAACAATTTCTTGTTTCTGGGCTAAGGTTCTTCCCATCGGTATTGAACCTCCATTTTGGACCTCGTTTTAGTTACACATCAATCGCCCCCACAGCAGCGTTGCTGAAATTTGCATTAAAAAAACCTCGGAAAGTTTTCCCAGGTCAAGCACTGAACAATATCAGAGACAGCTTCATCGATGAAAAACTGCCTTGAGCTAATATAGTGTCTAATGTCTTAACCTCGGCAGGATTTACGCAAACTGCACCTGCTGTCTAGGGTTAGCGGATTTTAATTTGTGTAATTTGAATGAATTAATCTCACAATCTATAATCATACCTAGCTTTTTTGTAATTGTCAACCCCTTTGAGTACCTGAATTTAATCTTTCAGGGGAGACGATTAGAATATAAACTAAATGCATGGTTTTGGGAAAAAACTGCTCATCGTATTGAATAAAGCCATGCACAATTTTGTTAAGATAGCCCATACAATACCACAATTAATATTGGTGTTACAATTGCCATCAAAATATTTAAGGGTGTGCCAGCGCGAACAAAATCTACAAATTTATATCCTCCGGCGCTATAAACCATTGTATTGGTTTGATAACCAATGGGTGTCATAAAACTATTAGAAGCAGCAAAGGTAATGGCTATAATAAACGCTATAGGGTTTAGGTTTAAATTGGTTGCGACTTCAGTTGCAATGGGAATCATCAGTACCACAGAAGCATTATTCGATAAAACTTCTGTCAGTAATGAGGTGAAAACATAAAAGCAAGCTAATACCCAAAACCCGGATACATTCTCTCCTAACGTAGCTAATTGTTTGGCTAAAAACTGAGTTGTACCGGAGTTTTCCATCGCAACCCCTAGGGGAATTAAACCGGCTAATAACAAGATGACATCCCAACGGACTGCACCATACACTTCACCGGGTTTTAGACATCCAGTGACTAACATTAAAATCACACCGGCTAATGAACTAATCAAAATCGAAGTTAAACCGAAAGCCGAAACTAAAATGACTCCAATAATAATTGATAATGCAATAACAGCTTTCTCTGTTCTCAAGTTCTCAACATTTTGTTGTTCTAAAACTAATATTTCTCGCGTATTTTGTAACCCAATAAAACTTTGTTTTGATCCTTGAACCAACATTAAATCTCCAAACCTTAACGGAATTTTTCCCAGTTGATCTTGAAGAATTTCTGAACCTCGACGAATCGCTAAAACTGTTGCATTATATCGCTGACGAAACCGCAAATCTTTAAGGGTTAATCCAATTAATCGAGAGTTTGATAAAATTAAGGCTTCTCCCATTTGTTCAGTTTGGGAATCTAGTAAAGATTCTAAATGTTCGGCTTTAAATTGAATATCTGGAACCAAACTTAATCCTTTTTCTTCCCTAATTTTCAGAAGTTCTTCTTTCCGACTATGAACGACTAAAATATCACCCACGCTTAAAGTTTTATCCGCAATGGGTTGAGAAAACTCAACCCCATTTTGAATGAGTTTTAAGACATCCAAATCAAAGCGACGTTGGATTTCACTACTTTTTAAAGTTTGTCCGACTAAATTAGATTGGGGTGTGATAATTAATTCACTTAAATAGTTTTTCAGATTATAATCTTGGTCTTCTAAAAAACTATTGGGAGATTTACGATCAGGTAATAACTTAGGTACAACATAAGCTAAATAAATTAAGCCGATTAAAAAAGTTAAAATTCCTAAAGGAGTAAACTGAAAAATGCTAAGTTCTCCATACCCTAATTGTTCAGATACTCCACTGGCTAAAATATTAGTAGATGTCCCTAGCAGTGTCATCATACCCCCTAATATTGTGACATAAGACAGAGGAATCATCAGCTTAGAAACGGATACTTTCTGTTGTTTACACCAGTCTTCTACTAAGGGTAAAAAAATAGCCACCACGGCAGTGTTATTAATAAAGGCACTAATTGGCCCAATCACTCCCCCTAAGACTAATATTTGCCGTGATGGATGTTTGCCACCCCATTTGATTAAGAAATTACGAACGGTTTGAACTACCCCTGTTCGGGTCACTCCATAACTTAAAATAAACATTGCACAGACTGTTATGGTGGCTGAATTACTAAATCCAGACAGTCCTTCTTCTGGCGTAATAATCTTAAAAAGCATCAGTAAAATGCTGGCTGAAAGCGCTATAAATTCAGGACTCAACCATTCTGTAATAAAGCCAATTAGTGCTAAAACTAAAATAGAAACAGTTAAGATAGCTTCCAATTTTTTAAAATCCAAGAAAAGTTATTTTTTGATATAAACAATCCTCCGTTAATCACGGAGGATTACAGTTAATTTTCCCAGAAGAAGTCTGTTGTTATTGTTCAGTGTAATCGTATTCAGATTCAGGAATCATTTCTTCCGACTCATAGCTGTCTTCTTCCATCAAATATTCTGATTCTTCGCCCAATTCATCTTCACTGAAATCTACTTCCTCTTCTTCAAAATTCATGGAGTCATCCTCGAATTCACTTTCCATTTCTTCATCAACGAATTCTGCTTCAGGATCAACTTCCTCTTCGGAGTAATCAATTTCTTCTTCTTCAATTAACGATTCATCTTCGGCTTGAGAAAGAACAGTACCTTCTGTCGAGTGATTGAAAACTTCCGCTTTAGGTTTAACTGAATCTGTGGAATAGTCAACAAAGATCAATTGATTGTCTACAGAAGATTGATTTTCTGGCTTGTCTGTAGGTTCTGAAGGCGTTGCATTCGGTTCAGGGGACTCAGTAGGTTCTGAAGGCGTTGCATTCGGTTCAGGGGACTCAGTAGAAGTTGGAAGCGTTTCAGTTTCAGTAGATCCCCCGTTATTCTCTTGAGTTTCTGATGTGTTTTCGGACTCGGTGGGGGCTTCTTGTACGTTTGATCCTGACTCACAAGCTGTTAATCCAGCTACAGAAATCATAGCCAAAGTAGTCATTAAAAACATCAAGCGTTTCATGGCATTTTCTCCCAATGCATTCAGATTTTGTCAAAAATACTCGTTCAGAACAAAATTAATTGTTCATCTAACAATTTTGTTGTTAGATCAGTGGATCGATTCTCAATATTCAGGATTTTCAATAGTTATACTGAGAATCAACTCCTGTTTTACAATACAGGAAATCTTGTTTTTCAGGTTTGAAAAACTTATATCAATTTAAGAACCCAGTTCTTAAGATGATTTCTCTTATGATACGAACCTAAGAGTTGAATAATTGTAAAAACTTGGCTACGTCAGTGCATACTCGCATCGTGCAATACTGAACTAAAACAACAGAACATTCATTCATTTTAACGACTATGCCCTATCGTTAATGAACTCACTCCTTATCAATTAAAGTTGAGGATAGGTTTTTAACCATAAGCAAGATTATACACGAAAGATTAAAAGATAGATGATTGTCTACTCAAAATTGAGTTCGGGTTACCGTACTCATAATCGGAATTTTAGGTAGGGTTATCTGGTATTGCTTTTTTTATACTTATGTAATTTTTCTGGCTAGAGTACCTTAAGTGTCCTGCTGAGGATGACCTGATAGAAGCTGTTGAAAAATCTGCCGTCGCTGCTGAGGTGCATTAGGAGTAATATAACTCCAGAGGCTTTCCCAATAGAAAAAAGAAATCCCATTAAAAAGGTGTTCCCGTACTGCTTTAACTTGTTCTTGAATCGTTTCAATCTCAACTGCACGTCCTAATGTTCCCGTTAAAATCCCAATACTCACGGGGATTTTCTGACGAGTTTTTTGAATCGCCGCATCATTCAGTTCTTTGATAAAAGCGCTGGAATCATCTCGATAAATTTGCACAATTAATTCTTCTACTAATCCTTGATCTACCCAGGTTTGCCAGTCTTGTAAATACCCTTGATAAGCGATACCTTTTGGATTGGGTGAAAGAGAAATAATACAATCCGGTTTAACTGCTTTAACTTCTTTGACTAAAGTTGTCACAAATGCTGTAATTTTATTGGCTCGCCAACGCATCCATTCTGAATTATAGGGATTTTCTGGGGGAAGTTTACCTTGATGTTCTTCTTGATAAAGCTTTCGGGTAAACCAATCATATCCTAGTTCAACAGGCATACCAAAATGATCATCAATTTGAATGCCATCTACATTATATTTCATCACAACTTCTAAAATTAAGTTTTGAATAAACTGCTGAACTTGAGGATGAAGTGGATTTAACCAAACATTCTGAATATTGAGCCAAGAAGCTTTCGATGAGCCGGATTGATCTAAATCCGCTTGGGAATAAATTGGTTTAAATTGTTGATCTTTAGGAAGTGCCACCCAGTCAAGATGATGGCGAACCAGAGAAGAATGAATCGGAGCCATAAACCCATATTCAAACCAAGGAATAATTCGTAATCCTTTTTGATGTCCTTCTCGAACTATTTCCGATAAAATATCTCGTCCGAGTCGCATGAAATTTAACAAATCATCTTGCGATTTCCCTGTCACCCGACGAGCCACTGCACTGGGATAAAATGTAGTACCTCGATTCCAAACCACCGGATAAACCGTATTAAACTGGAGTTGAGACAGTTGATTTAAAGCCCGGTTAATTGCCCAAGGCATAAACAACACACCACTATTGACATTAGTAATCCAAACCCCACGAATTTCTGGGGGGGAACTAGAGGGTTGCTGGGGAGAATTGGAAAGATTAAACCCTGTCATCCCGGCTGTTAAAATCAATAGCACTATCCCCGAAATCATCCAGTTGATAAAATATTTTCGGAAGCGTTTCTTTGGCATTCCTTCACTGTTGTCAATTTTACTTTAATTATATGAGATGGATGGAGTTGAAGGTTAATTCTGATTTTGATCGGACTGAAAAACGAACATAGTATCACTCATGAGCCAAAAGATTCTTGGCTAATCGTTTCTAACGAGTCCAATCTTCTACCTCGTAGAGAAATCGTGTTCCTCCAATTAACTTCCGATTGGCAGAGGTACTTTGTACAAAGACAACATACTGTTCTAAATTGCTTGGTTTAATTCGTACTGATGATCCAGCCGGTAAACCCAGCATCTCCCGTGCAGCTTCTCCGGCAAACAAGTCACCTGTTTGACGATCCATTAGAATCACTTCTTTCTTAGCTTGGATTGTTTCTGTTTTTGTAAACTCATAGAAGCCCCGTCCCACTTTGAAGCTTAAGCCATTTTCTAATACAAAGGCTTTGATAGAAATGTCTTCATCTACCTCTAATATTTGGAAACTTCCTGGTGGTACTGCTTGTAAATGTTGTTCTCCAAACTCAGTCGATTGTTCGCGCTGTAGTAGCGTATCAAACATACGGTTCAAGCTACGGTTCATCCTTCCTTGTTCAGTAATTTCTTGCTCATACGCCTTCACTTGATCTGGGGAATATTGTTGATAACAAACTGATAAGAAAAAATCAGTAATGTAGGCAAATTGATCCAAGCTCAGATGAAAACCACCCGATTTGTCTGCAAGTTCCTTGTAAAATAGATTGGCGTGCGATCGATTGAGGGCTTGAATGCCGTAGACTGTAATTCCTAACTCCACTAATTTGTCTAATTCCTTGCGCCAATTAAGTTTTTGTGGGCTTTGGGCAGGTGCATGGGGAATATCATCACCGATCATAACAAGGGTTTTGCTACTGGTGGGCGACCAAGAAAAGGATTGCGCTTCATGTAATACCAGTTCGTAACACTCAGGCGCATCTCCACCATTTGTGGCTTCAACATCCTGCACAAAATTACAAATCGTGTCTACTTCTCCTGATAAATCGATACGTTTTGTCACATAGGTAGAGCCTTGATCGCAATAGTCTCCATGTGCCAAAATACCAATTCGTATGCCAGGGATTTCATCCAGCAATCGAGTGATTGTGCTTTTTAGCTTGCGACGCACTTGAGTGAGGCAGGGATACATGCTACCTGTGGTATCAAAGCTGAAAACAATTTCAATCATGCGACTTGCCATTGCTGTCCTCCAACGCTTTTAGAAGCAAAAGCTGTACCGATTTATGATACCCAGCAGTTCTCCGTTGTCCTTCAGGACTGTGTGATCTCTGTGATATAGTCATCTCTGGGTGTCGGGAAAAGTCATCAGACATAAATGAGTGCAATAATGGTTCAATGGTATTGGTGAAATGTCCGTTTCACGTTCGACTTCGCTGAATTTATTCAATCTGTCAATATGTCTTTAACCTCTCCGACGATTATTACTTTAATTCTCTATGCGGTTTTGGCTGGCGCTTATCTGCTAGTTGTGCCCGGTTTAATATATGGTTATCTCAACACCCGTTGGTACGTTGCTAGCTCTTTTGAACGCGCTTTTATGTATTTTCTTGTCTTCTTTTTCCTGCCCGGTATGATTGTCTTAGCCCCCTTCCTCAACTTCCGTCCCAAACCCCGTTCAATTGAAAGCTAATGCGACGGATTGATGTAATTGGCATTGGCATTGGCATTTTTGCGGCTGGAGGAATCGTCTATTTAGGGTTTGTTCAGTTGGGCTTTGATCCCAATGATGCTGGCATCTGGAGTCAAGTGGTGTTAGTGGCAGCACTGGTGGGTTGGTTGCTGACTTATCTACTGCGGGCCGTCACCCAGAATATGACCTACAACCAACAGTTGAAAGACTATGAGGATGCAGTGTTGCAAAAACGTCTGGAAGCGATGACCCCGGAAGAGTTGGCTCAACTGCAAGCAGAAGTTGAACAGGAAAAACAACAGTCAAGGCTTCAAGATCAACCTCCTCAGTCGCCACCGGAAAACTCTATCTCTGAATAATTAATTCCTCATGATTTCTGTTTCTGAATGCTTTACTGCCCTAAAAACCACTGATGGACAACGTCGCTGTGCGTTGATCCCATTTATCACAGCCGGAGATCCAGACTTGGAAACAACGGCTCAAGCGTTGCAAGTGTTGGATCAAAATGGGGCAGACTTGATTGAGTTAGGGGTGCCTTATTCTGATCCGTTAGCAGATGGCCCTGTGATCCAAGCGGCTGCCACACGGGCTTTAAAGCGGGGGACACATTTGGATGATGTTTTGGAGATGTTACAGTCAGTGTCTCCTCAACTTCAAGCACCCGTCATTTTATTTACTTATTACAATCCGATTTTACATCGGGGGGTTGAATCCTTTTTGCAGCAAATTTATGCAGCGGGGGCGCGGGGTTTGGTCGTTCCCGACTTACCCCTAGAAGAGGCTCACACTCTGCTACAACCCGCCACTGAAATCGGAATTGAGGTGACTTTATTGGTTGCGCCCACCAGTCCTAAGGAACGCATTGAGGCGATCGCTCGTCAGTCTCAGGGGTTTGTTTATCTTGTGAGTGTTACAGGGGTAACTGGGATGAGAACCCAAGTGCAGACGCGGGTACAAGATTTACTGCAACAAATGCGGCAAATTACCGATCAACCCATCGGGGTGGGATTTGGGATTTCTCAGCCTGAACAGGCGCGTCAAGTTAAAGACTGGGGGGCTGATGCAGTGATTGTGGGCAGTGCGGTGGTGAAACGATTAGCCACGGGATCGCCTCAGGACGGATTAGCCGCGATCACTGAATTTTGCCGCCAGCTTAAAGCCGCGATCGCCTAACCCGCAAGAGGTTGCTGCCATGGTGAAAATGAATTCAGGCAAAGGGGGATAAAAAAGTTATATTATCTGTTATAATGAATTTGAGGATGTCAAACTCATGTTGTAGAGGAAAACTTTGCTGAACTGAAAAACCTATGTTTTAATAAAAATATGTGCCTTACCCGATGATTAAGTTTAATCTACTCTAACACCCTTGGTGAGGTCAACCAGATTGTTAACCTACACTGTTGTTCTGATCTGTTAACGTCTCTCAATAAAAGATGCACCCGGATAGAGAGTAGTAGATCACCCTGCAAGAAACCCTCTAATCAACAAGCTAAATCAATTAAATTGAAATGCTCAAAGGTTCAAGTCTTGTCCCTTCAAGAAGCAGGAAAGCTGGAAGGATTGTGCTCCCATAAACACACCACTTCCAGCTCCTTGAAACCCTCGTAATGTGCCTTTCTGTTTTGATTATTACAGCCAGAAATCGGGATTGCAAGAGGTCTTTTGCAATTACCCACTTTTTTGCATATTTTTAGCTGAAGTCCTCGGTTAGGGGATCTGGGGAAATCTGGAGAAAGATTTCTGATATAAGTCACAAGCTTTCCCCTACTGCCTACTGCCTTCAGCATAGCTGCCTACATCCCACACCCCTCACCCTAAACCCTACTCCCTGAGGATATTGATTGCAGAGGAGAAGGGTACATAAAAATATAAATATTTTCTTAAGGATTATTGTTTAAAATGGAAATAGAGAATAATTGCATTTACATTTTGCATGAAAGTCAGTCAATTACTGCATTATTACGAGCAGGGAGAAACAGACTTTACCGGAATTAACTTAGAAGGGGCAGACTTAAGGCGGGTGATATTGATGGGAGTCAACCTCTCCCATGCAAATCTGACCGGAGCCAACCTTAGTCGTGCTTTTTTGATTAAATCTCGGTTAAATGGTGCAATATTGCATCGGGCGAATTTAAGCTTTGCCAAGATGAATGAAGCCCAACTGGTGAAAGCAGACCTCACTAAAGTCAACCTATGTGGGGCATTCCTGGTCAAGTCCGTCTTATCCAAAGCTCAAATGAGTGGGACAAAATTGGTAGGAACTAACTTACGGGGGGCAAGCTTAGTTCATGCTAACTTGTGCAGTACGGATCTAACAGAAGCCAACTTACGAGGGGCTGATTTAAGTCATGTCAATCTTAAATGGGCGAACCTTTACAGTGCTAAACTCAGTGGGGCAAAGTTAGATCATGCAATTTTAATAGGGGCGAATTTCCGTCAAGCTTATCTCAATGGCGTGAATTTAAGCGGGGCTGAACTGGAGGGTTTAAACTTCAGTCATGCTAAACTCAACTATGCCAACCTGGCGGGGGCGAATCTAACAGGGGCGAATTTGAGTCAGGCTCAAATGCACCAGACCCGCTTAGCCGATGCTATTCTTGAGGGAGCCAATTTGGAGGAAGCTTACTTAGTTCAAGCGAATTTGAACTTTGCTCAACTGTCTCAAGCCAACTTGACCCATGCCGATTTAAGAGAATCGAGTTTTTGGGGAACTCAACTCGAAGGAGCCAAACTAGATGATGCAATTTTACCAGAAACTCTGAAACAGGATCTAGAACGTCGCTCCCTTTATCCACACCAGAGTAGCCCTAGAATGAATACCATCTAAACCAACAGAACAACTCTATGACCACTCGTTATGGTGTCGTCTTCGTGACTACGAGTTCCCGCCATCAGGCAGAAGCCATTGCAACGGCTTTAATTCAATCGCAATTAGCCGCTTGTGTCAGCTTCACCCCGATTCATTCCATGTACACTTGGAAGGGGGAAGTCTGTTCAGATGAAGAATGGCAACTGATCATTAAAACAGATTTAAATCAATTTGCAGCCTTAGAAGCCAAAATTTTATCTCTCCATTCCTACGAAGTTCCTGAAATTATTGCACTTCCGATTATTACAGGGTCATCGGCTTACTTAAACTGGATGGGCACAATGATAAAATCAGATTAATTTCAATCCTACTATACTCTTTGCGATCGCCGGCGTGAAATCCCGTTCTAGCTATTGGCAACTCCTGCCTTTTATTTCTCCTCAATGGCAAACCATTGCCAAAGCCTTGGGTTGCACAATAATTTTTACAGTTTTTTGGCCGTTGTTAGCGGCGTTAGTGGGGAATATTGCCGGTTATATTGGTGCAGGAAATGTGGTAGCGATCGCCCAATTGACTGGAGTAACCGCGATTATTTTTTTAGTGCGGGGAACAGTGCAATATGGTCAGGATACCCTGATGGCCAAAGCGGCTTTAACCATTGCCCTCAACCTGCGAACTCATGTTTACACTCATCTGCATCACCTCAGTGTTCGTTATTTTGAAACTGCCAAAACCGGAGATTTATCCTATCGTTTAACCGAAGATATTGATCGGGTGGGGGAAGTGATTTACAAACTCTTCCATCAGTTTATTCCCTGCATTTTACAACTGATTGTGGTGTTGGGATATATGATTTATCTCAACTGGCAATTGACAACAGTCACCTTCATTATTGCGCCGTTGATGGCATTATTGATTGGTTGGTTTGGAGAAAAACTGCTCAATTTTAGCCGTCAAAGTCAAACCCGCATTTCTAATTTATCGGCTTTATTGACAGAAGTATTATCCGGAATTCGCTTAGTTCAAGCCTTCTCGGCCCAAGATTATGAAATTTCTCGCTTTACCTTAGAGGCTGAACAAAACCGTCGGGCAAAATACCGCACTGAACAAGCCAAAGCCTTACAATTTGTGGTGGTTGGCTTTTTAGAAGCGATGAGTGTGGTGGTATTATTTCTCATGGGAGGATGGCAAATTTCCCAGGGGAATTTAACCGGAACGGGATTTATTAGCTATGTCACGGCGGTGGCGTTATTAATTGATCCAATTTCCCTGACTACCAGTAATTATAGTGAATTTAAACAAGGGGAAGCTTCTTGCGATCGGATTTTTGAATTGTTATCTCACGCCCCGGAAATTGTTGAAAAACCGGATGCCAAACCTTTACCAACTGTAAAAGGAGCAGTAGAATATCGTAATATCTGCTTTGCTTATCAACCGGGAACTCCTGTTTTACAACAGTTAAATTTTCAGATTTTACCAGGGGAAATGATTGCGTTAGTAGGGGCATCGGGGGCAGGAAAAACCACGTTAGTCAATTTATTACCCCGATTTTATGATCCTCAAACGGGTATGATTTTAATTGATGGCATTGATATTCAAACGGTTACTCTTAATAGTTTAAGGCAACAAATTGGGATTGTTCCGCAAGAGGTGATTTTATTCTCCGGAACTGTGGCTCAAAATATTGCCTTCGGTCAAGCTTATTATAATCTAAAACAGGTAGAAAATGCGGCCAAAATTGCCAATGCTCATTCATTTATTACCGAACTTCCTCAAGGTTATGAAACCTTAATTGGAGAACGAGGAGTGAATTTATCCGGGGGACAACGGCAACGAATTGCGATCGCTAGGGCCGTTTTATTGAATCCTAAAATTCTAATATTAGATGAAGCGACTTCTGCATTAGATTCAGAATCTGAAGCCTTAGTTCAAGAAGCCTTAGAACGATTAATGCAGGGACGAACGGTCTTTATAATTGCCCATCGCCTCGCAACTGTCCGGCAAGCCAATCGAATTTTAGTGATTGAAAAAGGAAGAGTGATTGAGTCAGGAACCCATCAAGAACTGTTGCAAAAAGGCGATCGCTACGCCTATTTTTATGCCCAACAATTCAATTAAATTAAGGTTCAACAATCACGGTTGTTCCCATTTCCACTTGTTCAAATAAAGCTACCACATCCTCATTGTGCATCCTTACACAACCATGGGAAGCCGCTTGTCCAATAGATTCTATCGTGGGTGTGCCGTGAAAGCCAATCGTATCTTTGCCATTACTCCAAAACCCAATCCAACGCAAGCCTAAGGCGCTTTCTGGCCCCGGTGGGCGTACTTCTCCCGTCCAGGGATTTTGCCAGGATGGATTTTCAATCATCATAATCACTTCAAAGGTTCCGGTGGGGGTTTCCCATCCCGGTTTGCCGACGGCGACCGGATAGCTAGCCAGTTCTTGTTCACCCTGATAGAGGTAAACTCGACGTTCACTTAACCGTAAAACAATCCGCTTTTGATAGAGGCGGTTTAAGGGTAAAAATTGATCGGGGTTAGTCAAAGGGGGTATTCCTGGGCCTAACAAATTCCTCAAAATACTTCCGGGGTTTGTTTGAGTCGGTGCAGGACTTGAAGCGGTTGCGATACCTGGACTCGCTAACCCCATAATCAGTAGAGTTAAACCCGCCCATACAGACCTGAGTGGTAACGTTGGAGATTTCATCTGAGCAATCACTGACTCCTCACAACTCAACGAAATCAAAATTTCTCTTTGCAGCATAGCACGATCTTTTAGAAAGATTCAGCCTCAATCTTTCAATTCTCGCAGGGCGGCTTCAGCCTCCCGTACTTTCTCTTGATCTCCTTGTTTTTGATAGAGATCTCTCGCTGTTTCAAAAGCGGTAATGGCTTGTTTTTCCCGTCCCCCTCTGGCTTGTAAAGCGCGACCGAGGTTAAAGTAAGCTGAAGCGTTATCTGGGAATTTTTCTACCACTTTGCGAAAACTGACAATTGCCCCAATATAATTTTCTTGTTCCAGTTGCAGTTCTCCAATGGCGGCATTCACTTCCACTAAATCGGGTTTGACGGCTAAGGCTTGTTGATAGGCTTTCATTGCCGCTTCTGGGTCGTTTTCTGCCCGCAAGATTTCACCAATTTGATATTGAATCTCTCCATTCCAAGGGGCAAGGGTTCCAGCTTGTTGAAAGGCTGCCAGTCCCGCTTGGCGATCGCCACTTTTCAGCAATGCAGCCCCCAGTTTAATCTGAATACTGGCTTCATTCGGTGCTAAAGCAGCAGCTTGTTGTAGAGAGGCTAAGGCTTGAGTCAAATTATCCTGTTGCAGGAAAGCCATTCCTAAGGCGGCCTGAGCTTGCCAATGATCCGGATGAGTCGCTAGGATATTTTGATAGATTTGAGTGGCTCCAGCATAATCTTGGAGGCGGAATAAGGCGGCTGCCAGTCCTAAATGAGCATCTAGGTTATTTTGTTGTAAATTAATCGCCTGACGGTATGCTGTGGCGGCTTCCGCATAATTTTCGACCATGGCTAAACTAAATCCCAAGCCATAGTAAAAATCTGGATTGTTCGGATCGAGGGTCAGGGCATCGCGATAAAATTGTACTGCTTGGTCATACTCTCCCCGTAATGCTTGCACATAAGCAATCCCGGAGAAAATCATAGCGTTGCTGGGGTCAATGCTGGCAGCTTTGACATAGACTTGAACCGCTTGGTCTAAACTCCCTGCTTCTACCAATTCTCGTCCTTGTTCGAGTAACTGATCTAACTGAGGGTTAGATGAATTGGAGGTTTGGGCGAGTAATTTCCCAGCATCAACGGCTGTCAGACTGGTGGTGGTCACAACAGCAATGAGTAAACTACCGATGAGAGAGCGAATCGAGTGGTACACGATTGACTTAAAAATTGAACGTGAGAGGTTGTGAGTCCATTAACTTATAGTTCATAAAAATCTAGTCAAATCTGACAGATCCTTTTCTTGAAAAGTTTGGCGGGACGGCAAACCACTCCGCCACGGCAGTTCCTCTACTCGGGGGAATCCCAAGACCGGACTGCCTCAACTTTCCGCTATTTTGTCGGTGTTACCCGAACAGGGTGAACTACAACACCCTCTATCCCATAGTCGAAGACATTTGAGACTGCTTTTAACTTTCCAGTATGGTTTTCTTTAATTATGTTTGATTATCTCGATCTGATGTGATCTACTTTCTAGTACCTATAGAGTCGGATTGTTTACCGACAACGCAACCCAGAAGGACTTTCACCCTAACAATCAGATGTCATCGATTCTTGAAAACCCTATTTACTCCAGTCATAATGTTACCAGAAATGACCATCCTTGACTATATTTATGTAGAAAGTTTATGATACCACGCTTTTCTGACATCTTCTCGACTCCGACATAAAAGTACGGAGTGGAGTTCCCAAGCTAATCACTGCCTGTTCAGGTTTCCCCTACTTAGGTCTGACACGATTATGCTAATCTCCGATACAGCGCAGGCCTTCTCGCAGATTAACGTAAATAGTTGTTGATTGATACTGTTTTTTTTACCAACCTGTTAAGCTGAAATTAAGAAATTAACTCCCCATTTTATGAATGACGCACAAGTTGTCTTAGCAGCAAACAAAGCTTTCTATCGGGCTTTTGAAAAGAAGGATATTGAAGCCATGAGTGCGGTTTGGTCAAAGGGAACCGCTAGTCTTTGTATCCATCCCGGACGAGAAGTGACCCGAGGATGGGAAGCCATTCAACAGTCTTGGGAACAGATTTTTCATGCCACCCGATATTTAGAAATTGATCTGGAGATTATTTCTGTTGAAGTCAGTGGTGATCTGGCTTATGTTGTCCTGGTAGAAAATGTTATGCAAGTTGTAGGTCGGAGACGATTAAAAGCGGAGTCCATGGCGACGAATATTTTTACACGGATGGCTAATCAATGGTATTTAATTCATCATCATGGCAGTCCGTTAATTCGTTAAATCTTAATTATTTTAATCATTGTTATTGTTACTTTGAGACTGAACCGGACGAAAAGGATAGAGGAAATTGAGGAAAGATAACAGATTACGGCTTTGAATCCATAAACGACCTTCTCCCCGAAACCGACAGACTAATCCTTCACCGCCGAAAACGCCAGTTTTGAGATTGTTAAAAGATAACCCGCCAATCACTTCGACTTGATAATTTAAACTATTTTCAAACGCCACAATATATCCCGTATCTACAACATAATCCCCAGTCACATTAATTTCCAGAATTGCCCCGTATGAACTAAACCAAACATCACCAATCCCTGTGGCTTTGAGGAAAAATAAAGATTCTCCACTGACAAAGCCTTTAAACCCTTGAAATTGAGTGTCTAAATCGACATTTTTACCGGAAGCCACAAAGCCAGAGGCTTGAATAATTAAGGCATTCCCATTTAAAAAATAATGTTGAATATCTCCAGGTGTTCCTGGAGAAACCAACAGTTGTCCTGATTGATTTTTGGCGGTAAATTCACTCAAGAATAATGATTCACCACTCATCATTCTACCTACACCTTTCATCAAGCCTCCTCGCATTTTAGACTTCATTTTAATGCAGGTATCCATGGCTGCCATTGCCCCCGCTTCTACAATCACCGTTTGTTCCGGTTGTAAATCCAGTCGCAAAGCCGCATAAGAGGGAGAATGTTCAATTTCGTAAGTAATTTCGTTCATGAGTCATTCGTTATTTGTTATTCATTTTAATCTTAACTTTTTACCCATGCCTAATAGATATTATAGCACTACAGACTAAGGTGGATATCTTTACAATTGCCTATTACCGTCTCAGTTAATCTCATAATGCTATAACTGACAATGACGTAAAAATCGGATGGGAATGTCTAGACAAGCTCCCCAATTTAAATGAAAATAGGAAGCGTGTAAATGGGGTAAATGTCCCCAACCTTCTAACTGTTTAGATTGAGATTCAGTTGTTTTGAAGCGCTGCATTTCATAGATAGGGGCAATTGATTTTGTTTGCAATTCTGAACGATGAAATTCATGTCCTCGAATGATTTTCCCCTGAGTTAATAAAGGAGTATCTCGCAGCGCTACAGCCTGATAATACCCTAATTTTAATCTTTTTCCCATCATTGCTGTCGTGGGAATCACACCTGCCATTTGCCAAGTTTGTTGCTCAAAATCTATCATTTTTTCACACAAATACATCAATCCTCCACATTCTGCATAAGTGGGTATTCCCGCGTCAATTGCAGCTTTCACAGACTGTAATACTGAAACATTTTGACTCAGTTCTTCCGCAAACACTTCGGGAAATCCACCGCCAAAATAGAGTCCATTGATATCGACAGGAATTTGAGAATCTTTTAAAGGACTCCAAAAGATCAATTCTGCCCCTAACACTTGTAATTTTTCTAAGTTATCTGGATAGTAAAAATTAAAGGCTGCATCCCGAGCAATCGCAATTTTAACAGGAATCAAATCATGAAGAGAATTAGAATAATTTTCTGCATTTTCTGTCAAAATAAACGATTTTACCTGAAGTAATGGTAATAATTCTTGCCAATTAAAACAGCGATTTCCTAACTCAGCTAGTTGACTTAAAACCGAATCAAGCTGAGGTAATTCATCGGTAGGAACTAGCCCTAAATGTCGATCTGGGAGGGTGATGTTATCTTCTCTTCTCAAAATCCCTAAAATTGGTAAACTCAGCGGTTCTAAAGCATTTTTAAGTAATTCTAGATGGCGATCACTGGCGACTTGATTGAGAATTAATCCAGAAATTTTTAAAGTCGAGTTAAAAGTGGTAAAACCATGAACAATTGCTGCAATCGAACTGGATAATTTTCGACAATCAATTACTAATAGAATTGGAATATTTAGTAGTTTAGCAATATGAGCGGTTGAAGCAATCGGAATTTTTTGCTCAGCTTCAGGAATGCCATCAAATAATCCCATCACCCCTTCAATCAAACTATAATTTGCTGTTTGAGTATGGCTGAAAAAACAGGATTTTACATAGTTTTCAGAAGTTAAAATGGGGTCAAGATTATAACAAGGTTTTCCGGTGACATATTGATGAAACATTGGGTCAATATAATCTGGCCCGACTTTAAAAGATTGAACAGTCAAACCTTTACTTTTTAGTGCAGCCAATAAGGCTAAAGTGATCGTGGTTTTGCCAACGCCACTTCGTTCTCCAGCAATGATTAAAGTCATCTTTGAAGCGACTGAGAAATTATGCTACAGGCTGACATGAAAACAACGAATTTGTCAAGGCGACCTGTGGACTAAGGGGTAACGCATTTCATGGCGGGGGTTGAGACGGGTAGACCCAGGGAGACTAGGAGCAATTCACGAACAGGCTGACAGTTGACCCAAACCTTGCCGCAGGACGGACGGCTGACTATTTTAAAGGATAAACAATGGGTAACAAATATTGATAGGGTTTTTCTTAACAAAATCGGTAACTTTTTAAGGGATTCATGACATTGAATTTTGATAAATTTTTGAAGAAAAAATGACTAAAACATTAAAAAAATCTGAAAAGTATCACTCAATTTATCGATAAGAGTCTAGATAGTCGTGATCCCCTCTACTGCAAAATTTGACGAAGAGAAAACTTTTATTAAGTCTTATTTCAAATTGAGTGTAATCTATGCAAACCAGTGAAACTTATGATTCATACTGATAAAGTAAGTGCCTCAATGCAGTCGGTACTTCTGTCTAATTGCGAATGAAATTCACTGTTGGAACCATGAGACGACCTTCACAACTGACACGGCTGATTTGGGATTTCTATCGGGAAAACCAAGAGGAGTTACAGCAACTCAGACCGCTCGGAAAATGTAAAGTTTTTAGACGGTGGGGAGTGTTGCATATTAAGTGTGGGAACTTAGATATAGCAGAGGCGATCGCGGCGACAAAGCTGTTGTTGAGAGAGCCGATTTCTCAAATGCGATTGGCTCAAACTATTAAAATTTCTGTCAAGAATATGACGATTGCCGTCTTTCATATTAAGTCAGATACCATCATGGCTTGAAAGCATGGTAGAGATAGCAACTCATGCGTCTCTACTGGATTAACCACTGCACTCTCCGAAGACTCTGATACACTGAAAAGTTATAGCTTGAGTAAGGTTCCCAACGCTAAGCTGTCGCTATAGCGTGGGCTTTCTGTAGCCCTGAATTTATTGAACAAGCCAACAAACTCGAACCTCTAGGCAGCCTTACACTCTGCCCCACTAAAGCTATCATTAAAGCCCCGTTTTTATCGGAATCCCCAATCCAACCACAAGCCTTGTTACTGCATTTAAAAGACTTATTATTTCTTAGTCCAATATGTAGACAGCAATGGCAAGTTTGCGAGGTATAAGCAGGATTAATTGCTACTACTTCAATCCCTTCTTTAATTCCTTTATATTCAAGAAAGGTTCTTAACTGATAAAAAGCCCAAGAATTAGAGCGTCTTCGTTCAGTTTTATTTCTGGGTTTTTTGTTAGTCTTTTCTCGAATACCTGTTAAGTCTTCAATAGATACAAAGGATTGGGTTTGTTTGGCTTCATCAATGATAACTTTAGAAATATTGTGATTTAACCAGGTTTGATATCTTCTTTCTTTCCCTGATAGCCGTTTCAAGATATTTCTAACTCTGCGTCTAGTTGATCTTGTGCCTTGGGATGCTTTCTTCTGCAAAGAAGCTCTAACACGATTGAATTGGTCTCGTCTTTCTTGAATCTCCCTTCCTGACCACGACTGATTCGTGCTGGTAACTGCTATGTCTCTTCTGCCAAAATCGACCCCGATTACGTTATCAGTTTTGATAGGTTTAGGAGCATCTGATTTTAACTGAATATGGACATACCAGTCACCATCTTTGTGCTGACAAACTTGTGCCGATGTTGGGTTTGGACCTGATAGTTTTCCTATATGATAGTTACTTACTCTCATGGGAATCTTAGCCCGTTTTCCAGTTGTACTAATACTAGCTAAATAACCCGTTTCAATCAAACGGAAAGTCCGAGCATCGCAGTCAAAACTGGTAGACTGAAAATGTTTAACACCTCGGCTTCGCTCGGTGTTAAAGCTTTCTCCAAAGGAGACGCTCCGCGAACGACTACGCTCAGCTTTAACTTTTCTTCTTTTTTGTTGAGCAGTTAAACGGTTCGCTGCTACTCTAGCGCAAGCTCTAACAACATGATTGGCTGTTAACCCAAAACGTTCTTTAACGTCTTGATAACACACAGCTTGAATGGAGTTTCTGTTAGTCAAATTAGGCTTAACAGTCTTATTAATGTAATTACAAGCATCAGCAAACGCTTGAGCAATATTGTCTAATAATTGAACTTGCTCTGATGTAGGTTGAAGCTTTACAACTAGCGTTAAGACTTGTTTCATTGACCTCAAAAACTTACCATAATGGTTCTACCATAAAAATCGGACTTCGTGTTAATATATTGGTCACAATTCCTCTCGACTCTAACTTTCAGTACAGAGCGAGCCTCCTTGTGACATTAAGGTGAAATATCAGAAAAAGAACTGGAATGGCGATCGCGATAGACTTCGGCACCAGCAATACGGTTGTGTCTCGCTGGAACCCTGCAACTCAACAACCCGAAACCCTGAAATTGCCGGGCTTATCTTTGCTTTCGGCTCAAAATCCCCCCTTAATTCCCAGTCTGGTTTATATCAAGAATGCAGCCTCAGCAGCCGTGTTAGCAGGGCAACAGGTACGAGATCAGGGGCTGGATATTCAGCGTGATCCGCGTTTCTTTCGCAACTTTAAACGGGGAATTGGTACAGAGGTTCAAGGGTTCTTACCCGAACTGGAGGGTCAAATTGTCACGTTTGAACAAGTCGGACAATGGTTCTTGCGGGAAGTGATTCAGACGGTTCGAGACATTCCACTCCCCGTGGATGCTTTAACCTTTACCGTTCCAGTCGATAGCTTTGAAGCCTATCGTCATTGGTTAGGGCAAGTATGTCAAACCTTAAATGTCGAACAGGTGCGAATGTTGGACGAACCCACCGCCGCCGCCTTAGGGTATGGACTCGCCGATCAAGACCGCTTATTAGTGATTGATTTTGGGGGGGGAACCTTAGATTTATCCTTAGTTCAACTCAATACCACGACCCAAAAAACGCCCCTAGGATTTATCCTGAAATGGGGAGAAAAATCCTTTGCCGAAACGTCCGGACAGCAAGCCAAAACTGCCCGGGTCTTAGCCAAAGCTGGGCAAAACTTAGGGGGTTCGGATATTGATGGTTGGTTAGTGGATTATTTTGCCCAAACCCAAGGCTTAGAGAAAACCCCTTTAACCACTCGCTTAGCCGAACGTTTAAAAATTCAACTGTCTTTACAAACCCAAGCCACAGAAGTTTATTTTGATGACGAAACGTTAGACAGTTATCAACTGCAATTAAACCGCGATCAATTTGAAGTGATTCTCAGACAAAACCAGTTTTTTGAGCGTTTAGAAACAGCAATGAATCAAGTACTGCAACAAGCCCGTCGTCAGGGCGTTGATTTGTCAGAAATTGATGCCGTATTATTAGTGGGGGGAACAGTACAAATTCCTGCCGTACAAACTTGGGTACAACAATATTTTCAGCCTGAAAAAATTCGCTGTGAGAAACCTTTTGAAGCCATTTCTCATGGCGCATTACAATTAGACTTAGGGACAAAAATTGAAGATTTTTTATATCACAGTTATGGAGTACGCTATTGGAACCAGCGAGAACAACGTCAAGATTGGCATCCGATTATTAAATCCGGTCAAGCTTATCCCATGACTGAACCTGTTGAATTAGTGTTAGGGGCTTCCTTAGACAATCAACCCAGTATTGAATTAATCTTAGGAGAACTAGGAGCCGATACTGGAGGAACAGAAGTTTATTTCGATGGCGATCGCCTAGTGACTCGGATGTTAACCACTGGTCAAACGGCGGTTCAAGCGCTCAATGATACGGAAACAGGACGGAGTATTGCTCAGTTAAATCCGCCTGGATCTCGAGGGAGCGATCGGATTAAAGTCTTGTTTACTGTGGATCAGCAACGGTTTCTACGCATTACAGTCGAAGATCTGCTCACCAATGAAACTTTGTTAAATCGTCAAGCCGTGGTGCAGTTAAGTTAACGGGGCTGCTGATTTGTGCAATAGAACAGCAGTGACGGGGTAGCAGGGGTTCAGGGAGATCTCAACCTGATATGAGGTTAAAAATTGCTCCCTGTCTCCGTTTCCTCTTCTCCTCCTCTAGCGCTGGATCCTATGATCTCAGAAGTTAATTAACTTTAACCGACCCGTTTGAACATAATCAAAAATACGATTAATTTGATGACGATCCGTGTCTGATAGTTCACGATTAGATAGAATAGCAGACATTAACTTTAAATACTGCCAACGATTCAGTTGGCCTGCGGTTAGAATTCGTTCAATTAATGAAGTGATCCCTAGATTGGATGCAGATTGAGTGATCCACGGCATAAGTTATCTCAATAATTAATTTCAATCATTTCAACTTGACTTTTCTGACGAATTGTCACCAGCAGATGGATTGATGTCTATCTCATCAGCTTCCGCAAATTCAGAGACACCATAAGAGGAACTTTTAAGAGTATCTGACCCATTTCCCTGACCTTTACCGTGGGGAGTCATGGGGCCAAGCCAAGACATACGACCAGGGACAGGTTTGCGGGACGGTTGTAAGCTTTGCAACACGTCAGACAGTTGGAGTCCATCTAAGGAGAGTTTAGATTCTCGTAACTTATGCCAAACGGAACGAGACATCAGCAGGGCATGTTCGACCCGAGTCGCGCCAATTTTTTCTAAATAGGCTTCTCGTTCGGGTTGATAGTCGGCTGAAGCCAGTCGTAACCCTTGCTGAGGAAAGGCTTGAGCTAAGTGGGACATCTGAGACAATAACTCAGGATAAAGCCAGGTGTAAGCGGGATGAACCGTTAATTCAGCAATATGAGACTGTTGACCTTGTTTACACAATTGCATTTGAAAATAACCAATTGCGGCTTTGCGCTGGGGTTCAAACACATATCCGCTCACCTGTTCTCGGCGGTTGTACCAATCTTTCAAACCATCCCAAACGGACTTGAAGACACTGGTTTTAAAGTCGGAGACATGACGGTCAAACACCTGCCGTAGTAACGGTGGCATTGAGACAGTATCGAGTTGATACAGCAGTTGAGCATCAGAGTTACTCACCGGTAAAAGATTGGGTAAGTCGGGGGGGCTGGTGGCTAATTGTTTCAGCAATTGCGGTTCGACGGACCAATAGGTGATTTGTGCTAAAGGTTGGAATCCATTTTGACGATAAAGCGCTAAGTTAGTTTTATCATTAACATTGACTTCTAGCACCCAAGTTCTGGCTTCCCAAACCGTTTCAAAACAATGGCGCAACAGTTGAGAACCAATGCGAGAGGAGTCACAACTGGGATTGACCGCAATATGGTTAACCCGCCAAGTACTGCGAGTTTGATTAAACGGAGCCACTTGGATCATCCCTTGAACTTGTCCTTGTTGTTCTGCCACATAAGCATTAAATAAATGCTGGCAGGGGTTGGGAAATAAACTGAAAAATTTGAGGACTCCGTACCAACGGCGCAGTTGTTGCAGGAATTGAATGGTTTGCTGTTGAGCAGCTTCCTCATCAAAGCTGGATGTACTCAGAAACAGTTGTTCAATTTCATCTAAGTCCCGATATTGAAAGGGACGAATTGTCATTTGATCTTGATTTTGCGGGATAAATAAAGTCATGTTATGTTAAAGCTTGAATTTATGAATCAACTCACGGGAAAATCGTTACATCTACTCTGAAAGGGGAGAAGCTCAACCCACTCAATTGAATAGACTCATTCAATCACTGAGAGCGTGAGTTCACCCTTTCTCCTGTTTTAATCAATTTTAAGGGGAAGGGGTTGGCTACTGATTTCTACTGAGTTCAGCGCCTCAATTCCTGAGGAATTCAAGAGGAGACGGCTGAAGTTGGCCGAATTAAAACCACAGGCGTTTGTTCATCTGCATTACCCGCTGGATTACTTCGTAAGCTTTGCTCTAAAATTGTCTGGGAGACATCAGAGGTCGCTGCTAATATTTTAACGGCTTTCAAATCATTCACGTCTACAATGGCTGCTCCCAGTCCAGTTTCTCGTCGAATTCGTTCAACTACTTGTTGAGGTTGTTCCGGTCCTAAGACAATAAATTGATCATAAGGGGGTAAGGTGCCTGTGACATCGTCAATCAGTCGGGCTTGTTCTCCTGCTAATTGATAAAACACACCGCCTCGTTTAAACAGTTTAGCGATCGCGCCGCCCATAAAAGCAAAAAAGACGCGACTCGGCCCCACCACATCTACTAACGCCTGTAGACCACAGGCTGTGGCTAAACTAGAGGTCGGTAAAAAGAAATAGCAAATTCGCTTTGCCACCCATCCCGGTTGAATTTCACTGGGATGACGGAAGCGTCCTTGCATCAAGGCTAAAGGCGTTTCTCCCAACGTCACAATATCTCCGGGTTGAGCATGGGGTTTAACATAACGGTTAATCACCTCAACAGGATCATCGAGATGGGTGAGCAAATGAGTTCGGATGGGAAAAACCGTTGAGACATCTGTTTGTCGAGCATTCGGCGTTAGATTAGCATCGGGAAACTGTAACGCCATGACAACATGAGTGGTTTTGGGGATTCGTCCTTGGGGGCCATAAGTGATGTAGTGAACTTGCACCCAAACCGATTTTAATGGGGTTAAATCTTGCCCTTGAATTTCTACTTTTACCTTCAGTTTTGTCTTTTTGCGGCTTTTGACAATATAAGCAAACCAGTAACCATCCTTGCGGGTGGGTGCATCAGCATGACCCGAAATCACTTGAGTGTGCCAACGGATGCCGTCTAAACTCTCCCCGGATAGCAACTTGACTTCTGCTTTAACTTCCGGAACCATGACTTCTAAGCGGTTTGTCCGGTTCCATAATTCCATTTCTCCCACTAAAACATACTGCTGCGGATGATCAAGGTCAAGATGCCAGTCTCCTGAAGTTAAGATTAAATCATTCCCCGGACGACGGCGATACTGAAGTTCTAATCCCGCTGCAACTAAACCCAGAAATAGCAAGATCAATGCAATTCCAATTCCAAGACCTGTGACAATCACGCCTCTTCCCTAATCCCTAAACAACATTTGAAGCTAAATGACGCTTCGTTAAATCCTATTATTCCAGAAGTTGTGCTTCTCGACTGTGAAGGTGATGGGGAACAGGGGGTAGGGTTATTAGAGGGAACGGGGAACAGACACTCCTAGAGAAGTAATGAGTCGAGATTTATGACGACAGTCAGGGTTTGTGACTTCTGACTATGCAACTCCTTACTGTTTACTCCTGCCTCCTGCCTGCTGACTCCTTACTCCCTCTAACAACGAATAACAAATGACAAATGACGAGTCACAAACGACAAATGTCCTAACCAGAGAACGTAGGGCTATAACGAATCACCCCTTGATTAATTTTGCTCTCAACCGTTGTGCGATAGCATAACTCTATAATTTATTCGACTCATCCCCATCGCTATGCACAAGCCAGAGGAACCATCACAAACCTTACAAAGTCCAGCGGAACACCATTCACCGGATCAGTTGAAAATCTTAGAATATGCAGCAGTTGCAGCCTCCGCTGTCGGTTCTATTGCGGCTGCATGGTTTGAGCAAATTTTGTTTGCTGCCACACCCTTAACCTTAGCCGCTATTTTAAATTTAATCAATCGACAGCGATTTGAACAACAACTCAGACGTTATACTCATTCTGCGATCGCCGATATTCAAACAGTGGTGGAACAATTTCACCAACAACCCCCCCGACCCCAACCAGATCGTCAGTTTCTCTCAGACTCTTCAACAGACTCCCCCATTCAAAGTGATTTAGATCCCATCGTTGAAGCAGTCACTGAGTTACAACGAGTCACCCAACGCCTGGATAAAGATGTTCTGCGACAACAAGATTGGGAAACCCTGAATGTTCGGTTTAAGTTACTCGAAGACACCATTGAACAGTTTAAACAGGATGTGAGTCCCTCTGTTACCCATCCCCCTCAAGCCGCAGCACCAGCAGAGATTAAGCTGTCTCCTGTTCCCCAAGCTGCACCTGATTTATCTCCCATTCAATCTCAAATTGATCACCTGTATCATCAAGTGATCCGACTCGATCAACAAAACCGCACGATTGTTAAACCCTATCTGTCCCGTTTGGCACAAGCTGTGAAGAAACTCCAACAATAGAGGAAACTCCCGGAGGTTTTCTTGTGAGAAAACTGATCTTTTGTCTGTTTTGTCTTTGCAGAGGGAGTTAAATCGCATACAATGAAAAATTTGACTAAAGGAAGAATCTCTGTCCTTCCAGGACAGGGAGTGTCAAGGAAAATTTGATCTTAACTGAGTGAATGATTTAACCGATGAAACATACCTTATCTGTTTTAGTGGAAGATGAAGCGGGTGTTTTAACCCGAATTGCCGGCTTATTTGCTCGTCGAGGATTTAATATCGAAAGTCTAGCGGTTGGCCCAGCCGAAACCCCGAATATTTCTCGGATCACTATGGTTGTCCCTGGAGATGACCAGATTATTGAGCAGTTGACGAAACAACTCTATAAGCTGATTAATGTCCTTAAAGTGCTGGATATTACAGAAGTTCCCTGTGTGGAACGGGAACTGATGCTGCTGAAAGTCAACTACAATAATAGTCAAGTTCGCTCAGAAATTATTGAACTGGCTCAAATTTTCCGGGCGCGTGTGGTGGATATTGGTACAGATTCCTTAACTATTGAAGTGGTGGGTGATCCGGGGAAAATGGTTGCCATTATTCAAGTTCTTAGTCCCTTCGGCATTCGAGAAATTGCCCGGACTGGAAAAATTGCCCTGCCCCGCGAGTCGAGAGTGAATACAGAGTTCCTCAAAAGTCAGTCTACGATAGAAACCCGACTCTAAGGGATTTCCCAAAAATCTGAATTCTTGTAACCCACTGCTAACAGGCTCTTCAACCCTCGTGCATCCAGTCGCTTGAGTCCCGAAGCCTTCATGAATGCTAAGTCTTGTTAACAAAGTTGATTTTTAAATCATTTTCTTAAAAAATTAGCTATAATAAAAAAACGTTGAGCATTGGAATCACTATTTTCCCCAATGAACATAGTATAACAATATGACTGATTCAAGCCAGAATCATTGTAGTCGATAGGATTAACTTGAATGCAATCGGGTATGAGTCAAGATGATGAATGAACAAGATTGTTTGAGAGTATATGAGCAATTATTAGACTCTTTAAAAGGCTGTAATTTAGGCTGGGTTGCTGAACAAATTATTGAGGAAGTGAGTGCAGGGAAAACAATTGAAGAGACTGTATCGGGGCGAAAATCACCGGATTTAAAACTGAGTTATTATTCGGCAAAAGAACAACTTTTATTGCTCATTTCTGCCCTAGAAAAATTTGTTTTAAATACCATAGGGATTGAATCTGAAATTCAGACTGTTTTGGCGCATGAAATGAATATTTATCAACTCAAACCCGAATTGTGTTTTACATCACCGTTTGAGAAAAAAGGGGAATTCATTAAATTGACTGCAGATCCAATAAAAGTTCGCCAATCTCAGGCTAAAAAGCTTCAATTACTCCTGAATCAACTCAAACAAGAGGTGCTACAAAATGTCGATTAATACCAGTTTAATTCAAGAGATCAAGACGCAGTTAGAGCAAACCCTATCTCCAGAGACTCCAAGACAACGGCAAACCGCCAATCTCTTTAAATTTTATATTTTGAGTATTGTGATTCAAGCCGCTCGAAATGAAGGGGCATTGGTGTATTTTAAGGATGTGTTGAAACGAGATCCAGAAGGGTTGACATTTCGCCATCGATCTGGACAAATTTATGATACAACTCAACCCTATACCCATGGTGTAATTGAATTTGAAAATAAGCCGCCCTTAGAAATTCATCTCGGTGTTAAAGTCCATGGTCGTTTGAGAATGTTGTATGATTGCGATATTTGTGTTTTATATAAAATGGAAGCTGAAAGCTGTCGGGAAAATCAGCGAGAACCCCGCGCCTCTCGAATTTTGATTGCAGTAGATTGCCATCATTATACGACTCAATTAAAATTAGAGTTTGCTCAAGCCTTTTTAGCCTTTTCTTCTGAGTTGAGAGTGGCAGGAAACTGTTACTTTGTATCCAATAGCGAGTCGGAGACAGTGGCAAAGTTATTAGCCAGTCGGAAACGAAAATGGGAAACCGGAATTACACCGGAGCAAACCAATAATGTTAATCGTTTAATGTATGAGTTTCAAAATACTTTTAAGGATTTCAAAGCCAAAAGTTAAATAAGCCGGAGTGAATTGGGTTCCAACTTTGGCTAGGGTTCTCCATGAGATAAACTCTTTTAAAGATGAAGAAAAATTCTCAAAGTTTTGATCATGCCCCCTTGGTTACTTAAGCTTGCTCGTTTTTGGATACACAAAGTTAACCCCAGAATTGCTTCTTTAATTGCGACAATCGGTACAGTTGGGCTATTCGTCTGCTTGCTCATTCTGTATGTTTTAGCCCAAATGTCTGAAGAAGTCTTAGAACAGGAAGCATTTAGTTTCGATCATGCAATTCTGCTCTGGATACATCAGTTTGCCAATCCCGGCTTGGATGCCGTAATGCTCAATATTACGCGGTTGGGAAATCCCCCCATCGTTGTCTTCATTGGTGCGATCATTTTGGCAGTCCTTTGGGGACGACGGAACTATCAAGAGGCTAAGATTTTCCTGCTTAACGGTTTGGGGGGAACTATTCTCAGTTATGGACTCAAGTTAGTGTTTAGTAAACCTCGTCCCCAACTCTGGAATTCTCCTATTTCAGAAACTTCTTATAGTTATCCAAGTGGTCATGCCTTAGGTGCCATCGTTTTGTATGGATTTTTGGGTTATTTGCTCGCAACTACTTATCCAAAATATGCCAGAGTCTTTTACGGCATCGCTACAATATTAATTGTTTTCATTGGGTTAAGCCGACTCTACTTAGGCGTGCATTGGCCGACCGATATCATTGCAGGCTATGGAGTGGGATTTTTATGGACTAATGTCTGCATCACCTTGTTAAAATTACAAAAACATGGCTGACTTTGACATCCTCCCGTCGGTAAATCCTGCGGATTGTACCGAGGGATTCCTAAGACTCACGACTTAATTTTCCTTGATAGGTGTACCATCGATACCATTCTGTAGAACTGCGAATGGCAAACCATAGTAATAACATCGCAATTAACCCCCCCTGTTTGGGCGCATCTAAGGCAAAAATGACGAGGAAGACACAGAGAATATCCTGGGCAAAAATCACCCATAAGGGTAAACCTCGTAAGCGATAAAACCACCCCGCCTGCACCAGTTGGAGGACTAAAGCCAGTAACCCTCCGGTGACGGCAATCACCCACATCAGCCAAGCTGAAATCTCTGTGGCTTGGGCGATCGCCATCCCCATGATAGCGCCAACAATGGGACTAAAAATAAGCTGAATCACCTGTAAAATCCGTTGTCCCAATAACTTTTTAGAGGCAAATAACTCAAACAGAGACCAACTCACCAGGACTCCCACAACCACTTGAGGGGGGAAATAAGACAGCACAGGCACATCAGACCACAGGTCAACTTTCAGTAAGCCAATTAACAGCAGGGGCAAGGCAATCCTCATCCCGGCTGCGGCTGATGCAGAGAGGGCTGCAAGAAGTTCAATCATGACTATCCTCAGATCTAGCTGCCTTTACTTATTATTCCACTGAGTTTCTTGAAATTCCTGAATTGAGATCATCTCTCTTTCGTTTGATTTTCACAAATTTGTTAGTAGTGATTCTCAATGATGCTACAATACACAGTCACGATTTAACTAAGAAAAATTTGCATTAGTTGAGTCCTGAGTGACAGAGATTCATCGTCTGATTCTCTGGAAAATTGTGATGTTAGGAAGGAACGGAAACATGATGAACAAACTCACCAGACGTGGCTTTATGGCAGGGGGAGCAGCACTGACAGTGATGACTTTAGGAGAGCTAAACAGCCGTCGTCCCACGTTGGCTCAAACTGGAGTGGTCAACCTCTACTCTTCGCGGCATTATGACACTGATACTCAATTGTATGACAGCTTTACAAAAAAAACTGGCATTAAAGTCAATTTAGTCGAAGGGGAAGAAGACGCATTAATTGAACGGATTAAAAGTGAAGGGGCAAATAGTCCGGCTGATGTTTTTATCACTGTAGATGCAGGCCGTTTATGGCGGGCACAACAGGCGAATATCCTTAAACCCATCTCCTCCTCAACCCTCAATAATGCCATTCCTGCCAATCTGCGAGATCCCCAAGGTCGTTGGTATGGCTTCTCGAAACGGGCGCGGGTGATTATGTATAGTAAATCTAGGGTTAATCCCGCCCAACTCTCAACCTATGAGGATTTAGGCGATCCCAAGTGGAAAGGAAAAGTCTTGGTGCGTTCCTCTGGGAATATCTATAATCAATCCTTAGTGGCTTCTATGATTGAGGAATTGGGCGCTCAACAAACAGAAACCTGGGTGAAACAATTTGTGGCTAATTTTGCCCGTCCGCCGGAGGGAAATGATACGGCTCAAATTAAAGCCGTTGCCGCTGGAGTCGGAGATGTTGCCCTCGCCAATAGTTACTATCTGGCTCGTTTAGCCGCATCGAATGATCCTGAAGATCAAAAAGTTGCCCGTGAAGTGGGAATGTTTTTCCCCAATCAACGGGGACGGGGGACTCATATTAATATTAGTGGAGGGGGTGTGGTGGCAACAGCCCCTAACCCTAACGGAGCCACTCAGTTTTTAGAACATTTAGTCAGTCCAGAAGCGCAACAAGTTTTTGCTCAAGGAAATAATGAATATCCGGTTGTGGCAGCAGCCTCAATTCCAGAAGTTCTCAAGCAATTTGGGACTTTTAAAGAGGATAACATGAATGTTTCTGCCTACGGCCGCTTAAATGCTGAGGCGATTCAAATTATGGATCGAGCTGGTTGGAAATAAATTCATTCTGATTTGAATGATTGGCAACAAAAATATGGGATTACTCTAGATTGCTAGTTTAGAGTTATCCCCGTTCCTTCTCTACAGTGCTATTCATGAGTCTGTTTGTTCAGGTCATTTCTGATACAGATGAAAACCTAACTCATCTGTTTCCGTTTTTGTTGTGTCCAAGACAACATGGCTGGCAGCAGTAAACAAACCAAACCGTTACCCACAGCGAGTAACAAACCGAGAATAAAGTTTGATTCCATTCTTGTAGTCTCCTATACTTTTTGATAAAAATCGAGTGTTTAATTTTGGTTTTTATATCATGGCATATTGACTGAGTGTTGGCACTCGTCATAGATTTTAATTATTTATTCAAAGAGATAAGTTAAACCAATCATTCAATCAAAATCAAGAAACAGCCCACTCTCCCGAGCAAAAATCCTTTTTGTACAAAGATCTTATGGGTATTGAAGTTCAAAAGCCTGCTGGATGAATTGTTGAAGCGTGTTGAAATACTCAACCCCACCCACTTGCCGCACATTATTGTGATCTGCTGCCTCAACCATCAGCAGTTGTTTGGGTTCTGTGGCAGCCCCATACAAGGCTTCACTCATCCAGAAAGGAACTACCTCATCAGCCGTGCCATGAGCAAAGAGGATGGGCATTTTAAGGTCTTTGACTTTCTCAAGCGAAGCAAACCGTTGTTGCAGTAACCAATTGATCGGAAACATCCAATATTTTTCTTGGAAATCTACCATATCTCGCATGGAGGTAAAGGAACTTTCAACAATTAAGCCGGCAATTTCAGGATGTCGTAGGGCAAATTCAATGGCGATCGCACCCCCTAAGGAATGACCAAAAACACATATTTTCTGAGGATTAATGTTTTTTTGATGAACTAAATAGTTCCAGACTGCTTCTACATCTTGATAAACAATTTTTTCAGAAGGAAAACGCTGACTACTCTGACCAAATCCGCGATAGTCAATTAAAAGTACCGATAATCCCATTTCATGAAAATTTTGAGCATAGCCTAAATTGGCGCTAATATTGCTACTATTACCATGCAGATGAATCATCACTGGTTGATCAGATCCAAAGGAAGAAGGAATCCACCAACCATGGATTTGTTCCGGTTGGTTTTGAGGGGAAGGCACGGATAGCCAAACATCTTGATAGGATAAGTTCAGGTCAGCCGGTGTCGTGTCTAAATCACGAGAGGGGAAAAAAATAAATCGATTTTGTCTGAATAACAGCACAAAACAAGCGACCGCATAAACAGTGGCGAGTCCGGTTAAGATCGGCGCCAACTGCATCAGATAAAGAGGAATCATATTGAGAAGAAAAACGATAGAATTCAATTAAACAAAAACTAAAGGTTTATCTTTAAAGGGAGCAAATGCTTCAGCATCAAACCGATACAAACTGGCAGGTCGTCCAGCCCCTCGGGAGGTTTTAATTCCTGTATCACATAAAAAGCCTAACTTTAATAACCGGGCGCGGAAGTTAGAATAGTCCGAAAATCCTTCTCCTAAAACTGTGGTATAGAGTTGGTATAAATCCCCCAATGTAAACAGTTCGGGCAACACTTCAAAGGCAACAGGGCTGTACTCCAGTTTACTGCGGAGACGTTGATAACCATACTTGATCATTTGATTGTGATCAAAGACAAGTTGTGGAATTTGATCAATGGGATACCAAGCAATTCCCGTGACGCCATCAGCAATGAGTTCCGCTTCTTCAAATTGTACCAAAGCAAAATAACTCACAGATAAGTGGCGAGTCGCGAGAGGGTTGTGTTGTTCTTGAGGCGTGCGTCCGGGGCTAACAAACGTATAAAGTTGTTCTAAATATAAATTCTCAACCCGAATTTTTTCAGCTAAAATTCGGTAAGCGGCTTCTTCGAGGGATTCTCCTTGCCAAACCCATGTCCCTGGAAGACTCCATTCGTTTAACGAGGGTTCCTCTTGTCCCATGACCAACAGAACCAATAAACGATTCTGTGCCGTATCGACTGAAAAAATAACGTTATCGACTCCAACTTTGAAGTCTTGTAAGGGGTGAGTTATCTGCTTTTTCTGGCTGCGTCCTGCCATTGAAATCCTGCTCCATCTTCACTCACCATATCATCGAGCTTCTGAATTTAGGCAGAATTTTTTGATTTACGGGGTAAATTCATACAGATTCTCCTGATTAATATAAGCTTGAACCGGAGCAGTCAGTGCATTACAGTCTCCCGCTTCACGAAAATCCGTCGAAGAAACGGGTAACCCGATAATCGATGCAATTTCTACTGTGCCGCCCAATTGGCTGAGGGCTACTAAATCTTGATCGTTAACAGGATAACCGGGTCGAGGAACTATTAATAGTTTAACCTGTTTGAGCAAGTTTTGAACCTGATACCAACCTTGAATTTGCTGCACTAAATCTGAACCAATCACCAGGGTAAACTCAGCTTGAAGCCACTGCTGTTGGGCGCTGATAACAGTTTCGAGGGTACGACGGCTACTGAGGTGTTGATAGAGATCAATATTGGGCTTAGAAGACTTGATTTCATCAATCAGCATTTGCAGCATCGCACAGCGATGTTGTAAGTCAGTTTGATGAGATTTAAACGGGTTATCAGAAGCCCAAACCACCACTTGATCAAAATGATCTGCTAGCCACCACAGTATCCGCTGATGGCCTGCTGTTGGAGGATCAGCGCTGGTGCCAAACAGTGCAATTTGTGTCATGATTGCCATCAAAAGAAATGACGAAATTTTGCGTTTTTCTATTATGACGACAATTCGTTCCCCCAAGCAAGATGAAAGAGGTGAAATGGGGAATCGTCAACTGTCCTAATTAAAGAACGTAGGGCTATAATAACTGAGTCAACCGACGGAAGATAGAGATTTTGAAGGATTGGTTCTCAAGACGAGAGGACAATTCATTAATTTATACTCTGAGATAGAGGTCTGACCGAATCATTGTTGATAGGATAAATCAGAGAAAATAATAACGTTCGCGTTAATGAAAATTGATTTTCTTGAACTCTGTGATGTGAATTGAGGAAAAAATATTAACAATATGAATAATATATTAACCCAAGAGGAAGTAAAAAAAATAGTTTCCTATCAAAATAATCCCTGTATTTCTATTTATTTTCCCACTCATCCAGCCGGCCCTGAAGTTAGACAAGACCCAATTCGCCATAAAAACTTACTGCGAGATGCAGAACAGAAGTTAACTGAAATGGGTTGGGAACAGACAGAAATCCAAAAACTCTTGAAACCTGCTCAAGCTTTAGATCATACCGATTTTTGGCAACATCAAGGAAAAGGATTAGCCCTTTTTATTGCTCCTCATTTCTTTCAATATTTTACTTTGCCAATTATCGTTGATGAACTGTTAGTGGTTAGCGATCGCTTTCAGGTCAAGCCGTTAATGCCAATGTTAACCAATAATGGACGATTTTACTTATTAGCATTAAGTCAAAATCAGGTCAAATTGTACCAAGGCAGTCATTATAGTATTAGTGAAATTTCGATTTCGAGTGATTCTATCCCACCCAGTTTAGCAGAAGCGTTAAAGTATGATGATCCAGAAAAACAGCTTCAAGCACACACTGGAAACCCCAACCCTGCTGCTGGAAAATCCGAAATTTTTCATGGTCAAGGGGTGGGGACTGAAGATCACAAAGACCAAATTAGACGATTTTGTCTAAAAGTAGATCAAGGATTACAAGAAAAGTTAAACAATGAGTCGATTCCCTTAGTTTTAGCAGGGGTTGAATTTGTCACTTCAATTTATCAAACCGTCAATTCTTACCCCCATTTAATGGATGAAGTGGTTGTCGGAAATCCTGAGAATGTCTCCCCTGAGATGCTGCATCAAGAGGCTTGGAAAATTGTTGAACCGGACTTTCATCAGTCTCAAGAAAAAGCCAATACTGAATATCAAGAACTGGCAGGAAATGATGCAGAAAAAGTCAGTCATGATTTACAAGAGATTGTGAAAGCAGCTTATTTTCAACGGATTGATACCCTATTTATTGCCTCAGATCAGCAGCAATGGGGACAGTTTGATCCCAAAACCCATCAGGTTAATTTACACGATCAACCGCAACCCCAAGATGATGATTTACTGAATTTAGCGGCGCTACAGACCTTTTTAAATGGCGGAACGGTTTATGTGACTGAATCTAAAGAAATTCCAGAACAAGCCGTTGCAGCCGCAATTTTCCGTTACTAAGTCTCACTGCCTGAGATGACATGAGGATAAGTTGCTACCCCCCTTGACTTTAAAGCGAAAATGATTATCATTTTCAAAATAGAGTGAATCGGTAGGCGTTCCCATCATGTCCATTTTTAAAAACCTGACTCATCGTCCCTTCATCGGCACTATCCCAGTGTTGATGATGCTGTTGATGGGTTGTGTTGCAACCCCAGGACAGAATAGCCGTTCTCCAAAAATTATGGCTACTTTTTTACCCATGTATTTATTGACCAAAGGGGTAACTGGGTCTGAGGGTCAAGTTGATCTGCTTGTTCCTCCCAATTTGACTGTTCATAACTATCAAGCGTCTCCCAATAATGTCCGTTCTTTGGCTGAGGCTAATGTTTTAGTAAAAAACGGTTTAGGAATGGAGGAATTTTTAGATCAACTCATTACAAATGCAGGCAATACTCAACTTCAACAAATTAATACCAGTCAGGGAATAGAAACTTTAAAAGAAGAAGAAGATCATCACGATGAAAATCATGATCATAGTCATGAAGAAGGAAATCCCCATGTGTGGCTTGATCCGGTTTTAGCACAACAACAAGTGATTAATATTCGAGATGGACTAATTGCTATTGATCCAGAGAATACTCAAACTTATCAAGCTAATGCAGCCGCTTATCTGGATCAACTGAAACAACTTGACCAACAATTTAAAACTCGTTTATCTTCTGTCAAAGGATGTCGATTTATTGCCTTTCATGATGCTTATCCTTACTTGGCAAAACGTTATGGCTTACAACAAATGGCAGTAGTTGAACTCCCAGAAGATAGCTTATCTCCGAGAGATATTCAAAGAGTGATTAATGCGACTAAAGAATATAATGTTAAAGCATTATTATCAGAAACTGGAGTCAGTGATAGTCGCTTACAACAGATTGCAAATGATACAGGACTGCCTGTTAAAGCGTTAGACCCGATAGAAACTGGTTCTTTAGATCCGCAATATTATTTTACAGCCATGCAAAAAAACTTAGAGACTTTAGCTGAGGTTTGTCAATAAATGATTAAGAGCGAAAAACTTCCCAGATCCATCCTTTATGAAAGGGAGAAACTGCCAATAAACTAATAGCAGTTTCTCCCACTGTTTGAGATCAAAATAATTACCAACATAGCCAATACATTGTGGGAAATGCCAGTAAGCTAATTAAAGCAGATAAGCTTCTAATACTCGCAACAGAATGGGGAAAAATTTGTAACCAAAATCGTGCTAAAAGATAATATAATGGGGAATGTTATGGGTGTTTACTCAACGCTTGAACCACATCACTCAACTGTTTTTCTGAAGTGGGATATTGATAGGTTTTTAAAAAATCACCGACTTGCACCACTTCAGAGGTATAAATCGTTTCTACTAATTCTGATTGGGTGTATCCTGAAATTCTGAGTGAGGTTTGGGTTTCATCATACCAAGTTCTGGTTCTGTCTGACATTCCTCTCTTTCAGCACCAAGCTATCAAGGTATACACCTCACTGTCAAATCTCAAGCTAGCGTGCCGCATAATATCCTAACATCAAAATCTTTATTCTGCACTTCGCTTTATAAAATCAAAAGTTCCAAATATCAGTTTAATTTACAGCGGGAAATCGTGAATATTATTTCTCTGCAATTTAAAATTACCATTTCTGATTAAAATTCACTCAAATGAGTGACTGAACAGCCCGAAAATTCTTAACTATATTAGAACTATGAAAACAAAGTTACTTGGAGATCAATCATGACTCACACCAGCTATTCTCCTGAAATTCAAGCTTTACCCATTCTCCGTAAAGGTAGCCAAGGAGAGTACGTCGTTAGACTACAAAAACGTCTGAATGATTTTGGATTTCACTTAGTCGTTGATGGTATTTTTGGGCCAGCTACAGAAGCAGCCGTTCGGCAATTTCAAAAGGATTATCGACTCACTGTGGATGGCATTGTCGGCCCTCAAACTTGGAGTGCTTTATTCCATGAATTTTTCTAATTCAATGGCGAATTTAATATCTGTTAGATTGAGTTAAAGTATCTACAGAAAATCAGAATAGAGACGTCAAATAAAACGTCTCTATTCTGATTAATTAAACCAAAGATGAACTGACAACATTTGCAGTTTTGTCTTGATAAACTTTTTCCACCACTTGGGCTAAACGTTCCATTGCGGTAGTGATTTCTTCATCTTTTGCCGTTAAACTGAGGCGCATACATTGCTGTTTATGAGACCAATTCGTTTGTAAACCGGGGAAAAATGAACTTCCCGGAACCGCAATCACGCCCACTTGTTTCAGTTGTTGATACAGTTCCCAGTCGTTAATCGGTAAATCTTTAAACCAAATCCAAGCAAAAATTGCCCCTTCTCCCCGATGCAGAAACCAGGGTAAATGTTTCGGCATGGCTTCATCTAAAGCAGTTTCTAATACCGTGAATTTCTGTTGATAATAGGGACGAATGACCTCAACAGAAACATCAGCCAATGCCCCGGAACCAATAGCGCGGGCAGCGATCGCTTGTCCGTAACGGGCAGAATGAATACACAAGTTTGTTTGAAACGCTTCTAAGATTTGAATGATGTTTTCATTGCCGATGGCAATGCCTAACCGTTCTCCCGGTAATCCGGCTTTGGATAAACTTAAACAATGAACAATATTTTCCCCTAAAATCGGTTCCATTTCAGTAAAGTTTAATGCCGGAAATGGCGGCGCATAAGCCGAGTCGATGAAAACAGGAACATTTTGATCCGCTGCCAAACGGGTAATTTTATTAACTTCGGAAGCCGTTAAAACATTGCCACAGGGGTTACAGGGACGAGAGAAAATCACACAACCCGTTGTTTCATCAATGGATAATTCTTGAAAATTAGGATGATATTTGAAGCGATGATTTGTTTCATCCGTTTCTAATTCCGGTTGATAGGAAACGACTGCTTCCGGATATAAACTCACGCCACCGTAACCGGTATAATCTGGACTCAAGGGCAAAACAATCTTTTTTAATTCTCCCGCGGCGGTATATCCACCAAAGGCATTCGCCCCATAAAAATAAATCGACTGACTGCCAGGGGTAATTAACACATTGCGATCGCTAATCTGCCAACCGTAGCGAGACTTAAAATCTTCAACAATCACATCAATTAAGGGTTGATAGCCTTGAGACGAACCGTAACGACTGACCACTTCCCCGTATTCTGGACTCGATAGCAGTTGTTCAGTACAATCTCGCCATAAGGCTTCAACTTCCGGTAAAATCACCGGATTGCCCGCACTTAAATTAATATAATCTTGTCCTTTGCCTGATCTTAAGGTTTCTATAATATCTTTCATGATCGCCCGTACCCCAGTTAAGCGGGACATGCGATCGCCAAATTGACTTAAAGCAGGATTCATTCGGTAACTCATTCAGTGATTATTATTTGATTTGATACATCCTAAACTACGGTTAACCTAGACGGGTCATGCTAAGGGACAGTTGTTGATTTGAACAGACAGTTGCAGCGTATCCAAGGTGGCAATTGCCTGTTATCCTAGGCTAAGTCAACAACACGATCGGTGAATTGGCAACATTAGATTAACGCAACATGAATCTTAAATCTCGTCTATTTCACAGCATTTTAGGGCTAGCCATCGCGTTATCCGTTCCCTTGAGTCAGCCTCAGTTAACCAGCGCCCAAACCGGCAATAATTATGAAAAACGACTGTTTGATGCTGCTTTAGGTTTTACCTTGTATTTTGAAGGAGGATTTAGCAATCATCCAGCGGACAAAGGCGGCCGAACCTATCGTGGCATTTTGCAAACGGAGTATAATGCTTATCGCGCCCAACGAGGCTTACCGCCGTTAGATGTGACTCAAATGTCTGATGCTGAGTTGTTAGAAATTTATCGAGGCTATTGGGATCATAGCAAAGCGGCGATCATGCATCCAGCGTTATCTATTGTGATGTTTGATACGGCGGTTAATTTTGGCATTCAAAACTCCATTACGTTTTTACAACAGGCTTTAGGATTACCCCAAACTGGGATATTTGATAATGCCACTTGGGAGGCTTTGCAAAAAGGAAATAATCGATTTACCGCCTTACAAATGGTCAACGAACGCATTCTTTACCGTTATAAACGAGTGCAAGAAGATCCCAGTCAAATGGCATTTTTTCTGGGTTGGATTAGCCGAGATTATAGTTTGTGGGGTTATGTGGAAAAGATTAAAAATTAACTCGACCAGAGAGGTGTGGCAGGTAGACAACAGGTAACAACTTGTGTTTGCCCTACAGTTATTGATGTTTTCATCGAACTGAGGTTCTCATGTTGGCTCATCCACCTTAAACCTAATACCTCAAACCTAATACCTAATAATGCCTTCTGCTGCCATTCAAACAGGAAATGTGATGCAAGGATGAGTTGAATGATGAATGATGAATTCTAGCCATTACTAAGACGGGGGCGAACATAACACAAGTCTCAAACTAAGATGGAACAAGCTTTTCCCTTCTGCCCTCTGCCCTCTGCCCTCTGCCCTCTGCCTCCTGCTAGATGAATTGAGTACAACGGGAAAGCCTCTGGGAATTATATAATATGAGATTATTAGATTGTGTTGATGATTTTAAAATTTAAATCAAACCCCCCAATACGGGGCAATTTTGACTAAGAATTTTTCTCAATAAGCAACGAGATTGCGTTGTTTCAGCTTGTATGCTATTTTAATAATCAAGGGGGACGTATAACTCCATCAAATTTTGTTGTTCTCAAACCGAGAAAACTCGTAGAACATCCCAAAAATTTAACCCGGATCTCCCTCTGCAATTGAATGAATTTTATCTGACCCTCAATCAGACGTTCTGGGCAAAACTTGACAAATAGCTTATGCTATGGTAAGCGATGAAATTTCAGATGAAGTCAAAAAAATAATGCTACAGTTCATTGTTAATCTCAAAGGCTTACAATAGAAAAACCCTTTGAATGAACAAAACCTCAATTTCTCTTATCGTTAAAAGTGTTCATCAAAGCCATCTTGTGAGTGATTACCCAGATTTGATATGAAACCTGTTGTTTTCTGTGATTTTGATGGAACAATTACGGTAGAAGAAACCTTTGTGGCAATGCTGAAACAATTTACCCCTGAAGTTTCCGCCGAAATTATGCCTCAACTCTATGATCGAACTTTAACCCTCAGAGAAGGGGTGAAAATCATGTTAGAGTCGATTCCATCCAGTCGTTATCCGGAGATTATTGAATTTTCTCAGTCTCAACTCATTCGCCCCGGTTTAGTAGAATTAATTGATTTTTTAGATAGCCAAAGTGTCCCTTTTGTCGTGGTTTCAGGGGGAATTAAATTGATGGTTGAAACCGTTTTAGGCTCATTAGTTAATCGGGTAGCAGGAATTTATGCAGTGAATATTGATGCGACAGGTAACTATTGGAAAGTTCACTCTGATTTTGAAGCGGGAACTGAATTAATTGCTAAAGTTAAGGTGATGGATTTATATCCTGCCGATGAAAAGATTGCTATTGGAGATTCAGTTACCGATTTAAATATGGCACTGACTGCCCCCATTGTCTTCGCCCGCGATCGCTTAGCCAAGTATTTAGAAGAACACAGTAAACCCTATATTCCCTGGCAAGACTTTTTTGAGGTGCGGGATTATTTAGCAGAGTCTTGGCAGGTGAAGGCGTAACAAGATGACTCCCTTCAAAAAATGAAATCAAATCTTTATACTTTTTGTTATATAATGGTGTTGATCAATCAATTTTTAAAATCAGGGGGGTCATTGCAATGGCTAAATTTACACGAATTTTGTCTATTGATGGGGGCGGTTTACGAGGATTGATTCCTGCACAAATTTTAGTGTATGTGGAACAACGACTTCAGGAAAAAACCGGAAATTCAGAAGCAAGAATTGCTGATTATTTTGATTTATTTGCAGGAACAAGTGCTGGGGGAATTTCATCTTGCTTATATTTAACCCCCGATTTTACAAGAGAAAATAGACCCAAATATCAAGCGCAAGATGTCGTTAATTTCTTTTTAAGAGAAGGACATCGAGTGTTTTATAAATCTTTACTGCATACCATTAAAAATTTAGGGGGATTTATCAACGAAAAATATTCTCACTATGAATTTCAACAACTATCCAGTGATTTTTTAGGAGACTTAAAACTGAGTGAATTATTGAAACCCTGTTTAATTACCGCTTATGATATCGAAAATAGAAGAACTCACTTTTTCACTCAACACGATGCCAAAATTGACCCGAAACAAGACTATTTAGTCAGAGATGTTTTAAGGGCCACTTCAGCCGCCCCTACCTTTTTTGAAGTCGCTCAAATTCTCTCTTTTAGCAATGATACCTATCATTTAGTAGACGGGGGTGTTTTTGCCAATAATCCAGCCCTTTGTGCCTATGCAGAAGTGCGGAATAAATTTAATCAAGACTCTGGAATTAAGAAAAGCCACAAAAAAAGTCCCACTGCAAAAGAGATGGTGATTCTATCACTAGGAACCGGGGATGTCAAAAAAGGATATCCCTATAAAGAAGCTAAAGACTGGGGGAATATTAGTTGGCTGATTCCGTTATTTGATATCATCATGACTGGGGTAGCAGAAACGGTTGATTATCAAATGAAACAAATTTATGATGCGATTGAATGCCCTCAGCAATATTTACGCATTAATCCCATTTTACCGAAAAAAGGCATTTTACCCATTGATGATTCCTCTCAGAAAAATTTAGCCGCTATTCAGCAATTGGGTCAAGAACAAACCGGGCAAAGTCAACAATCTTTAGATAATTTTATTGATTTATTGTTGCTTTAAAAAAAACCCCACAGCATCAAAACTGTAAGGCAAAATGCATTTTCAGCGATTTTATCAGAAGTAAAGCAGGATTATCCAGCCACTCTATTAATAACTTCTACCGGATACCCGACGGCTTTCCAAGCCGCTAAACCACCAATCAGTTCGGAAACACTGTTATATCCAGCTTCCCGCAGTTGGGCTGCAGCCGTGGCGGTTTCTTCTTCACTGTCGCTATAAATGTAAATATCACGATTTGTTTCTAACGTTTCGGGGGCACGCGCCACTAAAGACTCCGCAGGTAAGGAAATTGCCCCTTGAATGTGAGACTGATTAAATTCAGAGGTAGGACGAACATCAATAATGGTTAAAGCTGGTTCACCCCAGTCTAAACGACTTTTGAGATCAAAAGCCCGAGATTGAGGTTGCATGGGTGCGGGAGTCGGTAGGATATTAGACATAATGAACTTGAGTTTGACTTGACGTGAACAACAGTAAATGAATTGCAAACACAACAGAAGCGAGAGTCTGATACCTAATTCGTTAGACTCAGACTGACAAATCTCTGCATTGTGCAAAAAATTAATGGAATTTATCCTTACTGTAACTAAATATTTCTAAAATTGCAAACTTTTATAAAAAAGTATTGACAAATTAATAATTTATGTCTCTAGAAAGAGATGAATTTAAGTCTAAGGAAAGAGGCAAATCTTACTCAGAACTTTACACAAACTTGATATTAAAGGGTTGTATCTTCACGAACAGATCGGTCATAACAGAAAAAGGGGAATATTTTCCTATGTGATCAATCGAACAGTCTGCGACTGCTGAATTCATGACTAGTACCTTAACCACCGTTCCTTTCGTCAATCTTAGCCTGCAACACCAACCCATCGAGTTACAAATCGAACAAGCGATTCACTCCGTACTGCAACGAGGAGATTTTATTTTGGGCCAGGCAGTTGCAGAATTTGAACAAGCCTTCGCCACCGCTTGCGGGGTTAAATATGGGGTAGGGGTTGCCTGTGGGACAGATGCCCTCGTGTTGGGAATGCAAGCCTGTGGCATTGGGGCAGGAGATGAGGTTCTGGTTCCAGCTAATACATTTATTGCCACTGTCATTGGGGTGTTACGCACAGGGGCAAAACCTGTTTTAGTAGACTGTGACCCTCGCATAGCTTTAATAGACTTAGAAGCCGCCAGCAAAGCAGTAACTCCAAAAACCAAGGCTATTGTTCCGGTGCATTTATATGGCCAGATGGTTGCGCCTCAAGCCTTATTGGCATTTGCCCAAAGCCACAACTTGATGATTTTTGAAGATGCTGCCCAAGCCCACTTAGCAAGTCGAGACGGTTATCAGGCAGGTTCTATTGGTCTGGCAGCCGGGTTTAGTTTATATCCCAGTAAAAACTTGGGAGGTGTAGGAGATGGGGGCATTCTCGTCACCAATGAAGCCGACGTTGCCCAACAGGTGAGAAACTTGCGTAATTATGGCGCACCGAAAAAATACGTTCACACTGAACTTGGCACCAATAGCCGCCTCGATACCTTACAAGCCGCCGTGTTGAATGTGAAACTTCCTCATCTTACCAGTTGGAACCGCGATCGCAACCAAACCGCCAAACAATATGACACCCTGTTATCCCCCTTACAGGAAAAGGGTATCTTAACCCTGGAAAACCAATCTGGGGAGGGTCATGTTTATCATCTTTACGTGATTCGAGTCACTTCAGATTGTCCAATAGATCGAGATACGTTGCAAACCCAATTAAATGAGTTTGGGGTGCAAGCTGGAATTCATTATCCCATTCCCTGTCATCTTCAACCCGCTTATCAATATTTAGGTTATCAACTGGGAGACTTTCCCCATACCGAAGCCCTCAGTCAACAAATTGTATCCTTACCCATGTTCCCAGGCATGACTCAGGAACAAATTCACCAAGTGGTTAACGCCGTTGCCTCAGCAGTAAGATAACAAGGTGAGAGGACTGGGGGTGTAGTTCATGGGGTGTGGGGTGTAGGGTCAGAAGTCAGGAGCAATGAATAATGGATAATGAACAATGATCAATTGACCCCTGCTGTTGCCTACACGCCACACCCGACTCCCTAAAATCCCAAATAATAAATAACCAATAACGAATAACCAATAGCATGGAAAGCCAACGAAAAATCCCAATTCCGTTTCAACCGCAATCCCTCAATTTTGCAATTATTGGATTGATGATTTTGTTGTATGCACCGATTATTGTGCATTGGTATGATGGTTGGCTCAACAAAAATATTAGTATTGAGCATGAATATTTTAGTCATGGGATTATTGGCTTACCTTTTGCCGCTTATATTGCTTGGACGCATCGCCATCGCTGGGCTGAACTGCCCCATCAAACCGATCCCTTAGGGGGAATATTACTGGGGTTAGGAGGGACATTGTATTTAAGTGGTGTATCAGATTTAGTTAATCTTTCTTTTCCTTTGGTGTTAGCAGGAATGTGTTTATGGTTAAAGGGAATGGCTGGATTTAAATTACAACAAATTCCGTTATTATTTACCTTTTTGGCAACCCCAAACCATTTACCCTATTTAATTGAACCATTAGCTTTACCTCTGCAACAGTTCATTGCTTCAGTTGCTGGATTTATTTTATTGCAATTTAATCTTGATGTCACAGTGAATCAAATTTATCTATTTGTCAATCAACAAACCGTTGAAGTTGCCCCCCATTGTGCCGGGTTAAAAATGCTGTTTACCAGTTTGTATGTTGCCTTAATGTTGTTATATTGGACAGGTTTATTATCCTCCCGAAATCAATCTATCCTAGTGCTAGTAGCCGCAGCAGCACTCAGTGTAACAGCAAATATTATCCGTAACACCCTACTCAGCCTATTTCATGGCACAGGACAAGATGGACTATTTCACTGGCTGCACGAGAGTTGGGGCGGGGATTTATACTCAGCCGCCATGTTAGGTATGCTGGTATTACTCGTCAATTGGGTGCAAAGTTATTTTGCTGACGAACCTGAACCGGAGTCGATTGACAGTTAAAGAGAGATGGGGAAAGTGAAGATAGGGAGGTGGGGAGTAGGGAGTAGGGAGGACAAGGTAGATAATCTGACTTCTGACTTCCTAACCCTACACCCTCGAATAACCCAGGACGAATAAAAAATAACAATTCATTCTATGATGATCGCTAAACTTAAAATCCCTCGTCAATCCGCTCAAATTACAGTGCTAGTTTTCATGCTAGTTCTTTTAATGGTAGGAGCAATTCCAGGTTATTTTAAAGGAACATGGTCTTGGTCTGATTTACCGCCTGTTAAAACCATTTCCCAACTGAAAACCGTTCGAGAAGAGGGCTTAAACTTATCCAAATGGAAAACCCTCGATCATCAAGTTCTCAATCTGCGAAATCATGATTGGCTAGTACAAACAGTTAAAAAAGAGAATCAAACAGCTATTTTATTAATCTTGACTCAGAATTATTATAAAGATCATCCCCAAGTGGAGTGGATGGATATTGATGGCATTCAAAGCTGGAAAACAGATGACCAGCGTCGGGTTGCTGTGGCAGTTGACTCCAGTACTAAAACATCCCAAGCCGTGAAAATTAAAACTCGCTTTTTCCGAAGTTTAACACCCAATACCAATAATCTGTTAACCTTATTATGGTCATCTTGTTCGTCTGATCAGCTCTGTTCACTTTATCAACAGCAACGCCTTCGCCAAACTTATGCTGTGATGCAGTGGTATGCTTGGCCAGACGGTGGCTCTCCTGCCCCAAGAGACTGGTTTTTTGCAGATCGGATCGCTCAATTATCCAACCGTCGCGCCCCTTGGGCGGCTGTTAATATCCTGATTCCCATTGAACCTTTGGGTGACATCGAAACCGTTGAAGCCACTGCCACATCTTTAGCGCAAGAGGTGCAGGATGCATTCATGCAAGCAGCTTTAGTTTATAAATAGGCAATAGGGGGTAGGGAGTAGGGAGTAGGGAGTAAAGTTGAGAAAGTTGTTCATTTCCCCACAGCCCACTTACCACTCATTACTGCCTAATCGATTCTGTTTCTCAATTTGCTTAAAAAATACTCATCCTCATGTCTCGTCGATTAATTGGCTTATTTTTAGCGAGTTTATATTCAGCCTCTGGAACCCTCCCCATTACACTATTAGTGTGGGGAATATTCATTCAAAAACATACTCAATCGGCCATGGCACAGGAAATCCCTGAAAAATGTGCTTTACCGAACGATTATGTCAATCAATCTCAAGACCCTTATCAACCTCCCACACAACCCACCCCAGTGGTGCCTGAAATTTTACAGGTTTTTCAACGTCCCGGTAACCCACCTGCCCAATCTGTAATTGAACCGGATATCATTCCCGTCGATGTTTCGTTTTTTAGAGAAACCAGCCAAAATCGGATGGAACGCTACCGCCTTGGCCCTGGTGATCGTCTGTTTATTGATATCTTAGTGAATGGTCAGCGTTCGGTTGAGTTGAGTGTTCCTGATACCACCATCAGTCCAGAAGGAACCATTGCCCTGCCTTTAGTGGGGGCTTTACAAGTTGAAAATCTATTTATTGACGATGTCGAAGCGCAAATTCGATCTCAACTAAATCAGTATGTGAAAAATCCGGCAGTGAAAGTTTCCCTCATTAACCAGCGTCCGGTACAAGTCACTGTCACAGGGGAAGTAGCGCGACCGGGTTTTTATCCGTTGCAAGCGCCTCAATTGGTGGTGGCTTTAAGTTCGGCAGGGGGAACCACCGCCGATGCCAATTTACGGGTGGTTCAGTTACGCCGCACGTTACCCAATGGTACAACTGTTGCCACAGAAGTGGATTTGTTAACCCCTTTACTTCAGGGTTTAACGCCTCCCGATCTGCGTTTAGAAGATGATGATATTATTTTAGTCCCCCCTCAGGAAGTGTTAATCTCCCAAGGGCCAGAACGAGATATTATTGAGACTTACAGTTTAGCAGCCAATCCCACCCCAGTTGAAATCACCGTCGTGGGAGAAGTCGCAAAACCAGGATATTATGCCTTACCGGCTGGCACAGGTCGCGTGTCTACTGCTTTAATTGCTGCGGGTGGGTCTACCTTAACCGCCGACTTACGAGAAATTATTATCTGTCGTCCCACCGTCGATGGTCGAGTCATTCAAGAAACTGTTGATTTGTATACGCCTTTAAAAGAAGCCACCGCCATTCCAGACGTGTCTCTAGCCAATGGCGATTCGGTGATTGTGCCAAAATTAAGTACAGCCGACTTAGCACGTTATGATCGAGATCTAGTGGCGAAGTCTACGTTAGTCAATCAACAGATTACGGTGCGAGTTCTCAGTAATGCCGCTGGGGCAATTGGTGCAGTTGCTTTACCCAATGGCAGTCGCTTTGTAGATGTTCTCAGTAACGTTCCCTTGCAATTGGCAAAACTAAAGGAAATTACATTAATTCGGTTTGATCCAGATTTAGGACGGGCGGTGACTTATAAACTCAATGGTCGGGCTGCCTTAGAAGGTGATCCAGAAAATAATCCGCTTCTACAAAATAATGATGTCGTTGTGATTAATCGAAATCTCGTGACTCAAATTGCCTATGTTTTAAATTCCTTTACTCAACCATTCCGAGATATTCTCGGATTTCTGCTATTTTTCCAACAAATTTCTAATGCAGCCGAAGATCTATTTGCTCCAACTAATGAAAATAACAATAACAATAACAATAACAATAACAATAACAATAACAACAATAATAATAATTGATTCTCAATTTTAATCCCTTTATTTCTTGATATTAACTATGACTTTACCCATTGTTAAACGCTATCTGATTGCTTTTGATAACTATAAATTAGCTGGATTTGCCACCTTTATTTTAGCCTTAGGAATTTCCGGGGTTTTCGCCATGTTTATAGAAACACCTGAAGCACCTCCTTACAAAGCCAGAGGTAAATTAACCTATAAAAATCCACCTGTTTTATTCTCAGAAACCAGCCAAAGTATTCGAGAACGTGGACAACAATTAACCCCCAGTATGTTAGTCCAAAATCGCGTGGTTGAGGTAGTTTTGAATCAATTTAATATCCCGATAGACGAGTTTAAAGATAACGTGGATGTTACCTTTGAAGAAGAAAATCCAATTATTAATGTTTCTTATATTGATCCCAGTCGAGAGCGAGCCACAGAAGTGGTTTCTCTGTTAATGGAAGAAATGATTGAGCAAAGCCGCTTAATTAATTCAGACCATTTACGCAGTATTATTGAAACCTCTAAAGAACGATTGGGACCGGCAGAAGTAGAGTTACGGGAGGCTGAACAAAAGTTAGAAGCTTATGATAAACGCGAGGGAGCAACATTGCTCGCAGTTGAAAGTGGTGCTTTACCCACTGCCATTATTCAGAATGAACAAGCGCAAGAACAACTGTTAATTCAACTTGAAACGACAAAAGCCCAAATTAATAGTTTAGAAACTCAATTGGGCATGGATACGCAACAAGCTTATGTCGCCCAAGCGTTAACGGCTGACCCGATTATTGCTCAATTACGGGCGCAATTGCATCAAATTGAAGCTCAACTGGAACTGTTGCGGAAAGATTATCGAGATCAACATCCTCAGGTGGCAGCGTTAATTAAACAGCAACAAACCGCTGAACAACAACTTCAAGAACGGGCTTCAGAAGTATTAGGTGGAGATGGCATTGCCGCCCCTTTAAGAGCCGCAGAAGCCATTCGGGTGGATTCATCTCTCGACCCAGCGCGGTTACAATTGGCTCAAAATTTAATGGTGCTGAAAACGCAACGCGAAGCCCTGGAACAACAACTCGCAAATACTCAGGAAATTGGGCAAAAATTACGACAAGAATATGGTTCAATTCCCAATAAACAATTAGAAAAACAACGCTTAGAACAGCAAGTTCTTTACAAAAAAACCCTGTATGATAAGATTCAAGCTCAGTTAATTGATGCTCAAGCGGCAGAATCAGAAACAGTCAGTAGTTTACAGGTGGCACAAGCGGCTTATGCTGCCGATATCGAAATCCCAGAAGCCTTGAGTATGGCGCTGATTTTAGCGGGAGGTGGCTTAGTGGGTGTCTTAGGGGGTGCAGCGCTGATCTTTGTCTTAGGCTTACTCAGCGGTAAATTTTACACTTGGGAAGAAATTCGCTCGGCGTTTCAGGAGCGAGAAGTTCCAGTTTTGGGAGTTTTACCTAATCTAATCCTGTTAGAAGAAACCCCACAACAGTTACCTTTATTACTGAAGCCTCATTCCCCTTATTTAAATTACTATGAAAAGGTTCGCAGTAACTTACGACGAGTCGGTGTTCGCCCACCCAGGGTGATTTTGTTAACCAGTACCGGAAGTCAAGAAGGAAAAACCTTAAGTGCCTATAACTTAGCCATTGCAACAGCCCGCACCGGGAAACGCACATTACTGATTGAAGCAGATTTGCGATCGCCTTCACAAGTAGAAGCCTTACGATTAGCCCCCGCTCCCTATGCGGCAACCGAACCCTTACAGTATTATAGTGATTTAAATGAATGTATTCGCATGGTTCCAGATGTAGAAAATTTATATGTGATTCCCAGTCCTGGGTTAATTCGTCAGGGATCAACCGTGTTAGAATCCAGTGAAATTCAACGCCTATTAAAAGAAGTGCGTCATCGCTTTGATCTTGTCATCATTGATGCACCCTCTTTAAGTTTAAATAATGATGCATTAACCCTGGAACCCTTTACCGATGGCATGGTGATGATAGCGCGTCCAACGGTTACATTATCCGGGTTAATGGGAGAATTAACTGATCAATTAACGGAAGTGGATGAAGAAGAAGATACAAGCAAATATCGTCCTCGTTTATTAGGGGCTATTATTAATGGTGCAGACATCACTGTTGAAGCGGATGAACCCATTGAAGACATTCGACCTTTCTCTGAACATCCCCTACAACCCACATTAACCCCAGACTCTCGTCCTCTGCCTCAGTTGCCCTCTGAAATTCGACGGTAAAAGATTGTTATTGGTCATTCGTTATTCGTTATTGGTTCTTTAAAACTATCAGCGTATGACTCGATCCTCACAAACAGATTTTCAGCAAGCCTGAACGAACAACCAATAACAAATAACCAACAACAAATGACCCATTGGCTATCTCCCCCGAAAGAATTCAATTTATCTCTAAATCAAGTTGATATTTGGCAAGCTGATTTAAATGTATCGCCTCAACAATTAGGGCAATTTCAGTTAACTTTATCTGAGGATGAACAACAACGGGCGCAACGATTTCGGTTTGAACGCGATCGCCATCAGTATATTGCAGCGCGGGGAATTTTGCGATCGCTGTTAGGCAAATATCTGGGGGTAAATCCTGCACAATTACAGTTTAATTATAGTGATAAAGGAAAACCGACTTTATCTCCAGTTCATGTAACCCTCCCCATACAATTTAATGTGTCTCATTCTCATCAAAAAGCACTCTATGGAATTACTTTAAATCATCGCGTTGGAATTGATTTAGAATATATTCGCCCCGTTGAAGCCCTAGCCTTAGCCCAGCGTTTTTTTAGTCAACAGGAATTCACGCAACTGACTGCCATTTCTCCTCAACAGCAACAACAGGTATTCTTTCAACTTTGGACAGGGAAAGAAGCCTATCTTAAGGCGACAGGAGAAGGATTATCTGGTTTAGAAACCATAGAAATATTATTAGAAAATCTGCAAGAATTGAGCTTTAATTTTTCTGATAAAATGTTATTAAAATGGTCAATTATTCCCCTGAATATTAATGATCAATATGTCGCATCTCTTGCCGTAGAGGGAGAACTGTTAGAATATCGTTATTGGCAATGGCAATCTATTAGTAGTCTCTAATCATTTGTAAGATGAAATCCTGCTTAGAGGTTGTGAGGTGTGGGGTGTAGGGAATAGTAAAATGTCCTAAGCAGACCGCTTAATGCTATAATTGGAGTTCCTTGACCTGCAATAATCATAACGAAAAACCCAGCTTCTAGAAGAAACTGGATTTTTAAAGTCATACAAAGTATTCTACTTATTTATGGCGAATATACTCATAAATTTGCAAGTAATCTGTACCGGGATGATTCCAAGAGTAATCGTATTCCATGCCTTGAAGCTGGAGTTTTTCAAATTCTTTCGGATAGTGTTCCCATAAACCAATTGCCCGATCCATTGCAGATTCTAACGCCTGATTATCCGTTTGATAAAAAACATAACCATTGCGTTCTTCTGGGAGTTTATAGGGGTCATAATCTCGGTCAAAAACAGTACTGACTAAGCCTCCAACACCGCGTACAATGGGAACTGTGCCATACTTTAATCCAATCATTTGAGTTAAACCACAAGGTTCGTAATTACTAGGAACCACAATTATATCTGAACCCGCATAAATTAAGTGAGCTAACTCTTCATTAAAGCTAATTTCTAAATGACAATCTGGGTTACTATTTAAGAAATTCTTTTCATGCCAAAACCAATTATTAATTGCGGCTTCAGTCGCAGAACCCAAAAGAATAAACTGGGCGTTACGCTGCAAAGCATAATACATGGCATGATGCACTAAATGAACGCCTTTTTGCTGATCTAAGCGACCAATGTAAGTAATGATCGGTCGTTTGATATCCCGTAACCATAGCTTTTCTCTGAGGGCTTTTTTGTTTTTTTCTTTACCCGTTAAATCATCTATACTATAGTGATAGGGAATATATTGATCAATTTCTGGGTTCCAAACATTGTAATCAATTCCATTTAAAATCCCACCAAATTTATTTTGATGAATGTGCAGCGTATGACCTAACCCATAGCCACATTCTCCTTGATGGGCTTCCCAAGCATGGTGAGGTGAAACAGTGGTAACAAAGTTAGAATAAGTAATGCCACCTTTCATGAAATTGAGACCAAAGGGATTGAAATTATCCTGCAACCGATCATACTGAAAATAGTATTCTTCTCGGTTTAAACCCGTTGCCCATAATGCCTCTACACCGGATATGCCTTGATGTTTGAAGTTATGAATAGTATAGCAAACTCGTTGATTTTCCATCCCATAGTATTTGTACATTTCATACAATAAAACGGGTACTAAACCCGTTTGCCAATCATGACAATGGAGAATATCAGGACGCTTACCTGTTTTTAAGAGAAATTCTAAAGCGGCTTTACAGAAAAAGGCAAAGCGCATCGGATCATCGTTACAACCGTAATAGCAACCGCGATTAAAAAATAAATCCGAAGAATGGGCATCAATGAAAAAACAGAGTCGTCCATGTACCCAACCGCATAATACATCACAATGAATTGCCCCGCCAAACCACGGAACCCATAAATCTCGATAGGCTTCATGCAGTCCCCAAATTTGGTCATACCGCATACAGTCATATTTGGGGAGAATAATCTCAACCCCATGACCTCGGATTTCTAACTCTCGACTCAAGCCATAAACGACATCACCTAATCCGCCAGCTTTAATTACGGGGGCGCATTCTGAGGCAATCTGTACAATGTACATACCGACTCCTAACTTCACAAAAATTTATATTGTATTTTTCTATTCAACCACCGAAAGCAGACGAATGGGTAGGAATTGTCATTTGTCATTCGTTATTTGTTATTGGTCATTAATTATGGGTGATTAGTCTATTGCCTGTTGCCTACACTCTAAACTCTATACCCAACACCCAACCCCCTACTCCCTACTCCCTAAAGCCTCGAACAACAAATGACCAATGACCAATGACTCATGTTCTTTGTTACAATCTGTTAAGGTCTATTGCATTCCGTCACAACTGCGGCAAATCTGCCCCCCTCTCTAACCAGTCCATGATATCATCTCAGCTTATAGAACAGCGTCAGACAAAACTCCCCAGATTTGATTGAGGAGATGTAGTCGAACAAGGCACTTTAAAGTGCTGTAAACAACTGTTAAACTAACATAAGTTCAGGTTGAAAATCCGCCACCTAGTCAATGCCTTTTAGGTTAACCAGTGAGTGGAAAATAAAAAAGCTTTGAGGGCTGGAATTTCCTCATAAAAAACCCATTCGCTACCTAAAAAGTAGTGGATACACTTAGTAAAATAAATGCTTTCAAGAAAAGGTACTGTGGGACACACACCAAACCTGGGGAGAACGAATCTCAACTAATCAGAGAGATTTTAAGTGTACCTAAAAGCTTGAGGAGAGAATCCCTCTAGATGCTGGTAAGCTAAGCCTTTCAATTCGTGTATTTTGGTATCGATTGAAGCGTTTGGATATTGCTTTGAAGCTTTCACTGAAGGTGGATAAGATGCCAGTAGTTATGGTGTCTCGATGAATCAAGAATACCCCGCCTTTAAACCGGGAAAATGTCAAAACAACAAGATAGATAGGAGAATACCTTTGACTCTACGGGTTGCTGTTGTTGGATCTGGCCCAGCAGGTTCCTCTGCTGCTGAGGTTTTAGTAAAAGCCGGAATTGAAACCTACTTATTTGAACGCAAGCTGGATAACGCCAAACCCTGTGGAGGCGCAATTCCCTTGTGTATGGTGGATGAATTTGACCTCCCCCCGGAGATTATTGATCGACGGGTTCGGAAAATGAAGATGATTTCCCCATCCAATCGGGAAGTTGATATCAATATCGAAAACGAAAATGAATATATTGGGATGTGTCGTCGGGAAATCCTAGATGGTTTCATGCGAGATCGGGCAGCCAGTTTGGGGGCTAACCTGATTAACGGTACTGTTCATAAACTGGATATTCCGACAAATAATACAGATCCTTATACCATTCACTACAGCGATCATTCTGAAGGGACAGGGGTTGGTGTTGCCAAAACCTTAAAAGTTGATGTAGTGATTGGGGCTGATGGGGCAAACTCTAGAGTTGCCAAAGCCATTGATGCAGGGGATTATAATTATGCGATCGCCTTCCAAGAACGAATTCGCATCCCCGACGATAAAATGGCTTACTATGAAGATCGGGCTGAGATGTACGTGGGTAACGATGTTTCCAGCGATTTCTATGGTTGGGTTTTCCCCAAATACGATCACGTTGCTGTCGGTACCGGCACCATGAAGGTGAACCAAGCCTCAATTAAACAATTACAGGCAGGAATTCGCGCCCGCGCGGCTCGTCGGATCGAAGGGGGTAAAATTATTAAAGTGGAAGCCCATCCCATCCCCGAACATCCCCGTCCCCGTCGTGTCGTCGGTCGGGTGGCTTTAGTGGGAGATGCTGCCGGAACAGTCACCAAGTCTTCCGGTGAAGGCATTTACTTTGCGGCAAAATCGGGCCGGATGTGTGCTGAAACGATTGTAGAAGTCACTAACAACGGTCAAAAGATGCCCACAGAAAATGATCTCAAGTTATATCTAAAACGGTGGGATAAACGCTACGGTATGACTTACCTGGTTCTGGATATATTGCAACGGGTATTCTATCGCAGTGATGCCACAAGGGAAGCCTTTGTGGAAATGTGTTCTGACCGGGATGTTCAGAAGATGACATTTGATAGTTATCTATATAAAACCGTTGTTCCGGCAAATCCTTTAGTCCAGATGAAAATTACTGCTAAAACTATTGGTAGTCTACTACGGGGTAACGCCCTTGCCCCCTAAGGGTTTAACATGAATGTAGAGACGTTACATATAACGTCTCTACCCTGTTTCATCGAAAAAAATGGGTCGGAAACCCCGTCCTTCTAGGACGGCTTTCAAGTATGCTACAATAGTAACTACTGGGAATGAAAATCAAGTGCCCAGTAACTGCACCTTGAAAACTGGATATATGGGGTTCTGTACGGAAAAGCTTGTACAGGTAAAATATCCAAGCAACAAGTACTAGTCTTTTAGGACACCGTACCGCGTGGCTCGCGGAATCGGAACTCTGCAATGAGTAGAAAGTCTGTGGACTCTGTGTAAGACAGTACATGGTTTTTAACCGTGGTATGCGACGGTGAATGAAGCAGAAACCTGAATCGTGAGGTTTAGGAATCACGCCCGGCTTCAGCCCGGTGAGGATGTCAAAAATAACTCAGTGCCCGTTCAGAACTAGCAGCCAGGGAGATCAATTTGTCCGTGAGGGCTTTAATATACTGCTCACTGTTATAGTATTGTTGCACTAATTCATAACCCTGTTGAGCGATCGCTTCCGCCTCATCAGGATGTTCTAATAAATGAATAATGGCTTGACGCATTCCTTTTGCATCGCCCGGTTTGACTCCAACAATCACCCCAGCATCAGCAAACTTCTCCGCCAGTCCACGAGTCCGGGTCATAATCACCGGTCGCCGACAGGCCATCGCTTCAAATAATGTGGCAAACCCTGCTTGATAGTTATGAGGTTTGAGGCTAATCACCACTACATCGGAATCTCGATAGAGTTGCCGGAGACCCCGCCAGTCATAATAATCACAAGACATATTCCCTGGCAACACATCTGGGAATGTATCGGGATAAGTTCGGGCAGTAGCCGACACTGCACAGACTTTAACATCAACATCCAAATCCTGAGTGGCTTTAGCTAAAGTACGATAATCTCGTTGTTCTAAACCGCCACTGCCCACAATGGGACGCTTTTTATTGGCAGATTGAGGGCCAGGAGAGAAAAACAAAGTATCCGTTTGTTCATCTACTAAATAGACCCGTTGAGAAGGGATATTCAGATATTGCCGTAAAAAGTCGGCTTTGAATGCCGTATTCGTAATAAATAAATCAATTCGACCCGCCAACTTAAACAGCTTCATCGCTAAACGACTGCGAGGACGGTTAGCATTATGAACCAACACAGCCATTTTGGGGCGATTTTGAACTTCACACATTGCAGCAATCGGATAACCCGTATCTTCCCCAATACAAAACACAATATCATCAGCCGTTAATTTCGGGGCTAAAGTCCGCGCCATTGCCCAATGTTGCGGTTGACTACCTCCGGTTAACTTTGAGAGAATACGGTCAGAAGTGGTAATACAAGCAACATATTCACTGGGGTCATGAACAACAGCATTTAGCTTTTGACTCAACGTTCTAAGGGTGTGGCGAGGAGACTGGTCAGCCAAAGCCTCTTGTTCAAATCGTTCTAAATCAAAATGACGGCTTAACACAATGTGATATTTCATTTTTAAGTTGCGTGGTAGGTGAATACAAAATCAAAAAATATACAGATTGTTATCTGAGTCTATTTCAATCATATCCTGACTGCTTTTTTGTGTTCTTTATGTCTTTGGGGTTTTTCTTGCTATTCCTGATAATCATAGCCCGAACCATATAACCATGCCTCTAGCCAACGATGATAATAATATTGTTGAATTGGGGATAGATTTTTAACCAGCGGTTCCAACATTGTTCCCAGCGGACTCAGGAGGCTATAAACCCCTAAGTTAACATAATGAACCGTCCAGTTAAATAAACTCCCTACTCCCACCTGAGGAACAACGGGAAACACTAACCCAGGATGAGATAAACCCGTTTTCATTAAAGTTTTTGCTAAGGCTTGAAACTGTACCACATCCTGTAAAAACGGTTTCAAAATGGGTTCACCTAACTGTTGCATCTCTTGAAAAACAGCCGCCAATAACTGATTGATTTGATCCGGATTAACGGTTTGATTCATTCCCACACTCATCGACCGTTGAAACAGCCAAGTCACCGATAAACTGGGTTGATAGGGTTGTAACAAAGATAATGCCGTATGGCTTAAACAATCAGTTTTTAACGCTTCCTCAATTCCTATTGTTAAGCGGTTTAAATGACGGATCATCGATCCAAATCCGCCAAAACTTAAGGGAGATTGATTGGCGCTGCTATCTCCCACAGGAAGAATCCGATCCCACGGTGTTTTTAAAGGACTATTGCGATAACAGGGAAAAAAGCCAAATAAAGCCCGTTTAAATTGTAATTGTTCCAGTGAAATTTGTTGATAATCGGGTAATAAACGGAAATATTCATCAAATAAAAATTCTAAACTAAATCGATCCGGATCAGCATCAATATAAGTAAATAAATAGGTGGTGCGGCCATCACGGGCAGGAAACGCTTCCCAAAAATATTGACAGTTATTTTGTATCGGCGTAAACGAGGCAAAAATATCTCCTGTTTCATTATTCGGATATCCAGTCCCACAAGTTCCCACCACTAAACACACCCCATCCGGTTTTTGTCCCCCTCGCGCCTGCCTAACAATTGGAGAAAAATGCCCCATTGCATCTAATAATAACCGCGTTGTTAGAGTTGAAGAGGAAGTATTAACAGTAACTCCATTAGGATGAATTTTTGCCTGTTCATAAGCCGTATTTTCTAATAACATTCCCCCAACCGCTAAAAATCGAGTTTTCAGGGTTTCTAACAAATAAACCGGATCGACTCCAATATTGAGAACATCTTTCACCCAAATATCAGGGGTATTAGGAAAACTGAGTCTAGCTGGATTATATTCTGTCGCGATCGCGGTTTCCAATTCCTCAGCCGAGAGTAAGTTTAATTCCACTAAAACATTTAATTCTTGACGGGAAATATTCCATTCTTGGTCTCGTCCCCGCAGCTTACCCCGTTCAATTACGGCGACTCGCCACCCTCGCAAGGCTAACGCTGTAGCGATAACAATTCCCAACGTCCCGCCACAGATGACTACATCATAATCAACCGTTTCTAAGGGTTGACTGTGATGTTCAACAGTATGGGGAACCTTAAGGGTATTCTGTTTGAGGGAATGCCACAACTGATCGGCTTTTTGTAAGCCAATGTAGGGGTTTCCAGGCATCTGAGAGAGAATCTGTTGCGTTTGGGACATAGAAGCTTCAAGAATGCGCCACTTACTATTTTAGAGGGGTGACAAAGCAGTTATCTTGAATTCTAGGGGATTCCAGCCTGAGATTAAATCTGAGTTGGTTCTCAATCCCCATTCAAAGTGCTAAAATGATTTTTTACCGACAGTGATCGCGATCGCTTTCCCCTTTGTTCACAGTCACGAGTGATTTGTGTTTAGGACAAATGACAAAGAACAAATGACGCAGTCGTGCAGCGTGATTTAGTGGTCAAGCCCCCACTAAAAGAGTAGTATCTGTCAAAAATTGTCTAGGATGTCAACTTCCTGACTCAAAATTGCTATGCTAAATCCTAATCTGGATAACATTGAGTTAACTCAAGAAGAATACGAACGCTATTCCCGTCACCTGATTTTACCGGAAGTCGGGTTAGCCGGTCAGAAACGCCTGAAGGCAGCCAGTGTGCTGTGTATTGGAACTGGTGGACTGGGTTCACCGTTGCTGTTATATTTAGCTGCAGCGGGTATTGGACGCATCGGAATTGTGGATTTTGATATTGTTGATAGTTCTAACCTACAACGACAAGTGATTCACGGCACTTCTTGGGTGAATAAGCCCAAAATTGAATCGGCAAAAAACCGCATTCATGAGATTAATCCCCATTGTCAAGTTGATTTATACAACACTCGCCTCAGTTCTGAAAATGCTTTAGAGATTTTAGAACCCTACGATGTAGTTGTAGATGGAACTGATAACTTCCCCACCCGTTATCTGGTGAATGATGCTTGTGTGTTGTTGAACAAGCCAAACGTTTATGGTTCAATTTTCCGGTTTGAGGGTCAAGCCACGGTGTTTAACTACGAAGGTGGCCCCAACTACCGAGATTTATATCCCGAACCCCCACCCCCTGGAATGGTTCCTTCTTGCGCCGAAGGCGGTGTATTAGGAATTTTACCGGGATTAATTGGAGTGATTCAAGCCACAGAAACCGTTAAAATTATTCTGGGTAAAGGAGAGACCTTAAGTGGTCGTTTATTGTTGTATAACTCTTTGAATATGACCTTCCGGGAGTTAAAATTACGACCCAATCCAGAACGGCCCGTGATTGAAAAACTGATTGATTATCAACAGTTTTGTGGCATTCCTCAAGCCCAAGCCGCAGCCAGTCAACAGCAAGGCGAACTGATAGAAATGTCCGTTCAAGAATTAAAAGAAATTATCGAAAGTGGCGCGGAAGATTTCGTCTTAATTGATGTGCGTAATCCTCATGAATATGAGATTGCTAAAATTCCTCAATCTGTTCTCATTCCACTGCCTGATATTGAACGGGGTGTGGGAGTCGAAAAGGTGAAAGAATTAGTCAATGGCAATGGTAATCGCTTAATTGCCCATTGTAAAATGGGGGGTCGTTCCGCCAAAGCCTTGGGAATTCTCAAAGAAGCAGGAATTGAGGGTATTAACGTTACAGGGGGAATTACCGCTTGGAGTAAAGAAATTGATCCCTCTGTTCCACAATATTAATGATTAGTTGAATTGATTGATTCAACCCTTTAGGGACATTGCAATGCAGTGTCCTTTTTATCTTAATGGAGTGAAAAGACCTCCACCATAAGAAATGGCGGAGAGACCTCCGTCCCTGCGAATGGAGCCTGTATCAGACCAGATAGCCGCCAGGTGAAAAGGCAACGGGCTGTGAAGTTAGAAGTCTGCACTCACTCGTAAGAGGAGTGCAGGTAGTTCACGTCCCCAGAGGCGACGGCGGTTGAAGCAGGAAACCTTGTAGACGAATAAGACCGTTCCTGCCCATTGTGGTGGTTGGAAGCCTCAACCGACGCGAAGCAGGTTGAGGTACTTCACTCACAGACTTCAAATTGAGCCAATTCCTTAGGAACATCAGGGGAGTAAGGGACATCTACCCCACGGGGCGCTAAAATACCGATCCCATAGACACACCCTTCATCCTGTGTACAACTGGTCATCTGTAAGTTTAATTCATAGACGTTATCTTCCGAGGGTTCAAAGGGGAGAACAGATACAGTATCCTCTTCATCAGACTTGAGCACTTCTCCAGCTAAGCTAGAGATATTTAACTCTGTATCCTCACAGTTTTCATCGCAGTAGCCCACGAAGATATACTCAATGGATGGATCAAGTCTCAGGGTTAATGGGGCGTTCACTTTCGGCGGTCCTTTGCGAACCACTGGCCAATAAGCCAGATCATAACCGTCTCTTCCCGCCTCCTCAACCACTTCTTTCAGTTTACAAACAACAGTTACTTCTTCATCGGTTAATTCCCGCGCAACTGCCGTTCCTATCATTGTTGCACCCAGCAGAACAAACACTCCGGGCCAGAATAGATGTTTACGTTTCATTAGATATTCTTTGGGAAGGGATGGTTTTAAGTCGATATAACTGAAATACTTGTGAGGATATCATATTTTCTTGCCTCTGCTACTTATCCCTGGGAGTTGAGGCGCTAACATTTTAATGCTAGAGTGAGTCCATCAGCAGTGTTTTGAGAATCTCCGGTTCCCGCAGTCAATGAGATAATAAATAATCATCAAGCGGTTTACTTAAACCTCAAGTCTTAAACCTAAAGTTTGATTTGCCATCAATTGTATTTAAATCCTTTTACTTTTAATATTGTAGAATGGAACATTTGATTATCTTCACTCGTTATCCTGAACCGGGCAAAACCAAAACACGATTAATTCCGGCATTAGGGGCACAAGGTGCAGCTCTACTTCATCGTCAAATGGCACAACAAACCGTTGAGATGGCCCGCCAGTTAATTCAGTTTCGTTCGGTATCTTTGGAAGTTCGATATACTGGGGGATCTCTGGCTTTAATGAAGGATTGGTTAGGGTCAGATTTAATTTACAATGAACAAGGAACTGGAGATTTAGGCGATCGCATGAATCACAGTTTTGAAGCTGGATTTAATCAAGGATTAGCAGCTATTATTATTATCGGAACTGACTGTATTGATTTAAATACTGACATTTTAAATCAAGCATTTGATACTTTAAAACAGCAAGATTTAGTGATTGGCACAGCGACCGATGGCGGTTATTATTTAATCGGTTTAAGGCGATCCACTCCTGAACTGTTTCAAGGAATTGACTGGGGGACAGAGCGTGTTTTAGAACAAACTTTAGTCCGTTGTCAACCCCTCAAGTTAAGCATTGGAAATTTACCGCAATTGTCTGATATTGATCGTCCTGAAGACTTGAAAAATGAGTAGTCATTGGTCATTGGTTCTTTGTCATTTGTAGGAAATAGGCAACAGTTTATCTTCCTCATCTCCTTTGTCTTCCTCTCTCTAACAACGAACGAATGACTAATGACGAAAACAAACCTCTCTACTCATTCATCGTCTTATAAGTTGAAACTGCAGAAGGTGAACTACGGTTAAGGTAACGGAAAATCCAGTATTTAAAAACAGCATCTAAAATCACTGGAAATGTTGCAATGAAGAGAAAGTTAAAATCCCGATTTTCTGGTAAGCCAAAATGTCGAGCAATACTTTCTAATATCACTTCCCATCCATGGGGAGAGTGAAACCCCACAAACATATCGGTTAAGAGAATAATAATAAAAGCTTTAGCACTATCACTGAGACCATAAATCAGATCCCCCAAAAAAGATTTTAGAATATCAACTTCTTTGCGATTGGTATAAATAATAGTTCCGAAGGTAAAGATAGATAAAATATCTGCAAAAATATTCTTAATGGCATCTGATCCCAAGGTTTGATATTCTTCAGCTAATTCTTGCGCTTTACGTTTCACTTTCGCCTCAATTTCCTCATCCGTGATCTCTGGGATAATACCAATCATGCGCTGAAATTCCAGTCGTTCTTGATAGCGGTGTAATTCCATAAAAGCTTCTTCTTCCATATCTAAGTTTAGGAAGATTTCCTGCTGTGCTTTCGGATGCCAAACGGAATCAACAATTGGCCCCACGATAAAATTTTTAGTCAGTTGTTGTGTCAATAAAGGAATTAAAATTAAAATTAAAACAAATCGAATTGAAATAATCGTTTTAACTTTAGATTTGCGATAATTTTTAAGGACTTCATCTTCCGATTCTGGATTCAGTTCTCGACGAATGCGACCAAAAGTACGAAGTAAAGAGCGGGGTAAAAAACTGGTATCTGAGCCAGAAGTCAGTTCTTCCTTGAAGGTCGTATTTGAGGAAGGAAATCCTGGTTCATTATAGTCTTGATTCATTGAAGAATTATATTGTTCAGGATGGGATTGAGGCACAGCAGCAAACGGAGGGGAATCAGAGATTTTAACCAGTGCCTGTGACTGTTTAGCCGTCTTTTTAGAAGCTGATTGATAGGGACTGATGACTGAATCAATAAAGCTAATTTTTTCATAAAAAACAGAAAAGCTCGCTGAGTCTTTTAAATTCATTAAATCACGAGTATTGAAATCACGGTTTCCATTTGTATCAGTTCCTAAAGACTCAGAAATCCCCAGAATAGAACGACTGGTGTTAAATTCAGCTAAGCGAGTTTGAATAATATTGAGAGACTGCTTTAATTCTGACTTAAAATAATTAATGACGCGATCGCTATAATCACCCGTTTCTGTAGAAATAGGTTTGCCGTTAAAATGCTCATTTTCAATTGAGCGGATTTTTAACGCCGCATCATAGGCTTGATCTAAGGCTCGTTCTGGGGTTTGTCGAAACCACTGATGGGCATAGCGGAAAAGGGACTTCAGAGATCGCCAAGTGATGTTGGTCATAACTGAATGGGTCTGACAGAGTTGGATACCGCAAGTCTGTTAACCAATATAAGTGAACTGGACAAAAAGCAACAAAATTAAAGAATTTATTAGAGTAACCTGAGTTCGGGATAGCTGGAAACCCTGATTCTTTCGTTAGAAAAGTGAAAAGATAGCTTTAACCCGAACTGATGTTAACTATAGAACCCCTAAGAAGACCTAGAGAATACAGAATCTAGTCATCAACTCCATTTCAAAATTAATGGGTTCCTGCGCTATCCTGAGTTTATGGCAACTATGCATTTAACTTAATCCTCAGGAGTATAAGTTTATGAACTGGCACGGCACCGTCACCGTTCGAGATCGAATTTTCTCGATCCTCCCTTATGCATTACCGTTAATGTATGGTCTTCAGTTTGGCAGTTATCTGTTTCAACAGTTTCCAATACTACGACTGATTATCATTCCCCTGATGCCGCTGTTAGCCCTTTATCAGGCTATCCCGTTTGCCGGTTTAATTATCTTTTTTGCCTTATTTATGCTGGTGGTACGGAATGAAAATCTTCCCCGCTTCATTCGTTTCAATACCATGCAGGCGATTTTAATTGACATTTTGCTGGTTTTATGCAGTTTAGTCCTGGGACTGTTCGCAGCCGGACTCCAAGGCTTTATTCTAGAAACCCTTTACAATATGATTTTCCTCGGCGTTCTAGCGGCAGTGATTTACTCTATCGTCCAATGTGCATTAGGACGTTACCCAGAAATTCCCACCATCTCTGATGCCGTCAATATGCAAGTCCGTTGAATTAACAGCACAATTTGTCATACAATGAGAAATCCTTGCTTCTAACACCCAGAAGCCTTGTTGTCCAAAAGGAGAATAATTGTCATGAATGGTGGATTTGTTTACGAAACCATGTATATCCTGCGTCCTGACTTAATTGATGAGCAGGTACAACAACAAATCGCGAAATATCAAGATTTACTGAAAGAACAGGGTGGCGAAAATATCGAAGTCAAGAACTTGGGTAAGCGTCGTCTCGCCTACGAAATTGATAATCATCGGGAAGGTTATTATATCCAGATGAACTACGAAGGCCCTGGCGAGCAAATTGCGGTGATGGAAAAAGCCATGCGTTACAGTGATGAAGTGATTCGTTATCTAACCATTAAACAAGAATTGTCTGTTGTAGAAAATCCTACCCCAGAAGTTGAGGTGCAAGAAGCTTCTTAACTAATGGGGGGTTCGGGGGGCTATAAGTCCCGCGCTGTAACGGTACTCCGTTCAGCGTCGGGATACATGGACACCCCGCGTCGATTGAGGGGTATGCCTTCGGCAGGCTACGCCAACGATGCCCCGAAAATCGACAAACTATCTATC
>Ga0209594_1000087_pt1 | contig 71796 bp, 103 predicted proteins | sample AshMeaCrysSpring_FD_184126 | JGI IMG/M metagenome (GOLD analysis project Ga0209594, IMG submission 184126) | Groundwater microbial communities from Big Spring, Nevada to study Microbial Dark Matter (Phase II) - Ash Meadows Crystal Spring... | ecosystem: Environmental > Aquatic > Deep subsurface...
TTTTCGAGCGATTTTGCCTCATCTTCACTGATTTCTTTATTTGCCTTTGCAGTATCTATTTTCTTTTTGTAGTCTTGGCGTACGGTACGTATTCCGACTTTCCCTTCTTCACCTAAGCGAGATGCTATTTTTACGAGGTCACGACGGCGTTCTTCTGTAAGGAGAGGGATTTTTATCATGATTGATTCACCATTGTTTGATGGATTGAGACCGAGATTTGCATCGGTAATCCCTTTTTCTATATCTTTTATTACAGATTTATCCCATGGTTGAATGACTATTGTCTGAGCGTCAAGTACCGATACTGCGGCTACGTTTCTGAGGGGTTGACTTGAGCCATATGCCATTACAAATACACCTTCGACGATTGCAGGGTTCGCTCTTCATGCCTGGAGCTTAGCAAGCTCACTTGATAAGTGATTTGTCGCTTTCTGAAGGTCTTGTTGAAGATTTGCTAGCATAGTGAAAAATAATATTATAATACAAATGTACAAATAGTGTATTCAATTTTTCCTTTTCCACAAGCTTTTTTTTGACAAATAAACCTCAGATTATACAATGCCAAAGAACTCATATTTCTCTAACCTTCTTCTCTCCTATGCGAAAGATACTTTCTCTCTCAGCGCTTCTCGTGGTTTCTTCCACACAGGTTCTTTTTGCTGCTTCTGGTGACGGACTTGCTACTTCAGGTACAACTGTCAGTATGACTCCTACTACAACTGCCGTTGCAACTCCAAGTACTACAGTAGTTGCTCCAGGTCCTGCTACAACCACAAATGACATGCCTCCTGCTCTCACAGCAGCTCCAAATCCAAGTGCTGTAATTGCAAATTCTGGTATGACTACAAAAACACAAACTCCTGCTCTTGGTTCATCTCTTGGTGAATACAAAACAGTAAGCTGTACTTCAAACTCTGTTTTTTCTGCAAATAGCTGTGATCAGTGTTTCGATGGTGGTTCGGTAAAAGTAGGCGAGAGACTTACAGGTCTTTTCGATAACTGGACGAACAATACTTCAAATGTATATATCGCTTACAAAGAAGAACAAAAGACTCCAACTCTCGTAAAATTCTCAAATTCAAGCTGGTCATCTTCTCCAAGTGACGAATCAAAAATGTGGAGATATGGTACTGATATTATCTGGATTTCGTCTGGAACAGGAGGAAAAACTCAATACATCCTTCCTGCAAATCAAAAGGTAAAATTTCTTGAGTCAGAACTCGGAGCTGGGTATACTCTCGAAAAGACAACAGCAAAGAATGGTGAAGCAGTTGGTCTCGTAAAATTTCCAGTAGTATATCATACTATCGATAATGCTACTGCAAGTGAAGGTCCTGCTATGACTCACTATGAATGTGCTCTTTATAACCTCTCTGCTCCAGTTACTTCTACTGGTACAACTGCTACTGGTACAACAGTTCCAAAGACAGTTACTGAAACAAAGACAGGCCCAGAAACACTTCTCCTTATGATTGCTGCATTCTTCATTGCATTTGGTATGATGTTCTCACTCAGGAAGAGAGTATAATCTCAGAGCTAGCGTATTTATCAGAAAAGTCCACCTAGGTGGACTTTTCTATTTGCACTCAGGAAAAAGTATTGACAAATATATTTATAGGGCTAATATCATTTAAATAGCGAAAATCTCGAAAGTTTCTAGTCAGTTAAATATTCTTTATTTGATGCTGATTTCTTATGATTGTAGTTTCTCTATTTTCCTTTTGTAAAAATAGATTGTTCCATATTTGCATTCCAAATTCTGTTATGTTAGAGTATATGGGTAAATCTATTTTCTAATTTAATAAATATATGTTTACTCTTCAAGGTCGTAACATTATCTCTCATGTTTCAGTACTTTTTGGAAATGCTGTTTCTGAAACATGACCAAAACAACTTTCTCTCGGACAAGAGATAGTGAAATTAAGTAAGGAAAAAGGAATGACTCCAGATAAATTTTTTTCTGAAAGAAAAGAGCTTCTCAGTAAAGCAAAAGAGGAAGAGTTGAAAAAAGTACTTGCTTCTGCTGAAGCTGGAAAGGCTGGAAAGACAACAGAATATAATAGTAAGCTCGCAGCTGAAATCAAAGAAATTCTCTGAGCTCGTTCTATAGAGAAGACAAAAGCTACTGTAGCAGCCGCAGCTGATCCTTCTGCTCCTAAGTGACTACAGGAAGGTGTAACTAGTGTTCAAGAGTCGACACATGAAGCAACGGTTGATGCTCTACCAAATGGTGCACCTGTTGTTTCTCAGAGTGGTGCCATTCGTCCTACAGAAACACTAAAAGATCCAAAAGTTCAAGCCCTTCTCGATAATTATAATGAACAAGCAGTAAAGAAACCACTTCTTCTTAAGGCTCTTTCTCGAGCTGTTACAAACTATGGTTGATATGATGCAGTATATGAACGAGTAACTGGGGAAAAACCAACAGGAACGCCTGAAGATGTAAAAAAGTTTCAAAATTCTTTGAATACAAATATTTCTTTCCTTCAGCAATTTGATGGTGGAAATGCTGGACTTGATGCACTTCTCTCCGGAAAAACAGACTTGTATCTCACACAAGTTGCAGAGAAAATGAAGTCAAATGGAGGAAAAATGGAAATACATATGCCCGCTGAAGGAATCTCTCCTCAAGCTCAAACTATCGCTGGTGCTGTTGCTACAGTTGTAGTTGCTTATGGTACAGGTGGACTGGTTATGGCTGGACATGAAGCATCTACAGTAAATGCCGATAAATTTGTAAAAGAATTCAATGCTGATAAAGAAGGTGGTTTCTGGCATGGTCTTGGTAAGGCTCTTACTTGGCTTAAAGAAGCAGCAATGGGACGAAAGCTCAGTATCACTCTTGGTGAAAATGATGTTTTTGGAAATGTAGAAAAATATTATGGAACAATCCGTGATTTCACGAAAAAAGTAATGGATACCCCAGATCTTTCAAACTCTCAAGATGATCAGATAAAGAGTATGTATGAGGCTGCTAAGCCATTTGCTGAAAAAGCAGGAGTTTCAGCAACAGATGAAAGATTTAAGAAAGCTATAATTCAGTCATATATTTTGAATGAAGGATATGCTCGTGAAGGTGTTGATTGGAAAGCAAATATTGGACTTCTCTTTATCGGAGGAGGCCGCGAACAGATTAAGGTATCAAAATTTGCTACGAATGGAGATAGTGGATTTAATGAAGCAGAACGCTTTATTACAGCTCGTTCTATAGATTCAAAAGAACTTCAGTCAGCAGGAGTAAAAATAGAAAAAAATTCAACTACATGAAAATGGGTTCATACAATTCCTTCAGATATTCAATTCTCTGGTGATCCAGAAAAAATCCCTGTTACCATAGATGGACAGAAGGTTGAAAATGGAAACTATACTATCGTAACAGATACCGTACAGTCTCTTCGTTTTTCTGATTCAGGTGACGGCTATAAAGTAACCCTCGTTTCAGCGAAGAATCAACCAGCTTCGACTGAAAGTACTGTTGCTCCGACAGGTGAAAAGACTCAATCAGCAGATGTGGTTCGAAATATTCGAGAAAAGACAGAAAAAATGCCTTTTGCAGAAAAGCTCTACTATATCTGACATATAGACCCAAAAACATTTGCCCCACTTCTTCGCGCTCTCGGTGCTCAGGATATGCAAGGCGCAAAGTCAGCTCTTGAAGCCCTTAAAAAAACAAATTATAGAACCCTCGCTACACAACTTCTTAAAGATTTTGATACACTCCAAAATATCGGAAATACATATACATATGGTGCGAGTAAGTATCGTAAAGTAGAATCAGCCAATCAATCACAATATAATGCTATGAGAACTCCAGCTGTACTTTCTGCTGAGTCTCGACTTGCTACGAAGGCTGGTATTACTAGCTCTACTCCAGAATCTGAATTTAAGGCACAAAAGTATTCTCCAAAACAACTTTCAAGTATTTATGTAGGTCAGGAAATGACTGTAGCGTGTTTTGCTACTCCTGCAGTGAAAGATGCAAGTGGAAAAGTGAGTACTGGTGTACATCGTATTGATACTATGGATGGTTCATTCTCTGTACATAATAAAACGGTTGAGCTTTCAGGTGACTATAGGAGTCAAGTTATTGAATCAATGACAAAACTCGTAAATAATAATGAAAGAGGTATCCAAGGGCAAGTAAAGAAACTCAATAAGTTTTTGACAGATAATAATATAAATAAGACCGTATCAGCCTTTGACTATGTTTCATATCTCAAATCAGGGAATGTAAATGATCTCAAAATACCAGAACTTCATCCTCAAGAAGGGAAAGGAACAAAGGTATTTGAAGCTCGTGCGATGATTGCAGGAAATGTCTGTTTGAATCGTACACATGGTATCGTGTATCCACTTTTTGAAATAAAAAAGAATGGTACGACAATTGTTCAATCATCAGAATCTGTAGTGACACTGGATTATACAACTCCTACGAATATATCGAGTGTCGAGGCTCGTCAGAGTGCACTCGGATTGAGTCCTGTTGGTGCAATACTTAAGTCCCGTTCAGGAAAGAATGGAGCAGAAAATCGAGATGGACATACAACACCAGATAATCCAACAACTCCTCCTCCTACACCTGCCCCAGATGTTCTAGTAACACCAGATAACTTATTCTAATATATCTCAGTTATGAAAAAAATTTCTTTATTTCTAATGCTTCTCTCTATCCTATCAGCATGTTCTTATGGGAAAGATACACCTACAAATGACGCTGTTTCGAGTGAATATGATAGTGGACAACTTACTGCCCCAACACAAAACCAACTTCGTACAGAAAGTACAGATAGCGCAAATGCATTTTAACTTTTTTCTCACATGAAAAAAATTCTTCCTATTTTCCTTCTCCTTTTAGGAGTTACTACCTCATTGCATGCTGCAACTCCTGTTACAGTAAACCTTTCTCCTTCGCAAGAAACAGTTTGTGATGGTGCAAATGTGAATGACTATTGGTATATAGGCCAAACACATTATCCTCGTGACCGTTTTGTTGACGGGAATGACAAGGATTGGCTATTTGGTATGTCGTCCTCATATGTCAAGATATATAATCCATATAATTTCTTTCAGGTAAATGGGTGATGGAATTGGCGTTCAAATGGAAAACCAAAAGGTGTTTCCGAGGTGATTATTATGCAAAATGATGGAGGGTCTGTTCTGACAAACCATACAGCAAATCCAAATGACCTCGTAGCTCAGCTTACGTATCGTATTAATCGAAAGTATTCGAAAAATCCTCTTCCAGGAACTACGACAATTAGTTATACTGATATGAGCTATAACTATCTTTCCCAATCAGTAAATCGTTTTGACTCAGAGATTGTCTGAGATAATGAATGTGTAAATATCTATGCTCGTTGGTGTGGTGATGGTATTGTATCTCATGGTGAACAGTGTGATGGTACTGCTGGTACAACTCCATGAGTAAATACTTGTAATAGTAGTTGTCAGATTGTAACGAGCCCTCCTACATGTAATCCTGCAAAGACAGGAACACAGACAACTCCAGTTCTTCCAACAGATACACTTTGTAGTGTTGGTACAGTAGCAGGATTTACCACAAATGGAACAAATCCTGTAAACTATACGTGGACATGTAATAATGCTTCACAATCAGTGAATTGTTCTGCAAACTACTCATCTACTCCAGTTACAGGAAACTTTGATCTCCGTATCAAAAAATATGTAAAGGGTGAGGATATATTTGCAAGTGTTGAAAATACAGAGGACTTTAACTACAATATTGTGGTACAAAATGTTGGTCCAGGAAAAGTTTCTGGAACAACAACTGTTCGTGATAATCTCCCATCTCCTGTTGTACTCCGAGGAGTTCCAAGTGGAAATGGTTGGACATGTACGGGTGCTGCGGGAAGTTCATCTTTTGAATGTACTACTACAGCACAGACGGACCCAAATCAAGTATTTGATGTTATTACCGTTCCTGTTCGAGTCACAAATCTCACATTTAGAAATGCTGGATACATGAACTATGCATATGTTCATAATCCAAATGAAATAGATGGAAAGCAATGTAATGCAGATGGTTCTATGCCAAATCCTGCTCTTGCAGGAGACAATGGTCAAAATCCTCGTGCTGTATGTAATGAAGATACAAATAATCTCGATAGTGCCGTTATCAATCCTCCAAATCCAAATGGATTTGATCTCCGTCTCAAGAAGTATGTAAATGGAGATGATGAGGCATCGAATGGTGCGGGAGGAGTAACTTATACTTTTATTGTTCAAAATCTCGGAGAACTTGCATCAGTTGGAAGAACAACCGTAACAGATGACAACTTTCCGGCAGGAGTAACTATTGCTTCAATTGCAGGAACTCAGGGAGAATGGACTTGTACAAAGGACTCTGATACGAAGTTTACTTGTTATACTGACAAGGTATATGCAAAGGGTGAATTCTCAACTCCTATTGTAGTTGCTGCTACAAGTACCATAACAGTTCCTGGTCGATATCAGAACTACGCATGTCTCTCGAATCCAAACGATCCAAATGAAGGAGAACCACTTGATGTTCCAGTAGGGAAGTGGAAAGTAAATAACTGTGATCCAGCTGAAATATTTGTTGTTCCTGCAGGAACATTTGATCTCTCACTCAAGAAGTATGTTGCCGACCTTACGACAGGTACTCCTCTTCGTGATGGTGACCACCAAACAACAAATGATGGAAATGATGTAGATAGAGATATCCTGACGGTTCCACAGGGTGGAAAGATGCGATACCGTTTTGTTGTAAAAAACCTTGGTCCTGTTACAGCAACTGGTACAACAACAGTAGAAGATACACTTCCAAATGATACTACTATTATCAGTGTTGCTGGTACTGGATGGGCTTGTACAATTTCAGAAGGACGAAAGTTTAAATGTACTCGTACTGAAGACCTCACAGTAGGTGCTTCGTTTCCTGATATAGTTGCTGATGTTCAGGCATCAAATACGATTCTTGCAGGTGAGTACTCAAATATCGCAACGGTAAAAAACCCTGGTGATACAAACCCAACAAATAACACAGACCCAGCAAATATCGAAATTATCGTCGGTGCAATATGTGGTTCAATTACAGCGAGTCCTACGGGTGTTGTTTCTCCAAATACGAGTATGACCTATACATGTAGTGCTCTCGGATTTACTGGAACTATCAGCAATCTCGAATACAAGATTGACTGTGGAACATCCACGGGTACATGGGGTACAGGATCTACGCGAGTATGTTCAGCTCCTGCATCATATAGTACGAGTGTTGATGTAACTTGTGGTGTTCGTGATAAGACAAACTCAAGTATTACTTTTACAGGTTCGTTCATAAATAGTTGTAAAACAACTACTACTACAACAAGTGGTGGTGGAGGTGGGGGCGCAAGTCATGTTTGAAAAACATGTGTAAATGGTATTGCCACTTGTACGAATTATAATAGTTTGGTAGCTTGTACTGCTGCAGGTATTCCTGCTGCTCAGTGTTATAGTGCTGATGCTGCAGGACTCACTCTATGTCAAAACCAGTCACTTTCTTGTTCTGGTCCAGGTGGACCAAGTGGTCCAGGTAATCCCTCAAACTGGAATCCAGGTACTTGTGGAGATGGAGTATTACAAGCAGGAGAAGAATGTGATGTAAGGGGTGCACCATGGTGTAATGCATGTAAACTCGATATGACGAATCCAGGAGAAAATCCTATTACAAATATGTGGATTCGTATTCCTGCACTCTCTCAGTTTACTGTCGGTACATCATTTCTCGATCGTGTTGTAGCACGCGGAGGGTACCAGGATACAACAACAGGAGAATACCGACTTCCTATAAACAATCATCAAATTGTTGTAGGACAGAACTCAAATATTTTCACCGTAGCTGATAAGGTATATTTTGGAATTAATACAAAATATACTGTTCCTCTCGCTATTCCTGATACATATAAAGTATGTATCTATAAATCAACAAATGGAGGTGAGTCAAATGCAGTAATTCAGAAGTTTGGTGCAGGTACAAATGAATCATGCCGTTCAATTGCTGATATTATTCCAGTGTCTCATCCAAGCAGACAAGTTCTTCCAGGGTATGTTATTCTCGGTAAGGGTGATATACATAAGTGTACTCTCAGTCCATCAGGTGTATGTTCCTATACAAATGTTCCAGTAAACTTTGCGAATGAAATAGGACTCTATTCTGGAAACTCTCCGATAGATGTGGCTACTTCTGGACTCACACTCCGTGATGCATTTCAGTGAGGTACTCCAGGAACAGAAGGAGGTATTCATATTACCTTTGCCCGAGGAGATCTCGCACAAGGAGATAGACCTATAGATATGAAAATCCCCGTTCGTGTTTCTGCAGCACTTCTCTCAAGTACTGCTACTCCAACAAACAGAAGTATCGAAGAATTCGTAAACCTTTCTACTCGAAATATTCTCGCTGGATTCCTCCGTGACCTTGCTCCGAAGACGTCACTTTCTACAGTAACGACAAATCCAACAACTCCAGTTTCTCCATCAATTCCTGTGACCCCAGTTGCGAATGTGGTTCTCCCATCATCAACTGGAGATAGAACTCTCGGAAATCCTTCAGGTGACTTCGTTCGTCTCAATGGAAATCCAAATATTCTCTATGTAAAAGATGGAAAAGGTTATATCAACTCTCCTCTCGTGGTTTCAGGTGTAAAAACAATTATCGTAGAAAATGGAGATCTCGTTATCACTTCAGATATCACTTATGCTGATGCGAACTCAAGTATTGCATTTATCGTAAAGAATGGGAATGTTGTGGTTGATAAAGATGTATCAAACCTCGCATGAGTGTTTGTCGCTATCTCTGGTGGAGCAAATGGACAATTTGTATCTCTGGGTAACACTCCATCTCAAAAGATACTGAAGATAGAAGGGTCGCTCTATGGTGATGCAAAACCACTCTTTAACTCTCGTCTCTATGCTCGTGGTACAAATGCATACGAGATTCTGACGACTGGTACGGTTATTACCTACTCAAACCGAGCACTCGTAAACCCACCACCACTTCTCTCAAATTACCTTTGAAATTATAATGTAAGTCGAGTAGTACAATAAATAAACTTATACGTATATAAAAAACTCCCAATGAATCTCATTGGGAGTTTTTGTAACTATTTTGTAACAAAATATTGACTATATATTTTTATAAATTATAATAACTATGTTATTCTATAAGCATATTTCTTTATGGCTTCATGTAATTTTCCTTGAGCTTGAGAAAAGCCACATGATGGAGTTGGTTTAGATGGGTCTTTTCGTGTATGACATGGTCAGGGAGGTATTCGTCCTATTATTACAGATGCTGAAATTGCCGAAACAGCAGGAGGACCAAGAGAACACCAGTTTCCAGTTCTTACTGATGAAGTTCGTCAGGCATGTCAAAGTATATATCCAAATTAAAAGAAGTGATTATCACTTCTTTTTTCTTATACTCAGGAGCTCATCTCTGAGTTCTGCTGCTTTCTCAAAATCGAGATTTGCAGCTGCAACATCCATTTCGAGTTCGAGACGTTTTATGTATGTTTCGAGTTTTTCTCGAGTTGTTTCTCCTTCAGAGAATATTTCAGTCTTCTTTTTTGGTATACCGATTTCTTTTATACTCGAATAGACTGTCTTTGGAGTGATTTCATGTTTGAGATTATAAGCGTGTTGTATCTCACGACGTCTGTTGGTTTCATAGATAGCATCTTCCATAGCAGAAGATATTTTCTTGTCGTGTGAATACATGACAACCCGTCCATTTGCATTTCGGGCAGCGCGACCGATGATTTGGAGGAGGGAAGTCTTTGAACGGAGGAACCCAATTTTCTCAGCATCGAGTATTCCGATAAAACTCGTTTCTGGGAGGTCGAGTCATTCTCTGAGGAGATTCACCCCGACGATAACATCGATATTTCCGAGACGATATTCTCTAAGTATTTCGAGTCGTTCGATAGTTTCAATTTCAGAATGAAGGTAACGAACTTTTATTCCATTATCTGCGAGATAGTTTGCGAGATCTTCTGAGGATTTCTTTGTAATTGTTGTGATGAGTGCTCGTTCATTTCTCGATTGTACTTCCGCGATATGTTTCATAATTGAATCAACCATAAATTCCATATCTTCTATCTCTATTTCTGGGTCGAGGAGACCTGTTGGACGGATAACTTGTTCAACGATTATCTTCCCATGCTCTGCTTCATATTTACTCGGAGTTGCTGATACAAATACGGTTTGTCCGATTTTCTTCTCAAATTCCTCAAATCTGAGTGGGCGATTTTCGAGTGCAGATGGAAGACGAAATCCATAATTTACGAGATTTTCTTTTCTCGCTCTGTCTCCAGCATACATCCCCCCAACTTGTGGAATCGTAATATGTGATTCATCGATAAATGTGAGAAAGTTTTCAGGAAAAAACTCGAGAAGTGTTGCAGGGGGTTCCCCGAGATTTCGATTCCCGAGATACATCGAGTAATTTTCGATACCATTTACATAGCCAACCTCGCCTAGCATTTCCATATCATATTCCACACGCATTTTTATGCGTTCAGCTTCGACGAGTTTTCACTGCGAATGAAAAAAGTTTACCTGTTCTTCCATTTCATGTTTTATTTTTGGGAGGACACTTTCGATAATTCACTTCTCTGTAACGAAGTGTTTTGCTGGAAATATCGTGACTTCCTGGAGGTCTTCGATGAGTGCATTGGTCAGGTGTTCTATTCGAGTGATGCGTTCGAGAGTATCTCCGAAAAATTCGAGACGGATGATAGATTCGCTCGATGAAGGCCAGATTTCCAGAGTATCTCATTTTATGAGGAACATTCCAGGTTTCCAGTCTGCAGTTGATCGAGTGAATTGTACCATCACGAGTTCATGAATGAGATTTTCGAGAATATAGTCTTTTCCTGCCTCAAAACGGAGACACTGAGCTTCGTACTGGTCTACTTCACCTATACCATAGATACATGATACAGAAGCTACGATGATAACATCTTTTCTTGTGAGGAGGCTCTCTGTCGCAGCATGACGGAGTCTATCTATCTCTTCGTTGATAGTTGCTTCTTTCTCGATGTAGGCACCTGTTTTTACGACATAGGCTTCTGGTTGGTAGTAGTCATAGTAGCTCACGAAGTAGTGTACCGCATTTTCTGGGAAGAATTCTTTGAATTCTTGCGCAAGTTGGGCAGCGAGGGTTTTGTTATGTGCCATGATGAGTGCTGGTCGTTGGAGCTCTTGTATGATATTTGCCATCGTAAAAGTTTTTCCAGAACCAGTTACACCGAGAAGTGTCTGAAAATCATTTCACTTTTTGATTGATTCGACGAGTTTCTTTATGGCATCACCTTGGTCACCAGCGGGTGAGTATGGGGAGTTGAGTTTAAACATGCGTACCAGTCTACCTATTTTATATATTCTTTCAAACCTTTTATCCTTGCTTTCGTAATCTTTTTTATATAATCAAAAAAATTTATTATATAGTTATTGGTTATATGGATATCCTTATTTCTCTTGGTGCTATAATTTTTGGTCTTGCACTCCTCACGGTCGGTGGTAATCTCCTCGTTGATGGGGCAGTATCACTCGCAAAGAAGTGGTGACTCTCTGAGGCAATTATCGGTCTCACGATTGTCGCAGTCGGTACGAGCATGCCTGAGCTTATTGTTTCACTTCTCGCAGCAATTTCATGAAATACTGAGATTGCTATCGGAAATGTCCTCGGTTCAAATATCGCAAATATATTTCTCATTCTCTGAATGACTGTTATTATTGCCCCTGTAGTACTCTCTCGAACGACCCGATTCTTTGATATTCCAGTTTCTATTTTTGTAACCCTTCTTCTCTGACTTCTTGCGAGTGACATGTTTTTTGACTCTGCAGAAAAAAATATCATCGGTCGTATCGATGGAGTGATTTTACTTATTGGAGCTCTTTTATTTATCCTCTACTCGTTGAAGCATAATAACTTCACTCCTGATGAGTCTGAGGCTGTGGAGACAGTGCTTTCTCCATGGAAAGCATCTCTCTGGGTACTCTGAGGGATTGGGGTTCTATTTATTTGAGGCAAAATACTTGTAACAGGTGCTGTTGATCTCGCGAAGATGGCATGACTCTCTGAGGCAATTATCGGTCTCACGATTGTAGCTATCGGGACGAGTACGCCAGAAATGGTAACTTCTTTTATCGCTGCTCGTCGTGGAAAGGCAGATATCGCTGTAGGGAATGTGATCGGTTCAAATATCATGAATATCCTGATAATTTTATGAATATCAGCATTTATTGCACCACTTCCATTTCAGACTACTTCTTATATCGATCTCCTTATGGCACTTTTTGCATCTATTGTGGTGATTATTTTATCATTTGTTTGGACTCGGAATAAGCTCGAACGAAGAGACGGTATTTTGATGGTGGCTCTCTATATTCTCTATTTGATGTATCTCATTATAAAAGAATTCCAGTAGTTACTGGAATTCTTTTTGTATTTCCCTCAGTACCTTTTCTGCATGTCCTGTGGCTTTTACATTTCTCCATTCTTTGAGGATTGCTCCCGTAGCGTCGAGGAGAAAAGTCGAGCGAATCACTCAGACATATACTTTTCCGTAGTTTTTCTTTTCTCCTATAACTCCAAACTGTTCATGGAGTTCTCATGATTCATCAGCGATGAGTTGTATGCCGAGATTGTATTTATTGCAAAATTTCTCATGAGATGTTTCAGGGTCTTTTGATACTCCGATTATCTGTATTCCGAGAGCTTCGAATTCACTTTTTAGTCTCGTGAAGTCAACTGCTTCGAGAGTACAACCTGGAGTGTCGTCTTTTGGATAAAAATAGAGGAGAGTTTTTGGGGATTGTTTTAATAGAGATGCAAGCATAATAAGAGTTTGTTATAGTTCATCTTTCGGAAGGGGAAGTTGGCATTCGATTCTCGCAAAAATGACATTTAAAATATCTTCCGTCTTTTGTCTTGCCCATTTTCTATCGTTACAAAGACGCTCTTCTTGTTTGGTTTCAGCCACATACCAATTCATAATTTCTTTCATATTTGTTTTCTGACTCTTCTTTTTGTATTCTATAGAGGCAAGATATGTATAGTACTGTGATTCCCATTGGATTTTTTGTATGATTTTCTTGGCTTGAAGCCATGAGTCATACTCAGATTCAAATGTTTTTGTACTTTGTTCGTAGTCTATGTCTTCCATACCGAGATTATATATTTTCATGAAACCTTTGCAATACAAAAACTTCCTATTACAATTCCTTTTATGATGAAGATTCTCCCTCACATCGAAAAGATTCTCCAAAATCTCCCCAAAACGCCATGAGTCTATCAAATGAAGGATGAATCAGGGAAGGTGATATATGTCTGAAAAAGTGTGAATCTGAAATCCCGTGTTTCCTCGTACTTCCAGGATTCTGGGAGTCTCACCATGGCAAAAAAACACATGGTGCAAAAAATCCGAGATATCGAGACGATTCTCTGTCAGACAGAGGTCGAGGCACTTGTTCTCGAGACAAATCTCATCAAACACCTCACACCAAAATACAACATCCTCATGAAGGATGATAAAAATCTCGCCTATATAAAAATCACGAATTCTCCCGTTCCAGAAGTCTATAAAACGCGACAAAAGATCCGTGATGGAGCAGTCTATTTTGGTCCATTTACAAGTGGTGCAAATATCCACGAAAGCGTCAAAAATCTCAAAAGGATATTTAAGATTCGTAATTGTCGGATGCAATTTGCTCTTCGTTCCGATACTTCAAAATCTCTTGATTCACTCGTTTCATCAGAATATGCTCAGAATCTTGCACAACATTCGTGAAGTTCAAATAAAAACTTCACCCTATGACAATCCTCAGATTCTTCACATTATTCTGATCCATCTTCCGTATACATCACTGATAAAGCAGGGAAAACAGCGCCATGTATGGATTATTATATCTGACTCTGTCCAGCACCATGCCTTCTCAAAGAAACAAATCTCGATGAGCATGCAGAAAATATCGCGAAACTTCGCGAATTTCTCGAGTGAAAAGATGGATGACTCATTCGGTCGCTTCAGGAAAAGATGCAAGAATATGCTAAAAATCTCGAATTTGAAAAAGCCGCAAAGGTAAAAGCAGAAATCGAGGCAATAAATGTTTTGAGACAAAAGCAACTTGCCCGTGATATTCTCCCGTGAGATCATGATATTTTCGTTGCTCTCGAAAAGTATGAAAAGCTCTTCGTCGGACTCCTCCAAATCCGAGATGGGCAGATTCTCTCTGTATTTCGGCATACGCTCGAGTCAAAAATCGATGAAAAAGATGCCCTCCTTGCACAGTTTCTTGCTCGGCAATATGTGGATAACGATGAAAATCTCCCAACATCCCTCATCCTTGAGGCTGATATTTCCGATGAATCCCTCCGTCTTCTCCTTTCAGAAAAAGGTATTGATAGAACTATTCCCACTATTGGAAATAAAAAAGAGCTCCTCGACTTTCTCCGAAACCAAGTTCGAGAATATGCCTACAAGTCAGAACTCCAGACGCTCGAACAGCGAACACTCACGCGTGAACACATGAAAAATGTGCTCGAAACTCTCGGTTATAGTGTGCCAAAAAAATGAGAAATCGTCTTTGAGTGTTATGATATATCTCATACCCATGGTCAGTTTACCTATGCTTCTCGTGTCTGTATTGCTAATGGAAAACCAGACACCACTCGATATAAAAAATACAAGATAAAAACTCTCGAAGCCTGAGAAATCGATGACTTTGCTTCTCATAGAGAAGTCATGATGCGCCGAACGATAGAGTGAATCGAACAAGGAAATTTTCCACATCTTATCATCATCGACTGAGGAAAGTGACAACTTTCGAGTGCAATCGCGGGGATAAAAGAGGGATTATTTAATTCATGACAGTCCTCGGATTCTTCAGAATTTCATGATAGAGAGAGTATTCCCCCTATTTGTTCTATCGCGAAGCGAGAGGAGGAAATTTTTCTCCCATGAAAAAAAGAAGCAATCATGTTCGAAAAGGGAACTCCGGAACTCATGGTACTCCAAAAAGCTCGTGATGAATCACATAGATTCTCTATCACGGCAAATCGAAATGCGAGAGGGAAAGCAATGAAAAAAAATATTCTCGAAGAACTCCCTAGTATCGGACCAGTTACGAGAAAAAAACTCCTGAAACTTGCTGGAAGTGTCGATGCTATAAAAAATATCTCCGAAGGAGAGTTGCTTACAGTGGTAAATCAGAAACAATTAGAGACTCTGAGAGATCATGGGATTATCTAGCTTTATTTTTCTGTAATAGACCAAAGGAGTTCCCGAAGTTTCATGATAGTATCAGAGAGGTCGTCAGTATTTTTTACATCGAGATTTGAGAGAAATTCTATTAAGAGTTTCAGGGTTGCAGGATTTTTATATACATATACTGCTATCATTTCAAAACTTTTTGTTTCCTCATGAAAAAGTGTATTTACCAGATATCCAACTCTCTGGGTTGTTTTTGGATATGAGAAAGATGGTCATGTAATCTTTCCAGTTACTACTTCAACATCTCTCTGGTGTATGACAGTTTTCTCGAGGATATTTGGTGATATTTGCAGGAGAGAATTTATTCTTGCTTCAAATTCTTCTATCCCTAGAGGATTCGAAGTAATATGAAGTTGAGTTGATGAGAATGTTTCAGAATGATTTGGCATTGAAAAGTATTATAAATAGTAATATTTATTTAGCAACTTATCTTATTTTCTCAATATTAGCACTCTATGTAAAAAAGTGCTAAAAACTTTTGACACGAGAAGAAATTATGATACTATGTCTCCAATCCAAATCGGAGAATATTTCCTAATTTTTATCTCTATGTGAAAAATTATCGGTATCGACCTCGGTACAACGAACTCATGTGTCGCCTTTATGGAAGGTGGACAAGCAAAGGTAGTTCCAAATAGCGAAGGTGGACGAACAACTCCATCGGTTGTCGCCCTCAAAAAAGATGGTGATACTATCGTGGGTATGCCCGCTCGTCGCCAAGCAGTGACGAATCCTGCAAATACTATCTACTCTGCGAAGCGATTTATCGGACGCAAGTACGAAGAGGTCACAGAAGAACTCAAAAATGTCCCATTCAAGGTGACAAAGGGAAGTGATGGTGGATGTATGATTGAGTGGAATGGTACTCCAGTCCGTCCAGAGGAGATATCTGCAAAGGTTCTCGAAAAACTCAAAGATGATGCAGAGAAGTTTCTCGGACAAAAAGTCACAGAAGCAGTTATCACTGTTCCTGCATACTTCAACGACTCAGAACGCCAAGCAACTATCAACGCAGGAAAAATCGCTGGTCTCGATGTAAAACGCATCGTCAACGAACCAACTGCTGCAGCGCTCGCATACGGAGCAGATAAGAATAAAGATCAAAAAATCGCTGTCTATGACTTCGGTGGAGGAACGTTTGATATCTCTATTCTCGAAATCGGTGCAGAAGGGACATTCGAAGTTCTCGCAACCAACGGAGATACTCACCTCGGTGGTGATGACTTCGACCAGAAAATCTTTGAATATGTCATGTCTGAGTTCCAAAAGGAAACAGGGATCGACCTCCGCAAAGATGCTATGGCAGTACAACGCGTACGAAGTGCATCAGAAAAAGCAAAAATCGAACTCTCATCAGCGACTAGTACAGAAATCAACGAGCCATTTATCGCGATGAATGACGGAGTTCCATCAAACCTCAATATCACTCTCACTCGTGCGAAGTTCGAAGAACTCATCGCTCCACTCGTAGAGCGCTCACTCGAGCCATGCCGAAAGGTGATGAAAGACGCAGGACTTCAGGCAAATCAGATTCACGAAGTTATCCTCGTCGGAGGCTCGACTCGTGTTCCGATGATTAAAGCCAAGGTAGAACAATTCTTCGCGAAAAAGCCAAATGAATCAGTGAATCCAGATGAGGCGGTTGCTCTCGGTGCTGCTATCCAAGCAGGTATCATCCAGGGGGATGTAAAGGATGTTCTCCTCCTCGATGTCACTCCGCTCTCTCTCGGTATCGAGACACTCGGTGGTGTGATGACTCGCATGATCGAACGCAATACGACTATCCCTACGAGCAAATCTCAGGTATACTCGACAGCTGCCGATAACCAAGACTCTGTAGAAATCCATATCCTCCAGGGTGAACGCGAGATGGCGAGTGATAACAAGTCTCTCGGTCGATTTATCCTCTCTGGTATCGCTCCAGCTCCTCGTGGTATTCCACAGATTGAGGTTACTCTCGATATCGATGCCTCTGGTGTTCTCCATGTCACTGCAAAGGACAAGGGAACGGGCAAAGAACAGAAAATCACGGTGCAGGGAAGTACGGGCATGTCAGACGAAGAAGTCGATAAACTCGTCAAAGAAGCAGAAGCAAACCGCGAAGCAGATAAGAAGAAAAAAGACTCTATCGAAGCTCGCAACCATGCCGACTCACTCGTCTACCAATCAGAAAAAACTCTCGAAGAAAACAAAGGGAAATATGAGGAGAAGGACGGAGAAGAAGCAAAGGTAAAACTCGAAGACCTGAAAAAAGTCCTCGCAGATGCCAACGCAGACAAGGATGCTATCGAGTCAGCGACAAAGGCACTCTCTGATGTCATGATGAAGGTCGGACAGGCTATCTACGCTCATGCAGGTGATGCAGAGGCAAAGCCAGAAGACAAGAAAAATGATGATGGATCAGTGGAGGCGGAGGTAGAGGAGAAATAAAAATTAAGAATAAGGAACAAAAATACTGCTAAGTACATAATTAGCAGTATTTTTAAATTTTCCTTGACGCAAGCAAGCAAAAATATATAATGCTTGCAAGCTTATATCTATAAATACTTTATTATATGCAAGCATATATTGATCCAAGAATACAAAAAGATGCTCAGTTGCTCAAGGAAACAATTACTGTACTTAATTCTAAAATTGAGGAGCACAAGCTTGCTCTTTCTAGTCTCGAAGCTTCCCTTAAAGAACAAGAATTAAAGTTAGCTACTATATTACCTTATACGCTGCCACCTCAGAATGCCAATATGCCTAATGTTTCTTCTGCCGCTAAAATATCCGATGAAGAGGAGCGAATAATTTTACGAGAGAACCTTTTAAATCTACTTAGAATTAAAGGAGCTATGAGGAGTAGTATTATTTCAAAAACTTTAGGTGATTGAACAAAAAAACGCAATAATAAAATACATAATATGTTAAAAACATTGATAGGACAACGCTTAATTAAATCTTCCAATCAACTTCCAACTGGTGAAATTGTTACTAGAGATCTACTTTATAGCATAATTTAACTTTTTATATATGAATCATATAAAACTCCTCATCTTTTTATATACAAAAAAGCTCCAAATCGTTAAAATCTAGAGCTTCTAATATATGTCTTAAGTAAGACACATTGCTTGTCAGCGATGTACAGTATAATAGTTAAAAGGGATTTTAGCAAATTTATTTTCTTACCCATTTTTTCTATGTCAAAAAATATAGACTATAGGTATCGAAGTTCAATCACATGAAGATATGTGACTGAATATTATGGTGTACGACACCCAGATACTACAGAACGAGAGAAACAATAAATTCATTGTTTAGAAAAATCCCTCCACTTCGGAGGGATTTTTCTAAAAATAATACAAAAAGAAAGTCCCATAACTCGCACCTCAGATATTGCATATATACTCTGCTCGTGAGTTTTCTCATCACGAAAAAGGATATATATCATGGATGCCGAGGATTCATGGACTCCCAGTATTCGAGAGGGTATCGAGATAGCCATAGCACATAGACGAGACATAAAATTTTTTCATCGGAGAACATGGGCTTTTTTCAGTACAGAGTATGAATTGGTAGGTCAGGTTCGTCGATGAGACCATAGGTGGTGGAGTGAGTGTATGCCTCGCGAGTGATATCTCTCTCAGAGTCATCCATGTGAGGAGTCATGCGATAATGCAGGTAAATACGATAGTCCGTAGAGGTGTTTCTTCTGTTTCCATACAAAAAAATAGGAAAGAAGTAAAAAAGACTTTCCCATTTTTTGCGTGTGAGTTTTGATTTGTGGCAAACAAAAAACGGGTAATCGTCCGGTTCGCCAAAACCTCTATAACTCATACATGTTTCCATCTACGAATGTTACAGGTGGACAATTACCCGTGCTTTCTCGCGATGGAAAATATTCAAAAATTTTGAATTTTATGATATAGAGATTTTGGCTTTCTTATTCTATCAGAACGGACACTTTTTGCAAACCTGATATTTATTATTTTCTTTTCCATATGCATATATGTATAAATTTGCATTTTTACATATAATATTTATTATACATGAACTAACATACATTTTATGCCTCATTCTCATGATATTGTTCCATCAGATGGAGATGCTCAGCTTCCAGTATATTCTTCCGAAGAGGTTTCTGGAAATATCAGTGAGCGTACTGATTGAGTATTTGATATTGATATATTTTTGGGTTCTGTTGAACCAGTAAAATCTCTTGATGACTTTGTTCAGTTCAAGGAGAGCATGAATGTATTTTTTCGAAAGATATTTGCTTCAAAACTTGAAGGAAAATCAGAAACATTTTTTCTTGCTTTTGACCAATCAAATGTCTCAAAATATCAGGAAACTTCTCCCTCCGAAGGTGAAGAAACTCGTAGAAATTTACGCTATATTCTCAAGGATAAAAATGCTCTCTATAACCAAATACTCGTAAAGGCTCTTCGAACAGGTTTACTAGATGATTTAGTTACTCCAGAAACAAAAGAAGACTTTATACGAGTGGTAGATAGTAATATTCTCGCTTTTTTTGATGAGGTTTTTATCCACTGGTTTGATTGCATGAGCAAAGGAGAAAATCCACTTTCACCATCTGAATTTCCTGTATATGGTGGGATGAAATGAGGACAACGAGTTGGTTATAATGAATTCTCATCTATTAGTATCGATGTATCACAATTTCAGCATATTCATAACTCAAACCTTCGTGAATATCTTCAGAGAATCTCATGATTTATCCAAGATGGTAACTATACTTATGCGGACTGGGTGGGAGCTGAACTGTATGAGTCAAAGATATGGCAAGACCAGTCGAGTGAAATAGGATTTGTAGCTCCTATGGAGGACTATGTATTTCCATGAGTATTTATCGAACCTGAGATTATTCTGTTTCTTAAGGATACGAGAAACCCTGTTCGATACAGTGATTTTTATAATCTTTCTGAAAGATTTTTTAATGAACGATATGGCATGGATCATATGACATGTACCAATGTTGAAACAGTTCTCGAGGGATGAGATGCATCATATTCTGGGTTTATCGGAAAGGCATTTCCAAATGATGAGAGCCTTAGTAAAAAAGAAGGAAATAATATCATCTTGCGTACGAGTCCGATGAGAAAGGTGGTATTAAATTCTCGCGAGATTATGCATCGTTTATTTCCGGGAAAAGCGATTGATTTTGATGTATTATTTCTCGAGCTTCTTCGGGAAGTTACTTATCATGAATTTGGTCATAGCTTATTTGTAAAGTGACATCCTACCTCACAATTGGAAGAAGCAAAAGCAACATTATTTTACTATCTTTGAGTATATGATGCTCATAAGCAATCACCATATTCTCAAGAAGATAAAGAGAAGGTCGTGCTATTTACGATTATGGATTCTATCAGAAATATCGAACGCATGACACAACCAGAGTTCAAGAAGTATCTGATTCTCACAAAATCTATCTTGATACCACTGTTTGAGTCATGACTTGTGAAAATAGGAGATTGATGATTGGAACTGGATATGAGAGATGAATCTTTCGATATTTTTCTCAACAATCTTTGTTCCCTCCTTTTTGATATTCAGAAACTGTATACTCTTGATAATAAAGAAATCGAAGAAAGAGAAAGAGTTTTACTAGAGAATATAGATAAAAACTCAGAGAGGTATATTTCCTATATCGCCAATCGTATAAAGGGTTAAATATATCAAATACTTTTTCTATTTTTGAAAATCTGACACCAAAATCCCCCCACTTCGGAGGGATTTTCTTTTTTCCAGTTTTGCATACAATAGTTTTGTCACCTTTTTTCTGTATACTCGTCATACTGTATACACGGTCAAAAAAGCTTTAATTTTTTTTTTATTTCTTTCTTATGCGAATTCTTTCAATTTTCTTTGCATTCTTTCTCGGAATGCTCGCAGTTTCTTCTCTTGCTTCAGCTAGAGAACTCTCAGTGTGCACTGCTGAATATGCTCCAGTCTGTTCATGGTCAGGAGGACAGAAGCAAACATACTCAAATAGTTGTATTGCAAAATCTCAGTGAGTGAGTGATGCAACAGCGGATACATGTAGTCTCATTCCTGTCGATAGACCTATACCTCCTATTCTCGTAGGTGGTGATATCGATAGTCGCGGTTGCAAACCATCTACAGGATATAGTTGGAATAGTGTTCTCAGAGAATGTGTCCGTCCATGGATGACAAAGACTCGTATCATCACTGTGCTCGGTGATACAGTTTCATGTACTGGAGTTGCTCCGATGCAGTGTCTCCAGGTAAAGAAGGGAAACAAAACAGAACTTTTTTACTCGTCTATTAGTGGATTTAGTCCAGTAGCAGGCTATACCTATCGTATTCTCGTTCGTGAAGACAAAGTGGAAAATCCACCAGCCGATGCGCCCGGTATAAACTATTCTCTTGTTCGTGTTCTTGGTAAAAAACTCACTACAGGAACAAAAGATAAAAACCTCGTTGGAACATGGAATCTCGATTCATATTTTATAGATGATATGGGGCACTCACTTTCTGGATATAGCCTCCGAGTAACAGAAGATTCATATTCGATTCAGTTTTGTAATATCATAAACGGAAAATATACTATAAAAAATGATACACTCATCAGTCCTATGGCTATGAGTACAAAAATGGCATGTGTGGATGACACAAAAAATATGCTCGAGTCAGCATGGAATCTCGATGGTGCTACTTATACTCTCTCCAATTCAGCAGACAAGAAACTCATGCTCTCTGTCAAAACAAAATCAGGTTCTACATTTGTATTTACAAAATAATTCCCCTGAACAAAAAACTCTCTTCGTTCTGGAGGGAGTTTTTATTTTGGAAAAGTGTCTTTGTGAGTATAGTTCTCGTATGAATACAGCAACTCCAAATACTCCAAAAGACGGTGAAAATATCGCTCTCCTCGGCATCTTCGCCAATATTACTCTCGCAACGGTGAAGTTCCTCGGATGAGTTTTCTGAAATTCATATGCACTCATCGCTGATGCTATAGAATCTGCTACCGATATTATCGGTTCTGGTATCGTGTTTCTCGGAGTTCGCTATGCACAAAAAGGTGCTGATGAGAACCATCCCTATGGACATGGAAAAACTGAACCTATGGCAGGATTGGCTGTCTCTCTCTTGCTCGTATTTGCTGTTATAGAGATAGCGAGTGGAGCTATCGAACGAATACAAAATCCTGAAACAGGAATTCCAGCATTTTGGACACTCTGGATACTGCTCGCAGTTGTTTTCCTAAAAGGGGGATTATTTCTGCGAGGATATATTATCGGAAAGTCTCTTCAGAGTACGGCAGTGATAGGAGATGCCTTTCACCATCTTTCTGATGCCATTACGACAGCAATCGCACTGATTGGGACGCTTCTTGCACTTTTTGGTGGAACATCTTTTTCGAGTTCTGCTGACTGGGCAGCCCTCATAGCAAGTGGATTTATGTGTTACAATATCTATCATATTGGATGGCCAGCGATGCGAGAGCTTCTCGATGAATCTGTAGATAAGCATATGGAACAAGAAATTACAGACCTCATAAAGAAAGAATTCTCCCTCGTATTTTACGTTCCGACGATTTTTGTCAGAAAAAGTGGTTTTGATAGACTTGTAGAACTCCATATCATCGTCGATGGGGAAAAGACAGTGAGGGAGTGACATCTCATCGCACATCAGGTCGAAGATGCTATAAAAAAACACTTTGCGAATGTGCAAAGTGTCGTGGTACATGTGGAGCCGAGTTATGAGGTGGTGGGGTAAACTTTCTGAAAAACGGCGAATTTCTGTGTTAGAAAAATTATTTTCTCAGTCATTTACAAATATAGTAAACTCCTTTCGAAAAAATTTTTCTGCCTTGAACTTCTTGTTTTTGAGAAAGTTTCTTTTTTCGAAAAGTTGAATTATGCAACTTCTGTAAAAAGTGCTTCCTTCGAAAATCTCACTTTTCCTCGTGGAGTTTCTCCCTCTGCGCGATATCCGATAGGGAGCATGACGAGTGCTTTTTGTGTCGCAGGAAGTCCGAGAATCTCTCCGACAGCACCGAAGTCTGCACCTTCCATAGCACATGAGTCTATCTCGAGTTCTGCTGCAGCTGCGAGGGCAAAACCCTGAGCGATGTAGACTTGTTTCGATGCCCATGAGAGGAGATCATTTTCTGATTTATTTGCGAGGAATCCATCCATCATATCTTCGAATCATTTGAGATGTGCACGAACTTCAGGATTTCATCCAGACATGAGCGTAAAATACTCTTCTTTTGTTTGCATGAGGTCAGTACGAACAGCGAATATGATGAGGTGTGAACACGTTCCAACTTGTGGCTGATTCCATGCAACAGTTTGGATTTTATCTTTGATTTCCTGATTTGTAACCACGTAAAAATGATATGGTTGGAGTCCAAAACTTGTTGGAGTAAGACGAATTGCCTCGAGGATTTTTTCGAGGTTTTCTTCTGATACTTTTTTGCTTGTATCAAACTTTTTTGTAGCATAGCGCCATGAGAGGTTTGAAAGAAATGACATATAATTTAGTTTATAAAATAAAGTAATGAGATAGTATCCGAAAATACGAGAAAAGCAAATTTTTTGCTTTAGAAAAGAAATTGATTATTATCATCTCTATATTTTTCATATACCTATGGTAAAGAGTCCACAATGTACATGCCCGCACGCTCAATGACTTTTTACTATCTTGGGGAAGAAGTGGGTGATTTTTATCCTACAGGCGGTTGATGAAGGGGCTTCTACATTTACAGAAATCAGAAAAAATATCGGTGAAGCAAATACGAAAATCCTCACAGATAGACTCGCAGAACTCGTATCTCTAAAAATCCTCGATAAGTCAGATTCTGGAAACTATATTCTGACAAAGCTCGGAAAAGAACTTTCTGCAAGGCTCATAGATCTCGCACATTGGTGGGGAGAGAAAAATCAAAAATAGTCCAAATGGACTATTTTTTTATGAGTATATCTTCGAGTTCAGAGATTTGCTCGATTCCATGAAAGTGTCCGTATCATTTTTCTGCAGGGAAAAAGTGTGTTTCTGCCTTTGGGAGATTTTCAGCAATTTCCTGTCCGATAGAAAATGGAACGACACTATCATCTTCAGCATGCCATATATGAACTCGAGAACCGAGCTGTTGCAAATATTCAAAATTATGAGTGACAGGAAATTCTCAGCATTTTAAACATGATGCTATGAGATGGATACCTTCTACGGGATACTGAAAATATCCTTTTTCTCCAAAGTAGGTGAGGAGAAAATTTCCCCCGAGAGATGTTCCGATAAATACTATATTCCCTTGAATTGATATCTTTTTTATCCATGCATCAAAAAAGATTCTCCACTCTTCGTATTTTGCATTTTGTGGATTTGGAAAATTTGGAAGATATACGAGATTATCTTTTTCTACGAGCTTTTTTGCAAGTTCTGTTTTCCATTTTTTCTTTTCCTCTCGGATGGCATATGGTTCGATATTCCATTCCACTGCAGTTGTACTCATCCAGTTCGTATATTCTTCATGACTAGAAAATGATTCTCCACCATGGATGAAAATATAAGTATTCATTCTCTTATTTCTTATGAGATTTTTTGTACCATTTGTATCCAAGGTAGAGAGCCCCGAGAAGAAGAAGAGCAAAAACTATTTCCTTAAAATACAAGAGTATCATATCTTGTTTATCTGATGCATAGTATCCTATTGCTATAAGGATGAGGTTCCAGATACCTGCTCCGAGAATTGTCCAAATAGAAAATACAAAAAAGTTCATCCGAAATACTCCAGCAGGTATAGATATAACCTGACGAACAGCAGGGATAAATCTTCCGATAAATGTAGTGACTGCACCTTTTTCCTGAAAAAACTTTTCGGCTTGGAGGTAGTGAGATTCATTTAAGAATATGTATTTTCCGTATTTATGAATTAGGGTTTTGATCACGGGTCCACCGAGATAGTATCCGAGGATATAATTAATCGTTGCTCAGAGCCATGCGCCAGCTGTACCTGCGAGGAGTACCATGAAAAAGTTCATTTCTCATCGTTCAATCAGCGCACCTGCTGGTATCATTGCTACTTCCGAAGGGAATGGTATAAAACTCGACTCTATCGTCATCATGATGAATATGCCGATATAACCCATCGATGAAAATATGGAGAGAACACTGGTAATAAAAGATTCAAGCATAGCGAGTAAATTATAAAACTTCTTGATTCTATAAAAAATCCCCTGATTTACAAGGGATTTATTTTTATAGTACGACTGTATTGAGAGGAGGGAAACCATTAAATTCAATAGCACTATAACTCGAAGTATATGCACCAGTTGAGAGAATATAAATTTTGTCACCACTTGTGAGAGTGAGAGGAAATTCATATCGATACTCCTCATAGAGTATGTCTGCACTATCACAGGTTGGTCCTGCAAGTATGACAGGTCCTGTTTCTCAGGATTTTTCTAGAGCGAATTGATATTTTATTGCTTCATCGAGCGTTTCTGGAAGTCCTGAGAATTTTCCGAGATCAATATATACCCAACGAGGCTCATGGGGAAGATCGGATTTTTTTGAGACGAGGACAATTTCCGAAGCAATTATTCAGATACTTCCTGCGAGAGATCGCCCAGGTTCCTGAAGAATTCTTATATTTCTATCACCAAAATATCTTTGAATTGAGGTATGGATTGATTCTTGGTATTCTTTTTCTGATGGAATATCTCCGATATACGGAGTAGGAAGTCCTCATCCGAGGTTTACCATCTTGAGTTCTATACCGAGTTCTCTAAGTTTATCAAATACTGTTTTTGCTCCATCGAGTGCCGCATCCCATGCTTCTACTGCTTTTTGCTGAGAACCAACATGAAAGGATATTCCATATGGTTCGAGTCCGAGATCACGCGCTTTTTCTGCGAGTCGTATAGCAACATGTTTTTCTGATCAGAACTTTTTTGAGAGAGGCCAATCTGCTGCATATGAGGGAGTCAGAATCCTAAAATATACTCGTGCTCATGGTGCATTTTTTGCAAGTTTTTCTATATCTTCATCTGAATCAGTCGCAAACATGCGGATTCATTTTGCATATGCATAAGCAATATCTTTTTCTTTTTTTATCGTATTTCCATAGCTGAGTCTCTCGGGACTACACCCGAGCGAGAGCACTCTATCGAGTTCATAGACGGATGCAATATCAAAGTTTGAACCACATTCTATGAGTACTTTGAGTATTTCCACATCAGGACATGCCTTTACAGCGTAGAATATCTCAGTATCAGGATAGAGAGAATGAAGTCTTTCATAGTTTTTCTTCATTCTGTCTCGAAAAAGATAGAGGGTAGGGGATGGGTTATGTTTCTCAGCTTCGTGAAGCTTTTCTCTTTCGCTTGAAGAGAGGAAGTTTTCGAGTGAGGTACATCACCGTTCAGGTTCAGGAGGAGTCATAGATGTATATGATTAAGTGAAGTAAAAGACTGATTATAAAAAAAACTCGTCAAGTGCAAGAGTCAGAATAAAAAAAGTCCCATTTTTTCCTTGTATAAAGCAAGAAAAAAATCGAGACTTTTTATAAATATATGTTTTAGCAACCTTTTCACTTCAGCCATTGTACCAATTCATCGATTTTCACGATTTCCTGTTCGCCCGTATCCCTGTCCCTCACGGTTACTTGACCTTGGTCGTAGTTTTCAGGTTCTACACAGATCGAGAATGGAATACCAGTTTCGTCAGCACGAGCATATCGTTTTCCGATAGTTCCAGCTTCATCGTAGTCACACATGAATTCACTTGAAAGTTTTGTAAAGAGTTCTTCTGCCTCTAGTGCAAACTTCTTGACGAGTGGGTAGATACCGACTTTTATCGGAGCCACCTGTGGCGCAAATCGCATGACAACACGAGTTCATTCTTCATTGGTAATTTCATCATAGGCATCACACATTGCAGCAAGCGTGAGACGAGAGAGTCCGATAGATGGTTCGATAACATAGGGAACATATTTTGTGTTATCAAATGGATCAAAGTATGAAAGGTCTTGTTTTGAGAGCTCCATATGTGCCTTTAGGTCGTAGTCTGTACGATTTGCGAGAGTACTGATTTCTCCCCAACCAAATGGAAAAAGGTACTCAAAGTCTCCAGCACGCTTTGAGTAGTGAGGAAGTCCTTCTTTTGGAATTTCTACAAAGCGAACTTTATCGGACTTGAATCCGAGAACTTCTGTGAAAAATCGAGTTTCCTCCTCGAGCCATGTTTGGAAATTTTCAGCATCTGTTCCTGGTTTGCAGAAGTATTCGATTTCTATCTGTTCGAATTCACGAGTACGGAATGTAAAGTTTTTTGGAGTGATTTCATTCCGAAATGCCTTTCCTGCTTGTGCAACTCCAAATGGGAGTTTTTTTCGAGTAGAACGAGCAATATTTGGGAAGTTTACAAATATTCCCTGTGCTGTCTCAGGACGCAGATATACGAGTGAGAGTGCATCCTGGGTTGTCCCTTGGTGAGTTGAGAGCATGAGATTAAAGCGTTTTACATCATCCCAGTTCTTTGCTCCACAATTTGGGCAGACTATGTGTCCGAGTTTCATGTAGGTATTCAGATCTTCGAGGGCTGTTTTGTCTCCTGCCCAATTATTTGGTACTGGAAAATTAGCATCTTTTTCGAGCGCTTCTTCGATGAGCTTGTCGGCACGATGACGAGTATGACAATCCTTACATTCCATGAGTGGATCAGAGAATGAGCCGACATGTCCTGATGCTACCCAAACATTTGGATTCATCATGATAGCAGCATCGAGGAGAACCATATCCTTTCTCTTTTGGACGAACTCACGGGTCCAGAGATTTTTGATATTTTCTTTGAGGAGTATTCCGAGAGGTCCATAATCCCAAGAATTTGCGAGACCTCCATAGATTTCAGAACCCTGATAGACAAAACCTTTTGTTTTCGCAAAGGTGACGAGTGTAGACATTTCGAGAGACATAAATAGAGAAAGTTAAGAGTGTAAAATTTATATTGCTTGTCAAAATATAACAAACATCTTGTATATAATAAACCCAATTAAGAGTATTAAGAAGATAGTAAGAACAAGAAAGAACTTACTCATCGAATTGAGAAACGCATAGAGGTACTTCATGTTTTAGTTTATTTAAGAAATAATCTCTTCACCCACTCCATCGAGAGAGTCGAGAGTGTATAGCCAAGTGTCGGGACGATGGCATTCAGGAATGGCTCCGGATTACCAAGTGACCAAAATACGAGAATCATCACAAAGTATGTGGTCACGATGATGCCAAGTTTTCTCTGCCAGCTGGTTTCCCATGCTTTTTCTTTTTCTACTCGGGCATTTCGCTCCTTGATAGATGATAGCTCTGCTTTGAGTTCTTCGAGATTTGACATAAAAAAGACCCGCAAAAAAGAATAAACTTTCTTGGGGTCAATAAGATATTTTATCGACGGTTCCACCCAAGTTCTCTGAAATTCAGAGCAACTTCATTTTGTGAATCTTCTCTCATCTGGACGCCACTCCAGGTAGGTACGAGATATATCACAAACATTATCCTAATAAAAACTCACGAAAATGCAAAGGTTTTTTTATAAACATATATGAAAATATTGAAACAGGGGAGGGTATATGTTATAGTGTTTATGTACTTACTTCTTCATCATCTTTTCTATGTCAGCTGAGAGCTTGGTTCATGCATGGGGTGCTCCAGAGCATCGTCTCAATCATTCTGAAATTCCTTTTAAAAAAACAGCAATTGCAAATGCTGTACATGAACTTCTCCAAACTCGCTCATATACAGTAAAAAAGTGAGACTCTCTTGCAAGTATTTGAAGTGAAATTCATGTTGTAAATTTTGCACAGAATGTTTTTGTTCCTGTGAGTAGTCTCGAATGAAAAACAATTCGTGTTGAATGAAGGGAAGTTATCATGCCTTCTGGTACACACTTTCGTGCTGCGAATGATGAACAATTTGCTCTCACTGCACAATTGTAACAAAATTGTAACAAAAATTTGCAAATTTTCTCAATATGTGTCATAATAGGCAGAGATTATTCATAACTATAGGAATATGTCTATTAACTCAGTTGAACTTACAAATCGAGAGGGTCAGAAGGCAAAACTCAGTGGTTTTACGATTATTGAGGAGAAAGTATGAAAGTATATTGAGATAGATGAACAGGGGAATAAACTCCTTCCGAGAGATATCGATGGAAGAATACTTATTGCAAATGCAGATATAAAGCCTCTTAGTGAAATTATTCGAGCAAGGTATCCGAAACTTCGTGAAGTTTATGTTGTTCAGAGTCATGGGAATCAAAAGAATTATGAAGTGCATCTCTATGGACAACACTATGAGATAACTCTCACTATTGATAAAAACCTTCTTGTTCAGTGAAAGAAACCTCGTCCAGATTTTATTCCAGTTATTGAAGAGTTTTATAACTCAGCAATTGAACATATGAGTAACTTGAAGAAGCTAAAATCAAATATCCATTCAGCATTGACTTCTGTCAATAAAAAAACTGCCTAAATAAGGCATTTTTTTTATTTCCTGTATTTCCATTTTTTTATATACTTCGGAGGTATGTTTCTCACGAAATCTCTCCTTCATACAACAGATCTCTATATAAAAAAACTCAAAGAAGTATGAATTGAGACAGTTTTTGATTTGCTCTCATATTTTCCGAAAGATATCGAAGATAAAAGTGAGGTTTGTAAGCAATTCTCACATCTGAATATAAAAGAAAAACAAGTTGTCGAATGTAAAATAGAACTTCTTACGAGTGAGACGACTCGCAATAAAAAACTTCTCATAAAAGCAGTTCTCGTCGATGCAGATGGGTCATATGCTGAGGCTGTATGGTTTAATCGTCGTTTTCTCCTTCAGCAATTCCAGTCTGGTGATATTGTGCTGATTTATGGGCAGCCAAAGTATGAGTATGGAAAACTCTCCTTTCCAAATACAGAAATCGAACACCCAAAGGTAAATAGGAGGGAAATAGTTCCGGTGTATTCTGATTTGAACTACATCCCAGGAACATGGATACGAGAAAAAATCCTCCTCCTCCATTCTTCTATCGATGATATACAGGATACTATTCCAGAGGAAATTCGCCATAAAAAATGACTTCGTTCACAAAGTGAGAATATTCGATCTATCCACTTTCCTCGTTCAATGGAAGAATTTGGTATGGCACGACGAGAGCTTGCCTATGAGGAATTATTTCAATTTCAGAGACGCGGACTTGAGAAAAAATATGAACTTGAATCGAGCTCTTTGGGGCTCGCACCAAAAATACCTCTCGATACAGAACTCATAAAAACTCTTATCGAAAAGCTCCCATTTTGACTGACAGATAAACAAAAGATTGTCCTCTTTCAGATTCTCAAAGATATGGAACGTCCTTATGCCATGGCTCGTATGCTCCAATGAGACGTATGAACGGGAAAAACAATCGTTGCCCTTCTTGCGAGTATCCATGCAATAAAAAAAGTAGGAGTACAAGTTGCAATAATGGCTCCCACGGAGATACTTGCCAGACAGCATTTTGGTGGAAATGAGTCATGGCTTATGGAACTCGGGATTCGTTCAGACCTCCTCGTTGGCTCACTCACTCCTCGTATGAAGGAAGAAGCAAGAGCCAGACTTGCAAATGGAGAAACAGATATTATATTCTGAACGCACGCACTCATTCAGGACGGTGTTCGTTTCGCTCGTCTTGGTTTTGTGGTTGTAGATGAACAACATAGATTTGGTGTAGAACAAAGAAAGTCACTCGAAGAGTACTGTAGTGCATGAGAAATAAAGCCACATCGTCTGAATATGTCTGCAACTCCGATTCCTCGTTCACTTGCCTTGACGATATATGGTGATCAGGATATTTCGGTTCTCAACGAGTACCCAAAATGAAGAAAACCTATTCATACCCGAGTCGTTCGAGAGGATCAAAGAATAGAAATATATCGTATTATCGAAGAGGAGGTACGACAAGGGAGGCAAGTCTACTGGATTTCTCCTCTCGTCGAGGAATCCGAGACACTCGATATCGCTTCCGCTACAAATATGCGTGATATTCTTTCGGGAGTTTTTCCTCACCTCACTATAGGACTTATTCATGGGAAGATGAGTGGAAAAGAAAAAGATCAAGTCATGCAGGATTTTTATGAAAACAAGATTCACATACTCTCATCTACTTCTGTAGTAGAAGTGTGAGTCAATAACCCAAATGCAACGATTATGTGTATCGAAGCTTCTGAGCGATTCGGACTTTCAGGGCTTCATCAGTTTCGTGGTCGAGTTGGACGAGGAGAGCATCAGTCGTATTGTTATCTCTTCACAACAAAAGAATATAAAACTGATAGACTCCGTGCTATGGAAAAAACAAATGATGGGTTTGAACTTTCTGAGATAGACCTCGAACTCAGATGACCAGGAGAGGTTTATGGTGTTAGACAATCTGGAGTGCCTGATTTTCACTTTGCGGATCTCAGGGATACTGATTTAATTGCAGAAATTCGCTCTGATATCGAGGAGTGGATGAAGTCAAAATAGAGTTGTAACAATACTGTTACAATTAAACTTGATTTATGTATTGCATTAGTTATAATTTACAAAAATTACCTAATGTACATGCAAATGCCTAAGCTTGCAGAACCACTAAGTCATAGTCTATGAAGTGTTTGAGGACAAAAAGAGGCTTTTTTATCGGGTTTTCAATGATGAGCTACGCATGAACGGTTATCTTTTTGAGAACTCGCTTCCATGGTATCATCACTTATTGATGAGTGAGATAGAAGAAGTAGAAGACAACCAGAAACAGTTTTCACTCTTTCAAATAACCAAAAGGAACGAGCAGAATGACTCTGATTTCCTCTTGAGAGAATCAAAACACTAGAATATGTTTCAGGTCTTTGTGTAACAACCCTCAGAAAGATTATTGCCCAAGAAAACATACTTCCTTGAGCGATGCACTATCTGAATACTATTACAGCATCTTTTGCTTCAAACAAGGCACTCAATATCGAAGATAAAGATATCCCAAGGGTTGAATTAGATATCCTTATAGCGCTTATTTTCTCAGAAGAAAATATTCAATATGGCATTCCATATATTATGTCATATTTCCTCGATTTTCTGGATTCAAATCTTGAAGAACAAACGATAAATGTTCGACTTTTGACAGGACTTCTTGATTTTTGGAGGGGTATCTGAAGTGATCATGAACTTTTCGGCCGTGTACCGACTGAGTATACTCCTGAAATGAATAGTTTTAAATGTTATACAGCTTATTTTGATAAAAAATGGTATTTTACAGTGCCATTAGTAGATAAAAAATGAAATCCTGATTCTACAGACCATGAAGTTATAGAAATGGATGGAGTTCCTGATACTTTTGCTCGAATTGGCATGCATGACTGATCCGAAGAGGATATTGCCTTAGATACTGCTCACTACGAAACTATTTACGTTCTTTGAGGGAGTATCTACAAATATCTACGACCTGCTTCGAAAGGACTTAGATACTTTATTCTAAAACATCAAGAATTTCTGTTGAAGTCATGAAATACTCCATGGAAGGAACTAAAAACCTGAGAAGAAAGAGCTTGGCAATGAGCAAAAATTCTCCTCAACCAAATACAAGCAAAAAACTATTCTCAAAACGTTCTCCAACCTTCAAGAAAACCAAATCAAAAGCCAAAAAAACCAACTGTACCACCTGTATCTCATCAAAATAAAACACCTGAGCCAAATGCTATACCAAAAGAACCGTGAGCGAACATATCACAAATAACAAAAATAGCCTATCCATCGCCAGTAATTCATAAAACTGTTTTAGAGAATGCTCTTTGTATCAAAACAGAGCAACCTTCTACAAACACAGTTTCATTATCAGTATATTCTTTTTGTGATACTATCCCTGAAGGTGCATCTCTCTGTATCAAAGAAGGCACAAATAACTGGAGATCTGAAAAATATGCAGCAAATGATACTGTTGTTTTTGATGTCGTTCCACCAGGGAAGACGAGAGATATACTATTTTGTTTTGTCTCTGAAAATGAAGCTCCAAGTAAAAGTCTCAAATGTACTTGACTGTATCTCTCTCGTCCAAAAGAAAGAAGAGAAAGAAGCGAGATAAAAGATATGGGGAAGAATGTCCCACAGGCAGTCGTCAATGTACTTTCAATCCCTACACCACCAGTATGAGAGGTACAACCCAATAAACAAATCCAAGATTCTCCAACTGATACATTTGTTCTAGGTGTTATCGAGAGTATAGAGAGTATCGATATATCGCGTGAAACTCAAAATATACTTCGTATCGATTTCCCTTCGGGAGAAGGTTCCTTTTTGAAGTATGATATAAAAAGTGAAAAATTTCTAGAAGGTATACTTCCGGAATGAGTAGATTTTTCTGAGTTAATTTCGGTTATAGAATCGGAGTTACAAGAAAAAATACAGTCCTTCCTTTCATGAGAACTCCAGCATCTCTGTCGATGAGCAATCGCTCTTGAAGCACGACAGTCACGAATTCTCCTTTCTCGTTTTCCTGATTTTGGTTCTCGTGACGAACTTCTGTCCGAATGTAGAGTGAACTTATACGCTTCATGAACAGCCCTTCTCTCCAAGGGTTATATTTGACACCTTCAATCTCTCCAGTCTGAATTTTCTCAAGTAGGCATATCCATCAGCCTTGAAAGAATGGAGAAAGAGATGCGAATTTCTATTTGACTCAAGTCTCTCTGAAAACAAATTACGATTTTCTCCCAAAATTCAACTCCATATTTTTCCTTAGAAAATGAATGATTGCTTTCTAAGGATGAAAACGAACTTGTAATAAATATCTTTCTTCTCGTAAATATTTTATGAAAACTCCTTGTAGATCCACCAAAAATTCAGAAGAAAAACAATAAAAACAGGGGAAACCCAGATGCACAAATACTTTCTCCTGAGCAAATTCGGGATATTATAGAGGGGAAATATAAGCCAAAAGCTTTTTCTATTGACTCTCTGTCACGAGATGAACTTGATAGGCTCAGTGCCACTATAAAGAGATTTGATGAAAATAGAGGAAGGCTCTTTGTTTCATGAGGATTTAGCGATACATATGGATACTATCGATGTCAGGTTGAGTCGCATAAATGATGGAGTCTTTCTCCTGATGATTTTATCGTTCTTACTGATGAGAAAATATCAAGTGTTCCAGAATGAAAGACCTGACAGATGTATGTTTACGACATGCTCCAAGAGAATGAACGACTTCAGAAATACTTTATCTTAAAGATGGTAGCGACTGCAAAGACGATTTCTGCATGACGACCCTCAAATTTTCGAGGAAAACGACCTTTCTCTAATTGACTCGCAGAATACTTTGGTGATTTCTGGGAAGCCATCCCGAGCAGTGCTAAAGAGGAATTTATGAATCAAATTGCAACAGAATCATGAAAGGCGAGAAATGGACTTTCTTTTACATACCAAGTAAATGGACAAGATATAGTTCTGTTTCAGTCTTTTCTCGATGGAATCAGGGAGAGAAAAATTCCTCTTATATACAGTCGTCCACAGATTATTTCATTTGGCGAACTTTTAGAATACAAAAACATGCTCTGAAGCTGAAAACAGACCAAATCTGATATTTTAGAAGATTAGTGAAAATATTGCCTTTTCATTGATTTAAAATAGTATTCCTCCATGTCTAAGCAACATCTTCTTACATATCTCCGTACCCTCAAAGTCTCGTCTCTCACTCGGAATATCCCAAATATTTCCGAACAAAATGCTGAATTTATAAAGGAAATTCTTCGTACACGAAAGCCAAGACATCTTCTCGAAATCGGTACAGCAAATGGATATAGTGCGCTTCAGTTTTCTATGGCTATACCAGAAGGGGATATTACCACCATAGAATATGCATGGAATGCTCATAATGAAGCAGTTGAGCATTTTAAGAACTGTAAAGTAAAAAGTATCCATGCTATTTGGGGAGATGCAAAAATGGTTTTACCAACTCTTAAATCAGGATACTTTGATTGCATATATATTGATGCTATGAAACGCGAATATTTGCGATACATAGAACTTTCCCTTCCTCTTGCTACAGAGGATGCTATCATTATTATCGATGATGTGGTGAAATTTCGTGATAAAATGACTAATTTTTACGAATGGCTCCATAGTCATAAAATACCCTATACTATAGAGATGACGGATGAAGATGATGGTATCATGATACTCTATAAAAAAGATATTTCTTCTTATGAATAAGAAAACTTTTCATTCTTGTATCGGAGCGTCTTTGCTCGCAGTGAGTAGTTTTTCTTTTTGACAGATAGAAGAGGAAAAACTCACTACTACTATAGAGGAAAACATTGCTTATACCTTGAAGGATCCTTGCGCTAAAAAAGAAAAGACGGATTATCTCAATTGCCGTCTCCATGAGACAAGATGAACGAGAAATCAAAATGATGCAGAAGTAAGAGAGATAATGAGACTAGCTCGTCAGAATTTGAATTTCTTTTTATCGAGTACCCTCTCCCTTCCTGTTGAAGTTCGTGAAAAAACAATAGGAAGAACTCCAGATGGAAGATTGCTCACTGAGTCATATACTACGCCTTCTTTTCTTCCCCAAACGCTTAATACAAGGTTTTGACCATGAAGTGTTTCAATTACTTATAAAACACAATTTGATTTAGAGAAACTTCTCCAGTCAAAAACATGAGCTTTTCCTCCACCTGTTCTTTTTACTCCGTCAGCGATTGCTTTATGAGATTAATTCTCATAATTATGCTTGATTTATTGTTATTTTTTTCTATACTTTCTTCGTTAAAAAGTTTATAAAACTTCTTACGAATTACTTCTTACATTTATACTTTATGGCAATTACTGTTTCTAATGATGCTTCTTTTGCAGATATGATTAAGACTGGTGTAACTCTTGTAGACTTTTGGGCTGAGTGGTGTGGTCCTTGTCAGATGATGCTTCCTCGTCTTGAAGAGCTTGCGAGTAAACTCGAAGGGAAGGCAGTTGTAGCAAAACACAATGTAGATAATGATCCACAAATCCCAAGTCAATTTCGCATCATGTCTATTCCGACGATGATTGTATTTAAGGATGGGCAACCAGTTGAGAAATTTGTTGGAGTTCAGGATGTTTCCACTCTTGAGGCCGCTATTTCAAAACATCTCTAATTTCTTACCGAAGACAGAGTTTTTGAGTAGAAGATATTTTCTCTATTCACCTCGGTCTTTTTTATTCTAGTTTTTTATGTCAAAAGAATACTATTCCATACTTTGAGTATCTGAGTCTGCTTCTGCTGACGAAATAAAGCGAGCCTATAAGAAAAAGGCCATGGAGCTTCACCCAGATAGGCATGGTGGCGACAAAGGAAAGGAAGCTGAGTTTAAAAAATTGAATGAAGCATATTCTGTTCTTTCTGACCCTGAGAAAAAGGCAAACTACGATAGATTTGGAAATCCTGATGGAATGTGATGATTTGGTGGTGGATTCCAATGATGATTTGATGCAGGAGATATTTGAGATATATTTTCTCAGTTTTTTGGTGGCGGGTTTTCTTCTGGACGAGGACAGAGGCGAAGGGATGTTGGTGAAGATATTGAAATTTCTCTCCAGATTTCCCTCGAAGAAGCTCTAAAATGATGAAAAAAGACGGTTCGTTATGAAAAGTCTGCTTGATGTCATCACTGTGGTGGTCTCGGGGGAGATACAGAAGTCTGTACTACTTGTAATGGTGCAGGAATGGTCTCTGAACGAGTTCGAACAGTTTTTGGTGTCATGGAACAATCTCGTCCGTGTCATACATGCCATGGAACAGGAAAAAAAATACTCAAAAAATGTACTTACTGCCATGGAACAGGAAAGCTTTCTATAGCCCAAGAAAAAGAAATAGATATACCACTTGGTATCGAAGATGGCATGAGTGTAAAAATACGATGAGAAGGTCATACGGGACATGATGGTAATGGGGATCTTTATATTACATTTCGTGTTCCAGAATCATTTGAAGGACTTACGAGAGATGGGGCAGATATTCACTATACTGTGAGTATTTCTCCTGCTGAGGCAGTTCTCGGAATTGCTCGTATTGTTTCGGTACCTCTTATTGGGGAAAAGCCTCTTGATATTACTCCAGGAACGCAATCATGAACACTTTTTACCTTTAAAGAAGAGGGGTTTATGCGTATTGATAGGAGAGGGTCTCGATGAAATCTCATTCTTCATGTTTTGGTTGAGATTCCAAAAAAGATTACTTCTGATCAAAAAAAGCTCTATGAAGCAATTCTCCAATCTGAAGGATGAAAAACAAAAAAATGATGGCTTGAGGATTTATTCTGAGGGTAAAAGATTAGGAAAAATAACAAATTTGCATATACTCACATGCAAATTTTTTTATGGCTCAAGTTGCAATTCGTGAGTATGATGCAAAGAAAATGTTTGCCTCATATCAGAACATCCCATACACTGGTTATCTTATTCAGAGCGAAGAAGATATGAGGAATTTTCTTGATTCTGCAGATGCAAATTCCCGTTTTGTTATAAAGCCAGATGAACTTTTTTGAAAGAGAGGAAAATACGGACTTGTTTGAGTAAACCTCTCAAAATCTGATATATACCTATGGTGGAAGGAAAAAATATCAAAGGAATATGCTATCGGAAAAGTGAGATGATTTTTAAAAACTTTTCTTATTGAACCATTTATTGAACATAAGAATGAGTATTTTGTTTCTATAAAAACTGAAAGGGAAGCTGATGTGTTGTACTTTTCAGAGACTGGAGGAATTGATATAGAGGAAAACTGGAATTCCGTGCAGATAATCAGAATACCAGTGGCTCCGAACAAAGACAATGATGATATTTTTACTCCTCTTTCTCTTTCAGAGAATCGAGAAAAAATCCTCATTTTTCTCAAGCAGATATATCAGTTTTTTGTTGAATATGGTTTCGCATCACTTGAGATAAATCCTTTTACGATAGATGATATGGGAAATATTATTTGTCTCGATGCTGTAGCTCGTCTCGATGATAGTGAATTTTTTAAACAAAAAAAACATTGGATTGATGTGCCATTTCCACATCCATTTTGAGAAGAAAAAACACATGGAGAAAAGTATATAGAAAAACTTGATGCAGAAACAGGAGCAAGTCTCAAGTTTCGTATTCTGAATCCAGATGGAAGGATATGGCTCCTCACGAGCGGTGGGGGAGCAAGTGTGATTATTGCAGATACACTTGCTGGTCTTGGTTTTGGGAGCGAGATATGAAACTACGGGGAATGTAGTGGGAATCCCGATAGAGAAAATACCCGTGAATATACGCGTGTACTTCTTGATGCACTCATTGCATCCGATTCTCCTTGAAAAAAATATCTTATTATTGCAGGTGCTATAGCAAATTTTACTCATATAGATAAAACATTTTCCTGAATTATTGATGCACTTCTCGAAAAACAGGAAATTCTCCGAAATATAGGACTTACTATCCTTGTTCGTCGTGGAGGAATCAACGATATTCTCGGACTTAAGCGTATTCAAGAAGCCTGTAGTGACATGGGAATTGCTATACAAGTAGCGGATGGAAATGCTTATATGACGGATATTCTTTTACAAATTCACTCATTATGAAACCTTCGGTAGAAAAGAAGTATGCGTATGTGCTCGAGATAGTACAGGCAATTATCGGAATTATTTTTATTGTTATTATTGTTTTTGTTATAAAAAACTTCTAGTATGTTTACTCAATCCTCTCAGTCCATTATCTATGGTCGACATCTCGATGTAGCACAGAGGATGCTTGATTTTGATTTCCTTTCTGGTCGTGCTCCATCAGTTGCTGGTATTGTTGATAGGACACTTCGGACAACATCATTTGCGAAGCTCTTTTTTGGCTCTGATGAGATTCGTATACCTCTCTATCCGAGTATTGCTCATATTCCAAAAGATGCAGATATTGATACATTTCTCAACTTTGCATCTTTCCGTTCGGCAACATCCGTGACTCTTGAAGCTCTTATTTCTGAGAAGTTCAAAACTCTCGTGATCGTGGCAGAGTGAATTCCTGAGAGAGAAATTCGTGAAATTATTGCCTATAACTCATCTCATGCAAATATTCGCATTATCTGACCAGCAACAGCAGGAGCTATTGTTGGAGGGACTCTCCGAATGGGGAATTCCTGAGGCTCCCTCGAAAATATAATTCAAAGTGGTTTGTATAAAAAATGATCGATTGGTTTTGTGTCACGGAGTGGTGGTATGTCAAATGAGATGTATAGAGTTCTTTCTACTACGACAGATGGGATTCATACAGGAATAGCACTATGATGAGATAGATTCCTTTGCTCAACCTTTTGTGATATTGTTCTTGATTATGAGAAAAATCCAGAAATTCGCCTTATTGTTCTTCTTGGTGAGGTATGATCTCGGGATGAGCTTGAAGTAGCTGAGCTCATAACAAATGGAAAAGTAAAAAAGCCAGTTATTGCTTATGTATCTGGCAGTTTTGCTGAGATTCTTCCGACAGAAGTTCAGTTTTGACATGCTGGTGCAAAAGCAAACGCAAATGAGGAAACAGCGACTTTCAAAAACAATGCCCTCAGGGAGGCAGGAGCTTTTGTTCCTCAGGGGTATGCTGATTTTGGTGAGCTGATTGGCAAGGTAGCTCACCAAAATGGAATTTATCCTTGAGCTAAACTCAATTGAGACGAAATACAGGAGAAGCAATCTTTTCTAAAAAAAAGAAAAAGTACCCAATTTACCTCAACCATAGCAGATGAACGATGAGAAGAACTTCTCTATAACAATATTCCTGTTTCTTCTTTTCTTGAAAAAGGAGGACTTGCTCGTGTAATTGGTGCTCTTTGGCTCAAAAGAGAGCTTCCAGAGTATGCTCTTCGTTACATTGATACAGTTCTTATACTTCTCTCAGACCATGGTCCTGCTGTTTCTGGAGCGACGAATACGATTATTACTGCTCGAGCAGGAAAAGATATTGTATCTTCTCTTACTGCTGGACTTCTCACTATTGGTCCACGTTTTGGTGGTGCTATTGATGGTGCAGCAAAGGTTTGGTACAATTCAGTATGTGAGGGGGTGTATCCTGAAAGTCTCATCGTGAATATGAAACAAGCTTGAGTGCCAATTCCATGAATTGGACATAAAGTAAAAAGCAAGTTTCATCCTGACAAGCGATGTGAAATCCTTTTTGAACTTACTCATTCTATCCCTGAACGTTCTCATATTGAGTTTGCAAAATCCGTCGAATCTCTGACGCTCGAGAAAAAACCAAACCTCATTCTCAATGTCGATGGGCATATCGCAGCTTCTCTTCTTGATATCTTTATTTCCATTGGTATGACTGATGGAGAAATTCGTGCATATATTGACGCTGGTATATTTAATGCATTTTTTATCCTCGCTCGTTCTATTGGATTTATCTGACATGCTCTTGATCAAAAGAGACTCGGAGAATCCCTCTATCGTACACCATGGGAAGAAATTTCTTATGGAGAATAAAAATTTGAAGGATAAAATTTTCTCTGTATACTTTTCCTAATTCTTACTTTGACCTCATGTCTACTTCTTATACTGACCTTGTTAATGTTCCTTCATTTGGGAAAAAGCGTGAAAATAATTTTAATCCAGAACGAGGCGATATTTCTTTTTATTGTCGTGATTGTCGTAAAGTGATTGAAGCTATTCATCTTCCACCACAAAAAGTATGAAAGAAAATGAGAGAGTATCTCTACGAATGCCCAATTTGTCATGGTCAAAATATTGCCATAGGAACACTCGAATGACTCAAAGAACATTATGATAGAAAGGGGTAGTAATGTTTTTATGAATAAAGCTATAGAGAAGTCTATAGCTTTTTATTTGCATTCATAAAATTTATAAATATATATCTATGTATACTCTGTATGTATTCATGTATGCAAGAACTTTCAAAAAAAGAACAAATTGTTCTCCAGAAGATAAAAGATTTTATCTCTCAGGGAGAAAAGCTCACAGTGCGGGCCCTTCAGTCTGCTCTCGGATATGCATCACCTCGTTCCATATCGGTTATGCTAGAACAGCTTATGGATAAATGATGGATTTATAGAGATATCCGTGACCAAATACAACTTTCCCCATCGTTTCAGACAGATTCAAGTCAGGTAAAAAATATTCCCCTTATCGGATCTATTGCATGTGGTATGCCCATCTTCGCAGAAGAAAATATTGAAACAGAGATTCCAGTATCTACCAAGATTATCTCTCCTTCGAAAAAATATTTCTTTCTCCGAGCAGAAGGTGATTCTATGAACCAAAAATGAATTGATGATGGAGATCTCGTACTCATAGAACAAGGAAATAATCCGAGAGACTGACAGATAGTTGTAGCACTGATAAATGATGAGGCAACATTGAAAGAATTTAAACACAAAGAACAAAGTGTTTTTCTTATACCTCATTCTGATAATCCCCGCCATAAACCAATTATTCTTGATGGCGAACATGACTCCTTCTCTATACAGTGAATCTTTGTTCGAGCTTTCCCATGAACCCTCTTTGCTTAAATTTTTACCTATGTCACATTCTACTACTCTTCGCATACTTCGTTATACAAATCAAGCGATATTTGTTCTCTTTGGTTTTATTCTTGTATCTTTATTTATATAATCTATTTCCTCTAACTCTTCTCTTATGACTGATAATAAAAAAGAAGCTCTTGCTTCAGCCCTCTCAATGATAGAAAAACAATTTGGTGCCGGATCTGTGATGAAACTTGGTGAGAAAACTCATATGCAAGTCGAGACGAGTTCTTCAGGGTCTATTGCACTTGATGATGCTCTTGGGGGTGGATATGCAAAGGGTCGTATTATAGAAATCTATGGTCCCGAATCTTCAGGAAAAACAACACTTACGCTTCACGCGATTGCTGAGGTTCAGAAAGCCGGTGGCACAGCAGCATTTGTTGATGCTGAACACGCCCTTGACCCCGCTTACGCCAAGTCTATTGGTGTAAATATCGACGAGCTTATCATATCTCAACCAGATTATGGTGAACAAGCACTCGAGATTGTTGATGCCCTTGTTCGTTCAGGTGCTGTTGATCTCATAGTTGTAGATTCGGTTGCGGCTCTTACTCCAAAGGCAGAAATCGAAGGAAATATGGGAGATAGCTTTATGGGACTTCAGGCTCGTCTCATGTCACAGGCCCTGAGAAAAGTAACAGGAGTTATTAATAAATCCAACTCTACAGTTATATTTATTAATCAGATTCGTATGAAAATCTGAGTAATGTTTGGAAATCCAGAAACAACAACAGGTGGAAATGCTCTGAAATTCTATGCATCTCAACGACTTGAAATTCGTCGTAAAGAAAAACTCGAATCAGGAACTGGTGATGATAAAGAAGCAACGGGAAATAGGGTAAAGGTAAAGGTAGTGAAAAATAAAATTGCTCCTCCATTTCGTGAGGTTGAAATTGATGTTCTTTTTAATGAAGGAATTTCACTTGCCGGAGAGGTTCTCGACATTGGTGTAGAGCGGGCAGTTATAAAAAAAGCAGGAGCATTTTATTCCTACGGTGATGTTAAACTTGGGCAAGGAAGAGAAAATGCTCGTGAATTTCTTAAACAAAATCCGAATCTCCTTTCTGAAATTGAACAAAAGGTACGAGAAACAAAATAATTTTGCAATTCATATTTTATGTGCTACAATTATGTTACAAAAATATGACGCAATCTGAAATCTCTTCTACATCTTCTCCTCTTTGAGATACGGTAAATAATACTGTATTTTCCCCTGAGGCAAATGCGCAGGTGAATATGATTGTTTCAACTGCTGAAGCGAGAAAAGTATTTGAGAAAGCTGGTCAAAGTTCACAAAATTTTAGTTCATATGTGAGTGATTTGGTAGCGTTTGTTACTGGCTGAAAGAAAACCTCTCCTGCTGATCAATTTGCACGAATTGTTTCTGCTCGAACAGAGGCAATTGCTTTACCTGCAAATGATGAATTTTTCTCTGAGAAGAAAACATGAACTCATTGATAAATTTGCAAAAACTTTAAAACTTCTCATAATTCCTGAGAAGTTTTTTATTATGATTAAAACGCATTTCACTCTCATTTCAAAAAGGTCTCTTACTCCTGATGTGTATGAGCTCATATACAATTGTCCTGACTTCTTAAAAGAAGAGGCAAATCCATGACAGTATGTTTTATTTCAACTTGCTCCATGACTGAATCGAGCATACTCATTTGCCTCATTTACAGATACAACCTTTACCCTTATTATAAAGAAAATTCCAGATTGACGAGGAAGTCCGATTATTTGTGATGCTTCTGTTGGTACGACTTTTTCGTGACTTCTTCCTCTTGGGCACTTTCTTCTTCGAGAGACAATAAATAGAAAATGTTTTATCGGTACTGGAACGGGATTTGCCCCTCTTTATGCGCAGTTCCTTGGTGTGAGAAAATTATGAAATACAAAGAATCCACATGCATTTATATTTGGTGTGAGAAACTTTTCTGATTCTTTTTATATTGATGAAATACAAAAAGTTGTTTCAGATTTTGAGAATGTTGAATATTTGCAGTATTTTTCTCGTGAAAGCTGAACTAATTCAGAAAACTTCTATAAATCATGATATGTTACAGATTGGATAACAGAGGAAAATGTTTCTCGATTTGATGAATTTTATCTTTGTGGTTCTCCAGCTATGGTAACTGATGCTCGTACAAAACTCTCTCTCCTGAATGTACCTGATGAAAAGATTTTTTGGGAACAGTTCTAAAATGATTCTGATGAGCGATTCCATGGCTCATTCTCTTCGCCACTTTCTTCATCAAAATTATTCATAATATCTTGATTCCAACGGGCAAGAGCGTAGATTGTATCATTGAGTGCCATGTTTCTCCAGTCTATAATAAAGTCATCAGGACTTTTTTCATCTCCACTAATATAGTATGCCATCATAACTGAGTATCCTTGTTCTTCGGCAATTTGATTAATCCGTTTTATATATTCCTGCACTTTATCAGTGAACTCAGACCGGGACATTTGTGCCATAATTTCTATTGTTATTTTTTTGATTATATAAAAAATTCGTCCGATGACGAATTTTTATTATCTTTTCTCCCCTAACAGTCCTTCTGCAGATTGATAGGTATCTAGGATTTTTCAAGTACTAGAAATATTAACCCATTTTTCTCAATTCTCTCATTTGTAGGTAATTCTTGCAGAGAAATAGTCTTTTTCTCAATTCTCTTGCATATTTCCTTTCCAAAAAAAACATGCTGAAGTAACTTCTTTTTTTTTCCGCTTTTGGAGTTTATTAACTATACTCTCATATATCTTTGGATTTTCATTTGGTAAGTTTCAGATTACTCCTATGTCCAGTCAGTTTGATCTTCAGGATTTAGTTACCATACTGCATTTATTAGATATCATATCTCCTAATGATAATATCCTTGGATTTGCTCCTTCAGAATGTGCAGAGTCTCATATCAATAAACTAGTGGCAACAACCAATTCTTTAAGCATACTGTAAAGTTACAATTATGTATATAATAATTTTTATATACATTTTGTCAAATTTACTGTATCATGCACATTTTGCATGATTTTACTCGTGCCACCGTTTCACTCATTGTATATGGAGGATTGAGTCGAGAGTGAGTATCGTAGATAGCTCCACAGTTTTCACAAAATGTTATCGTAATAGCATCATTTTGAGTTGCATGTTCACATTGGCAGGGGATAATTACACGTTCTCCCGCTACAGTTATTTCATGGAGAAGTCCTTGAGCTTTAAAAGCATCAACGATTCTATACAAGGTAGCCAGATTCATTCGATATTCTTTTACATCGACGAGTTCTTGCTTGAGGAGAGAAAAAGTAACTCGAGGATACTTTCCGAGTATTTCTGCAAATCGTTTTCTTTGTTCTGTAATACGGGTTTCTGACATAAAGTTCTTTGATAGGATAATGAATGTCCGAGAATATAGTGAGAATATTTATAAACGCAAATCTTTGCGAACTTTTCTTTTGTTATTTTCCTTCGAGAAAATTTATGAGGATAATTCGAGCAGATTCGGTATCTATATCACCTCCATAATCAAACTCATCGATGGCAAAACTTGCTTCGGCAGTTGAAAGCCTTTCATCGTAAAGGATAATCGGAAGGGGAGTATGTTTCTCGAGAACCTCTCTGAACTTTTCTACATTTCGAGCATGAACTGACATACTTCCATCAATATTATAGGGCATTCAGAGGATGATAGATTCAATTCCTTTTTCTTTTATAAGTATTTCAAGAGTTTGAATGAGGTTCTTTGTAAGAACAGTTTTATAGGGAAAAATGAACCCTTCTTTTGCATATGCGATTCATGATTTTTTTGTGCCGTAATCTATGGCAATCAGGTTTTTATGCTTCGAGAGTCACTTCGACGATGATTTTTGCATGAGTGTCGCGTGTGATATGGATATAAACAAGATGTGTTCCAGGGGTCTTGATATGTGTTTTATTTGGAAGTTTTATATCATGTTTTTCAAACCTGATACCATATTTCTCTTGGATCTTTTGTCCGACTGCATGTTCATCGAGTCAACCGAATATTTTTCCATTCTTTCCTTTGAGTACGAATGAAACCTTTTGTCATTCAAGCTGCTTTTGTATATCGAAAGCTTGTTCTAAGCGAATTCTTTGCATATCTGCTTGTCTTTTTTTATCTTGTTCGATTTTCTCGATCCGTTCTTTTGTTATTTCTTTTGCCATTCATTTTGGTATGAGAAAGTTTCTTGCTTGACTCGCAGAGACTTCGATTATGGCTCATTTTCTTCATATATTTGCGATATCCTGAAGGAGTTCGATAGTGATTTTTGATGTTGCCATAGATATAAAAAGTAAGCTTCCATACGAATATATGAAAGCTTATCAAAAAGTAAAGGATATATTAGTCTCTTACCTTACTTACGGCTATAACAGCTCAAGTTTTCTTGTCTATTGCCTGACAGTAGGGTCAGTTTAATACATATGTAATCTCATTACTTTTCTGAATAAAAGGTACAGCACATTGGGAATCTGCTCATTTTGAAAGAGATTGAACTACTTTATTTTGAGTTCATGTAGTTATCTTTAGTGGTAAGGGTGGTGCTCCTACTATACTCAGTATAATACTTGCATCTATGCATGCTTCAGCGAATGACATGGTAAATTTTATAAGAAGTTTTCTGGAGTGTAATCAATTTTAATATTTGTCAAGTATTATTTTCTATGTGAAATAGAGATTACAAAAATTTTGACTTTTTTGTTTTTTCACTATAATCCGCGCGTGTTTTTATCTATTGGGGTATCGCCAAGCGGTAAGGCAGCGGACTTTGACTCCGCCATTCCTAGGTTCGAATCCTAGTACCCCAGCCATATATTGTCAAGAGTTTTTCCCTCGACAGAGAACTTTTCCACTATATAATACTCGCGTTCGAATAAAGGAAATTCATAAAATGTTTCTTTAATTCGGATTCGACGAATCCTCTTCTTTATCTCGCTTCGTTATAAGGTTTCCAAGAGCTTTTAGCCCCTTATATGAGCATAACTTTTATTACTATGATTGCAGTTATCGAAATCGGTGGAAAACAATATACAGTTGAAAAATGAATGTCTATTATTGTAGACCGTCAGCATGCTGATGTTGGTGCTACTATTGAAGCAGCTCCACTTCTTGTAGCTACAGAAAAAGATGTAAAGGTTGGAACTCCTCGTGTTGAGGGTGCAAAAGTTCTCCTTACAGTTGATGAACACCTCCGCGGTGATAAGGTTCGTGTATTTAAGATTAAGTCAAAGAAGAGATATGTTCGTACTCAGGGTTTTCGTGCTGCTCAGACTCGCGTAACAGTGAGTTCTATAGCATAATTACCTTGGATTTTATTTCCAAAATAAAAACTTGCCACACATCCCAAACATTCGTGCCCGCATCGAACGTGCTTCACGTAATAATGTGAAGATTCTCGGTGCGGCTCTTACTTTTCAAAGATACAAGTGGTTTCTCCTCGCTCTTGCGATTTTCTTTCCTCTATACCCATCACTTTCTCTTATAGGTGCAGATGCAAATGCACATGCATCCGATTATGATGATTCTACTATTATCACAGCCTATAATGATACAGCTGATGGATATGTGAATGATGCTTGAATGGTTCGTCTTGATCCAGACATGCCACCTCCATCTTCTATACCAAGTGGTACTACTGGTAATATAAGTTCAGAGACTCCTTCTCAAAGCGTACTTAAACCAAAGACAACAATTATCCTTTATACGGTAAAGTCTGGTGATACTCTCGGAAAACTCTCAGACGTATATGATGTAAGTATAGAAGCTATTGAATGGGCAAATGATATTTCTCGAAGAGATGCACTCAAGCCATGAATGATACTCAAGATTCCTCCTATCTCTGGGGTAATCTATAAAATCCGAAAAGGAGATACTCTTTCGGCTATAGCAAGTCGATATGATGTTGATGCTGATGACATTATGCGAGTAAATAATCTTTCAGATACAACAGTTCTGAAAGTATGAAAGGAAATAGTGATTCCCTGAGCTGTAAAAAAGACTTCTTCAGTACAGAGTAATCCAACTTCAAAACAAAAAACACTCACTCCTATCCCTACTGATAAACCGAGTACGAGGCCAACTGTTGTTGATGTAAATTGAGTAAAAGATAGATATCTTGTGAAGTATACCTGACTCTCACGCGGTTTTGTTCCAGGAAATTGTACATGGTATGTTGCTCAGTATAAGTCTGTTTCATGGAGAGGGAATGCAAAGCAGTGGATGAAAAATGCCAAGGCTGCTGGGATAAAGACATGACAAACTCCTGTTCCATGAGCAATTGTCCAACTTACATGACGAGGATATAATCGTTATTATGGACATGTTGGTATTGTGGCGGATGTAACTGATGATCATATTATTGTGAAGGATATGAATTATCGTTCTCTTTATGAGGTTACGATTCGAAAAATTCCAAAAAACGATTCAACTATTGATGGATATATCTATGTTGATTAAAAAAACTCCCATATGGGAGTTTTTCTTTGAAAAATAGAAGTTCTCTATATAATATCTGAGCCAGAATACAGACTCTTTCATGGAGTCTTTCAGACATGACAAGAACACTTCAAATATTTAAATATCAATGTAGAGGTGATGATTCAACCCTCTAAGATTTAAATACTGATTGTACTTGTCTTCTGAAAGGTTTCTGTGTTCTGGCGAACCAAAGGAATCATCACCTCTTTTTGTTCGCCAGGCACGCACAATAGTCTCTATTTTTGGCATGTTTATACTCTAACATGCCTTTTTATGTCCTCATTTTCTTATAAAGGAATCCTCTCGATTCTTGTATCAGTCTTTCTTGTATCTGGTATTATGTATGCTTCATCTACTATTATATCTGTACAGACACAGTCTATAGCACAAGGAGATGTTATAGCAAATGGATGGTTTCAGGAAGTAAATGACAGTATCGTATCTATACGAAATACTCTTACTTCTAATACTGGAAATCTCTGGTGAAAGAGTTGAAATGATATTTACTATACTGGAGGGAATGTGGGGATTGGGACAGGGAGTCCAAACTCACCACTCTATGTATCCTGATGGAATTTTAATACAGGAAGTGTGGACATAGTTCTAGAAAATAGGGCAGCTTGATGACATACATGGGCGCTTGAGTCTATTGCTCAGTATCCATGATTTATTTCTTGAAGCCTTGCTATCTGAGATAGAACAACCAGTATAAATCATTTCGTAATAGCCTGAAATGGAAATGTTGGAATAGGTATAAATACGCCTACAAGTAAACTTGATGTGAATGGGGATACTACTGTTCGGTGAAAGCTCTTTGGTGCAGTAAAAGATAGTGCAACATGAAATGGGTTACGAGTTTGTAGTGGAGTATCTGATGCCATATGGCAACAATATGGTAATGGTAATCCATGTGGGATTTATAAAGATATTGATACAGGTTCGTGTGGCTTTGTTGCTACTCCTATATATTTTACTTCTTTGAAGTGAAATAGTGATAATTGGATGACTACATGACCAACAGCTATTTACTTCTCTACCCCTTCTAGTTTTCGAATATATCTTAATCGGGCATGATGTTGATATACAGATGGTGTAACTTTGGTTAATTATGCACTAACTTACGATTGGAAAATACAATGGATGGCAGTATGACAATAAATAAAAAATCCCTCATATGAGGGATTTTTGTAAATCAATTGTATGATTAGTTACGAGGAGGGCGAGCTTCACGAGGTTGAGCCTCATTTACTGCGAGTTGGCGACCCATAACATCCTTACCATTCATAGCTTCGATAACTGTTGCTACATCAGCTTCATCAACGTCAACGAAAAGAAAACCTTTCTTGCGTCCTGTTTCACGGTCTGTAGGCCAGAAGAAGTCTGCAACTGGAGCTACTTCTTCGAAGATAGCACGAAGCTCGTTTGCTTCGATACGAAATGGAACATTGCCCACGAAGAGCCTTTTAGTACCTGGTGTACTCATAAGAGAAAAAGAGAGAAAATAAAGTGCCTGTCACGAGACGGAAACTCTCGGAAGTCCTAGAGACACGAGGGACCTGAAACGATAGAGACACTAGCATTGTACTTATACTTTTTTAAATTGCAAATTTGTGCAAATATTGGATTGATTTTTCTCTCATTTTTTGTACTCTTGAGAATCATTATTTATGAAAAATATGCAACATATAGGATTTATCATGGATGGAAACAGAACATGGGCAAAATCAAGATTCTTACCAGCTTTTGAGGGACACCGTAGGGGGTATGCAAACTTTAAAAATATCATTGAATCTTGCATAAAAAGGGATATTCCATATATAAGTTTTTGGGCTTTATCTGATGATAATATTCGTGAGCGATCAGAAGAAGAAGTGAACTATCTTTTTGATCTTCTTTGAGATGGTATGAATGAACTTATACTTGAAGCTCATAAATGGAAGTCAAAAGTAAAGATTGTTGGTGACAGGTCTCTTATTCGTTCGGATTGTTTATCTCAGATTGAGAAAATCGAGGAGGAAACGAGTATGTATAATGCATTTCATGTGATTATCGGCATTGGATATGGCGGGAGAGAAGAGATTGCTCGTGCTGTATGTTCTCTTGCAAGAACATGACATGACATGATGTACACTACGAGTTCTGATATACTCGCACATCTTGAGACCTCTGAATTTCCTCAAATTGACATGATTGTTCGTACAGGTGGACATCTCAGGCATTCGGGATTTTATCTGTATCAGAGTCCATATGTGGAATATTACTTTTCTGAAAAAAATTGGCCTGATTTTTCAGAAAAAGATATTGACAATGTTATAGAAAGTTTTTCTAATAGAAATAGAAAGTTTTGAAAGTAATATTGACAATTTGATATTTTAATTTATTTAACCAACATATGTTGGTTATTTTTTATAGAAAAAATATAAAAATAAAATTCTCTATTTTTTCTCTTGTAAATCGCTTCAGAAATTGCTTTAAATGGAAAAATAGGCTAAACTGTTCTTGTAATGGCGAAAAACTCTTATGGAATGGCTTAATGAATACCAAAAACATGTCGAGGAAGCCATCGAAAAGTTTCTCTCCGAGCAATATCCGGAACAGCCGTGAGCTATGGACCAGAAAACCTTTCGTGAAGCGCTCCTCTTCGCTATTCGCTCAGGAACTAAAACTCGGATACATCCGATTCTAGCGATGATAGTGTACGAAGAACTGCTCTGAATTACTGCAGAAGCGGGGCTTTTTGCGTTTATTGGGTTGGAGTTTATCTATACAGGGTTTTCGCTTCATCTTGAGATGGTTGATGCGAGTCGTCCTCGCCCACTTCTTCTGAAACATGACATGATTTCGACTTATGGTGAACCGATGACACTTCTTGTTGGTGATGCCCTCTCAAATCTCGGAATTGATTGTCTTTCAAAAGCTGGAAAAATGACTATCATTCGAGAAATCATGAACACTATCAACTCAAAAGGTATGGTAGAATGAATTATCCAGGATTTACTCGTGGATTATGCTCATTTTGGAGAGAAAGAGTACATAACTATTCATGATGAAATGGAGTCACGACTTCTTTCTTCATCTCTTGTAATCGGTGCGCTCTTTGCTGGAGATGCACCTGATGTTATGATTGATCAACTCCGTCGTCTTTGATTATTTCTCGGGCGTGCTCATCAGATAGGTATAGATATTGCCTTGTATGAAGAAAATACTCAAAAGTGAATTTCCCATGAACCGAATCAGTATGGTGTAGTAGATTTCCTTTGAATTGATCAGTCAAAACAACTCTTTGAAAAACTCGGAGTTGAGCTTATTAATATAACAACAAACTTCCGTAGTTCTAAGTTCGAAGATATAGTTCATCTCTTCTTAGAAAGGAAAATCTAGCCTTTCTTTTGTTCGAGAAATGCCTTCCATGTATTTTCTATAAGTGTAGCAACCGTCATGGGTCCAACACCACCTGGAACAGGGGAGATTGCTCTAACTTTCTTTGATACAGAATCAAAGTCTACATCTCCTACTGCTTGTCCATCGATAAAGGTACAACCAACATCTATAATGATAGATTTATCTGATACCATAGAGGTGTTGATAAAATTCGGTTTCCCAATAGCAGATATAATGATATCTGCTCCGAGAGTATGTTCTATGAGATTTTCCGTATTACTATTACAACAAACAACGGTTGCTCATTTATTTATAAGCATGAGTGACATGGGTTTTCCTACGATATTTGACCGACCAAGTACAACAATATTTTTTCCACGAATATCGATTTTGTAGTAGTCAAGAAGTGTTATAATTCCTTTTGGAGTACAACTCCAGAGTCAATCATGACCGAGAAACATATTTCCTATTTGTGTTTTTGTAAAACCATCAACATCTTTCCTCGGATCGATACATTCTGTAACGGCATATCTGTCTATATGAGTAGGAAGAGGTGCTTGGACAATGATTCCATGTATTTTTTCATTTTGAGAGAGTTTTTTGACTTCTTCCTCGAGCTCTCTCTGGCTGATATCTTCCCTATATTTATAAAGTCAAAAAGACATACCAACTTCACGAGCACGACGTTCTTTCATGTGAATATATGCGAGACTTGCAGGGTTTTCTCATACGAGTACAACAGCGAGCATCGGTTTTTCACCACTTGGAGAAAACGTAATGGAGTTTTTTATATTTTCGAGAAGCGTTGCTGCAACGATGCGTCAGTCGAGAATCATGAAGGAAAGGTTATTTGATGAAAGAATAATCAAATACAATTAAAAAACAAGAAAAATACCATCTTTCAAGATAGTCTAGTAATTTCCTACTTCTAACCTTTCTATTCTTCTGAGAAGGGAATTCCTCAATATCTCAGTATCCTCTGAATGAAGCTTTGTTTCATTGTTTGTTCTTCTCAAGTTGTTTAATTGGGTCTTAAGTCCTTCAATATTCGTTTGTCACTTACTGTAGAATATATCTCCGGATGCTACTCTATTTTCATAAGATAATCTCATACTTACTATATTTAAAATCTAAACATCGAGAATGTAAACTTTTTTTGTAAAAATGCAAATCTTTCACAAGCAAAAAGGGACTATTTCTAGCCCCTTTTATTAGTCTCCCAACTCAGAGACAATTAGGCGTGCGATGCAAGCCAGCTCTCATAGCGTTGGTTTTCGAGGTAATGTGCCTCGTTCTGGAGTGCAATCGCCGGTATTTCACCATTGAGGTTGCTTTTCACAGAATCCTTCTTCCCTCGCCAGTAATGACTGCTTGTTGTCTTGCTCCGCAACTTCCGTGGCACCAAGATATCTGTTGCCAGCTTTCCAGTGCCATCTCGCCGGACTTTTCCGAGCGCCGCTTTTCGTTGACCACGTGACACACGCACATGCTTTGTGCGTGCATAACGATTGCCACGATTGCGATTCTTTTCGAATTCGAAGTTACCAGTTTCCATGTCCCCTCCTATCGGGAGCATCTATCGAATTAGGCGGAGAGCGAAATGCCTCCTGTAACCTTTCATCGATGATTTCATAATATTAATCCTTATATTAGTAATTGTCAAACTTTTTTGTAACATTTCCGTAACATATTTTATAACGAAAATCATTCTCATTTTCCTTTGCTTTTCAGTATGAATTTATATAATAAAGTTTCATATATCTTCGTACTTTATTCTTATGACTCATACCCTTCCTCCACTTCCATACGAACTCGATGCACTGAGCCCGTATATCTCTCGTGAAACACTCGAGTTTCACTATGGAAAGCACCATCAGACTTACGTTGATAATCTAAATAAGATGATTGTATGAACAGAGTTTGAGAATATATCTCTCGAGGAAATCATTCGAAGAGCACCAAAAGGATGAATTTTTAATAATGCTGCTCAAATATGGAACCATACATTTTACTTCGAGTCACTTACTTCACCTACGGAAATGCCAAAGGAACTCCCAAAACCAGGAGAAAGTGCTCTTTATGATGCTATTTCAGCAAAATGGGGTGATGGAATGGCTTTTGTAGGTGTATTTAATGATATTGCTCTCAAAACATTTGGTTCTGGATGGGCATGGCTCGTGAAAAAATCTGATGGAAGCCTCGATATCATCTCTACATCAAATGCTGAAACTCCTCTTACGGACAGCTCTGTTACTCCACTTCTTACTTGTGATGTTTGGGAACATGCATACTATATCGACTATCGCAATGCCCGAGCAAAGTATTTGGAAAACTTTTGGCGTGTTGTAGACTGGAAAAAAGTAGAGACTCGATATACTGTATAAAAATAATCCGCTTGAGCGGATTATTTTTTTCGTACAACAGAGAGAATCTCCGTGATAAATATCGTTATAATTCCTATACATATGAGGAGTATGATTTTTCCGAGACTCGTGAGAAATATCGCAGACAGTCAAAATATGCTCGTAAGTGTATAAACAATCGTTCGAATTTCCTTTTGTGTAAGTCCTAGCTCCATCAGTCGAAAATGAAGGTGTCCAGATTGTTCTCATTTCATTGGATTCTTTCCAGCTCGGAGGCGAGAAGCGATGACATATACAAAATCAATGAGATAAATACCGAGTACACTCATGGCAGTTGCTATCTTTCCTCATCCAATTATGGCAAGTGTGGCAATCAAAAATGCGAGCATAATCGTCCCAGAATCTCCCATGATAAATCGTCTTTCTATATCTCACTTGGTGAGAAAGAAAGTGGCGGGAATAAGGATGGCGAGTAAGGTAAGGATAAAGCGACTATTTTCTTCACTTGCTATGCTTTTGTCTATGATATAGAGTTTTATCGCGAGTCCTGCGAGGATGATAAAAGATATACACGCAAATCCTCCTGTAAGTCAGGGGACTCAGTCTGAAAAGTTTACCGCATTAAAAACAAGTACATACCAAAATATTGTTACAAGGAGAGGGAAGAGGAATATCGTAATATGATAAGAAAAAAGTTCGAACTGGAGAAAGAGCGTATCTATCGGGAGTATTCACCCAGAGAGAAAGTGAGTTACATACGAGATTTTTATGCTGGTCAGTCCGATAATAGCTCAAACGATTATCTGCATACAGAGCCGAGCAAGGGGTGGAACTTTTATACGACTTTTTCCTATAGTATCCATATCATCGATAAATGATATGATGGATATACCTATACCTATAATGAGGACTATGAGAAACCGCTTTTCGAGGAGAGGTGAGAAATTCGAGAAAAAGAATATAAAAGGAGAAAGGAGAAGGAGGATAAAAATAAGGGCTATTCCGACGCCGTATGGAGCAGGTTTTCGTCCAAGTTCACTTTTATAGAGATGTGGACGATCCATGAGTCCTGCTCGTTCCAGAAAAAATGCTGCCCCCTTTATGATAAGAGGAGAGATAATGAGAGATACAATAAAAAAGACAAAACACAGAAAGATGGAAGACATAGAAGAAGATATTATTTTTCGTATTTTTGTTCGAATTCTTTTTGTTTCATGGACATATATTCACGGATATATTCTTTTTTAAAAAAGAATATATAGGCAAAAAGTCCTATAATAAAGGCAAGCATAATTTTTCAGAGATGATCCAGAATCGCCTCGTAGTTATCGATGAAAAATATTCAGAGAAGATTTATAGAACTTGCCCATATGATAGAGCCTACCATATTATAAAACCAAAAATTCCTCTCTATCATTCCTCCACTTCCTGCGAGGAACGGAACAAAAGCACGAGTGAAGTTGTGAAACTTTCCGAGGACAATATACCAAAATCCATTCTTTTCGAGCTGACGTGCGAATATTTTTTCTTCAGTTTTTCCTATTCCTATGTAGTCTCCATATTTATCGAGAATATCTTTTCCGATAGTTTTTCCTATCCAGTATCCGAGCCAGTTCCCGAGCATAGCACCGAGGATTGCTAGAATAATCGTTATAAAAAAATGTTCTTTCGCCCAAAAACCCCCTACGAGAATCATGATATTCATACCTGGGAAGGCTGTTCCAATAATCGGAAGTGATTCGATACACGCAGAGAGGAATGCTATTAGATAATTCCAATCCCCGAGAGTCTTTATGAGTTCTCAAATCCAACTTATTCCTATCTTTATCCATTCTGGCTTTGTGAGAGAAACTAGAAGTAATACAAAAGCGAGAAGAGTAAAAATAATGGTAATTGCTTTCGCGAGAAATATAAGAAATCGTTTCAATATATGCATGAAACGATAGTATATAAAACTTTAGGAAAGGCAAAGAAAAGTCTTATATTTTTCCAAACGATTTGAGTATGCTATATCAGAGAAGTGCTATTGCTCACCCTTCAGCAATAAACATTCCTCATATTGTCAAAATATCCTCTTTTCTTAGGTCATTAAAAGAACTGCATACTTCGTGTATCTTTTCTCATATTTTTCAACATAAAGTATCAGAAAGACTATTTTTTCGCTGTTCAGATGCTTGTATTTTCTCAGGAGATTTCATACAAAAATGATATAAATAAATTGTAAAATGCAAATGTTTTTGACAAAAATTCGCATTTACATATATTCAAATTCATGAACGCAATTCATTCTTCACTTCTCGTGCTCGTGGTACTTCCATTTCGGAGGGATTTTTGAGCGTAAGAAGTAAGATTCGGTCGTATTCAACCCCTCCTGCAAATGGAGGGTTTTTATTTTCTTATTTTTTCCTATGTCTGATATTTCTATTTACTGTTCAGAAAAAAATAAGCATATCCCAGTTACTCGTCTTGTTTCATCTGTTCCTGTTTCTGATATAATAACCTCTTCAAAATATTTTCCATGAAAAGTGAATGGTGTAATCTCACATCAAGAGTGGTGAACTTTTCCTGTTCCTCATGGTTTTTCTATTCAAGATGGAGAACAGGCAGTAGCTTTCTTTATGAAAAATCCAAGTGCAAAAAATTATAGACTCGTTGCTATGGGAATTTTAGATGATTCTATCTCCCCAAATCGTTCTATTCCTGCATAATCAGCAAAAAATGAGTATGTCCATTGCGGATATTTTTGTACTATCTTTTCTGCTACTTCTCGTTGATCGAAACCAAATTCAAAAACACAATGAAATGGAAATGATAAGGAATCAAGCTCTTCAAAAAGTTTTTCATAGAGCTCAAAGCCTGTTTTCTCTCATCCAAAGAGTGCAACTCGTGGTTCGTGAATGGTATCGTCACTCATATTCTTCCAGTCCTCGTCTTTGATATAGGGAAGATTCGTTACAAAGAATACTTCGATATTTTCTACAAATTTTGGAAGATGAGACAGTAAGTCAGATATGATAAATTGTGCTTTTTTCTCTGGGAAATGGGTACGAAAATTTTTCTCTGCAACCTCGAGGGCTGTAGAGGAAATATCCAAAAATATAACCTCATCTACGAGGTCAGCGACGGAAGTGCCGATGATGCCTGAACCAGAACCGATATCTATCACTACTTTTATAGGTTTTTCTCGGAGGATTTGCCTGGCTCTCCGTATGAGAGACTCAGTTTCGAGACGAGGGATGAGTACATCAGGAGTTACAGAAAAATCTCTTCAAAAAAAATGAACACTTCATCTGATATATTCTTCGGGATAATTTTCTAGAAATACTGACATAAAATAAAACGAGGTATATACGCCTCGTTTTATTCTTTTTCTTTTGTTTTGCAAGATGGATTATAAGAAGTATGAGAGAAGTCCGCATATCCCGAGAATACCGACGAGATAATACCCGATTCCTATGACAATGAGGAGGAATGGTTTTTTCTCAAAGTACCAGTGTCCAAGGTCTTTAATAAAGACAAATCCCATATACATTTTTATGAGAAAAAGTGTGGCAAGGATGCTGGATTGTCCCATATTTGTAGCAAAAATCCAGAGTGTCATCGTCGTATGTGTCACGATAAAGCCCATAAAAAGCTGGAGAACAAGCATCACGGCAAATTCATGAGGTTTCGGCATATTTTCAGGTTTTGGTGGCTCAAAACCATTGAGTTCCATCCATTTACGACCTATAGGAGTGATAGGATTGTACCATATCCATCCGAGGATGAAGAAAATCATAGTACCACCGAGGAGTATACCCCAATGAGAAAATGGTACAAACATGAGAGAGATGAAATCTGCCATAGAGAGAAAAATAATAAAATAAAGATGTGTAATTTATAGCGCCTTTGTCTTTATCTCTTCCTGTATTCTCTTCACAAATTCTTCCACACTCTCTGTCGATTGTGCTTTTGTCTTATAGTTTCTGACGGCAAGTGTTCCACTATTCATCTCCTGCTCACCGACCACGAGGATATAATTTGCATGTTCAGTTTCGGCATTTCGTATCTTTTTTCCGAGTGAATCTGATGAGTCATCGAGTTTGACGCGAAGATTTGCACTACGGAGTTTCTGGTACACGGTGTCAGCATATTCGACGAATGCTTCCCCGACAGGGATGATGCGGACTTGCTCTGGTGCGAGCCAGAGTGGAAATGTCCCTGCAAAGTGCTCGATCATGATTCCCATAAATCGTTCGAGACTTCCAGATATAGCACGATGTATAACTACTGGTCGTTCTTCTTCTCATTTTTCATTTTTAAATGAGAGTTCAAATCGATTTGGTTGATTGAAATCACACTGAATCGTCGCAAGTTGCCACTCTCGTCCTATCGCATCCTTGAACATAAAATCAAGTTTTGGTCCATAAAATGCTGCTTCTCCAGGCATTCGTCTATAGTTGAGTCCATTTGCTTGTGCAGCTTCTTCGAGAGACGATTCTGCGATTTCCCAAACACTATTTTCGCCTAAATATTTTTCTGGAGTTTCAGGATCTCGTACCGAGAGTGAAACCCAGTATCCATCCATGAGTCCAAAAGTTGTGTAGAACTCTTTGATGATATCTACAATCGTCGAAACTTCGTCTTTTATCTGATTAACACGACAGAAGAGATGACCATCATCCTGAGTGATAGAGCGAACACGAGTAAGCCCAGAGAGTTGCCCCGTTTTCTCATCACGGTATACGGTCGCAGGTTCAAAGTATCTCACAGGCATATCACGATATGAGAACTGATTATCTGCGAATATCTGCATATGATGTGGACAGTTCATTGGTTTCAGGAAGAAATTTTCCTTCGAAGTACCGCCATAAACAGAGAACATATCTTCGAGATATTTTCCTGCGTGTCCACTCGTTTGGTAGAGTTCTTCTTTTGCGAGATGAGGTGTACAGACACGGTCATATCCTTTGTCCTTGTGGAGCTCCCAGAGGTAGTCTTTGATTGCTTCACGGATAATCATCCCATTTGGTTGGATGAGAGGGAGTCCTGAACCGACGAGGTCAGATACGGTAAAGAGCTTGAGTTTTTTTCCGAGGATTCGGTGGTCGCGTTTTTTTGCTTCTTCCATCATGAGTTCGTAGGTATTGAGTTCAGCTTTTGTCTCAAACGCGAGACCATAGATACGAGTGAGTTGCTTATTTTTTGCATCACCTCGCCAGTATGCACCTGCGAGTTTATCGAGTCTGAAACTATCCTCGCTAATCGAGTTTGTCATGATGACATGAGGTCACTGGCACATATCGATAAAAGTCGAAGTGCGGAAATCGAAGTTTGTTTTTCCCTGGTTTTCTGCTACGACTGTTCGTCCTGCATCTGTATCCTGAGCGTATGAATCTGGATTATTTAAAAATTCAAAACTCGCATAAACAGGATTTTGGAACTTTCCGATATTTGCAAAAAATGAAATCGTTGTTTCTCCTCTTTTTTCGAGGTCTTCTATCATCTCGAATTTGTAGATTTCACCGAGCGTTTCTGTAAATGCTTTTGCATCAGCGACGGAAAGTGAGAATTGTTTAAATTCCTGTCCTTCACGCACGATTGAACGCATTTTCTTTTCGATTTCTTTGAGTTTTGCTTCTTCGAGGGTAGTATCACCGAAGTCGATATCATAATACCAACCATTATCGACATCAGGTCCGATAGCGAGTTTGGCAGATGCACCCATGACCATGCGAGTAGCTTGAGCCATGATGTGAGAGAGGGAGTGGCGAGTAGTGGAGAGGTTCATAGACGGATTAGTTAATAGGGATTAGGATTTAGGTATTAGAGGAGAGTTATTCTCATTTGAGTTCCTTTATTTTTGTAATACACATACTTAGAGGACGATTTTTATTGTCACAAAATAGAACAGTCTCGTTGGTTAAAGTGTTAATGATGGCAATGTTTTCATCGCTACCAACTAATGCTGAGTAAGAATGAATACAACTTTCCAATTTCTTACTATAAAATATATTGAATGAAGATGCTGAGATTGTTCATCATAAGTCAGTCAACAGTTTATCTTTATATTTATAACATTCTTGATTTTTTGTAAAATAATCATCCTTTTCATCATTCCAATCTATAGAACATGATGAGAGGAGAATTATCGGGATGAGGAGGAGTGGGAGGAGTTTCATAGGAGGGAAATTGAGATATGGAATAGTATTTTATTTCTTCGCACAAAACTTTTTCGCAACATATTTCTTCATATCTTTTTTTGTTTTTGTATTTTTGACAATCGTATAGCATCCTCATTTTGGTCCTGTATAATAGGTGATTTTTGGTGCTGGAGTTTTTTGTGTGACTGCTGGTTTTTTGAGGGTTGCTTCGCCTGATGCAGTCGCTGCTGAGAGTGCGAGAGGGGAGAGGAGTACGATGATGAGAGCGATGATACGCATAGTAAAAAAGATGAAGAGTTAAACAGTTTTTGGTTTTTTCCAGATGCAAATAGAGAGTATAAAAATCGTGACGATAATCACACTACACATGGCACAGAGTGGACAGAACACTCCGACGATAAATTCCTGAGAGATAACATAGGAGTTAAAGAGTATTCCACCACCGGCAAGAGCAGTGAGGACTTTTGCTGGTCATGTTTTCTTCGTAAACCAACCGATGAGCGCGATGAGGGTGAGAATCGGATATACGACGAGTGCTATCATCGGAAATGGTATTCCAAATACGAGGGAACGAGGATTGGAGAGGATGTCCGAGCAAGAAAATGTCGCAGATATATCACACGGAAGCATGCGAAGTGCCTCTGCATTTGCACCAAACCAAAAGTCATATGCATGCCATGAGAGATATGCAGCATTGAATACGCCGATAAGAGCAAGAACGAGAATGATGAGGTATTTTTTCATAGAGAGAAAATGTAAAGAAATAAAACTTTTTAAAAAAACTCCCCGAATTTCGAGGAGTTGAAAGTATTTCAAAAAAGCCTACGAAATCGTCGGAAAGAGAGTGTATGTACCCGTACCAAGTTGTGTGACCATTTTCATAGGGTTGGTTAACTTAAAATGAAGTATATAAAAATAGATTGTTTTTGCAAGTTGTTTATAACGAATGGACACCCCTTTTGGGGGTGTCTTCTTTGCCGTCTTCAGCAGAATACTGCCGAGTCAGGAACACGGACAAAGCCGAATTTCCGCTCGATGTACCTCCTGGCTTCCGGCTCCAGTCGAACATGACGTTTGGCAAAACGGATAATCCGTTGAATCGTTTCGAGGGGGTCTTTTGCAAGACCTTTACCTCGAGCAATATCAACAAGACTTTCCACCAGCGTCGAGGTGATACGCATCACTTCGATGCATGAACGGTAAACGAAGCCCATGAGAGGGTCTTTTTTACCTTTTTTTCTTCGGCGTTGAGCCATTGCCTGCCTCCTAGCTACTTCCTCTTACATCCATGAAAAGAGGAAATTTGTTGATGAATATGCATGGATGTGGGTAATATTATTTCTTTTTGATAAACTTTGTCAAATGTAATGTTACAGAAATGTAACTATACTCATCTGAGGTATTCTTCACCCTTTATAGTTATCTGTCTTCCGCGAGGAGTCCGTTCGATAAAGCCTATCTGGAGGAGGTATGGTTCGACGACATCTTCTATCGTTGCCACTTCTTCTCCTACGAGAGAAGCAATAGTCGAAAGCCCAACAGGTCTTCCATGAAGTGAACCTGAAAGGTGAGTGAGGAACTTCTTGTCGAGGATATCGAGTCAGAGTCCATCAATACCAAAGCTCTCAAATACTTTTTCACAAGCGCTAATACTCTCTATATCATGCCCAACGGTTTGATAATCACGCAGTATTTTTACATATCTATTTGCAATTCGAGGAGTTCCTCTTGCACGAAGGGCAGTTGCTCTTATCGCATCAGGACTCACTTTTTCCATACCAAGAAGAGAAAAAGAACGCTTTACTATTTTTGCAAGATCATCTGTACCATAAAAGTCGAGTTTCAGAATATTTCAAAATCTATCTCTGAGTGGACTCGAGAGGCTCGAGAGTTTTGTTGTCGCACCAATGAGGGTAAATTTTGGTATATCCATCTTTACGCTCGTTGCTCATGTTCCTGATCCAACCATGATATCTATCTGAAAGTCTTCCATAGCAGAATAGAGGATTTCTTCGATTTGCGGACGAAGTCGGTGAATTTCATCGATAAAAAGAATCTCTCCTTCTATGAGACTCGTAAGAAGGGAAATAATATCTGATTGTTTTTCTATGGCAGGTCCACTCGTATGCTTGATACTCGCTCACATTTCATGAGCGATAATCGTCGAGATGGTTGTTTTTCCGAGTCCAGGAGGCCCATAAAAAAGTATGTGTTCCAAAGGTACTTTTCGTATACGAGCTGAGTCTATTGCAACTTTCAGGTGGTCTTTGATTTGATTTTGTCACACATACTCCCCTAGAGAACGAGGACGAAGTGATATTTCTGATAGAGTTTCTTCTTCTGTTTTTTTTGGAGATACAGTTCGGATAATATCTTCTGATGTAGAGGATTTTATGGTCATATAGAGTAGAGTATATGAAAAAACTATTTCCTGACAAGGAAAATAGATGTGTAACAGATTTGTAACAGTTAAATATTTTTTAAAAAAGTCAAAAATATAGTTGACAGATACAACATAAAGCGTATAAAGTTATTCCATAAAAGCTAAACTTGAAAAGAGTTGAATCATATAGTCATAATGAAATTCCTTCTCATGAGGAAATTCGCGCATTTTCTGAGAGTATAGGTATTCATGCGGAAGGATTATGAGATACTGCGAAGTTATCTTTTTGATGAAATCCTCTTATTCCGAGTGATATTACTTCAGAGAGTTTTTTACAAAAGATTACTACTCATCCAAAATGCCCAAATCTTTCCGATAAAAATGGAAAGAAAAGATTTTATAAAGCATTTCATCTCCTTGAGAACTTTCCCTTTAAAAAGAGAAAATCCTGAGAAGCGTATGATATGCATCTTATGAGATCAGCTTTTTACTACCTAGAAATGTGTCCTTCTCCTACATGGGATTGACTTGTTCGTTCTCTCCACCATGACTCATATGAAGACTTTCCTGGAAAGAGGTATAAACTCCAGAGAGTCCTCTGAATGACGAATTTACGTGCTGTTGTTGGTCTTGCAAAGATGAATCCCGATATTCTCTTGCTTGCGCAAAAAACAGGAAAGTTTCCTATAATTACCGATACACATACTGCTGTTCGAAATGCTCTACGAGAAAAGGCTGGAGCTCTTGCTGTTTTGGAAATGGAGACGTCATATATGAGAATGATATTTAATTCAGTTCACTATCTTAATCCTTTTTTTCAGAAACTCATTCATTCTATGGAAGAGTCATTTATGAGAATGGAAGGGAAGGTTATAGACTCAAGAGTCAGTGATTCTGAGCTCCTCTTGCAATTAGGTATACTCTACCAAGAGATTCATATGAGTTGAGATGAGGAGGATTTATATGAGGAGCTCGCACTCATAGTTAATCTTCTCCATAATGCTGATACTGATGATCTCTATGTGAAAATAGGGGCTGATAGGATTGATAATCTCTCAGATATACGCTTCCTCAAAGATGCTATCGATGCATGCAAGACAATCGATGATTGTGAAAGGGTTCAAAAGTCTTTTAACGGAAGGTATAAGATGCTCGCAACCTCAAGAATGTATACTTATATTGCAAAGACTATTCTCAAAGATGCAAAACTCGTTGCTCTTTTGCAAAGACTGATGGCGTGGAATGAACAAACTCTTTCAGAGTTACGCAAAAAACTCAATCAAAAGAAGACTATTATAGAAAACAGTCTTTAAGTTCATTATTTTATCCGAATTTTTGCCCGAGGTGTGTTTGATAATTGGTTGAGAGAAGTATTTATGGAATCAGTAATACTTTCCCTATAGTTCTCTAATTCTGCCATAACAATAGGTTTTGCAGTAATGAGGGTAATTGTACTTTCTGAAATCCGAACACTTTTTATGTATGGAAAAAGTTCTTGTCTTCAAACATTTTCTAGAGTTTTTTTAATAGCATTCCACACAATAGCGGTTTCCATATCTCGTTTTGACCGAAAGTCGGGGTTGTAGTTTGAAAGAGATAAGCGTTCCATACTATTTTCTTTTTTCTATCTTTATAATTTCACGACCAACTGTTTGATTTTCTCGTTTATAGAGGAGACTTCCTTGGCGGGTATTGAGTCACATTTCTCAGGGGAGAAGGGAGGCTGTCATAAAGCCATTTTTCTGGATGATATCATATATTTCAGAAAAGTATGAGTAGGTGCCATGAATATTCCAGAATGGAAAGCTCATAACAATCGTATTGCAAAAATTTGTTTTAGAGAGTCATCGAAAAAAGTCATCATATATAAGTGAGAGATTCCTTCTTTCAGACTGTACTTTTTCGAGAGTAATGTCTCGAGGATTCATGATTTCTCAGAGATATCCTTCGCTTATAATCGATACTGGAGAGAGAATTCAGAGCCTTTTTGGTGCTTCAGATATTTTTCTCGCATCGAGTTCCGAGATTTTTGATTGAAAGTTCGAAAAATCTTTATTTGGAGTTCCTCATACTTTTTTGATTCGTTCTTGCCAAATACGCTCATTTTCTATAAAGGACTCAAGACTTTTTTGACTTGATTGTACCATTTCTTTTGAAATATCACTTCCGAAGAGAGAAGTATATCCCATATTTGCAGCTTCTATAAGAGTAGTTCCAAGTCCACAAAATGGATCATATATGGCAGAGTTTTTTGGTGTAGTTGATATATTTATCATCATTTGCACGAGTTTTGGTGGCATCATCCCAACAACCATATCACGAGATTTTCCTATATCTCTCTGTGCATAGGCATCTATGTCCTGACAGGCAAGGGTATATCAAATATATTTTTCTGTTTCAGAAAAGGTTATGAGATTCCACTCCATTCCTGTTTTCTGGAGTCTTTCTTTTTTAAATCACGCAGCATTAATATTTTTATTTTCTATATTGATGAGTCTTGCTCTAATTCATTTTTCCCCGAGAGTTTTTTTGATACGGAGACCGATATCAGAGAGGCGATATTCTTCTCCATAACTTCCGAGGGCGAATGATATTTTTCCACTTTTATCTGATGAGCTAATACATTCTATTACATCGGTTGCGAATCGTTTTTCATCTGTTCTTTTTTGTACAGCAATAATTCGGATACTTCCCCCGAGTGTGAGAAATTTTTTCCTCATCTGCTCATGGCTGTATCCATGGATTTCAAATATTGCCACTTCTTCGGTATGTGACTTATAGGCTTCTTTTCCAAATACAGAAAAGAGTTCTGCGAGCGAGAGTTTCCATTCTCGTCAGAGCGTAAAAACAAAAAGTGATGTAGAAGTATTCATGTCCGTCAGTATATCAAAATAGAAGAAAAGGCAAAAGAAAACCCCTTTTTAGGGGTTTGGCGAATCTTCAGGATAAAATGCTAAACGTCTAAGTACAGATGATGACAGAATTGCATCATGGATAGTCCGCAACGAAGCCCAATTATATTTTGAAACCTCTCATTTTATATATTTCCGAGCATCATCTCAAATAAGATGAAAAGCTTCGGCATCTATAAAAGGTTCATTTTTATATCATAACGCTTCTATAACTTGGCTTACCACGTCAGGCGAGAGGCTTCTTAACTCTTTTGTTACCAATATAGGTAAATAGTCGGGGATGAATGTTGTTGCTCTTTGACTCATACCACTTTATTATTCAGGTAAAATCTTCTCAAGACCAATTCGCCCTTTTTCTTTATCAACATTATATACTTTTACTTTCACGATTTCACCGACCTTTGCTACCGTATTTACATCAGCGATTCTTTCTTTTATGCCAAATTTTGAAATGTGAATCATTCATTCCTTCCCCTTTGCAATCTCAACGATAGCTCCCACAGTATCGAGGATTTTCACGATTTTCCCTTCATAGATATCACCAACTTCGATATCTTTCAGGATTCATTTGATAAAAGCGAGAGCTGCTTGACCTGCCTCTTGAGTTTTTGCGGTGATAGTACACTTTCCATCATCCTCCAGATTTACTTCAACCCCGAAGTCCTTTTCGATACCTTGAATCGTCTCACCACCCTTTCCGATAACTTCTCGCATTTTCTCTTCTGGAACAAATACTGCAAGGAGAAATGGTGCGTATGGAGAGAGTTCTGCTCTCGGTTCACTGAGACACTTTTTCATTTCACCCATGATGTATCCACATGCGTCGATAGATTTATCGAATACATTCTTTATAACCTCCATTTTGAGTCCAGCGATTTTACAGTCCATCTGAAGGGCTGTGATACCTTTATCTGTACGAGCCACCTTGAAGTCCATATCTCCGAGAAAATCCTCTTGTGCTTGGATATCTGCCAGAATCTCGTATTTTCCAGTGTCTTCATCATATATCATTCCCATTGCTACGCCTGCGACCATTGCTCGGATTGGTACACCTGCATCCATGAGAGACATCGTTGAACCACAGACAGATGCCATAGATGAAGAGCCATTACATGTTGTTGTCTCTGAAACAACACGAATCATGTATGGAAAATCTGTCTCAGATGGGAGAACTGGCTCGAGTGCCTTCTCCGCAAGGCGTCCATGTCCGACTTCGCGGCGTCCTACGCCACGAAGTGGCTTCACTTCACCTACAGAAAATGGAGGGAAGTTGTAGTGATGGACATATCTCTTCGTATCTTCCTCAAACATGTCATCGACTATTTGTATATCACTTGGCCCACCGAGAGTAGTAATCGAGAGAACTTGTGTTACTCCGCGTTCAAAAAGTGCAGAACCATGTGTACGTGGAAGGATAGGAGCAGTTGCGCGAACAGGACGAACCTCATCACAAGAGCGACCATCGAGGCGAGTACGAGTACCGAGGACAGTCTTTCTCATATGAGTCTTTACAACATCCTTTACGCTATCGGCTATATCTCCCATTTTTGGAGTATTCGTTTCCTCATCGTATCCGAGTCTTTCTGCTATAATCTCTACGAGGTTATGAATTGCATCGTGGAATTCGAGTTTTCCGAGACCATAGAGTGCGAGCACTTCTGACTCTGTCACGAGTGTACGAACTTTTTCGAGAACTTCAGTATCTGTATCCACGACTGTAAGCGTTGTTTCAGGAAGTACATGAACTTTCTTGTACTCTGTGAGAAAGTCAGTCTGCGCATGACAGAGCTCTTTTATTATGGAGTGAGCATACTCAAAAGCCCGAACCATCAATTCATTGGATACTTCAGAACCTTGTGACTCTACCATCGTTATGGCGTCCAGTGTTCCTGCGACGGTGAGGTCGAGGTGAGATTTTTCTATCTCATCAAAACTCGGGTCGAAGATAAAATTTCCCGCCTCATCTGAAGCAATGCGAACTCCTGCAACTGGTCACTCAAATTCCTGCACACCTGCGAGCATCACAGAGAGACTTGCGCCAGTGATACCATACCAACCAAAGTCACTCGTACCACTTGAACTCATAATTGTCGAGATAATCTGCGTATCTGTATGAGTTCCTTTTGGAAACATCGGACGAATCGGCCGGTCGATGACACGACTATTGAGTATACTGGCTTCTGATGGACGACCTTCTCGCTTCATAAAACGATTCCCACCGATTTTCCCATTGGCATAGTATTTTTCTTGGAACTCTACTGTGAGAGGGAAAAAGTCACCATCTTTTGGGTTTCCGATTCCACATGTCGTGAGGAGGAAATTCCCCGCTTCATCTCGGATAACGATAGAACCAGTAGCAAACAGCGCGAGGCGTCCTGATTCGAATGTGATATTTTTTCCACCGATAGAGTAGGTCTTCGTGACAACAGCACGATCGAGCGCGTGCTTGTCTTTTAGGGCGACAATCATAGAAGGTATGATTAAAATGTAAATGATATATCCTCGTCTATCCAAAGAAAACGGTTTTTATTCGCGAACAATCTTCTTCGGAAGGGCGAGGCGTGATATATCCGTGTCAGATTATAAAGAAAACAAGGGAAATAGCAAAAGTTCTGAGTTCTTGCTCGTTTTTCTCTATCAAAACTTGATTTCTCTAAAAAATATATACAATTCCTCCTACATGCAGGTATAGCTCAATTGGCTAGAGTACCGCCTTGCCATGGCGGCTGTTGTGGGTTCGAGTCCCATTACCTGCTCCATTCCAAATAATTAATACCAACCTGAAAATTCTCTTCTCTTGTGATAGGATACCTTACTATTCCTTATTAGGAAGCAAAAACCACAAGATTTATAGAAGGCAATTCTACTAGAAGTTGGTCAATATCCCTCATAATTTTTCTGTTATGGGGGGTATTTTTTGTTTTTTTAGTATTTGTTAGTTGTTTATTAGATATCTATTACTATTACATTTTAATAGTCTTTTTTAAAAGTAGCCACCCTTTTCTATATCACCTCTGCCTAGCTATTCCTTCTCTCATATATGTATAGTTTGTCATTAGAGGATACCACATTCTCACAGGCAGATTGGCTGTGAGAATGTGGTATCCTGACAAACAAAAGAAGAAAGGAGAAGGTATAAATTAGCTAGGCAGGACTAGGATATAAAAAGGGTGGCTACAATCACTCAATAACAGTATCTTCATCTAAAAAATTAATATTATAAGTATCTTTTATATCAATCACTTTAAGTATTTCCTTGTATCCTTCCATTTTCCAGTTGGGACACATGATTATTATTCAATGATTTTCTGTCTTTCAGAAGAATTCAGAGAATCCTTCACTGTTGAGATAATATGTTTGTTCTTCATATCACCTCATTTTTTCTCTGAACTGCTTGTTGCTATTCTTTCTCTCTACTTCTAACCAGATGATGATATCTTGATATCTGAGCATGCCATCAGGAATCATATGTTTTTCTCTTTGATGAATCAAGGTATTCTCATCTTTCTGATTTACAAAACTCTGAATGGTAAATTGTGATATATAATCCTGTATCTTGAATTCATAGTTTTTATTTTTCTTTCTAAATCTCTCCACCAAAAAAGCCAGAAGATATGAGATATATAGAGTATGGTAAAAATAAGTATGACTATGGCTATATCTGCTTCATTCAGTTTTTTCTCCTATCATGAACTCTATTTCTTTGAGCTTATGAATATCAGTAGAAAGTGAGTAGATTTTATATTGATTCCTACTTCTATCTGGATTGATTGACTGTATATATCACTTTTCTTCCAGTTTTAAGAGTCTATTCACAAAGGTATTCTGGCTGGTTCATGGAGATAGGATAATTCTCAAAATTCTGCTTTCAGCTATTTTTAACCTATTGAGAAGTCTTATTATATCTTTATCTCTCTCAGTAATGAGAATATTTGCAAAAGGTTTTTGTAGTGTTTTCATGGATAAAAATGGTTAAGAAATAAGATTTTTGAGCTCCTCTGGATTCATAGAAAGTCCTTCTATGAGGATAGTGCTATTTCCTCATTCTTTGAACTTGAAAAAAGCATAGAAAGACCCTAACTTATTATTAATAACATCATTAGCAGTAATGTGAGTTCCAGATATTCAAGAATTAATATCTTGCTCTATCATTTTCCATTGTCTCATATCTACAGAAAAAAGGAGAATATACCCAACATTGGGATAGATTTCTTGAAAACCTTTTTGGTCTATACTTTGCATCATGAATGAATAACTCACTCAATATTTTCTCATCTCTGCCAAGCATTTTCCAAGTATCTGGATAATATTTCCTCCATTTAGGAGAGAAGAAGCCTCATCTAGAACAATACTATGCCTACTTAGTTTTACTTGATTAAGATGATTTTTCTGAGAAGCAAAGAAATAGGAATGAGAAAGAAAGAAACTGGCAATAATATTCTTTTCTGTATCTTCATAATCTCAAAGATTTATAAGTAGGATTTGTGTTTTGTTTTGATTTATGAGGTAGAGGTCTTCTAGATTTAGAGCATAAGCCTTGTAGTATACTCCATGTCAAAAAATTTTAGCTAGTGAATTGGCAAATTCTGAAAGCTTGTTGATGGAGCTACTGAGATAACTTTTAGGACCTTGGAGTTGATTGATAAAGAATTGTATCTTGTTTTTAAGTTGTTGAGCTAGATTTTGTATTGCAGGATTGCTATGGGTCAGTGCTTTTGCTAGTCCTAACTTAACATCTGGTTTGAGTCCTCCATTTTGCTCTATATGAAGCAGTAATTCATGTAGGTCTCAAAGTGTATAGAGACCATTATATTCTTCTGTCCCTTCTTCTTCTTGTCTTCTGAGATAGTTCAGGAGTACATATAGTTTTATTCCTGTGCCTATTATATCCTCATTCTGAGCTCAAAAGGAGGAGCTATCATAGGGTCACTTTATACCTTCTAGGCAAGCTATACTGGTTTTGTGGATATTCTTTATTAGATGCTTTTCATCTCTCAGAGAAGTGATTCCCATATCCAATGGATTGAATGTGAGTTCTCTATGTTGAAGTGGAATATTGTATTTTCTCTCATCTTGGGAGACTCAATTTCTGGAAAATTCTTTCACCTCAAAGTTGCTCTGATACTTGAAGTTTTTCTCTGTATTAAAGGTCTCTAAGACACTATATATTCCTCTGGAAAGTGAATTATGAGGGTCTATTATTAGTTGAGTGCTTTTTATCTCTCTATGCATGTCTTTTTCTATCATTCTCACACTTTCAAATCAGAGGAATTGGCTAGTGGAATATGACTTTCCACTTCCTGTTGCTCAGAGAATGAGAGAATGTGGATTTTTGATTGTATCTGTATCTAGTGCCACATACTTCTTCTTATTCTGGATAAGTCCTATGTATCATTTTCCTAGGATTGCTGGCTGGATAGATTCTTTCCCTGAATATACTCCATTATTATTCAGGATATTTTGTCTGATGGGTAATATCTTTGAAAAGTTTCCAGATATAGCAGTATTTTCTGAACTAATAAGTGTGATGAGTCCATGTCCTAAAAACTGGTCTACTTGGGATTTTCTATACCTCTCAGGAAGTGTAGGAATATATTTTTTATTGTAGCTATATATGTATCTATTCCACTTTCCTTCATAGATTCAGAGATTTTTAGCAAGGATTTCCTCAAATACTTCCTGATTGTTTAGATTGTTCTGGATATGAAAATCAAAGAGAAAGAAATCCAGCTTCTCTGTAAAGCTACTCTCCAATTCTTGTTTTCACTCCTCTCCCATATTTCTCTCTTTCCAACTGTATAAAATATCCTTCACAAAAGAACTATAAGTTGTTGGCTTGAATTGGAACTTGAAGTAGATAGATTCTCAGGATTGGAGAAGTGATGAGAATTCATTCATCATATTCTCAATAATTCCTGAGGAACTACTAAAAGTATTGAGTCCTATTTCTCATGGCTTTTTGATTTGGAATACATAGTGATTATTGAGCCCAATGGAATATCCTCAATCCCTCTCAGGGAATGGAATAGAATCCTTCTCTATGAATGAGATATTTTGCTGGTAGAGCTTGGAGTAGAAGTTCACTAGAAAACTCTGTCCTATCTCATCAGATGCTTCTATATATTGCCTAGGCTCTTGCCTAGAAGATTTTAGAAATATCTAAGATTTTCTAGGTTTTTTATAAAAAGTTTTAATCATTGTAGTTAATTCTTGTTCAAGTTCAATATTTGTTTTCGTATACCTCCATTCACATTCT
>Ga0209594_1000089_pt1 | contig 71392 bp, 63 predicted proteins | sample AshMeaCrysSpring_FD_184126 | JGI IMG/M metagenome (GOLD analysis project Ga0209594, IMG submission 184126) | Groundwater microbial communities from Big Spring, Nevada to study Microbial Dark Matter (Phase II) - Ash Meadows Crystal Spring... | ecosystem: Environmental > Aquatic > Deep subsurface...
TAGAAGAGGTACTGCTGGCTCGGTTAAAAGTTTTAATGAAGCAACCAGAATTTATTCATGGGTTAACTTGTTTCCATTGGTGGCCTAGAATCCCATCTTACGAAAACTGATCAACCGGATTTGATATCAGTTTTCGATAGCAGAATGTCCACAAAAATTAATAGAATTCTAGCGGAAACCTGGCTCAACCCACTGAAGTGACAATTATCAGTCCGTCCTCTAAGAGAAGAGAGAAGAGGAGACAGGGAGAGGGGAAGAGAAGTCAGAAGTCAGAAGCCTGCCCCCGCGTAGACGGTGGTTAGAAATAAAGACTCTACTCCCAACGAAGAACAAATGACGAATAACGAATTACTCCCTAAAATAGACACTCCGGAATTCCGTACACTCTCCCCCTCTATTCCCCCTACAAAAGTCGTTAGAATAAAAACATAAGGACTGGACTGAGTAGTCTACTGTTGATCCACCCTTGCAGTGAGTTGAGCCGAAATTGAGATGGTCACTGGTCCCTCTAAAGAAATTAACCCCAACAACGGCGCAGTTGCCGCCCAAACCCAAGCCTGGTTAGAAAAACCCAGTCGTAAAAAGCTGCCGCGCTGGGCAATTGGTTTGATGGCAATTGGATTGTTGAGCTTGTCGTTACCCGCCTACTATTTATATAGTCGTAGCCAAAACCAACTGGATACAATTGAATCTTTAACTGTTCCTGTAGCAGCCAAGGATTTAACAGTTCGGATTACCGCCAGTGGTGTGGTGCAACCGGTACGGCGGGTGAACCTCAGTCCCAAAACTCAAGGCCGTTTAGCAGAATTATACGTCGAACAAGGCGATCGCGTCGAGGCAGGTCAAGTGATTGCCCGGATGGAAAGTGAAGAGATTGAGGCGCAATTACTGCAAGCCCAAGCCCGGTTAGCCCGTTCTCAGGCAAATTTGCAAAAATTACAAACGGGAAGCCGTCCTGAGGAGATAGCAGCCGCTAGAGCGAGATTTGATCAAGCCCGTGCCCGCTTAGCGGAGTTGGAAGCGGGAAGCCGTTCGGAAGAAATCGCCCAAGCCGAGGCCCGTCTACGAGAAGCCCAAGCCCGGTTAGCCGATGCGGAGTCGGGGAGTTTAGAAGACGAAATTGCCCAAGCTGAAGCGAGAATTGTTGCTAACCAAGCGGAGTTGGAACTCGCCGAACAACGGGTGAACCGTTATCAAGATTTACGGGCAGAAGGGGCTGTTTCCCAAGATCAACTAGAAGAATATTATCGAGATCAACGGCGACTGACGGCTTTGGGAGATGAAGCTGAAAAACGCTTAGAACAGTTGCAACAGTCTCAAGTTTCCCAAATTCAACGGTTACGGGCAACGGTGGAACAAGAACGCCAAGCCCTACAACAGTTAGAAAATGGGGCGCGTCCCCAGGAAATTGACCGGGCTGAAGCAGAAGTGGCAGAAGCTAAAAGTCAGGTCAATGAATTGGTTAACGGCACACGAATAGAAGAGATTGCGGCGGCTGAAGCGGAAGTGGCAGAAGCGGAAGGACAGGTGCGTTATTATCAAACCCAATTAGAAGATACCCTCGTTCGTGCCCCCTTTGCAGGGGTAATTAGTCAGCGGTATGCCGTGGAAGGGGCATTTGTTACGCCGGCAACTTCGGCCTCCGATGCCAGTTCGGCAACTTCGACTTCTATTGTGGCATTAGCGAAAGATGTCGAAGTATTAGCAAAAATTCCAGAAGCCGATATTGGGCAAATTAAACCCAATCAACGAGTCGAAATTGTTGCCGATGCGTTTCCTGACCAAGTGTTTCAAGGACGAGTCCATTTAATTGCACCCGAAGCGGTTAAAGAACGAGATGTGACGTTATTCCAAGCCCGAATTGACATTATTGATGGCAAGGAAAAATTACAATCGGGGATGAATGTGGATTTACAATTTGTTGGGGATAAATTAGAAGATGCATTAGTGGTACCGACGGTTGCGATTGTGACGAATAAAGGACAAACTGGGGTGTTAATTCCTGATGAAAATAATCAACCGACGTTTCAACCGGTCACTATTGGTTCACAAATTGGCAATGAAATTCAAGTGTTAGACGGGGTCAATGCCGGGGAACAGGTATTTTTAGAATTGCCGGAAGGGAAGAAATTTGAGGATGTGGTGAAATGAATTTCATTGAACAGTTAAAAATGGCATCGGCGACCCTAATTGCCCATAAAATGCGAAGCAGTTTAACGATGTTGGGGATTATTATTGGTAATGCTTCGGTGATTGGCATGGTGGGCATTGGGGATGGTGTTCAACGGTATGTCAGTGAACAAGTCAACTCGTTGGGGCCGAATATTTTATTTATTTTACCGGGAAGTCCAGAAGCCCAAAGTCGCCCCGTTTATCCGCCCCAAACGTTGGTGTTAGCTGATGCCGAAGCGATAGAAACGCAAGTACCCAGTGTGGATGAAGTGGCTCCGTCTTTAACAGCGAGTCAGTTAATGTCTTATCGTAATAAAAATGCCTCGGCTTCTCTGGTAGGAACTATGCCTGAATATCTGTCAGTTCGTAATTTTGATGTGGCAAAAGGACGGTTTATTTCGGATTTAGATATTCAACGCAATGAACAGGTAACTGCGTTGGGTTCTGAACTGGCTGAACAGTTATTTGGTAATGAAAATCCGATTGGTCAACAAGTTCGATTAAAAGATATTAGTTTGCGCGTGATTGGGGTGATGAAACCGAAAGGTTCCAGTTTTGGCAGTAATGAAGATTTAAATGCTTTTGTTCCCATTACGACAATGGCAAATCGAGTCGTGGGTCGCACCTCTCCTTATGGGATTCAAGTCACTTTTATTTCGGTTTCGATTGAAAATCAAGAGGATATGAAAGCGGCTCAATTTCAAATCGAGAATTTGTTACGGCTGCGCCATCAAATTACTGATGAAGATGACTTTACAGTGCGAAATCAAAAAGATATTATGGATATCTTGGGTAAAGTTACCGGAGCCTTAACCATTTTACTCGCCGCCACGGCAGCCATTTCTCTATTTGTTGGGGGAATTGGGATTATGAATATTATGCTGGTTTCGGTAACAGAAAGAACCTCAGAAATTGGCTTGCGAAAAGCCATTGGTGCATCTCAAGGGGATATTTTATTACAGTTTATGATTGAAGCTGTAATTTTATCGGCGGCTGGGGGAATGGTAGGAACAGCTATTGGGGTGAGTGGCATTTGGATTTTGGCGGCATTAACCCCTTTAGAAGCCAGTATTTCCCCGCTGACGATTGCCATGACAGTGAGTATTTCCGGAGGAATTGGCTTGTGTTTCGGTGTGCTTCCTGCCCGTCGGGCTGCCCAACTCGACCCGATTGTTGCCTTACGTAGTGTCTAATTATTTTGAATAATGACTACCTCTGTTTCATCTATTTCAGAATCTTCAAAATTTCCAGATTCTCAACTCATTGTCCGTTTAGAAAATGTCACCAAGATTTATGGTCAAGGGGATATCGAAGTTCGTGCCTTAAATGGGGTTAATCTTACCGTTGAACCGGGAGACTATTGCTCAATTATGGGGGCTTCTGGTTCTGGAAAATCAACCGCGATGAATATCATTGGTTGTTTAGACCGACCAACAAGTGGTTCCTATTATTTGGATGGGGTGAATGTTGCCCGTTTATCTGAATCAGAATTAGCGAAAATTCGTAATCTAAAAATCGGTTTTGTCTTCCAACAATTTCATTTATTACCCCAATTAAGCGCTTTAGATAATGTGATGTTACCGATGTTGTATGCCGGAATTTCTAAGGCAGAACGCAAAGAACGGGCAACAGATGCTTTAATTCGTGTAGGATTAGGAAATCGCCTGAATAATCGCCCCAATCAACTCTCTGGAGGACAACAACAACGGGTGGCAATTGCCCGGGCAATTGTGAACCGTCCTGTGTTATTATTAGCTGATGAACCAACGGGGGCGTTAGACTCTCAAACCACTCAAGAAGTGCTGGATATTTTCACCGAATTAAATGCCAGTGGCATAACAGTGGTGATGGTGACTCATGAACCGGAAGTTGCCCGTCAAACCCATCGAGTGGTCTGGTTTAAAGATGGTCAAGTGGTTCATAGTCATCTCAAGCCAGAAGACTTGCATAATGCGGTTTTTTAAATAAAAAGTCATTCGTCCTGAGTTATTTGTCATTGGTTATTCAACGGAACAGGTTAACTATCTGTCAACATTATTGCTGTAAGTTGACTACGGTTCTGCCTTGAATTTTACCATTGAGAATCCCCTCAATTTTCTCAGGGAGTTGTTCTAAACCAATGGTATGAGAAATGGCTGCTAAATCATGGGGTTTCCATTCTTTACCCAGTTTAGCCCAAATTTGCGTTCGCGCAGCGTGGCGGGAGCCGTATCGCTTTAACCCAGAACATTGTACTGAATCAATCCCAATTAAACTCACACCTCTTAAAATAAACGGATAGACGGTTGTGGGTAATTCTGCCCCGCCAACCAGTCCACAAGCGGCAACACAGCCATTATATTGGGTTGATTTTAAGATTGTGGCTAAGGTATTTCCACCGACGGTATCCACTGCCCCTGCCCATCGTTCTGGTAATAAAGGTTTCCGTTGGTGATTATCCGTTAAAAAGCGATCAATAATAGTTGTTGCCCCCAATTGTTTTAACCATTGATGAGATTCTGTTTTACCCGTTGCCGCTACAACCTGATAGGCTAATTGAGATAAAATTGAAACGGCTAAACTGCCGACACCTCCTGTTGCCCCAGTCACGATAATTTCTCCTAAAGCGGGGGAAATACTATTTTCAATTAAAGCATTAATACATAAACCTGCGGTTAATCCAGCCGTCCCTAAAATCATACTTTCTTCTAAAGTTAATCCGTTGGGCAATGGCACAACCCATTCGGCTGGCACTCGAATATATTCAGCAAATCCCCCCCAAGTATTCATCCCTAAATCGTAGCCAGTGACGATCACTAAATCATCTTTTTTATACTGAGAATTGCTACTTTTAACAACAGTTCCAGCCGCATCAATACCAGGAACATGGGGAAACTTTTGAGTCACTCCAGGATGTCCCGTGGCAGAAAGGGCATCTTTGTAATTAAGGGAAGAATAAGCCACTTGAATTAACACTTCTCCAGGGGGAAGATTGTCAAAATTCTGTTCAACAATTGAGGTGTGAAACTGATTATCTTCAGTTTTATCAACTAAAAAGACTTTAAATTTTTGAGTCATGGTAGGGGTTTTGTTCTGATTTTATTGAGATGTTTGTTGGGTTAAGGAACGAAACAAAACCTACAGGATTTTAAACGGCAATCTCGGTTAAACAAGCTGCAATGGTTGCCGCAACGGATTCTGATAAACTGGGTAAATCATAGCCTCCCTCTAATCCGAATAGAATTTTATCGGTAATTTGTAAACAATATTTGGTAAACAAACCATAGTCAGCCGGATGTAAGTTAATATTGGCTAATGGATCGGCTTCATTGGCATCATAACCCGCACTCACAATCAGTAAATCGGGTTTAAACTCCTGGAAAAAGGGAAGAACTTTTTGTTCAAACAAAGGCTGATACAATCCGATTGTACTACCGGGATACAGAGGAATATTTAACACATTATTATACAGTCCTTTTTCTTCTGCATCACCTGTTCCTGGATAACAAGGGGATTGATGCAAAGAACAGTAAGCAATTTGGGGATTATCTTCTACAAGACTTTGAGTTCCATTGCCATGATGAACATCCCAATCTAAAATTCCAACTTTGTTAATTTCAGGTTTTTCTAAAGCATAATGGGCTGCAATTGCTGCATTAGAAAATAAGCAAAATCCCATGCCGCGATCGCGTTCTGCATGATGTCCGGGGGGACGAGCCAACACAAATGCAGGTTTTCCTTGTTGCAAAACCCAATCCACCCCGTCTAACCAAGCACTGACTGCCAACATTGCCACCTTAAAACTGCGAGGTGAAACGGGTGTATCTCCATCTAAGTATCCCCCATTCCTCTCAGCTAAGTCACGGACATGAAGAATATAATTGTGAGTATGAACCTTTTTAATTTCTGCTATTAACGCTTCGAGACGCTTCTCGACTGGCGTGGGAAATTGCCATTGCAGTTGCTCACGCCAAGCAACCGTTTTTAAGGTTTCAACAATTGCTTTTAACCGTTGCGGACGTTCCGGATGAAATGTACCGGTTTGATGATCTAAAAATTCATCCGAATAAATAACCGTCACCATAATTTACTCCTTGTCAAGTTCTGATAGAAAAATTTAATATCCCCCACAATTTACTCAAAAATAAATGCTGTTTATGTTATAATTTTAAAGGAATCTAGCATTCTTTTGAAATCAAACCGAAGATCACTAAATATTATCCCATTTATTCGGTTTAAAAAACTGAATTCGGATATTAATGGAGCAATTTATTCTATGACCACCTCTGAATCCCGCATTATCCCTACAGATCTGCGCAATGAAATGCAGCAATCTTACCTAGAATACGCCATGAGCGTGATTGTAGGCCGGGCATTGCCCGATGCGCGGGATGGGTTTAAACCAGTTCATCGTCGCATTCTCTACGCCATGCATGAATTGGGTTTATCACCGGACAGACCGTTCCGGAAATGCGCCCGGGTGGTAGGGGAAGTTCTCGGTAAATACCATCCCCACGGAGATACCGCAGTTTACGATGCCCTGGTGCGGATGGCGCAACATTTTTCCATGCGATCGCCGTTGATTGACGGGCATGGTAACTTTGGTTCGATTGACAACGATCCCCCAGCAGCAATGCGTTACACCGAATGTCGTCTGCAAAGCCTGACCACCGATGCCATGTTGCTGGATATCGACGCAGAAACGGTAGATTTTGCAGATAACTTCGATGGTTCACAACAAGAACCGGTGGTGTTACCCGCCCGTATTCCCCAACTGTTGCTAAATGGTTCATCAGGCATTGCAGTCGGGATGGCAACCAATATCCCGCCTCACAACCTAGGTGAATTGGTAGATGGGTTAATTGCCTTAATTTATCACCCCGATCTCAGCGATACCGACTTGATGCAATATATTCCCGGCCCTGACTTTCCCACAGGAGCGAAAATTCTTGGGAAATCAGGCATTCGGGATGCCTACACCACCGGACGGGGTTCAATTACAATGCGGGGTGTCGCAGAGGTAGAAACCATCGAACAACGGGGACGACCTGACCGGGAAGCGATTATTATCACTGAACTCCCTTATCAAGTCAACAAAGCGGCGCTGATTGAAAGAATCGCCGAAATGGTGAATGATAAACGCATCGAAGGGATTTCAGATATTCGGGATGAAAGTGATCGCAACGGCATGAGAATTGTGGTGGAATTGCGTCGGGATGCTTATCCTCGCGTTGTCCTCAACAATCTCTACAAACAAACCCCCCTGCAAACCAATTTCGGGGCAAATATGTTGGCATTGGTTAATAGTAGACCGGAATTATTAACCTTAAAACAGTTCCTGAATGTCTTCTTAGAATTCCGGGTTGAAACCATTCGCCGTCGCACCGAATATGAATTGCGAAAAGCCCAAGAACGGGATCATTTATTGCAAGGGTTATTGATTGCCCTAGATAACTTAGATGCCATTATTCAACTGATTCGGCAAGCGGCTGATACGCCAACGGCGAAGCAAGAGTTAATAGATCAGTATAATTTTTCTGAACTTCAAGCCGATGCCATTTTACAAATGCAATTGCGCCGCTTGACGGCTTTAGAAGCCCATAAAATCCAAGCAGAACACGAAGAACTGCAAGCCAAAATTACCGATTTACAAGATATTCTAGCCCGCCGAGAACGGATTTTAGAAATTGTTGAAACAGAAGCCACTGCCCTCAAAGAAAAGCATAGTTCTCCTCGAAGAACAATCATTGAACCCGCTGAAGGAGAACTGGACGATACTGATTTAATTGCCAACGAACAAGCCATTATTCTGTTAACAGAACAGGGCTATATTAAACGAATGCCTGTGAATACCTTTGATGCCCAAAACCGGGCAACTCGCGGTAAATCCGGCACAAAAATGAAAGATGATGATGGGGTGGAACATTTCCTCACCTGTTGCGATCATGATAGCGTTTTATTCTTTAGCGATCGCGGTGTAGTTTACTGTCTAAAAGCCTATCAAATTCCCGTATCTTCTCGTACCGCCCGAGGGGTTCCCATCGTTCAAATGTTACCGATTCCCAAACATGAACGGATTACTTCAGTGGTTGCTGTAACTGAATTTACCGATGAAAATTACTTAGTGATGTTAACCAATGGGGGGTATATCAAAAAAACAGCATTATCTGCCTTTGCCAATATTCGGACAAATGGGTTAATTGCTATTTCTTTAGGAGAAGGAGATGAGTTACGTTGGGTGAGATTATCCACCACAGAAGACAGTATTATCATTGGTTCTCGCCAAGGAATGGCGATTCATTTTAAAACCGATGATAAACAATTACGTCCCTTAGGGCGGGCAACTCGTGGCGTGAAAGCTATGAAGTTAGCCAACAATGATGAGTTAATTAGTATGGATATTTTACCCAGTCTCATTACTTCCAATTTAGCCGAAGAACCTGAAATTGACGAAGACATTGTTGAAGTAGAAACTGAAAATGAAACCGAAGAAACAGTGATTGAAAATGATCCAGAAATTGCCGTTTTAGTGATTACGGCAGGTGGTTATGGTAAAAGGGTTCCGGTTGATCAATTCCGCTTGCAAAATCGGGCGGGAAAAGGGATTATTGCCATTAAATTTAAGTCTCATGTATCCAGCGATCAAGTAGTAGGATTACAAATTGTCAATGACCAAGATGAACTGATGTTAATTACCAGTCGCGGCATTATTATTCGCCAAGCGATTAATGCCATTCCCACTCAATCTCGAAGTGCTACAGGAGTACGAGTTCAACGCTTAGATGAAGAAGATGCCATTGCAGCAGTGGCTTTAGTTCCCCCCTCTGAAGAAGCTGAAGAGGAATAATTCATTATAAAATGATAAGATAAGTAGGGTGCGTCACTGACGCACTAACTCTATTTTAAATAGAACCTCTAAAACCTCATCAATGAATCATTTATTCCCACTAGGATTGAGTTTAATTGTTCCTCTAATTTCTGTTAATTTTTTATCAATTCAACTGGTGCAAAATCAACGGTTAAGTGAAGCTGAAGTGACCCAGAAGTTGCAAAATTTATCAGGATGGGAACAGCAAGGACAAACTTTAATTTATACCCATCGGTTTAATAATTTTATTGAGTCGGTGAATTTTGTCAACTGTTTGGTTGAACCTGCAGAAATGTTAGGTCATCATCCTGATTTAGAGATTTCTTATAATCAAGTCACGATTAATTTAACGACTCATGATGCAGTAGGGTTAACGGATTTGGATTTTCAGTTGGCTGAAAAAATTAATCAAATTCTGGAGGATTGGACTTTGGAAAAGAGTTGTTTGAATTAAGAAATTGATAAAAATAGGAACCACAGAGGCACAGAGAACACAGAGAGTTATTTTTAATCTGTTGAATTAATAGTGTTGAAACAAGATTGGATTATAGCATTTATTAGCGGAATTTTAATGGGGTTAGGTGCTGAACCTTGGGGAATTTGGATATTACCTTGGGTGGCATTGATTCCTTTATGGTGGATAGTCATTCAATTTTTAGGAAAAAAGGCTGTATTACTGCGTTCTGCTATTGCTTGGGGGGTGGGTTATTATGGATTAAGCTTATTTTGGATTACTGGCATTCATCCCATGACTTGGATGGGGGTTCCGTGGTTAGCCAGTTTAGCAATTGCACTATTTTGTTGGGTGTTTATTACGGCTTGGGGAACAGGATTAACAGTCGTTTGGGTGGGGGTATTTTCTCAAATTTATAAGCTTTTAAAACATCAATTTGAATGGCAAAAAGCCTCAGAAATGGGATTCATTTTGATTCGGGTTTTGATGGGGACGGCGTTATGGTGTGGTTTAGAAGGGCTGTGGAGTCTAACTCCATTATGGTGGTCTTCTTTAGCTTATACTCAAAGTTATGGGAATTTAGCCATTCTTCATCTAGGGCAAATTTCAGGGCCGAGTACGGTGACGGCTGCGATTATTATCATTAATGGTTTAATGGCTGAAGGCTTCTATTTCTGTTCCGCACATTCTTGCCAAAAAAACTATAAGTTTTATATTATTCCGATTGTTTTGTTCATTATTTTTCACGGAATTGGCTTTTCTCTTTATCGTCAACCTCTGAATGATTTTCCTGACAATGCAGTTAAAGTCGGTGTTATTCAAGGCAATATTCCCAATGAAGTTAAATTGTATTCTCAAGGATGGCAACAGGCAATTTATGGTTATACAACAGGATACCAAACATTAGCCAGTCAAGGGGTAGATGTCGTGATTACCCCAGAAACTGCTTTACCCTTTTTATGGACAGAACGCACTCGACGCAATAGTTCTTTTTATCGCGCCATTTTACAAGAAAAAGTTTTGGCTTTTTTAGGGGGTTTTAGTCAAAGTGGAAATCGATTAACTAATAGTTTATTTGCGATTAATGGTGAAGGAGAAATTATTAGTCAATATGATAAAGTTAATTTGGTACCGTTGGGAGAATATATTCCGTTTGAAAATATTATAGGAAAATGGATTAATCGTCTTTCTCCATTAGATTCTCATTTAATCAAAGGACAGCAAAATCAACAGTTTCAAACGCCTTTAGGACAAGTGATTGTTGGGATATGTTATGACTCGGCTTATTCCCGACATTTTCAACAACAAGCGGCAAATGGGGGAGAATGGATTGTAACCGCTTCTAATGATGCCCATTATGCTTCTGCCATGTTAGCCCAACATCATGCCCAAGATGTGATGAGGGCAATTGAAACGAGTCGCTGGACGGTACGGGCGACCAATACAGGATATTCTGCAATTGTTAATCCGAAAGGTGAAACTATCTGGATTTCTCAACGGGATACTTATACCCTTCATACAGACTTTATTTATCGCCGCACGACTCAAACCCTTTATGTTCGTTGGGGAGATTGGTTAACCCCTGTGCTGATTATTTTAAGTGGAATAATCATGGCTTTATTTTATGGAAAACCTTTCCGGAATATTGATTAATTTAATTTTGAAATTTTTCCCCTTTGATAGACCTAAAATTTGACATTTTGTATTCTACGATACTTCAAAAAGGGAGCCAACTCCCTTTAAACTAATTCTGATTGATTGAGTGATTCATTAAGTTATGGGTAGCTGCATAGTTCAGGATGATGCGATTACGATGAAGATTCGAGATGCTAAGCAAACAGATTTACCTGGGATTGTAGCAATCTATAATGCATCTGTACCCGGACGGATGGCAACGGCGGATTTAGAACCGATTTCTGTGGAAAGTCGCCTGGGATGGTATGAAGAACATTCTCCAGAGTACCGTCCAATTTGGATTATGGAAACAGACAATCAGATAATGGGCTGGTTAAGCTTTCAATCTTTTTATGGTCGTCCCGCTTATCAAGCTACTGCAGAAATTAGCATTTATATTCATCCGAATTATCAGGGAAAAGGCATCGGTAAAAAACTTTTAACTGAAGCGATTTACCGGAGTCCAAGTTTAGGATTAAAAACCTTAATAGCATTTATTTTTGCCCATAATCAACCCAGTATTAAACTGTTTAAAAAATTTGGTTTTCAACAATGGGGATATTTACCTAGGGTGGCACAACTGGATGGTAAAGAACAGGATTTAGCAATTTTTGGACTGCATTTACATTGATGGTGGGGTTTGTGATAAAATAACGAAATGATATGTTTGGGTGGGGTTTTGTGTCAACCGTTGGTGTTGGCGAAGCCCATGTCATTCTCTTTGATTCACGATTGGAAGACTATCACATTCCTTAAGGATGTTAAACTTGCCATCTCTTAAACACAGTTGATTGAGGCAGCAGTCCATTCTTTACTCCGTCATTATCTCCGCTCGGAAGCTGAGGTACAATGGCCCCATCATCTGACAATGGCTCGACTGATTGCTCGGGCACTCAGGTTAGGTCGGAGTGCTTTAATTCAAACGGGAGTGCCTGCTTGGAGTATGAATCCACCATACCGTTTAAGCTATCTCCTATCGGTATTGGTCTGGTCTGAACCGGTGGTTGTGGTTGTACCCCCCTCTGTGTTAACTGAAATTGTTAATGAAAATATCCCCAATTTACGTCATCGGATTCAAACTCATGAAGCCGATTTATCACTGCATAAATCAGTAACCGTAGGGGATTGTTGGCCGGGTTCAGACTATCAAGGGGTTCTTCTCACAACACCCCAAGCCTGGTTAAAGGATCGTCTACATCATACAGAACAATTTCCCCCTAATATTACCACGATTATTGATGGTGTTGATGATTTAGAAGCCGGGACTCGTGAAACGTTAAGTGTTGCCATTCATCCTCAAGATTGGGAAAGATTAATTCAACTTTACCCCCGTTTAAAAGAGAAAATACGAGATGCCCGAGTTCAACTGACAAGAATTATTTTTCAACATCCCGCTAATCCTTACGACTGTTATTTATTAGAAACACCCGAACAGGAAATTTTGCAGCAGCTTGAATACATTTTAACACAAACTGCCTCTAATTCCCTGAATTTACCACCCCAATGGATACAGTTTTGGTCACAATGGCGATCGCCTAATCAACTGCAATGGGGAAAAATTAATCGAGAACAAGGCAGCTTTTCCCTCTATTGCGCCCCCGTCGATGTGGCAGCGCAGTTACATCCCATTTGGTTACAACAACCCGTTGTGTTAATTGGAGAAGCCTTAGATTTAGAAAAAGAAGCGTCTACCTATCGGCAACTCGTGGGTTTAGGAGAACTCACCTGTGTGAAGTTTTCCCGCGATCGCGTTCATCAGATGATTCAACTCTATTTACCGTCGGGGTTACCCATGCCCAATACCCCCAAATTTCAAGCCAGTTTAATGGCAGAACTTCGCAGCATTCTGTCCATGAGTTTGTCGGTATCGGGGTTAAAAGTTTTATTAATTGATGATGTTCCCTTAAAAGCCCAAATTAGCACCCAATTGGCTTCAGAGTTGGGATCGCGGGTTCAGGTAGAAACCACAACTTTAGATCCAAATGGGATTTTGGTTACCGGTTGGCAGTTTTGGCGACAGCATCAAAGTCAGGTGTCTCCTCCCCATTTGTTAGCGATCGCTACTTTACCGTTACCCTCGTTAGAAGATCCCTTGGTGGCGGGACGAGTCGCGTATCACAAGCGGAATCGTCAAGATTGGTTTCGGTTATATTTATTGCCAACAGCGTTGAATGAGTTACAACGGGCGGTTGCGCCGGTTCGCAGCGCTCAAGGCATTGTTGCCTTATTTGATAATCGGGTATTGCATCGTAGTTATGGTCAACAGGTTCTCGCTGCCCTCAGTCCTTTGGCTCGGATTGATTATTTAGATCAAACTTGGCTAATGAATTAATTGTTATTGAGGAAGAGAGACATCTTTCTGAAATTGCCTGTTAAATCAATTCACAACATTCTCTGATTCAACGATAATCTAGTTGGTAACTGCCTGACGTGGAAAAGGTTAAATGAACCCACTGTTAAACTTCATTTCCCTAACCGGGATGATCTGTCTCTGTTTCATTGCTTGGCTCGGCTCCGAAAATAAACGAGTCATTCCCTGGAGCGTGATTGTTTGGGGAATTGGCTTACAAATGCTGGTTGGGCTGGTAGTGTTTGTTCTCGGCAGTCAATTGGTGGAAGGACTCAGTACCCTACTCAACGCCATTCTGGATGCCTCAGAAGCAGGAGCCAGATTTCTGTTTGGTGGAGATACCTCTCCGTTTGTACCTGATCCCAATCGTAGCATTGGCCCTGGGGCGGCTGGTCGTTGGATTGCCCGTGCCATTGGCACCCCCTATGTTGCGGTTCCAGGGGATCGCCTTGGCCCGGATAACTTAAATCCAGGTTATATTCTAGCCTTTCGGGCGCTACCCCAAGTCATCTTTTTTGCTGGACTCGTCAGCTTGCTGTATCGCCTCAATATCATTCAACCGATTGTGGCGGTTTTTGCCAAAGTTTTCCAAGCCACGATGCGAATTAGTGGGGCAGAAGCTTTAGCCGGAGCAGCCAATATCTTTGTTGGCATTGAATCAGCCATCGCCGTTAAACCGTTTTTACCGAAGATGACGCGCAGTGAAATTTGCGCGATTCTGTCGTGTTGTTTTGGTTCAATTGCATCCTCTGTGTTAGCCTTATATGCTGGGTTTTTGCGTCCCACATTCCCAACCATTACCGGACACTTGGTTTCTGCCTCGATTATGACGATTCCGGCTTGTTTTGTGATGTCGAAGCTGTTGGTGCCAGAAACGAAACGACCAGAGACCCTTGGCGGTATTCCTCAGGAAGCCAAGGTTCCGCCAGAAAAGCAACCCAATCCTATTGATAGTTTAATTGGCGGCGCACTGGATGGGGTAAAAATGGCTGTAGGGATTGCAGCAGCGTTGATTGCCATTTTAGGCATGGTTGCCTTAGTGAACTTAGTGTTTACGACCTTAGCAAACTTATCCACCAGCGAGTTAGTGGTTCTGCGTCCCATTGGGCAAATTTTCCAGGTGGTAACGCTACAAAACATTTTAGGAGTGCTGTTTTTACCGTTAACCTTTTTAACAGGGATTTCCTTAGATTGGCAAGAACTATGGCAATCTTCTACTCTGATTGGCAGACGACTCCTGGAAACCAATATTCCTCCCTATCAAGCTTTAGCAAAACTCAACCAGACGGGAGAACTGAATAACCGTGCGATGTTGATTGTCAGCTATGTGTTATGTGGGTTTACCCATGTGGCTTCCTATGGCATCTTTATTGGAGGATTGTCTGCTTTAATTCCCAGTCGCAGTTCTGAGGTCTCTTCCTTGGGTTTAAAAGCATTATGGGCCGGAACCTTAGCAACGTTAATGACTGGGTGTATTGCTGGGGTATTTGATTTTGGAAATCCTGCCGTTTTAGGAAAATAAAAGCTGTTGACATCCTTACTGCCCTGAAAGTGCAGTGATTCCTAAGCCTCGCGATTTAAGTTTCTGCTTCATTCACCGTTGCATACCATAGCCCAAAACCATGTACTGTCTTACACAGAGTCCACAGACTTTTATTCCCATTTCAGAGAACCCGATTCCGATAGTCCATCGGTACGGTTTCAGCAAAAGCTTTTTGTACTTGCTGCTTGGCTCTTTTATAGCAGTGAGCGCTAATAGGTTTACAGTTGACAGCTTGGGTGCGTCAGTGACGCACCCGACAATCTGATAATCTGTCAAGAGATTAACGAGCAGCGCTATACCTGTACAAGCTTTTCTGTACAGAACCCCATAGCTCCAGTTTTCAAGGTGCAATACCTACAGCTTGTTTTTTACTTTTCAGTATACTGTTATTTTACTCCTAAAATGCAAAGCCGTCCTTATAGGACGGGGCTTAAGACACAAAATTTCTGATGAAACGCAAACAATTAAGTTTAATCCTATTGGGTTTGTTGGTTCCCCTCGCCTTCAGTTTCAGTCCCGCTGTGGGGATATTCTCTGCTTTCCAATTGGGAACCACTGGGGTACAAGCCCAACCAGCTGCCCCAACGCCTCAACCCTCTCCCAGCCCTCAGGCTTCACCTCCTCCTGAGGCTGAGACATCTCCCTCTACTTCCCCTACTCCCCCTACTTTACCCTTAAGTGACAGTGCTTACATTGATCCCCTAGGACGCTTTCAGGTGGGCATTTTACAAGGCTATAATGTGGGTTTTGCCGGCAATTGGCCGCTAATTGAATCCCCTGATGGCAATTTAGCCTATACGGTGGTGGTGAAGCCGAGAGAAAGCGATCGCATCATTCCCAGTCCAAGTTTGGCACAAATTGCGATTGAAACGTTTGAACGGGGGGAAGGATTTCAACCGGGAACCTACCAAACCATTTCCCTCAATGAAATTTCTCTACCGTGGACAGGCAGCTTAAAAACGGGTGCAACCACTCAACTCATCCAAGGAAAAATTCGAGTTCGTCAGGAAGGAGCGCGTCTTTTAATGTTATTAGTGTCTGCTACAGAATCAGCCGTTGAAGACATTGATCCAGCGATTATTACCATCGCAGACAGTTTAAAATTATAAGACTGTGAGTCATTACCTACTACCCCACACCCTACTCCCTACTCCCTACTCCCTACTCCCTATTGCCCATTGCCTACGACTATTCATAACTGACATTAACAGCACCCCCTTGTTGAAGTTGTTCCACCTGTTGAGAGGTTAAACCTTGAGCATCGGTGAAAACAGCATCCTCAACTTGACAATTAGAAAAATCCACCCGATCCCAGATGGTATTTTCAAAATTAGCGTATTGTAAATTAGCGCCTGTCAAATTCACTTGATTGAATGTCGCCCCTTCTAAATTAGCAGAAAATAAAGATGCATTGATCAGATTAACCCGGTTAAGCATGGCTTTTTGTAAAGTTGCTTCTGATAAATCGGCTTGTTGAAGAATGACATCTGTCAGTTGAATCTCTTGCAGATTGGCTGCAATCAAATCAGCATCTGTTAAGTCAGCATCAATGAAACAAGCTGTGGATAAATCCGCTTGTTCTAAGTTTGCTTGAACCAAACAAGTTTGCATCAATTGAGCATTTTGTAAATGGCTCTGACGCAAGTTTGCCCCCCTAAAATTCCCTTGAGAAAGGATAGCCCTACTCAAGTTAGCTTGGCTTAAGTTAGCTTGATGAAAATTAGCACAATTTCCTTTAACGTTTCGTAAATCGGCTGCTTCTAAGTTAGCTAAACTGGCATCAATATCATCTAAACAGGCTTCATAAAATTGTGCCTTTTCTGCCTGTACTTCGTTAAGTTTAGCACCACTGAGATTTGCATTACTCAAGCTAGCAGAAGAAAGGTGAGCACGAACTAAAACCGTTTCAGTTAAATTCGCCCACATCAATTGTGCGGATGTAAAATTAGCGCCTTGACAGGAAGCACATGATAAGTTAGCTCGCCGTAAATACGCTTCGACAAACTGAGCTTGATCCAGTAAAGTGTGCTGTAAATTAATATGACTGAGTTCAGCAAAATTGAGGGGTTTTCCCTGTTGTATTGAAGTCAGCACCTGTGATGGAGTGAAAAGGGTCATTTATTTTTATCTCTTAAAACGACAATGAAAGTCATAAATAGATAATATTATGTTCGATACTGAAAATGAGTTACAGCAGCAATCATCTCTCGCATTTCTGGACTGGATTCTCCATACAAATCTAACCATTCATAAAAGGTAAGCTCACCATTGAGGTACTGTTCTGGTGTTTCAGCACCGGATAGCATTATAGTTGCAATTAAATCATAAGCTTCTTCCCATACAGATGCTAATTCTGGTGTCCAGTCGGTTTTTAAATACTCAGCAAAAGTAGAGATTAAAATATTTCCAATCATGGGATATTGCTCTTTGACTGTGCCAATTTGTGCATGACGAGCGCCTAAACTTTTTAAAGCATACGTTAATTCTTTTGGATTTCTTAAGTTTTCTACAATCAAAGCTAAGGAGGCAACTAATTTCTTTTCCATTGCCGGCTGATCCACTTCCTCAAACATTTTTATGAGTTCAGGATAATGCTCAAATAAAGATTGATAAAAGCTGGCAGAAAATTCAAGTGCTCTCGGTCTAATTTGATTAAAGCTTGATTCCAATAGTTGAATATTTAAAGTCATAAATTTGACGCATTCATTAGGTAGATGATAGAGGGGTTAAAACTGACTTTAAAATAGTGGCTGGAATTTTTCCAACTTCACTCCAAGTCACCTGATGATGATTATCTAAAAGAGTAATTTGAGGAACACCAGTAACCTGGTATTGTTCCAGTATTTTTGTATATTGAGGATCATCAATATTAACCATGACAAAATTAATGGCATCCCCATAATTTTGATGGAGTTGACTAATGATTGGAGCTATAGATTGACAGGTGGTACACCAGTTGGCGTAAAATTCTATAAAAGTGGGTTTACCATCAGCCATTGCAACAGAATAAGGAAGAGAATCTTGAGCCGTTTGTTGTAATGTGGCTAATCCAGTAATCGAAATTGCACTTTGAGCAGAGACATCGGGTTGTGTGACTAAAATTGTACCTGCAATTAAGCTAATAATAATTCCAATAATTCCATACCCTGAAATTTTCATAATCTTTTAATCCCTTTAAACATAGTAATAACTGAGAAAAATATGAAATCCTAACATAACTAAAAAGGCACTCACCAATAAAATATGAGTGGTTAACCAAATGGTTCTTAAACCCCGAATGAGTTCCCCTTTGGTGAAAGTCGGGAGTTGTTTCATCAAACCTTGAGAATGAGCAGTATCTTTCACAGGAGATTTACCAAAATATCTTCGAGGAGATTCTAATACACCTGTTTCAGCCACAACACCGACTAAAGCAGATAAAGTGACCCCAAAAAAGACCCAAAGAAATATTGCATTAAAGTTTAAGCCAGTGACTCCTACAGTATGAATTAGAGTGGTTGCCAATAAGCCAACGCCAAGAAAGATATGCAGTTGTCTCCAAAGCTGTATATCTCCTGGAATTTTAAAGGGTAATTTCCATCCTCTTCCCCGTTTTCTCAAGGTGAAAATCATTTCCAAAATCACAAATACTAGAGAGGCATAGCCTGTAATTTGTTTGTAAACATTACCTTGTAGAATTAAATGTAACTCAAAGGCTTGTTCTCGTAAAGCTGGAATATATAAGGGACTAAAAACAAAAGGTAGTAGCAAAAAAACGGAAACAAAGGTGAGTATAATTAAAGTTGAGAACGTTGGTTTAATCATATAGTTCTCGTAGACAGCAGCCAGAATTGAGTAAAGATAATCAGATAATTCAATAAAAAGGAAGAATTTTGAGCACCAATTCCTCCTTTTTATTCCATTCAAAAAAGTTAGGTGTTGTCAACAGGTAGGTTGATAATTATACCCCCCATGACTTCATCCATCACGAATTGTTTATCCGGATAACGTTCTAGGTGAACGGGATGAGTGTTGTGGCAAGTAACGCAAGCTTCTGCAACTGCTTTATCGGGATATAGTGCTGAGAAATAAGTTTGTCCACCCACTTCTTGATAGCCTTTATAGGGTTCACCCGTTTCGACAACTTGCTGCATTGCAGTTTGTTCAAATTCTGATTTGGGTGCGTGGTTATCGTTAATATTCCATGGGGAAATTAAGTTATAAGTAAACACACCATTTTCTGAGGCAATTTCTGACCCTAACCGGAACATTTGTGCGGGTAGCGGAACTCCACCAGCTTCTTGCCAAGCTTCCGTTGCTTCAGCAGGAACTACGCCATCATCTTTTGGTTTTCCTTCTAATGTTTGTAAACGATTTACGACGTGTTTGGTGTAAGCCGTTCTATCCGCGAGTAATACAGTATGAATGTAGTCAACTACTACTTCAGGAGGAATGCCAGCCGAAGCGGTTTCTGTGCCGTTGGTTTGGGCTTGTTGTGAACCACCAGAACAAGCTACAGCGGTTAAACAAACAGCAAGTGCTAAAGAAATTAAGGCAATTATTTTGGTTTTGAGTTTTTTCATCCAACCCTGAAATCCGAACATGAATTATGTGTCTCCTCTCTTGAGTAAAAGTCAAATTATTCAATCATTATGATGCTGTGAAAATGATGTAAAATTAATCATTTTTGGGGGTCACAGTACATCTCTAAATAGTCCCCTCACCCACCCACCCCTATCTGTTAATATTCTGCTAAAGTCCTAATACTTTGCGGGTTTTTGTCCCTATTTTACCTCCTTCATTGATTTGATTTTGCTGTTGAAATTCTTGCAACGCGGCTTCAGTTCCCGGCCCATAAAACCCATCTACATCAACATCAAAGCCAGCATTATACAGGGCTTCTTGAATTTGTAAGAGTTCTACTTCTGTCATTTCACTCAAGGATTTTCCGGGAGATTGTTGCGGTTGCTTCGTCTGTGTTTTCTTGGAGCCTGAACGCTGCTTTTCTAGCGCCCTTACCATCTCAAATGTTTCCATTTCTTGAGTCGGAGCCGCTGCAAAGTTATTCTCAACTAATGCATCATCAAAGATACTCTCGTAGGCATACTCTACGCCGTGACAATTGATACAAACTTCCTTCACCATCCGGTCACGGGGCAACAACGTATAAGTATTATTATGGTTAACCAAAACAGTGCTATTATGGGGCTGTCGCGGTAGATGGCAAGTGGAACAAGTGACAGACTCAGATGAAGGTCTAGGCAGGTTTCCTTCTTGAGCAAACAGTTGAGCGTGTTTAGAATTTTTGTAGTTTAAAGAATGAGTATCATTATGACAACTTAAACAAGAATCTACCGCTGCAACATAGGTATTGACTGTATGAACATTGTGACAGGTATTACAGTTCATCTGTTTATTTTTTGCAGACTCTTTCATGGGTAAATCTGCCATTTTTGGGGTTAAAGGGGATAACCCTTCTAAAGTGCGGATGCCATGTTTTCCCAGTAAAAAAGTCTCCACCTGTTCTTCATGACAACTGCGACAGCTTTCAGCACGAGGTTGAGTAATAAATTGCTTCGTTTCTGCCTCAATATGACAGCTTGAACAATTAACATCCCCTAAGGCATGGGCGCTACTTTGCCATTGTTGATTGATTTCCTCTAATTGAGTTGGTTCTACGGTTTGAGAGCGAACAGCATAACTATTCACTCCTAAAAGCATCACCACAATCATGAAAAGGGTTAGAATCTTTCTCATGATGCACCTCCTAAAAATTCCTGATTTAAATCCGGTTGAGGTGCAACTTTTAGTTTTTGAGTGACTTCAATTTTGGGTAATTCAGGCTGCGGTAACATTGGTGGTTGGTCAATATTTTCTCGCAAAAAACCTGTAGAAATTGAGCGATGGTCATGGAAATTATGACAGCCTGCCGTCCAACATCCATCCGGTGAAAAACCGGTATGACTGGCTAAATCTCCTTCGATAATGCCTTGATGACAAGCCATACAAAGGTCAGGTTTTAAGTGAACGCCGCGACCAAACATATAAACGTGTTCTTCGTGGCAAGCGGTACAGGTTAAAACATCTAATCGAGTTAATAAATCTGCCCAACGGGGGTCACGAAATTTTTTAGCACCATGAACATCTTTAGCCAATTCGGCTTCATGGCAGCGGTTACAAGTTTCATTAGAAACTGGCTTAAATCCTTCATGGCAAGAACTACAAGAAGCTTCAACTAAAGTGTGACCTACTGAGGTTTCACCCGGTAAGAAAACAGTACGGTAATCAAAGGCAAAAGCAGAACCTAACCACAGAAATAAAATGAGACCAATCCCAATAATAACGACACCCGACTGTAACAATTTGCTGAGTTTAAATTGAGATCTTCTCGACCTTGCCATGATTAATTATCCTAGAGTAGCAATAGCAGAATTGCTAAGACACCCACTCCGGTAAATACTCCTCCAAATAACGGCCAGTTAATGGAACTAGCAGAAGACTCATGGGGAATGGGAGCCATTTGTTGGCTGGGTGAATTCGGATTGGTAGAAGCCCCTTCTAACTTCACCACTTCCTCTGAATAATCTGCGCCGGATAACATAATTTCAGTAATATCACCATAAGCATTTACCCACGCTTGTTTCACTTCTGGAGTCCAATCGGATTGCAAAAATTGCTCAAATGTCGTTAATAATGCATTCCCCACTAAAGGATAATGCTCCGGTAATGCCCCATATTGAACGTGTCTTGCGCCTAAGCCTTTTAATGCCCCTTCTAATGCACTGGGCTTGCGTAAGTTGTCCACCACAAATACAAGAGAGGCTAACAGTTTTTTCTGCTGTTCTTTCAGGTTAGTTGAAGCAAATAATTGCTTTGCTTCCGGATACATGGTGAATAAGTTGTTATAGAACTGTTGAGCAAATTCTGAGGCTTGAGGCTTGACTTTCGCAAAACTATTTTCTAGTAATTCAACCGAATTTTCAGGTGTAGGAATCCCATCCGGTGGTAACTGAACTTCTGTGGGAGAATAATCTGCTCCTTCTAACATTAAATCAGTAATTGCACCGTAAGCATCAACCCAAGCTTGCTTAACTTCTGGAGTCCAATCTGATTTTAAAAAATCTCCAAATGTGGTTAACAATGCATTGCCAACTAAGGGATAATGTTCCGGTAATGCCCCATACTTAATGTGACGCGAACCTAAGCCTTTTAAAGTCTCTGTAAAAGCCTCTGGGTTACGTAGGTTCTCTACTACAAAAACGAGAGAACTTAGTAACATTTTTTTCTGTTTTGCCATATTTGTATGGGCAAACAAGGGCTTCGCTTCTGGACTCTGAGTGAATAAATTCTCATAGAAGCGGTTGACAAAATCATCCGCGTGGGGTTTTACCTTTTCAAAGCTTTGCTCTAGTGTTTCTACCTGTAATGACATTTAGAACCTACCTCTAATATTGTAGCCAGTGAGTCTATAGAATTTAGCCAATTCAATCAATAAACGTTAATGTCTAATCCAACTAACTGGTTTATATAACATTAACTGCGCTATTGAATAAAATTTAAGCCTTGCCAGTTATTCCAAGCTGTTCGCAAAGCAATAACTCTCTGATTTCAACTCACTTTTACCGTAATGAAAACTATAGATTATTAGCTGTTAATCTTGCTGTGCCACAATGATCTAGGTCAAACTATTGAGTGGGAATAGTTTGGCTTCAACTGCTATCACTCAAGATTTAATTCTTGCTAATCATGCCAGGGTTTTTAATTGTGTTTTGTAACTAAAATAACAAAATATTGATGATCATGAGGTTATTACATCGTATTTATGTTAAAAATACATATCTTGGAGTCATCTATTGAGAAAAAGTTGTAATGTGATAGAGAAATTGGGTTGCTTCTCGAATTAAATGGTAGCTTTGACTACAAAAACTTTGACCAAAGCACTTATGATACAATCCCAGGTCAATTCTCCCATCAAGTTTATTTTGCAATACGTTTCTCTTCCTATGTCTGAACGGCTGATTCGGTTTTTAGGTTCCATTAAATTTGCAGTTCCTCTCCTGAGTGGAATTATTGGAATCCTGATTTGGGCAACCTTTTACGAATCTCAAGTAGGTTCTACAACGGTTCAACAAACTGTATATAAAAGTCCGTGGTTTGGCGGATTAATGTTTCTACTTGCCCTCAATTTAGGGATTTCTGCCCTCAGTCGTTACCCTTGGCGAGGGGCGAGAAAAATTGGTTTTGCCCTTACCCATTTAGGCTTAATTGTTATCATTGCCGGGTCTGCTGCCGTAATTCATCTGGGAGTTGAAGGGATGTTATTGCTGCGAACCGATAGCCCTGCAAACAGCCAAATTAGAGTGGAAGGAGAACGGTTAGAGGTGATGAATATTGATGGTTCTCTTCAACAACAAGACTTATTTATCAAATCATATTCTTCAGTTTTTCCTCAATATGTTGGGGATTTATCTATCGTTAACTACAGTGACAATACGATTAAAACGATTTCATTTACAGACGAAGCAACCGTTAATAATCCAGCGGTCAAATTAAGCTTAAGTAGTCAACGCATGGGGCAAACTTTAGAACGATGGTTAGGGGCTGCCCCTGTGGCTTATTCTAAAGTTCCTGTGGGGCCGGCTGAGTTAGAAATTATTGCTGTTGAGGATGATAATCAATTACAAAAACTGTTATCTCCACCTCTTGAAGATAATAGTAATCCTTGGGGAACCGTTGAAGTAGCGACAGCAAACCATCGGATAAATATTAATGTTGCTGACACTTTTTCTACTCACAAAAAATCCTATCAAATTCCTCAAGAAAATCTCACTGTTGAAGTCGTTAATTTCTGGCCAGATTTTCGCCTCAACCAGGATAATCAACCCACAACGGCTTCTCAACAATTAAATAATCCGGTAGTTCAACTACAAACAATTACACCTCAGGGAACAGAACGTTGGTTTGTGTTTGCGAAAGGGAATTTTCCTCCTGTCCGAACCGTGATTTCTGGAGAATCTATTTCAGGAATTGATATTAGTTATCAAGTTCCGCCTCAAACGGCTGAAGATTATTTTCATGTCTTAGCCACTCCCAGCGGCAAACTGTACTATACTGCCCATTCTTCAAAAGGTTTTAAATCTGGAGAATTGAAGATAGGAGAAGCAGTGAGTCCCGGTTGGGCAGATTTTCAAATCACCCTAGAAGAATGGATACCTCACGGTCAAATTCAACGTCAAATTGTCCCCGTTTCTAATAGTTTTGAAAATAATATTGAAGGGGTTCCGGCTTTATTTGTTCAAACTTCCACGGGAACTAAAGCAGCATTACCTTGGGGGGAACCCACCACTATTCATGATACCAATGGGGATATTTTTGCCGCCTTTAGTCCAAAAATTTTGCAATTACCCTTTGCAGTTGCCTTAGAAGATTTTATTGTGGAACGCAACGAAGGGTCAGAGTCTGTGGCGATGTGGACGAGTCAAATTCAAATTCTTGACCCTGAAACGGGAGAAGTCAGTCAACGCAATGTCTGGATGAACCACCCCACCTGGTATCGCGGTTGGAAACTGGCCCAGGCTTCCTGGAACCCCGGAGACTTGAAACAATCTACGTTACAGGTGAAACGAGAACCCGCTTGGGTGACAGCTTTAACGTGGACGGGTTCAGCTTTGGTGGTTGGTGGTATTGGGGTGATGTTCTACGGCCCTGGAATTGCGAAACGCTTCCGTGTTTCAAAGGCTAAAACTGCCTCAGTTGAACCCCGTCCAGAAATCATTGAATTAGAAAATTCACCGCCAGAAAAAGTGTCTGTATCATAGCTTTTTGGTGCGTCAGTGACGCACCCTGTGATGTTCCCTAATTATTTTAAACACCATGAAACTATTAAAATTCATTTTGGGATTGTGTTTAAGTCTGTTAATTATCCTGATTCCGATTACTCAACATTCCACTAATATTGATTCCCTCAAAACCTTAGCTGTTCAACTAGACGGGCGGAAAAAGCCCTTAGATACTGTGGCGCGGGAAACCGTTGCTGAAATTCATGGCAAAGACAACTATAAACTACAAACGGGAGAAAAATTAGACTATCTCCAAACCTATTTATCATTGTGGTGGAATAATCGAGACTGGAATCAAGAACCGTTTATTTTAGTGAGTTATCGCCCCTTAAAAGCCGCTATTGGACTCGACGAAGAACAGAAGTATTTTACTTTTCAAGAATTGATGCAGTCTCCCTTAAGGTCTTTCGCCTTAACTGCCCGTCAAAAACAAGCCCAAGACCAAGATTTAACCCGTAACGAACGGGAAGCTTTAACCATTGAAGATAGACTGGCGTTAATGATGGCAACTGTGGGCAGTCAAGACTTACCTATCATTCCCCATCCAATGGATTTGAAAGGCAAATGGATTGGGATTAATAATGCTTCAGAGTATTATCCGATTGAACAATCAGAATTAGTTAAAAATCAATATCAAAGTTTACGACAACTCTATCGTTCTCATCCCGAAAATTCATCCAATTTAGAACCCATTGCTGCCCAACTAAAAGCCCAATTAACCACCTTAAGTCCTACTGTTTATCCAGATAATAATATTCTCAAGCGTGAAGTTGATTTTTATGCCTTTCATCCCTTTGGCAAAGCCTGGATATTATATGGCATTGCTTTTATTGTGATGTTGGCTGTTCTCTGGATAAAATCCTTTGACTATTACTGGACAGGGATTGGGCTATTTACTTCTGGGTTATTGATTCAAGGTTACGGCTTCATAGAACGGATGATGATTGCCGGTCGTCCTCCTGTTACCAATATGTATGAATCAGTGATTTGGGTAGGATTTGGGATTGCTGCTGTTGCCTTAATTTTTGAACTGATTTATCGGGCAAAATATTATCTGTTAGCCGCCGCGCCATTATCCGTTATTTGTCTAATTTTATCAGATAAATTACCTGCTATTCTAGACCCCAGTATTAAACCCTTAGTTCCAGTTTTACGGGATAACTTTTGGCTTAGTATTCACGTTCCCACGATTACTTTAAGTTACGCCAGTTTTGCCCTTTCTCTAGGAATTGGACATATTATTCTCGGGAATTATCTATTTTCACCGAATGCTAAAGAACGAATCAATCAACTGTCTCAACTCAATTATCGCGTGATTCAAATCGGAGTATTACTACTGACAACCGGAATTATTCTCGGTGGCATTTGGGCGCACTTTTCTTGGGGACGGTTTTGGGGATGGGACCCGAAAGAAACCTGGGCATTAATTGCCTTATTATGTTATCTTGCTCCCTTACATGGACGCTTAGTGGGATGGCTGAAAAACTTCGGGATGGCTGTTGTGAGTGTCGTTTGTTTTAATGCAGTCTTGATGGCTTGGTACGGCGTTAACTTCGTCCTTGGAACGGGTTTACATAGCTATGGGTTTAGTACAGGGGGTTCAGAGTTAATTGTGGGTAGTGTCGTGGGATTAGATTTGTTGTTTGTATTAATTACAGCGATTAAATATCAACGGCAACTTACGACTCAAACCCAAACAGAGTCTCAACTGAAAGAAACATCAATTTCAGAAGTTCCCATCCAACAATCTTAATTCTGTAAGGTGGGTTAGACACATTATTATCCATAAAATTATTAAACTGGAACTCTAATTGCATCAAAGCTAGGTTGGGTAGAATGTATCGTAATATCGTAATCATAAGTACAACCTAAATCGGCAATCGTAAAATGTCCTAACTGTAGCGCGTAGCACTATACTTGCCCCGAAAGCGAGAGTAGCTGCCCAGTGTCAAGAGTCGCCACACCGCAAAATAAGGCAGGGTGCGTCACTGACGTACCCTACTCTACTCAAACTTGAATTTATCAGGGGCTAAAGCCCAACTACAAATATAAACTAACGAACTGTATTCATTTGACCTTCAACGTCAATGGGTTTCATTAAGTACAGCTTTAAGAACTGCCCAGCATTAGCAAAGTAAAGGGGTAGTTTTTTCAACAGTTTGGAGAAGTTAGAAGCATCAGACTCTGCAATTTCAGTTAACTTCTCATTATTCTGAACACAGGCTTCTAAGCGTTCATAAAATTCTGGATTTTCTACATCCAAAATAATCGGGAAAACGCGGGCTGAAGTTTCGTTGGTTTTGAGAATAACGTGTTTATCATATTCTCGCGCATCCAAACCGAGGGATTCATAGAACCCAGAACGTTGAGTATCATTGAGATACATGGTGGCAAACACCGATAACAGGAAGAAACGACACCACAGTTTCGGTGGAACTAATGTCACCATGAAGTAACGTTTCCAAGCACTGGCGGAGAGGGTCTTAGGAATCGCTTTCAGCTTCTCTAGCCAAGTTTTGGGCTGATTGAGCATTTCCGGCTTAGCACGCATCACAGCGTCAAAGAAGTCGCCATGACGGTTTTCATCTTGACACCAGCTTTCAAAGAAGCGGAAAATTGGATAAATGCGATCTTCAGGATGTTGTTCCAGGTGACGATAAATTGTGATATAGCGCCAATAACCAATTTTTTCAGACAGATAAGTGGCGTAGAAAATAAACTCCGGTTCAAAATAAGTATAATCCCGAGACTTGGTGAGGAATCCTAAATCCAGCGATAAATTAAAATCGGTCATCGCTTTATTTAAGAATCCTGCATGACGAGCTTCATCCCGAGACATTAACAGGAAACCCTCAGCCAGTAAAGGATTTTTGTCCTTGATGCGACGGCTTAATTCTTTATATAATAGAAATCCAGAAAACTCTGCCGTACAGGAACGTTCTAGAAACTCAATAAATAAACGGCGGGTGTCCCCATCAATATGATCCCAGGATTGCTCAAATTCTTCATCCCGGACAAAGTGATGGCGGTTATAATCGGTGCGGAACTCCTCAATGATAGCTCTTAACTCTTCCTCGTTGGCAGATACAGACATCTCTCCCATCGCGTCAAAGTCTGTCGTGTAGAACCGAGGGGTGAGGATGGTTTCTTTAGCCGGAACTTTGACTCCTGGCCGAATTTCTTCAAAAGTGGGTTTTTTTAGAGAATCTACCATAAGTTGATTGAGTGATCTTAATTTTGTTGTTTAAGGGGTCTTCAGAGAACAAACCTATTTTTGAATGAAGTTAGGTTTTGTACAATCAAGCCCCGATTATCCTCATGCCCTTCAGTCTATCAACCTCAATGGCGAGAAAACCAATTTTTGCGTTAAGAATTGCAACAAGGGGAATTTGTTATTTAAGGGGGTAGGGAGTGGGGTGTTGGGTGTCGGTTGTCGGTTGTCGTTACTTCTCTGTTGTTCCCTCTCAGGTGTGGGCGTTTGTGATTGCGTTTGCAAAGCGTCTCCGTAGAAGTTATGAAAATCGCGCCTAGTCGCACCGCTGTTGCCCGTTGCCTCCAAGAACACATGACGAATGACCAATGACTCATTACACACTTGATTCCGGTAACTGAACACACTACAGTTTTGATAGTGTTCTTCTTTTTTACAGATTTAAGAGGTTTTCTATGGCTGGTGAGATTTTTACCACTGGATTGATTGCTTTTACCTTGATTTTAGTCGGTTTGGGTGGGGGGTTCCTCCTGCTTAAACTTCAAGGGGGAGAGTAAAAAGCGATTAGTCGTTTGTTATTCGTTGTTGGTCATTTGAGGGAGTCAGCAGTCAGCGTTCAGCATTCAGCTATCAGCTTATTGCTGTAAGTTGTCTGCTAATTGCTCCCTATCTCCCTGTTGCCGATTGCCCACACCCTACTCCCTACTCCCTCCAAGAACAAATAACGAATGACTAATCACCGAATTATGAAGTTTTGTAAAAAAATGAGAGATTCTTTGATAAGATTTTAATTAAAGATTAAGCTTTTTAAAGTCCTAACTATTCATGACGTTATTAATTGTCGGTGCTACAGGCACGCTAGGGAGACAGGTTGCTCGTCGCGCCCTGGATGAAGGATACCAAGTTCGCTGTCTCGCCAGAAATTATAGAAAAGCAGCATTTCTTAAAGAATGGGGCGCAGAATTAGTTCCGGGCGATCTCTGTGAACCGGATACCCTGAAAGATACATTAGAAGGGGTGACAGCCGTCATTGATGCCGCCACTGCCCGACCCACAGACGCTCTGAGCGTTAAAGATGTTGATTGGGAAGGTAAAGTTTCGTTAATTCAAGCCTCTGTAGCAGCCAACATCGAACGATATATCTTTTTCTCGTTCCTCGATGCTGAAAAATATCCCCAAGTGCCGTTACTCGACATTAAACGCTGTACCGAGTTATTTCTAGCTGAATCTGGCTTAAACTATACTATTTTAAAGCCCTGTGGCTTTATGCAAGGTCTCATTGGTCAATATGCCATTCCCATCTTAGAAGGACAGTCTGTATGGGTGCCTGGGGTGAGTTCTCCCATTGCCTATATGGATACTCAGGATATTGCTAAATTTGCAGTGCGAGCCTTATCTGTTCCTGAAACAGCGAACAAAACCTTTCCAGTTGTAGGCACCCGTGCCTGGACAGCCGATGAAATTATTCGGCTCTGTGAACGATTTTCCGGTAAAGAAGCCAAAGTCACCCGTACCCCCAATAGCGTTCTACGCTTCTTTAGTCAAGTCACTCGCTTCTTCCAATGGACCCTGAATATTTCAGAACGCCTTGCCTTTGCTGAAGTCTTGGCAACGGGTAAAGCCTTAGATGCTTCAATGGATGAAGTGTATGAGGTGTTTGGACTTGATCCCCGAGACATGACCACGTTAGAAGATTATTTACAAGAATACTTTAGTCGGATTACAAAGAAACTCAAAGAAATTGAGTATGAGCGGGAAAAACAAAAACAAAAGCAACGGCGCAGGCGTAACCCCTCAAAAACTTCATAATCTCTGATCCCAACGGCTTAATGCCACATTCATCATAGATCTAAAGCTGTGATAAAATTTGGAATATCTTAACCCGTACACACTCAGGCTTAACCCTGTGGGATCCAGGTCAAGAATAAGTTTTGAACCCCAGGAATGTTAGCTTTTGCAGCTACATTCTATCTTTTTAATACAACCTCCCGTTAAAATCGCCAGATCATACGGTGAGCCTATCAATCATTAAACTAGAGTTAAATTAGTTCGCGTGCCCAAAGCTGGGATTATTTACAACGATGCTAAACCTGTTGCCAGTCGAGCCACAGTAGAGTTGAAAGACAAACTGAAGGCTTACGGTTGGGATGTGCATACTGCAACAGGAATTGGAGGGATACTCGGCTATTCTAGTCCCAATCGACCCCTCTGTCATACACCCATTGATCAGCTTGCTCCTCCTGGGTTTGACTCAGAGATGAAATTTGCCATTGTCCTCGGTGGAGATGGTACAGTTCTCTCTGCAGCCCGTCAAATCGCTCCCCAAGGCATTCCAATGTTGACCATTAATACCGGTCACATGGGATTTTTAACAGAACTCTATCTAAATCAGTTGCCCATGGCTTTAGAAAAGTTATTGGCAAATGATTATATCCTGGAAGAACGTACCATGCTCTCAGTTCAGGTGTATCAAGCAGATCAAGTGGTTTGGGAAGCCTTATCTCTCAATGAGATGGTACTACACCGAGAACCCATGACCTGTATGTGTCATTTTGAGGTGAAGATTGGTCGCCATGCCCCTGTTGATATTGCTGCCGATGGAGTAATTATTGCCACCCCCACAGGTTCAACCGCTTATTCCCTCTCCGCTGGTGGGGCAGTGGTTACGCCGGAGGTGGGTGTATTCCAACTGCTGCCGATCTGTCCCCATTCTTTGGCATCACGTGCTCTAATATATAGTGACCATGAACCCGTAACGATTTATCCTGTTGGCCCCAATCAATTAGTCATGGTAGTGGATGGCAACGGGGGTTGCTATGTTTCCCCAGAAGACTATGTTAAAGTTTTGCGCTCACCCCAGTCAGCCCGTTTTGTTCGCTTGGATATGCCAGAATTTTTTCAGGTACTCCGGGAAAAACTGGGTTGGGGACTGCCTCACATTGCCAAACCCACTTCTGTTGAATTGCCGTAAATGGGTGTAGTGATTAGGGTGTGGGGTATGGGAACTCAGAAGTCAGAAGCGCAAAGTGCGGTCTTGGGGTCTCCCCAAGTGAAGCAACTTTGCAAGAGAGTCAGAAGTCAGAAGTTAGAAAAGTCTTCTTCCCCCTATTGTCGATTGCCTGTTGGCTCAAATAACCAATGACGAACAACAAATAACCCATGAATAACCTCTATGAAACTGAACCTTTAGGACTGAGAATTATTCGCTTACTACGTTGGCATCAACCCGCTGGTCGATTAATCTTAATGATTCCAGCATTATGGGCAGTATTTCTTGCTGCAGAAGGATTTCCGCCCTTACCCTTAGTGAGTGTAATTATTTTAGGCAGTATCACCACCAGTGCCGCCGGATGCGTGATTAACGACCTTTGGGATCGCGATATTGACCCCCAGGTAGAACGCACTCAAACCCGTCCTCTCGCGTCACGGACATTATCCATTCAAGTGGGAATTGTGGTGTTCTTAATTGCCCTAGGATGTGCCGCTGGCTTAGCATTTTATTTAAACCGCCTCAGCTTTTTACTCTGTGTTGCTGCCGTTCCTATCATTATCTGTTATCCTTTGGCAAAGCGGTTTTTTCCCATTCCTCAACTGGTTTTAGCGATCGCCTGGGGATTTGCCGTTTTAATTAGTTGGAGTGCCGTCACGGGCAATTTAAGCTTCACGACGTGGCTGTTATGGGGAGCTACCGTCAGTTGGACGCTGGGTTTTGATACGGTTTATGCCATGTCAGATCGCGAAGATGATCGCAAAATTGGGGTCAATTCCAGTGCATTATTTTTTGAGGACTCCGCAGCCGAAGCAGTAATGGTGTTTTTTGCGATCGCTGCGGGTTTATTAGCTGATTTAGCAATAACCATTCACCTTCATCCAGTGTTTTGGCTGCCTTGGATAATTGCTGTGAGTGGTTGGATACGAGAATATTTTCAACTCAAACAGCCTGAGATTCCCCGTGCCGTTTACAAGCAAATTTTTGAACAAAATGTTATCCTCGGCTTGATTTTACTCGCGGGAATGATTGCAGGGGAAATATTGTAATCTGCTCCTACTCCTCTTCAACAGGAATATGGGCAGGATTGAAGCGATTTTTAAGCTGTTTAAACCAGGCAGAACGGCGAATACTGTCGAACCACATAGCTCCCCCTGTCATCAAAATCACCAGCATTCCCACGCCATTTAACAACACGTAGAAGGGTTTTAAATCTTTACCCAGATACTCTCCTTCATGAATCACCATCAAAAAATGAACTTGTTCTTTAGATAAACCCAACCAACTTTTACCCAGACGGTGAGCGACTCCTGTAATCGCAGTCACCAGAAACGGTAGCATTAAAACCGGAGCAAGTTGACGATGGAGTTGACGCAAACGGCGACGGTTCATGAGTAGATCAGACGCGGTGATAATATTAATGCTTGAAATTATAGGCGATCGCCTGCTGTTACTGAATTGATTGTTGATAGGCAGGAAGGGGGAATGATAACTCACTCAACAGGATTGAGGTCTGAATTCCCCATCTTCCTAATTCTTAAGTGCAACAATGAGCACCCTGAATAGTCTCGCATCTATGGATATGATGTAGGTGCATCCCTGCGAAACATCGTTGCTCAGTTGACCCTGAATTGAAAGTCATCTAATACCGTACACCTGAGAAAAGATCAATAGCGGTTAATTAACTGTACTAGATATGGCTATTTTCACGGAACTGTTTGTGTTCCCGCCAATTCACCCCTAAACGTTTCAGGTAATCCCAGCCTCGCTGCGGCCAGACATGATCACGGCCTGTTTTTTCAGCAATCCATTCAGCGACTTTTGGGCCAGACCAAGACCCTCCATCCGGAGCCGGGCCTTGAAGGGCTTGCTTCAGTTCTTGTTGTTGAGCTACACTCAGCAAAGAACGGGCAACTGGGGGTTGGCGATCGCGGCTACGATTTCTCACGGAAACTGGGCCTTCGCGATTATAGCGGCGGATAATTTCTTTAGAATAGTCGTAGTTTAAGCCCACGACTTCAGCCGCTTGCTTGATGGTCCATCCAGTCGAAACTAACTGTAATAAGTGCCATCGTCGGGATTCTGTGGTATCTCGGGCTTGACGATAACGCGCTTTAAGATCCTCGGCACTTAAGTAGGGTTCTAAATGAGCTTTAGGTGGCATACCTTCTCTAATAATCCGGAACGTTACTTTATCTATCCTCTTTCTCCAATTGATTCCGGATCAAATCAGAAATTTCTTTAAAATTCTCATAAACTTGAGTGAAAATGCTCACCTGATAGCCCAATTTCATGCCTGTTTCCGGCAATCCTATAAAATATGAGCAGGAATGCTACAAATCCATTTTTTTGTCTGTCTCTCGATAGATATGTCGCAAATCGTAAAGAATTTCATATCACATCGCTTCCCAGTCGCGGCTCAAAAACCAGTAGAAATTCTGAATCAATCCCAGCAGGGAGTTAATGCTTGATTACTTTGTTGAAAGCACGGTTGTTGAGAATAGTTTATCGTGCTAAGCCTCTCCTTGAGCGTCAAACAATGCCCATAAGTACCCAATTCCGACGATCAAAGTACTGATCCAATATCCCACCGTTCCGCCTCAACTCGCCACCAAGAAAGAGAGATTTTCTCCAGTTTTCTTGATTACTTTAATCTTCATCATCCCCATGCCAATGGATTGAGCTTTTGTACTCCAGAAATATCCGTAATACAGAAAAGGCAATAATAAAATTGGGAGAATCATGCTTTGGCTGAGTAAGAGTCTAACAATCCCTACCAGTAAAACGCTAAGAATAACTATAATTACATAATCGATAATCCAGGCAGTGAAACGATTTAAAGCAATTCTTTAAATAGACGCAGTCCATCCGTGTTTCCTAATGTCGGATCGCAAGCCCGTTCAGGGTGTGGCATCATCCCTAATACATTCCCCTGACGGTTACAAATTCCGGCAATATTATGGAGAGAACCGTTAGGATTATCAGACCCCGTGACGCTTGAAGAAGTTCCATAGCGGAACACCACTTGATTGTGGGCTTCTAACTCGTCTAATGTCTTGTTGTCAGCATAATAACAGCCTTCTCCATGGGCAATAGGAAGCTGAATCACTTCGGATGGCTTGTAGGCAGAAGTCCAAGGGGTGTTAGTATTGCTCACGGTTAACGGCACGCGATCGCAGATAAAATGAAGATCACGATTGCGGATTAATGCGCCAGGTAACAATCCGACTTCCGTTAGCACTTGAAATCCATTACAAATCCCAATCACGTATTTTCCCTGTTGGGCATGGTTAATGGTGGCTTGCATCACAGGAGAACAGCGGGCGATCGCCCCACACCGTAAATAATCTCCGTAACTAAATCCCCCCGGAATCACCACAACATCAATATCGGATAGATCTGTTTCTTCATGCCAAATCATGCGGGTGGGTTGGTCTAATAATCCTTGGGTGACCCAAGCGACATCGCGATCGCAATTAGAACCGGGAAAAACAATTACACCAAATTTCATCAATTTATCCTTATTGATTCTACAAATTAAGCGGGTTCTAATACGGGTGTTAATTCAAACCGATATACCTCGATCACGGGGTTAGCCAAAAGCCGATCGCAAATTTGATCCAATTGTTTCGTAGCATCGGCCTCATCCGTTGCAGTCAGAGACAGTTCAATATACTTGCCAATTCGCACCTGTTCTACTGTGTCGTATCCCAAATGTTGAATACTAGACCGGACAGCGGTTCCAGCCGGATCTAAAACCGAGGGACGCAGGGTGACATAGACTTGAGCGTTATATTTCTGAGTCACAGTTATCTTCAGCTATTGGAAACAGTCTTCATTATTACTTAGGTTGTACCACCCGTCACATCTTCTCTATCAGAATTTTTTCCTAGTGGGCAAGATGCCCACCCTGCGATCGTCTCACATCTCGTTGATGATTGCTATATACTTATAAGTTATCCATAATTCTACCAAAATTTTAGATGAAAGGGATGTTTGCTACTCCCCTCAATATGTTGTTGGAATAATGAAACAACTCCAACCTGTTATTGATGCATTAGAACGCCAGGATTTTCCTAGGGCTGCCCAACTGTTGAAACAACTCCAAAAGCAGTCTCCTGATAATCCGTGGGTACAGTTTTATATTGGACGTTGGTATGAAGCCACGGAGAAATTTTCATCGGCTGAAAAAGTGTATCGGAAGCTGCTACAACAAGCCACTAATCCTAAAATTACGACTCAAGCAAGGCAGGGATTAAAACGAATTGAAACCATTGAACAAAACCAACGAAAAGCCGCAATTAATCAAGCAAAAACTGATGCTGAGAATCATGAACCGGGTCTTTTAATTTTAGAACCTATTCCCCCTGAACAAAAGGCAAAAGCGGCTGAAAAAGTAGCGCGAATGTTTAACATTGATTCCTATACTGCCCGTATGCAATTACAAAGCCGAGGATGGCGACTTTATCGCACCGGAGAAATGGCAGAACTCCAAGTTTATGGTACAGAAATGCGTTCCTGCGGGATTCCAGTATTTTGGGTTTCTCTCAATCAAATTCAACAGATTAATGTATTTCGAGTACAATATTTTCAATTTTTCACACCTCAACCCACTATTGTTTGTCAAAATCAACAGGATCAACTGGGTGCAATTACATTTAATTGGTCAGAAGTAACGCAACGTATTGATGGATTATTACCGATATTTAGTGAAGCCCTAGATTACGATCCTCGTCGTCCTCGAACGGAACGATTTCGCCATAAACAAATGACTCAGGATCATGCCAATATTTGTGACTTACATTTGCCTCAGCGTCGTTCTATTCTACGATTTTATGATCAAACTTATGATTTTCAACAAGGGATTCATTTGGGTAATGACTCAGAAATAACAACCACAACTCGTATCAATTGGAATCATTTACTAGATGTATTTAACCAAAATTTAAAAGGGGTAAAAACCTGGTCAGAATTTACACCTTTTGCCGAAACCACTTTAGATTATACTCAACTGTTAAGTCATCTTCCGACTTATGTGAATGTCTCTCATCAAGAACCCAGCAATTGGGAAGCCGCTTTTCAACTGTATAGTGCATTAGTCTTTCTGAGAACGGAAGATTTAAAATACTATAATAATCCCTAGATAGATTGAAATTTTTTTTTGGGGGGGTAAATAAAGTCTATGAGATCAAAAAAATGAGCAGAATTATACTCACAACTATTGGTTCTTTAGGGGACTTACATCCCCAAATTGCAATGGCTTTAGAATTACGAAAGCGAGGTCATGATATTGTCTTAGCAACTCATCAAGAATATCAAGCAAAAATAGAGGCTTTAGGATTTGAATTTTATCGAATACGCCCTGATAATCAGGCTCTCAGTGATCCGAAGGAAATGGCCAGGATGATGGATTTAAAAACCGGATCAGAGTACATCATCCGCAACTGGATTTGTGCTTATTTATTAGAAACTTATAAAGATTTGATAAATTGTGCTAAAAATGCAGATTTTATCATCGCTGGTGAAAACGATTTTCTATCTCTGTTGTTAAACTAAGGGTTCAATTTCAATCCAAACACCCGTTTCTGGCGTACCTGGCACAAATTCAACACTCAACTGAGGTAAACAACTGAGACGGTCATCTTGTAAAATTCCTGCACCATTTAACGTTAATGCATCTAAACAAGCACCCGCTAAATTATCAATATCAGAATTCGTCCGATGATTGCCAAAAAACCGTAGAGAAATGGCTGCTTTTTGTAAGGGAAATTGCGGTGCGGGATGCAATTCACACATCTGTCGATACAGTTCAACTTCGGCTTGGTTGCGCCAAGCGCGATATCGTTGGGGTAAATAAGTGCCGTTACCTGTAACGCGAGGTCGGGCTTTGGGAACAACAGTACCAGCCAAGCAAAATCGAATTACACCTGTCTTTGAAGATGAAGATGAGGGGGGAGGGGTTGGCACAAAATCAACATCGATAATGGCTTCAGGAGATGGCTCTAGAGACGAAATAGGCGCTTTCTTTGTTGGAGGATTGATATAGGCTTCTGTTTCTGGGTGAGACTTTTTGGATAAATTCTTAGCATCCTGAATAGGGTTTGAGAAAACAACAGTTTGGAATGGATTTTCCGAAAGGTTACATTGGTTTTCTGCGGCTTGATTTTCTCTACCTGTTTGAGGGGGAAGGGAAATACAATTGTGTTGAGATTGAACTGTAGAATAGAGGGGTAGATTTTGAGGAAAATGGAAACAGCGACTCGCCATTTTCATGTAAATTTCGGCAGTTTCTAGCCGTAAAAAACAGTGAGTCGTTAACCAATGATGCCATTGCTCAGTAGATAATTTTGAGCGGACTTCAATTAACCCTACTCCAGCATTACAAGCATGAATTAACGCAGTTTTAGGGGAGTGAATACAACGCTGATGTTCCTCATAAATTCGATCAGCTATGGGATCGAATTCCGTGAATAAATTAGCAGGGTTTGAAGTCAGTAATGCGTTGATCATCAGCGAAATGAAATGGGGTGATAGGGTGATATAAAGTCAGAAGTTAGAAGGCAGAAGTCAGCTATGTAGGAAGCAGGAGGTAGAAGCTTGTGACTCATCATAATTCACCATTGCTCCCTGTTCCCAATGTTGCTCAACGTTCTTGTAAGCATTTTGCGTTAAACAGGGATGCACCCCTATAACCTGTTTTTTAATGAGGAATTGAGCCGTACACGTCATTTAACTGATCTTAGGCGTTTATCATCGATTTAATTAGAACACCGGGTTCTTTTTGAATCGGTAGCACGTCTAGGGTATCGGTTTCCGCACAATATTTCAAGTCATCATAACATTCTAGCCGCTGTAAGCGCTGCCCATGACTGGCACAACCCATCAGTTGATACAAGTTATCTTTCCATTGCAAGTATAAGGCGATCGCGCCATATACTTCATCATTGCCGGCTAACTCTTCTACAGGATAACCGGTTTCTGTCGCTAAACGCTGAGCAATTGCCCCAGCACAAACCGTATCTTCAAGAGAGTAACTTCCTTCCCAACCCGAACCCAAAATCCATATCGTTTCCGGGGTTTGCTTAGCCAGATATTCTACCACGGTTTGGCGATTGATTAACGCAGCAGTTAACACGGTAGGTGCAGCTTGAACCCGTTGCAGGGCGCGGGTTCCATTCGTGGTTGTCATGAATAAGCGCTTCCCCGTCACCACATCAGGGGTACAGTTAAGGGGAGAATTACCCAGATCACAACCTTCTACCATTTTCCCACCCCGTTCACCAACGCGAATTCGTTGATCCGAGGGCCATTGTTCACTCACCTGCATCAATTGATCAATATCACTAAACACTTGTACTGCTTCTGCCCCCGCATTTAAGGCAGTTGCAATGGTGGTTGTTGCCCGCAAGACATCGACGACGATAGCACAGTCGGGTTGAGTCTCCGTGGGGGTTAATTCAGGGGTATGGTATATAAAGAGCTTCACAGTTCACCGAATTCAGTAAGCTTGCCAGTCTTCTATTGTACGGGTGTTTGGTAATTTGTCATGCTTTCTTTAGAATTGAGGATCAATAATTGCAACAATTTCAGGCTTTTTCAAGTGTTATTGAATTTTTGTTTAGTCTTTTTTTATCACTTACTTCCCTAAAAAATAACATCATGTTATCAAGGCGTATTTTTTTAATTCAAAGCCTCACAAGCGCCCTAAGTGCAGTTGGAGCCTCATCTCTTCATCGTCAATCTGCTCAAGCTGTCGAGAAAAAAGCAACTCATTTAAAGACTTTATTCGTTAAATTTAATGTATTTAACGATAAGCTTATAGTTCATGTACAGTTAGAAAATAAACGATATGTGTATCTACTTTCTAAAAAAGCTGATTTTATGATTAATCAATTGGAAAAGCTTTATCTTGATTTAGAATCCACTAATTCGAGTAAGTTTACTATCATTGATAGAATACAATGGCTAGGACAGCAGATTTTATTACCTCTCGATTCGTTAATTGAGCAGTGTCAAGCCATTAATTTTATTATTCCTCAAAATTGTCTCAGATGCCCTTTTGATATTTTACAACATGGAAAACTGCCGCTTTTTTTGCAAAAGCCTGTAATTTATAGTTTTTCTAAAGTGAATTCAAGCTTGAAATTTTCAGAGGATTGGTCAGCATTAGTTATCTCAGATCAAACAGCCGACCCAGAAAATGGTGCTGCTTTTGTTCAAGATATTTTAGCAAATTCAGTTTATTATGATATTCAAGATTTAACTCTGGAAAAGCTGAGCTTAATTCCACCCAAAGATTTAGTTTTAATCAGTGCTCATGGCTCAATTTATTCTAACCTCTCTCATCAACAAGATCATATTGATTTAAATCAAGACTCTATTTTACCCACTCATCTTTCACGACTATCACCCAAACTGATTTATCTGGACTCGTGTCAGTTGGGAGTGAGTTATGAGTTTATTCAAAGCTTGAAAAATGCAAAAACGCAGTATTATATTGCTCCAATTTTGAGCAATGAAGCTGGCAATTCATCGACTCGAACGATTCAATTATTTTTTAAATTTCTGAAAGCTGGCTTCTCTCCTACTTTAGCTTTATTTCATACAAGAACCCAACTTTATCAACATTTCCAAAAAATGGATGGCTACACCTTGTTAATGTGGAGAGCATTTCCGTTTCGAGTTTATCATCTCAATTAAAATTGTGATTGAAGCCTGAATACTATGAACGTACCAATCAGCTAATTTTCTTAACGAGCAGCCTATTTTGAAGGAGTTAGGGAATCATTTCAGGGTATAATGTTGGCTGGCGTGAGGGATTACGGAGTAACCTTGAGAAAAATGGACGCAATCGAAATTACAGGCTTGCGCTATTACGGATATGTGGGATATTTCCCGGAAGAGCAGGTTCTGGGTCAATGGTTTGAAGTGGATTTGACCCTGTGGTTGGATTTATCCCTAGTTGGCAAAAGCGATCGCCTGGAAGATACTTTAAATTATGCGGATGTCGTAGAACGAGTACGTCAACTGATTGAAACTTCAAAGTATAAGATGATCGAACGGTTGAATATGGCGATTATTGAAGCCGTTCTCGAAATGGAAATGGTGCAAAAAATACGATCTCGATTGGTGAAAGTATCGCCACCAATTCCTGGTTTTAGCGGTCAGATTGCGATTGAAATGATTCGGGCTAAAAATGAAACTATTGAAAGCACCTATATCTAAATCTAAGTATCGACTGACCCAAGTATAGATTGACTTATGTCTAAAGATTTTGCCCCCTTAGTGAGCATCATCATTCCAGCATATTGTGCTGAAAAAACGATTGCATTTACTATCAAAAGCCTAATTGAGCAAACTTATCCTCATTGGGAAGCAGCGATCGCCTCCGATGATACCATAGACTATCTTGCCATCTTAGCCAAAGAAGGGATAACTGACCCGCGCTTAAAACAAGTTTTTACCGGCAGTATCGGCAATGGAGAAGCAGTGGCACGGAATGCAGCCGTCGAAATCAGCAAGGGAGAGATTTTAGCCAACCTCGATGCTGATGATGCCTACAGTCCCAACCGTTTAGAAGAACTGGTTCCCCTGGCGATAAAGTACGGCGCGGCTATTGATAACACAGGGGTCTACAATACAGAATTGATCCTCTACAAACAGCCTTTCCCGGAACGCACTGCCCTCACCTTTGCCACCCCCGATGATATTCTCAAACCCCGCGTTCCCTTCTTCCCCGTCTTCCAACGAAAATATCTCGGTACAGGCTGGACAAAAGTTCCCTTTGCAGCCGACGTTCTCTTTAACCTAGAACTCCTAAGTCGCATCCAAAAAGTAGCCATTCACCCCCAACCCCTCTATCAATATTACAAGCGAGAAAACTCCATCACCCAGTCCGCCAACGCCTTTCAAACCGCCGAACGCGCTTATGAACAAATCCTTGCCTTATTAGAAAAAGAAAAACTCGATCTCACCCCAGAAATTCGGCAAACAGCCTACAAAGAATTTTCCCAAAACTTACTCCTCAATCGACTCTTTCGCCAGTATATGGAATCCGGACGCTGCCAAAATCTAGAACAATTTCTTGACCTGACAGAAAATGGCCACGCAGATTGGTTAAAACCCGAATTAGAATCAGTTACCCTTTAGATTTTTGAAGATGAAATTACTTTTTGTCTCTAGTCCTGTCAGTTCCTTAAACTCCGGTCGTCTGGGAGGAGTCGCCCTAAATCTCAAGACCATCGCCACAGAAATGATCCAACGAGGACATCAAATCCAAATCGTTGCCCCTACAGACTCCGCAGTACCATCCCTACCCGTCAAAGAGATCCCTGGAGAACTGCAACCCTTAATCCCTGAACCCACCTATAACGACCCCGTACTGATTCCCCATAACTCAGTTTTGGCTAATATGTGGGATTATGCCCATCAACTCCAGGCTGATTATGACCTAATTATTGACTTTGGTTACGAATGGTTGCCGTTTTACTTATCACCCTTGTTTAAATGCCCCGTTCTTCACTATGTCTGTATCGGTTCCTGGACTGGTGTTATGGATCGGGCGATTGAAAGGGTAGCACACCTCTGTCCAGGAACCCTGGGATCCCATACCAAAGCTCAAGCTGCTACCTACTCAGTCGCCGAATCCTTTAGAATTTTAGGGGGTGCTATTGACCTCACTCAATATCAATTTTGCCCAGAACCTGGAAATAGTTTAGCTTGGGCAGGGCGAATATCAGCAGAAAAGGGACTCGAAGATGCAGTTGCTGCTGCTCAAAAAACAGGTATTCATCTACAAGTATTTGGCTATCTTCAAGATCCAGAATATTGGCAACAGATCTGCCGAGACTATCCCCAGGCTTTCATAGAGTATATGGGCTTTTTACCAACCCAAGAATTTCAAAGCGCATTAGGAAAATGTCAAGCTTTACTGATGACCCATAAGTGGGTAGAAGCTTTTGGTCGCGTAGCACTAGAAGCCCTTGCTTGTGGGGTTCCCGTGATTTCCTATCGTCGCGGCGGCCCAAAAGAAATTGTGGTAGATGGTCAAACCGGTTGGTTGGTCGAACCCGATAACCTAGATGAGTTAATTGCAGCCATCAAGCGGATTAACAAAATCGATCGCCATCAGTGTCGCCAACGAGCAGAAACAGAATACTCGTTACCAGCGTTCGGCGATCGCCTGGAACAATGGTTCCAAGATGTTTACTATCACAGATAAGACGAATAAAAGCTGTAGTTATATGAAATTTATTTTGGTTTCTAGCCCCATCGTGCCCATCCACTACAATCCCTTAGAGGGAGTAGGAGGAGCAGAACTAAATTTGTGCAATATTGCCCAGGAAATGATGAGGCGAAAGCATCAAGTGCAAATTGTTGCGCCTATAGGTTCCACAGATAAAGTATTGCCGATTAAACAAGTGGAGGGAGAACTCCAACCCTGCATCCCTACAACCGAACAGGGAGGGCCGGCGATCGTACCCAACAATGCAGTTCTTGCCAATATGTGGGATTATGTTCGTCAAGTTCAGGGTGATTATGACCTGATCATTAACTTTAGTCATGAATGGCTACCGTTTTACCTGTCACCATTTTTTAGTCGTCCTCTTCTTCATTATGTCTGTATCGGAGCGTCGATCGGGGTAATTGATCGCCAGATCGAACAAGTTGCTTCCCTGTGTCCAGGAACACTAGGGGCACATACAAGAACCCAAGCTACTACCTATTCACGACCTGAAGATTTTAGAATTTTAGGGGGTGCTATTGACCTAACCCAATATGATTTTTGCCCAGAACCCGGAGACAGTTTGGCTTGGGCAGGACGAATTATACCCAAAAAAGGACTGGAGGATGCGGTTATCGTGGCTAATACTACGGGCATCAAGCTAAAAATTTTTGGGTTTATGCAGGATCGAGAATATTGGCAATGGCTTTGTGACAATTACCCAAATGCGCCTATAGAGTATATGGGCTTTTTACCAACCCAAGAATTTCAAAGTGAATTAAGAAAATGTCAAGCTTTACTGATGACCCATAAATGGGTTGAGGCTTTGGGTAGGGTAGCACTAGAAGCCCTTGCTTGTGGGGTTCCCGTGATTTCCTATCGTCGCGGAGGCCCAAAAGAAATTGTGGTAGATGGTCAAACGGGTTGGTTAGTAGAACCCGATAACCTAGATGAGTTAATTGCAGCCATCAAGCGGATTAACAAAATCGATCGCCATCAGTGTCGCCAACGAGCAGAAACAGAATACTCGTTACCAGCATTGGGCGATCGCCTGGAACAATGGTTTCAGGATGTTTTGTAATTGTTGAAGTTTTAAATAGCGAAACTTGCTATGAATAAATTGCTTCTCAACTCCTCAAGTCCTACTTCCAGCACTCAATGCCAACCATGTGCGGATATTTGACATAATCCTGCCAGAACTCTTCCCCAAATTCCTGTATCCCTGCTTTCGAGAGAGTCTGTTTGTGCCAGCGAATCTCTTTAAAACCCACTTCTCGGAATGCCCATTCATAGGTCGCTTGGCTGAGATAATAGTCTTCAATAATAACTGTTTTTCCGTCCAACTTGTATGCAAGAGTCGGTAGAGGCTGCCCTTCCTTCAGGGAGTCGCTAACAGTTTCTTCATATCCGTATTCTTTCAAGAATCGATAGGACTCAGGATCGCGATCCAGTTTATTATTAATAGCGACGAAGCGACCTTCAGGTTTCAGGTTGACAGATATGGTCTGACACATTTCGAGCAGTTGTTCTTGGGTTTGGGCATGATTCAGGGAATAGGCAGCGCTCACCAAATCAAAACTGCCAATTTGTCCGAGTTGTTGCATATCACAGAGGATATATTCAATTCCCAAAGGCTCCTGGGCTTCTTCTTCTTTTGCCAGTGCTATCATTCCTTCAGAAATATCAACTCCCACAACTCGTGCAGCCCCTTTTTGCTTGAACTTCCGGCTATAGATGCCTTCTCCACAGCCGAGATCTAAAATGGATTTTCCGGCAATATCACCCAGGATATTAAAATAAGTCGGTTGCTCAATATAGCGATTAAAAGGTGTGTTAGGATGACGTTTTTCTTTGTACTGCTTGGCTATTGGATTGTAAACTGACATAGTTTTTGTCTGAAGTATTGAGAGAACAAACTCTCGCCTTATAAAGCAAGAGTTAAGTTATAGTAACCTGAGTTCGGGATCAGCTCAAAGCCTGATGCTGTCGTTGGATATTCTATCGTTGAATTAACGTGATTGCGTCATTTTAGCCGATTTAGGTTGAACGATAGCTCTTAACCCGAACTGACGTTATAGTAACTTACAGCACTTGGCTTTGGTTATAGATCGTTAGTTGAGAAGAAATGAAATTACTTTTTGTGGCCAGTCCAGTCGGGACTTTAAAGTCTGGTCAGGTGGGTGGAGTGGGTATCAATATACTGAATATTAGTCGGGAAATGCTCAGGCGAGGACATCAATTAAAAGTCCTAGCTCCTGTTGGCTCAGCAATTGAGTCTTTGCCGATCAAAGAAGTTGCTGGAGAGTTTCAACCCTCAGCACCTAACCAGACCCGTAGCGAGCCTATTATTATCCCCCAAAATGCAGTCCTGGCTAATATGTGGAATCAGGTTTGTGAAATCCAGAACCAATATGATATTGTTTTTAACTTTGCTTATGACTGGTTACCTTTTTATCTCGCTCCATTTTTTAAGAGACCCCCACTGCATTTGATCAACTTAGTGTCTTGGACTTTAGTCATGGATCGAGCCATTGAACAAGTAGCGTCCCTATGTCCAGGAACTTTAGGAGTTCATACAAAAGCGCAAGCTGAAACTTATCAAATACCTTCAGAATGTTTTCGGGTTTTAGGGGGAGCGATTGATATTACTAAGTATGAATTTTGTCCAGAACCTGGAGATAGCTTGGCTTGGGCAGGACGAATTTCACCAGAAAAAGGACTGGAAGATGCTGTGGCTGTAGCTGAAGCTTTAGGAGTCAAGCTAAAAATATTTGGCTATTTGCAGAATAGAGAGTATTGGCAACAAATTTGCGATCGCTATCCCCACGCACCGCTAGAGTACATGGGGTTTTTACCCACCCATAATTTTCAGGCAGAATTAAGAAAATGCCGAGCATTGCTGATGACCCATAAATGGGTAGAGGCTTTAGGTCGAGTTGCCCTGGAAGCCCTGGCTTGTGGTGTACCGATCATTTCCTATGGTCGGGGTGGTCCCCTAGAAATCGTGGTTCATGGTCAAACCGGTTGGTTGGTCGAACCTGATAACCTGGATGAATTAATTGCAGCCATTAAGAATATTGACCAAATCGATCGCCATCAGTGTCGCCAACAAGCAGAAACAGAATATTCATTGCCAGCATTAGGCGATCGCCTAGAACAATGGTTTAAGGATGTTTTATCCTCTCGGTAAGCCCTGCATAGATAATTTTCATAATGTAGATCTGACATCCCTCAATAATTTTGTCATTTTATTTTCGTTTACTTTTTGATTGTGGTCATGGCAATATTCCCATCTCTGATCTCAAAATCAACATTCATGAGCTTTTCCCATCGGCTCACAATTTCTTGTTCGCCCTGACGATTAACGTCATCAATTACAATCGTACAATTCTGACTAAAAAATGGTAAAAAATAAGGAACTGCGGGATATCGAGAATACTGAGTTTCTTCTGTGTAGGCTGGAGGGCCATCCACCAATAACAGATCAATTTTTAAATCTTGAGGGAGCTGTTGATTTAGTGCTTCTGGATCATACCACGGAATGTCATTTACACCTAAGCCACTAGATTTCAAAGGAGCATCAATTAGTGTCACCGCATCTAAAACTCCTTCTTTTTTTAACCCAGTTTCTAAAAATTCCAGCCATTCTTGATTATGTTCAATCGTATATAAATGACCTTTCCTGCTTTGAAATAACCGAGCAATATAAAAAGTGGAAATCCCTCCCCCACACTCGACAATAACACTGCGGTTATTAATCACAATATCATTGAGAATATTAACCAGTCCACTGGGGCGCATGGCGTATCCACTCCAAGGTAGGTAATCTGTGGATAAAGGGGCAAGATAATGAGTGGCTAAAATATCTTTCTGCTGCTCTATTATCTCATCGAGTTGATGCACAAAGTTAGCTTGATTAGAAGATGATAATTGATGTTCCATCGTTTTCTACTAATTCAAAAGATATTCTCCACCATCGAGTGTGATTGTACTCCCGGTGAGAAAGTCTTGTTGGAGTAAAAATAAAGCACTATCTGTGACTACTTGAGGATTTCCTGGAATTTTTAACGGAATTCTCCGATTTGCATACTCTTGCATGAACTTTTCTGGGTCAGGGTCATTGGGGGGTTCAAGAATTTGACCCAAGGCTAAAGCATTAACCGTGATTCTGGGGGCTAATTCTAGGGCTAACATTTGTGTCATATCCCACAATCCTCCCTTGGTTAGCCGATAGGAAAAATTACCCGGTTTAGGATGGGGAATTCGGGCATCATTGATGTTGATAATTTTTCCTTGACCATCCGGTGGCAGCTGCTGAGCAAAGGCTTGAGAAAGTTGAAACGGGGCACGCAAATTGATGGCAAAAATTTTATCCCATGACCTGACATCAATGTGGTTAAAGTGATCGTTTTGCGGATAAATTGAAGCACTATTAATCAAAATATCTACTTTTCCAAATACTTCAACCGCTTTAGGAATGATGGTCTCTGTAGCCGATGCATCCGCCAGATCTGCTGGATAGGTAACCGCTCGTACTCCAAAAGATTCTGCTTTTTCTTTGACTTCAACTGCCGCATCAACCGAATTGCCATAATGGATAAAAATATCGCACCCAGCTTTAGCCAGAGCGAGCACTAGCGCACGTCCAACCCGAACGCCACCTCCAGTGACTAAAGCAACCTTTTCATTTAAGTCCATTGTCTTCCTTCGATGACTTTTACAATCTAATAAACCAGAAAACTAGCTTTTTTGGCAAACCTTTAATAGAATAAAATGATGAGATCAATGTAACAACTTGATTTTTTACTTCATGGTTTATTCCTCTGAATCACTAGACATAGAACCTATATTGAGTGCGCTTCTAATTGCTAATCTCATTTTTTTATTAATCTTTAAATTAGCTTGTGATCAAACTATCTGCAATAATTTCTGATATAGTCTTCAACTAAAATCTGGGTATAAGTATTTAGAGGATAATCCTTTGCTTCTTGGGGATTTACCCAAGCCCATTCAAGGATTTCTTCGTTCGGTGTAATCGTTTTACTAGCTGAGAAAGCATAATAGTTAATCATGATAAAATGGGCGGGTTTGAAAAACTGTGAATCTAGAACGGCTTCTTGTAAGAAGGCAAAGCGGATTTGACTCAACTCCAAACCCACTTCTTCTTGGAATTCTCGAATTAAAGCAGAAACGAGACTTTCCCCCCATTCAACCTTTCCCCCAGGAACACCCCATGTTCCTCGCCACTTCGTTGTTTTCACGATTAAGACTTGTTCGAGAGCATTCACCACTAAAGCACCGACAGTTGACAAGGGAAATTGCCTCTGTCCCGATGGAGCCGATGCTTTTGCTAGGATCGTTGGATTTTGTCCGCTCACTTTGACGATTAATTAATTAGCTGTTCGAGTCGAAGTATACCGTATTTTGCCCATCTTCTCTCACACGGTTTCCGTAAATCCAGAAATTGGGAGTGAGTCATGAGTTAATCCAAAGCTTAAAAATAGTAATATTAGTGCTTCTCGCTAACCAATGAAAACTACGGGTTCACGATTAATGAATTATGCTAAAGACAATGGAGATTATTTAAGTATTACTCTTTCTTGTATTGATACGCCTCATAATTTAAAACCAATTGCGGATGTTTTTGTCATTTATAAAGTCAATTGGCATAACCTTTCTGATCGACTTCCTCACTTTGATGAATTGCCACCAGATGTTGTGAGTTGATATAATATCAAGTTAGAAGTTTAAGAGGCAATCAATACTATGGTTCAAAAAATTGCCCTGTTCAATCATAAAGGCGGAGTCAGCAAGACGACAACCACTTTTAATCTGGGTTGGATGTTAGCCTCAAAAGGAAAAAAAGTTATTCTTGTGGATACTGACCCCCAATGTAATTTAACAGGTATGGCTTTAGGTGGGGGGACAGAAGATGATGAAGCTAGAATTGCTAAGATTTATGAAACTCATTCTAATATCAAAACAGGTTTAGCACCGGCTTTTGAGTCCCAACCCAGAGCAATTGAAGCAGTAGATTGTATTCCTTTAGAAGGTCAAGAGGGGTTATATTTATTGCCGGGTCATGTCGGTTTAGCAGAATATGAAGTGACATTAGGAATTGCTCAAGAACTCAGTGGTTCCATTCAAGCTTTGAAAAACCTACCGGGTTCTATTACATATTTATTAGACAAAACAGCAAATAAATTTGATGCAGATTACATTTTAATTGATATGAGTCCTAGTTTAGGTTCAATTAATCAAAACATATTAATGACCAGTGACTTTTTTATTCTTCCTACAACGGCTGATTTCTTCTCTGTGATGGCAATTGACTCCCTGACTAAAGTATTGCCAAAATGGTATGCTTGGGCACAAAAAGCAAGTTCACTGCAAATTTTGAAAGATGCTAACTATCCCTTTCCAGAGATTAACTTACGCTTTTTAGGGATTATTGTTCAAAATTACCGAATTATACGAGGTAAAGAGACTGCAGCTTTTCAAAAGTGGATTAATAAAATAGAAGCAGATGTTTCCTCTAATTTTGTTCCGATGCTTCACAAAAATAATATGATGCTACCTGAATCAACATATCTTGATCAAGGAATAGATATTTCTAGTTATTGCCTCACAAAAATTTCTAACTTTAATAGCTTGATTGCTCTTTCTCAAGAACATGGAACCCCTATATACGACCTCACTCCTGAGCAATTGAGACAAACAGGAGTGGTACTAAGAACTAATCAGAAAAAGCAAGATGAATTCCGACACACTTTTTCAGATTTAGCAGATAAAATTATAGGATTAACTTCTGCCGCTTATGCAGTCAGCACTTGATCAATTCCGAATTAGTATAACTCGGGTTCGGGATTTAATTTCTCTGCATAATACTATTCAAACTCAATCTACTTCTGCTCTAGATTTATCAGATATATTAAGAGCAGCTCTGGTGTTAACAGTGAGTGCGTTAGACTATTATATTCATGAAGTTGTTACCCTGGGAATATTAGAAATTCACAGAGGTCAACGCCCTGAGCCGACTCCAGGCGCGAACAGTTCTCAATCTGCGTTTTCCCGTTTTCAGGTATCATTAGGAGGTGCGCGTCAAGAACGGTTAATTGCAATAGAAATTGCAGCCTGGTTAGAAAGTGAAATTCAATCAAGTCAAGGTTTTGCTTTTTTACAGCAACCTCATACTATTTCCTCATTACTTCCTATTATAGAAAACAGTATTTTAAATAAACTGAATAATATAGCTTGGTTAGAGGATGAAATTCGAGAACGTCTTAGCTATCAAAGCTTTCAGCAACCGGATCGCTGATGGTATTCGATTAATATCAGATAAAAAATTATGGGAGGAAGTGGCAAGCAAGTTAGGCAAACCAGCAAAAGATATGAAACAGCAACTCAGCGTTATTATTGATCGGCGTAATAAAATTGCTCATGAAGCCGATATTGATCCAACTTTTGGTATTGGTAGTCGATGGAATATTGATGAAGCTTTAGTTAGTGATGCCGTTAACTTTATCGAACAAGTTGTAGAAAGTATTCATCATTCAATCACTTATCCCTCAGCAAACCCAAATACTTTGGCATAAAAACCAAACTCTTCTTCAATTGCCCGTTTAATATTTTCCGCTTTACGAAAGCCATGTTGTTCATCGGCAAACGTAACATAATCGACTGTTAACTGTTTTGCCTTTAAAATCTCTACCATTTTTTCCGCTTGGTTGGGCGGTACAACTTTATCTTCTAAGCCTTGTAAGAATATCACCGGACAAGATAACTGTTGGGCGGCATGAATGGGCGATCGCGCCACATATACCTCTTTCGCCTCCGGATACGGCCCAATTAAACCATCGAGATACCGGGATTCAAATTTATGGGTATCGGTGGCTAAAGCTTCTAAGTCACTCACCCCATAATAACTAGCCCCCGCTTTAAATACATCTTTAAACGTTAAGGCGCATAATGTTGTATATCCTCCGGCACTGCCGCCGGTAATAGCCATGCGATCGCCATCCACGAGTCCTTTCTCGGCTAAATATTTCGCGCCGTTACTACAGTCATCCACATCGACAATGCCCCAATTTCCTTGTAAGCGTTGGCGATATTCTCGACCGTATCCGGTACTGCCGCCATAATTAACATCTAATACGGCAAAGCCACGACTCGTCCAATATTGAATTTTTAAGCTTAAACTACTCGAGGTTGCTGCTGTCGGGCCACCATGACTTTTAACCAATAAGGGGGGTTTGTCATCTTCGGGAGCCGTATAATCTTTATTCGTGGGAGGATAATAGAAACCGTAAGCTGTGGTATTATTTTCTGTGGGAAATTCAATCGGTTCTGGAATGGATAAGTAAGCGGTATCGAGATCTAAGTTACTGGAAGGTTTTAAAATGTGCTGTTCTCCCGTCGTCAAGTTCAGTTGAACTACAGCAGAAGGTTCTGTAGGAGATCCGCCAATGTACAAGGCTTGATCACCAGCAACTTTGATCCCTGAAATAGAGGTGTAGGGAGTATCAATCAGTTGTAATTGTTGAGAATCTATTTCTAAACTGGCTAAATACCAATTGCCATTTTCAGTATAAGTGCAAATGATTTCATCGGCTGAGGCAAACCCATAAGTAGACATACCAAACACCCATTGCGGTAAGCCAAATTCAGCCGAGGTGGGATAGAGGGGTTCTATTTCGCTGTTTTGATAACGATAAAGATTCCACCAATTGGAGCGATCGCTGACAAAATATAATAAATTATCCGGTGACCATTGGGGTTGAAAGACTGACTCTGTTGGACTGCCTGTAATGAATTGTTTTTCTGCGATCAAACCCTCTGAGTTTAAGGTGGCTACCCAGAGTTGTGTCCCATCCCAAGGCATATTCGGATGATTCCAACTTAACCAACACAGTTGTGTTCCATCGGGACTGAGGCGCGGACAAGCATAAAAATCATCGCCACTGACGAGTATTTGAATATCATTACCATCGCTTAAATTAATACTAACAATGGTATTGACCGCTTCTCCCTCGTTGCTATGATCTTCACGAATACAAATTAACCGTTGGCGACCGCGATCCACTACCGCATCAGCATACCGAAATGCCCCTTCTGGGGTCAAGGGTGAGGGGGCAGTATTTAAAGTTTGGCGATATAATCGTTGATCGGTAAAATTTGAGAAATAGACTGTTCCTCGATCAACGCAGTAAGCGCCGCCACCGTACTCATGGACCCGCGTTCGGACGTTGAAGCCGGAGGGGGTCACATCTTCTGTTTTACCGTCTGGGGTGAGGCATACAATCACGCTCCGGCCCCCTTCTGAGGGTCGCCCTTCTAGCCAATAAATCTGATCCTGATCGGCAGCCAAACCGCCTAAACCCACAGTTCCAGCCACCATTAAATCGGCTGTAATCGGGGATTTCCATGCACCATAGGGGGCGACTGTTGTTTTTGTCATAATTCTCTATCTGGGTTTGACTGCAACCTCGTGATATTGTAGCTCAGACTACGTCAAGCGATCAGCTTGATTAATAATTTGAAGGGTTTAGTCGTGCGATTATTAAAAGAATGCTCGCTAATTCCGTTATATTTTTTTAATTCAAACCCCAGGTTTTCTATGTTAGAATTCTCCTGAATTCAAGTTGGATTGCTTAAATTCAAGTTGTTTTTCACTTGTTGCTGTTCAAGATTTACGATCAATCAATTATGTCTGAGTTTCTAGATTTTCTTAAACATAAATATGCTTATGTTGCTTTGGGTGAATTTAAACCAGGGAAGTTAGCAGAAGCTGAACAAATGTTTGAAACCATTGTTTCAACCTATCGCCAAGGATTTAAAGGATCTTACTTTTTACAAGAACCGGGAACTGATCGGGGAATTGCCGTGATTTTCTGGGAAAATATTGAAGATATGGATGCCAATAAATCTGAGTTTTCTGAAGAAATTTTGCATCAGATGAAGCACTTATTTGCAAAACCCCCGCAAACTTCATTTTATGAGGTACATAGTGAAATTATACCTCAAGATACGATGGAAAATGAAGAAGTGGCTAGTTAAATCAATTCATGTAGGGTGTGTCAATGACGCACCCGGCAATCTCAAATTGATAATATTCACAGCAGTATTTTGATGGATGATTTGAAATGACTCGAAATATTGTAATTATTGGTGCAGGCCCTGCTGGATTACTGTTAGCACATTATCTACTGCTACGGGGTCAATATTCTATTCAAATTTATGAGCGACGTTCTGATCCACGGTTAATGAATGCGTCGAATAAACGAACTTTTCCGATTTCACTACAAGAACGGGGAAGAAAAGCAATTAGAAACGTTCCTGGGCTAGAGGAAGCGATTGCAAATCAGAGCGTTTTTTGTCGGGGAACAATTATATATCAAGGCAAAAAGCAGCCTAGAGTGATTCCCCGAACCCATCCGATTATGACGATTGATCGGAATCGTCTAGTATTAGTTTTATTGGAAGAAATTATAGAAAAAAATCCGCCTGATCGGCTGAAGACTCAATTTGATTGTGAGTGTGTTCAGGTTAACTCAAACCCTAAAAGTATTATTTTAAAACCACAGGAAGGAGAAGAGTTTACAGTTAATTATGATCTTTTAATTGGGGCAGATGGGGCGCGATCACAAATCCGAGACTATTTAGTTCAAGAACATCATTTAAAATGCGAACAAAGCTATGTTCAGGATGCTTATAAATCAGTCTATTTACCGCGACAAAATCCACAACTGGGCTTGGAGTTAGAACCGGACAAAATCCATGCATCTAATGCCGGTCAAAATATTCGGCTGTTATTAGTGCCTCAACCTAACAATCAATTACATGGAACGTTTATTTTTAATGCCAATAATAATCCTCTGGAAAATCTAAAAACGAAAGAAGAAATTTTACAATATTTTCAGGATAAATTCCCAATTTTAGGTCAGTTAATGTCTATTGAAGAAGCAGAAGAAATCTTACACCGTCCGGTTTCCCAAGTTTTAACAGTTCGTTGCGATCGCTTTGATCAAAATCAGAGTATCTTAATGATTGGGGATGCGGCTCATGCGGTTTCCCCTTCTGTGGGACAGGGATGTAATTCAGCCTTAGAAGATGTTTATATTTTAGGTCAATTATTAGATCGATATCAAGATGACTGGAGTCAAGTTTTACCTCAGTATTCTCAGCAACGTCTGCCGGATGCTTATGCACTGCAAGAATTATCCAATTATTCATTTCCTCGTAATAAATTATTGGTTTTAGAATTTTTCTTGCGTTTAAAAATAGCCAGAATTTTACATCAATGGTTTCCACAAAAATTTAATCTCTTTGTGTTTGACTTAGTTTTAGATACTGATTTGCCCTATTCTAAAGTATTACAATTAAGCTAAAATTGGGTTAATAAAGTCAAGCGATCAATGGTTAAGAGTTGATGGTCATTTGTTATTGGTTATTCGTCTTTTGTTGTGGGTTATATAGCACAACATACATGGTGAGAAGATGTTTTCTGTATTCTATCTTAGACCTGCTAATGGCTAAAAGCCTTATTTCATAAATGTTTTGACAATAAATTATTGCGATGCTGAACTGGACAATCAACTATTGCGATGCTGAACTAGACAATCAACTATTGCGATGCTGAACTAGACAATCAACTATTGCGATGCTGAACTGGACAATAAACTATTGCGATGCTGAACTGGATGCTATGGCGCGACGTTTTACGGTGTTTGACACTCTTACTACACACGCTCCCTGAGTACAGGTACAGTGTGAGCCTTCTTGCTGAAACAGGTAACAACCAATAACTATTTCTGCTATACTGTTCTTATACGAAGTCGTTATGAGTTGTATTAAGCCGTTATGACCCAACCTACAGTCGAAAATATCGTCATTATTGGATCGGGGCCAGCAGGCTACACTGCCGCTATTTATGCTGGACGGGCAAACATGAAGCCGGTGGTGTTTGAAGGATACCAAATGGGCGGTATTCCTGGCGGTCAGTTGATGACCACTACCGAAGTTGAAAACTTCCCCGGTTTTCCGGAAGGCATTACCGGCCCTCAACTGATGGATCGGATGAAAGCACAGGCGATTCGTTGGGGAGCAGAACTGTATACTGAAGATGTCGTTTCCGTCGATCTAAGTCAACGTCCATTTACAGTCCGTTCAGAAGAACGAGAATTCAAAACCCATGCTATTGTGATCGCCACGGGGGCAACCGCAAAACGACTGAATTTACCCAGTGAAGCCAAATACTGGAGTAATGGTATTTCGGCTTGCGCTATTTGTGACGGGGCTAGTCCCATCTTCAAAAATAGCGAATTAGTGGTGATTGGCGGCGGGGATACGGCAGCGGAAGAAGCCGTTTACCTGACAAAGTTTGCCAACCATGTGCATCTGTTAGTCCGTCGGGATGAAATGCGGGCGAGTAAGGCGATGCAGCAACGAGTATTAGACCATAACAAAATCACGGTGTATTGGAATACAGAAGCCGTGGATGTTTATGGCAACGGCAAAATGGCAGGGGTCAAAATTAAAAATAGCCAAACTGGGGAAGAAAGTGAAATTCCGGCTGGTGGGTTATTTTATGCTATTGGTCATACCCCCAATACTCAAATCTTTAAAGGTCAGATCGAACTGGATCAAACCGGTTATATTATCACTAAACCCGATAGCGTTGAAACCAGTGTAGAAGGGGTTTACGCCGTGGGTGATGTGCAAGATCACGAATATCGTCAGGCTATTACTGCTGCGGGTTCAGGCTGTATGGGGGCAATGTTAGCGGAACGTTGGTTAGCGGCTAATAACTTAGGTTACGAATTTAAGCAGTCTGAAACGGAAGAAACAATGACGGAGTCTGAACCCTCCGAAACTGTTGCGGATACAGAGGATACGTTTAAACTCGCTGAAACCTATCATGTTGGCGGATACGCCCTCAGACGATTATTCCATGAAAGCGATCGCCTGATCATGGTGAAATATGCTTCCCCCACTTGCGGCCCTTGTCACAGTCTCAAACCCATTTTACAGAAAGTCGTCGATGAATTTGACGGTAAAATTCACTATGTTGAGATTGATATTGAACAAGATCCTGGCATTGCAGAAAATGCTGGAGTCACTGGAACTCCTACTATTCAATTCTTTAAAGATAAAGATCTGATCCAAGAATTGAAAGGCGTTAAACCCAAGAGTCAATATCGAGAGTTAATTCAAACCAATATTTAGGGATTAAGTCATTGTAACCCCCCTTAGTCCCCCCTTATTAAGGGGGGAAGTTTTTGTCTATTACATGGGTTGAACTGATAGATAACTCTTATCCCCTCCCCTTGCTAAGGGGAGGGCTAGGGTGGGGTAACCTAATTGCAACAACAGCAAACGAAATCGCGATCGCACCATGACTAAACTTTATAACAAAGCTTCTGAAAAAGAGAAAAGACAACGACTACGTAATAATATGCCTTTAGCTGAACGTTTGCTGTGGTCAAAGTTGAGAAATTGTCAGCTTGAAAACTGTAAATTTCGACGACAGTATAGTGTTGATCGCTTTGTCATAGATTTTTATAGCCCAGAAATTAGATTAGCCATTGAAGTTGATGGAGAAAGTCATTTTAAGCCAGGAATTTCAGAACGGGATCAACAACGGCAACAGTTTATTGAATCAGCTAAAATCACTTTTTTGCGCTTCACTAATCAGGAAGTATATGACAATTTAGAAGGAGTCTGTCAAAGGATTATTGAAGCTATTAAGATTTTGAGGGAGAAGTAATAGTATTGACCCCCTATAACTCCCCCTTAACAAAGGGGAAATTTCTTATATAGATTACAATCTTGTCCCCGGACTAAAGGCAGAGGAGAGTCGGGGTAGGGTTGATTTTTCAGATTTAAAGTCTGACTTCCCCCTTGTCTAACGTCCCCATTCTGGTTCACAATAATGCAGAGTGAAACGCACCGGGAGAGCGACTGTGAGTGAATTCGATTATGATTTGGTGATTATTGGCGCAGGCGTAGGCGGACATGGGGCTGCTATTCATGCCGTCAGCTGTGGTTTGAAGACCGCCATCATCGAAGCAGGAGATATGGGGGGAACCTGCGTCAACCGAGGTTGTATTCCCTCAAAAGCCCTGCTAGCCGCCTCTGGACGGGTGCGAGAATTGCGGAATACTCATCATCTGCAAAGTTTGGGAATTCAATTAGGACAAGTTAGTTTTGATCGCCAAACTATTGCCAATCATGCCGATAATATTGTGAGTAAATTACGGGGCGATCTAACCAATAGTTTAAAACGTTTGGGCGTTGATACGATTCACGGTTGGGCAAAACTATCCGCCTCGCAAAAAGTGACTGTGGAAACAGCCACTGGGGAGAAAACAATTACAGCAAAAGATATTATTCTTGCCCCAGGTTCTATTCCGTTTGTTCCTCCTGGAATTGAAATTGATCACAAAACCGTTTTTACTAGTGATGAAGCGATTAAATTAGACTCATTACCCCAATGGATCGCGATTATTGGCAGTGGGTATATTGGTTTAGAATTTTCTGATATTTATACGGCATTAGGATGTGAAGTGACAATGATCGAAGCCCTCGATCAACTGATGCCAACGTTTGATCCTGATATTGCAAAAATAGCCCAACGAACCTTAATTAATCCCCGTGATATTGAGACCTATGTGGGTAAATTAGCAATAAAAGTCACGCCAGGATCTCCGGTAATTATTGAATTAGCAGATGCTAAAACCAAGGAAGTTGAACAAGTCTTAGAAGTCGATGCTTGTTTAGTGGCAACCGGGCGAATTCCTTTTAGTAAAAATCTCGGTTTAGAAACTGTTGGCGTGGAAACAGATCGACGGGGTTTTATTCCTGTTAACGATCAATTAGCCGTCTTATCAAACGGTGAACCCGTATCTAATTTATGGGCAATTGGAGATGCAACGGGTAAAATGATGTTAGCCCATGCTGCCTCTGCCCAAGGAATTGCCGTAGTTGAAACGATCTGCGGAAGGACAAGAGAAGTCGATTATTTAAGTGTTCCAGCGGCGGCTTTTACCCATCCAGAAATTAGTTATGTTGGCTTAACAGAACCGGCGGCGAAAGAATTAGGAGAAAAAGAAGGGTTTGAAGTGGCTTCAGTTAAAACCTATTTTAAAGGCAATTCTAAAGCCATTGCCGAAGGAGAAACAGACGGAATTGCTAAAGTGATTTACCGCAAAGATAACGGCGAATTGTTAGGGGTTCATATCTTTGGTTTACACGCTGCCGACTTAATTCAAGAAGCTGCCAATGCCATTGCTAAACGTGAATCTGTCAATAACTTAGCCTTTTCTGTTCATACTCATCCAACGTTATCTGAAGTATTGGATGAGGCTTATAAACGGGCGGTAGGAACTCATTAATCTATTAGTTATTGGTTATTGGTTATTGGTTATTTGAGGGGATAGGAAGTAGGGTGTAGGGATTTATTCTACTTCTTGACTAACTCCTCACGAATAACAAATGCTGGTCTCACGTCATTCCCTCACTGGTCGGAAACCAATAACAAATGACGAATGACTAATAACAAACAACAAAAATTATGACTTTCTTCGTTCCTCTACTAAAACAACGAGGATATTTAGCTCAAATTCATCTCACTCTTTGTATTGTTGGTTCCCGTAAGTTAGATGAGTTTATTCATTTTGATTATTCTCAACAAGGATGGCACATTTTTGCCCCAAATTTAACGATATACGGTTTTGATGCAGATGAAGAAGCTTGCGATCGCAGAAATCAAGAATTAGAAAATCAGCAGATTAACTGGGAAGAAAAACATATCCCCTTAGCAGTATGGAACCAAACCGGAACAGCCACACTTTATGTTACAAAACATCCCGGCTGTTGTTCATTATATCCGCCAAATTCCATCGTTGTAGAACGATTTCATGAATATGCTGAACGCCATAAATTGATGGGAACGGTGGAAATTAAAACCACAACATTAGATGAATATTTTGCCGATCACAACCGCAGCATTGACTTTTTACAATTGGATGTTCAAGGAGGAGAATTAAACGTTTTACAAGGGGCAGTCCAACTGTTAAAACAGCAAGTTTTAGCGATAGAATCCGAGGTTAATTTTATTGAATTATACCAAAATCAGCCTTTATTTAGTGAGGTTGATAGCTATTTACGCCATCAAGAATTTACATTATTTGATTTTGGAAAACGATGGTATGCTCAACGTCAAGAAGTGCCGATGCATTCCCGTCAACATATCGGACAATTAGTCTGGACAGATGCCTTTTATTTTAGAGACTTAGTTCGTTTAGATCAAAATTTACGATTTAAAACCCCTCAACAAATTTTAAAGTCCGCTTGTATTGCAGATATCCTCCATTTTTATGATTATGCTTTAGAAGCATTGGGTTATTTAACCCTAAAATATGGAGAAAATCCCCACTATAATTTAACGGATTGTTTGGTAGAAACATTAGAACAAAATCCAGAGGCAACCCGCTATGGCGTTGATTCTATTCCGTTAGTCGCTAAACTCAAGAAATTAGCTCATCCTTAAATTTGAGTGATGAAAAACCAAAAAGTAGCGTTTTAGAATGTCTTCTCCAAAAAATGAGATGTGAAAGTTATACAGCTATGGGTTCAGAATGCCTTCACCATAAATTTTACCCTGAACGCGAGCTTCAGGGGTTCATCTCACTCTCAATCCCTGTTATCCCCTTGGGTTTCCATCTAGGACAGGACTCCCCATTTTTAACTTAGGGTGACTTGCAGCTAAAGTCCCAACAATTCACTGTAAAATACTTTAGAGTAGAGCGAAAACCATAGGTTCATATTTCCGTTTTTCTGTACGGGAGTAAACTTTAGAGTGGATTGAACTCAATGGATTGATCACCTTAAGAATGGTTTAAAGTGATTCATTTATCACATTCTGCAGGTAAATAGCTCGGTATTGTTAAGGGAGAAATTGATAATGTACAGTCCAAATGCCGCTGGTATTGGTACAGAGACAGGTTCTGGTAGCCGTATATATGTCTTTGAAGTGGAGGGTATCCGTCAGAACGGGGGTGCAAACAACCTCAATACTCCAATTCGTCGGAGTGGTACAACTTATATCACAGTGCCTTATACTCGGATGAGTCAGGAGATGAAGCGAATTAATCGTTTAGGTGGCAAAATTGTTAGCATCAAGCCGTTGAATGACACCCCTCCAACCAATGGTAGCGCTGCATCCGGAAATGGACTTAATAGTCAACCATCTGGAGCAACAACGAAGCCCATGACTCAAGCTAAGGCGAAAAAAGATATCCCCACGAATATCTACAAACCCAAAAATCCTTACATTGGTAAATGTATATCCAATGAACCTCTCGTCAGTGAAGGGGGTTCAGGTATCGTTCAACACCTGAAATTCGATATTTCCGGGGGAGATTTATGTTATCTCGAAGGTCAAAGTATTGGAATTATTCCTCCGGGTACAGATAAGAACGGCAAACCCCACAAGCTTAGACTGTATTCTATTGCTTCAACCCGTCATGGCGATGATGTCGATGATAAAACCGTTTCTTTGTGTGTACGTCAACTGGAATACCAACACCCAGAAACCAATGAAACTGTCTACGGCGTGTGTTCCACTTACCTGTGTCACTTAGAACCAGGGGCGGATGTTGCCATCACGGGGCCAGTGGGTAAAGAAATGTTACTCCCGGACGAGGAAGATGCCACTATCATCATGATGGCAACCGGAACCGGAATTGCCCCTTTCCGGGCTTTCTTATGGCGGATGTTTAAAGAGCAACATGAAGACTACAAATTTAAAGGTTTAGCTTGGTTGTTCTTTGGTATTCCTTACACTGCTAATATTCTCTATAAGGAGGAACTGGAGCAATTAGAACGTAACTTCCCGGAAAACTTCCGTCTGACTTATGCCATTAGCCGGGAACAACAAAATGCTGAAGGCGGTAAAATGTATCTGCAAAACCGCATCCAAGAAAATGCCGATGAGCTATGGCAACTGATTCAAAAACCCAATACTCATGCCTATATTTGTGGTTTGAAAGGCATGGAAGGTGGTATTGACGAAGGAATGTCGAATGCGGCAGGTAAGTTTGATGTGGATTGGAATGAGTATCAACGTCAACTGAAAAAAGAACATCGTTGGCACGTTGAAACTTACTAAACTTTTTCACTAATCCTTTTTATCAATTGATGTAGGTAGGGAAACATCCCTACCTTTTTTATCACCCAACTCTGGCACTGTAATTTTCAATAAACTCTAACATTCTGCAAAGCCTGTTGTGATTAACGAATGACAGCGCGTTGCGCTATTTTTATAAAAATTAATCATTCTGCTCAATTGAACTTAAACTATCCTTAATTATAGGATGGTATGTTCTGATTAAATATCAGAAAATGGTTTTGATCTAGGCCAATATCGATACCTTTACATAATATTTACATTGTTAATCAGACTCTTTTTCAATCCTTTACCTATTCCTAAAGTCTTATTTGTATGATGCTAGGTGAGACAGTTTAATGCAGTTAGTCTTCATGAAAGAGGAATTGGTATGTTGAACTTTTTACAATCATACTTACTAGCCCCAATCCAACAATGGCTCGATAGCCTAGAAATTCATAATCCACAACTGGCTTTATGGCTCTACAAGGTGATTCCCGCACAATGTCCATTTGCCCGAGATATCCATTTTTTGGGTCGAAAAGTGATCACAATTCCCCCCTTATGTAAACTCAATCCGTTTTATGATCAATTCATTAGCCTGCGGTTTAAAGCACTCAGCTATTTAGTGGATGAATGTGGCATCTCCCTGGAATATAACGGATAATGTAACATATAATTGTAATTGGCGAAGCGTTCAGCATTCCATTGCTCAGTTTAAATCAGTCTTCTTAAGTGAATCATTATCAATGAGCCGATCGCCGCATTCTATATAGGGTGCGGTTTATTTGCGCTTAAGTCCTAGCCGTTGATGCTGCTGTAAGGACATTCAAGTCATATCCGATCTCAAACAAACTGAGTCAATCCGACAGTCAACCCCCCTCACCTCAGACCTTTACAAAAGGGGGGGATATGTAAAGGTGTCCTCAAGGTAACTAAACCAAAACTTTACAAAAAAACTCTTGAACTTTATGAATCATTTATATTATTGTAGGGTCAAATAAAAAACTGAGTCGGTTTAGATTAGGAAGGTTTTAGCTTCTCAGGTAGAAGTGAGGAAGAGTAATATGTGTGATTGAGTCTGTGCCATCTAACCGACGGTTTGAAAACTTAAGCTTGATGTGTGTATGTTTTTGGGGAGGGTGCTACTTAAAGATAAAAATCGCTGTTTAATTGAGCAGTGAAATCCAGTGCGGATTGAATCAAAGGTTGCAATCGGGAACTTATTCAATCATTTTGCATTCTTATAGAAAAGGTGCTGTCATTTGATGCCGATTGATTCATGGAATTAAGCTGGGTTTAAAAACAAAAAAACATTGCTTTAAAATCTGTGTCAGCATCTCCGTTGTCAAGTCGGGTGTATCCAGTTAGAATCATTCAAGGCTGATTCTGAAGCCCTTCTAACTGCTCGTCATCATCTGCTGATGAAAAGCCGAGACTTCAGTCTGGGTTAAGGATTGATCTGGGTTTAATCGCAATTGAGTAGTAGACTAATCTCTTATAAATACCAGGGAAAACTAGGAATGTTATCATCTACCCAACACAAAGTGTTTGTCTTTATTGACCCTAAAGTTCAAGACTATCATCACTTAAACCAAGGGGTGATACCCGGAGCTAAATCGATTATTCTGGATGCCGCTCAAGATGGGATTGAACAAATCACTGGGGTTTTGGATCACCAGAGCCGTAAGGGTCACAAAATCGATGCTTTACATCTGATTTCTCATGGTTCACCGGGATGTCTGTACCTGGGAAAAACTCCGCTTAATCTTAGGACTTTAAATCACTACAATGAACAACTGAAAAGCTGGAAGAACGCTTTAAGCAACACAGCAGAAATTTTAATTTATGGTTGTAACGTTGCTCAATCAACCGATTTATTACAGCAACTTCATCAGTTAACAGGGGCAAGTATTGCCGCCACAGCCACCCCAACTGGAAATGCTAAATGGGGTGGAAACTGGACCCTGGAGTTTAATTTAGGAAGCATTAGCAGTACTCTCGCCATCCCTCCTCAAATCCAAATGGCTTATGGTGGGGTGCTAGCGGATTTCGTTGTCACTAATCCTGATGATGCTGGTCCGGGTTCATTACGGCAAGCGATCGCAGACTCTGAAGCCAATGCCGAAGATGATACCATCACCTTTGATGCCAGCTTAGCAGGTCAAACCATCACGTTAACTGAGCAACTGGCGATCAATGGTCAGAATGGGGGAAGTTTAACGATTACTGGCCCTAGCCCGGAACAACTGACTATTAGTGGAGGCAATGTTGACCGGGTCTTCGATATTATTAATGTGGTAGAAGGGGCAACTATTACCATTAGTGGAATCACAATTAGTGATGGTCTCCCCAATAACATTCGAGGTGGAGGAGGAGTCGAATTTGAGGGGCCAGGAGCACTTGTTTTTGACAATGTCATCATTGAGAACAATGTCGGTAGTGGGGTTCTGAAACAAGGAGGGACTTTAACCCTAACCAATAGTACGGTTCGAGGCAATGGATTTCATGGCGTAGCCATTCGCTCTGGGAACAACACCATCAGTAATAATGTTATTGTTAGCAATGGCAATGGAATAGATAACAATGGTAGACCCACTGGTGGTTCAGGACTAAGCGTGGGTGAGAATGCCAATGACTCAATTCCCAACACACAAATTACAGGAAATTTTATCGGTACTGATGCCAACAATACACCCGGTTTAGGGAACACACAAGCAGGGATTGACCTAGACCGAACAATTGGTGTCATTATTCAGGGCAATACGATTGTCAATAACCTCGAAAATGGGATTAATATTGACGAGGCGACAGGAAATGTGATAGGGGGTTTAGCGCCCGATCAACGGAATATTATCTCAGGTAACCAAGAAAATGGTATTAATATTGCCAATGCGAATGTCGCTAATACCATTGAAGGTAATTTAATTGGATTGGCAGCCGATGGAATTACCGCCTTGCCGAACGCCAATAATGGGATTAACTTAAACGGGAATAATGATGGGGTTAGTAATCAAGTTATTAACGGTAACATCATTTCAGGCAATACTGGAGATGGCATCAGTTTAGCCCCTGGTGTAACAGCCAATACGATTACTGCAAACCAGATCGGAACCAATCTAGATGGAACAGCGGCAGTCGGCAATGGCGATCGCGGGATTGAACTCCTGAATGCTCCTGGAAATATTATCCAAAATAACGTCATTTCTGGGAACGCTACCCAAGGGATTTTTATTGGGAATGGGGCAACTGGTAATACTATTCAAGGGAACTTCATTGGATTAGCCGCTGATGGAGTCGGCAATATTGGCAACGTCGAAGACGGTATTCGGATTCAAAATGCAGCCGATAATATTATTGGAGGGGCTACCCCTGAACTGGGAAATCGGATCGCCTTTAATGGTCTCGATGGCGTGACTGTAACAATCCCAGCCAGTATTAACAACCTAATTCAAGGAAATGGAATTTTCTCCAATGGCGGTGATACCCCAGAAGGGATTGGTATTGATTTATTGGGAGGAGAGGGAGTTACTCAAAATGACGATCTAGATGGGGACGAAGGGCCAAACAACCTACAAAACTTCCCCGTTTTACTCAGCGCTGAACCGGTAGGAGATGGGACAACAGTAATTGGTAGCCTCAACAGCGCCCCCAATACCACTTATCAAGTAGCATTATTTAGCAATGATCCAGCGATTGTGGATGGTTCTGGAATTGCGGAAGGACAGACCTTCCTCGGTATCATTACAGTCACAACCGATGGCAACGGTAACGCTGGGTTTATTGAAAATGTTCCAGGAACAGGGAACTTATCAGGTCAGTTAATCACCGCAACCGCCACTGATCCCAATAATAATACCTCTGAATTTTCCCCAGCCACTGAAATTCGTTCTCCCAATGTCACATTTGCTCATATTCCCTTAGAAGGCGATCCACCGGTGCCGGGAACACCTGTGAATAATTTAACTCAGCTTGAAGGGGATGAGGGAATTGTTGATTATGTCTATACCGTGAGTCTAGATCAACCCAGCGCTCAAAATATTGTCCTCAACTATACCACTACCAGCGATACAGCGACTGTTGAAGACTTTGCGCCTAACAGTGGTAATGGAAGTTTAACCTTTAATGCCATTACCCCCCCTCAAATTCCCGAACTCATCGCCGATCCCACGGTTTTGAATGACCAACTCACCCAAACCATTATGGTTCAAGTCAACGGTGAACGGGTAGCAGAAGAGGATGAAACGTTTACCGTTACCCTGGCGACGGATAACACTGTGGTGTTTGTAGATGACATTACCACCGTTACTGGAACCATTACCAACGACGATGCAGCGCCAATTGTTGATCTTAATGGTACGGGAGAAGGGATTAATACCACCACCAACTTCACCGAAGCTACAGTGGGAGGTATTCCCATTACTGATAGTGTGGCAGTCAGTGATGAGGACGATCCTAATCTTGTCTCGGCTACTATTACGATTACCAATCCGTTGGATGCAGAGGAAGGATTATCCATTACGGGGGAATTACCTGCTACCCTGACTGCTAATCCTGCCACGGGCAATCAGATTGTTTTAACCGGAGAGGCACCGCCTGCCGATTATGCCGCTGCGATCGCGGCAATTACCTACGATAATACCTCTGAAGGGCCAGATTTAACGGATCGGGTGGTGAGCGTTGTGGTTAATGACGGCATTAACGAGAGTGAAATTGCCACCAGTACCATTGCCATTACTGCCATTAATGATGCGCCTGTTAATACAGTCCCAGCCGCTTTAACCACCGATGAAGATACCCCCCTCACCCTCACCGGTGCAAATGGCATTAGTATCCTGGATGTGGATTCCAGGGATGGTGAAATTCAGGTGGATTTAAGCGTCAGCAACGGCATTTTAACCTTAGCCAGTACGGAAGGGTTAACGATTACAGCCGGAGAAGATAACAGCAATGCAGTGACGTTTACGGGGGTCTTAGCCAATGTTAACGCCGCCCTCGAAGGGTTAGTTTATACGCCTAATCTCAACTTTGACGAAAGTGATAATCTCGAGATCGTTACTAACGATTTAGGCAATACGGGAGAAGGGGGAGAACAAACCGCAACCAGTACTATCCCCATTACTGTTACCCCCATTAACGATCTGCCCATTGTTGATTTAGATACCACAGTTGAAGATAGCATTAACTTTACTACAGGGTTTGTGGAACGTCGCGGTGCAACTCCCATTAGTAATGGCACCAACGTTTCTATTTTTGACCCTGATCACCCGACGATGCAGTCGGCAACGGTCACTTTAACCAACTTGGCTGAAGGGGATATTTTAGAGATTGATGGAGCCTTACCAGGGGGTATTACCAGCGATAGTTCTACTCCTGGGGTGTTAACTTTAACCGGAGAAGCGAGTGTTGCGGACTACCAACAGGCGATTTCTCAGGTCGTTTACAACAACACTTCTAACAATCCTGCCACAGAAGCGCGGGTAATTGAGGTAACGGTGAATGACGGACTGGGTGATAATAGTCCCGCCGCTGTGACTCAAATTACGATTTTCCCAGTGAATGATCCGCCCCAAGTGGATCTTGATGGCACAACGGAAGGCACTAACTTTGTGACCAGTTTCACTGAAGGGGGAAATGGCGCAGCGATTAGTAACCCTGGGAATACGGTTGTAGCCGATTCTGATAGTACAGCAATTTCAACGGCGATTATTACCTTAACCAATCCCCTCGATCCCGGTGCAGAAACCTTGGGAGTGAATGGGGAATTACCCGATGGCATTACGGCCGGAACCTACAACGGTTCAACCGGACAACTAATTTTAACGGGCGAAGCCAGCTTAGCAGACTATCAAACCGCCATTTCTCAGGTGGTTTACGAGAATGTTTCCGCTAGTCCTAACTTGACTCCCCGTCAAATTGAGGTGGTGGTGAATGACAGTATTAACGAGAGTAATATTGCCAGTACCACGATTAATATTACCCCCGTTAATGCGCCTCCCACAGCCAACCCTGACAACATCACCACGCGGTTAAATACGGCGATCACCTTTAATATTACCCACAACGATTTTGATCCCGATGGTGAGATTGACCCCAGTACCGTAGACTTCAATCCGACTACTGAGGAAATTGACAGTACTGCCAATTTGTTTAACCAAGGGGAAATTAGTATTGATGAACAGGGGTATGTCACCTTAATTCCAGCCGAAGGGTTTACGGGAGAGATTGACTTCTCCTATGCCGTCCGGGATAACGATGGCGCGGTTTCTGAAGCGGCTGATGTGACGGTGGATGTGATTTCGGAGTTACTGGGCAATCAACCCCCAATTACAGCCAATAATATTACCCCGATTATTGGTAATGACGCGGTACAAGTTCCCATTCCAGCCTTAAGTGGCACCGATTTAGATGAAGGGGATAGCATTAGCGGCTTCCGTCTCACGGCTTTACCGTTAAATGGAGAACTGTTTGTGGGGGGTACAGCCGCTGAGATTGGTCAAGTGATTGCCCTCGATGCCGTTGAAAGCCTCACCTTTACTCCCACCCCTGGATTTAGTGGCGTTGCCAGTTTCCAATATGTTGCCATTGACAGCAACGGCGCAGCCGATCCCAATCCGGCAACGATTGCCATTCCCGTTAATTTCGGTAATCAACCCCCAGTGGCAGCGGATTTAATTGCCGCAGCCGTTCCCTTGGGGGCAACAGCAGCCCCGGTTCCTGCCCTCAGCGCAGTGGATGGAGATGGGACAATTGTCAGTTATGAAATTACCCGACTGCCCCAAAAAGGAACCTTACTCCTGGGGGATCAAGCGTTAGAAGCCGGAATTCCAATTACCCCAGAACAAGCCCAAACCTTAGTGTTTGTTCCCGGTGCAGACTTTACCGGAGATTCCACCTTCCAATACACCGCCATTGATGATGCTGGGGTGCGGGATGAATCCCCAGCCACGGTATTTTTACCGCCGGATGTAGGAAATAATTTAGAACCCGTTGCAGCCGATATTGTTGCGCCAGTGTTATCTAACAGTGCCACTGGAGTGACCTTACCGCCACTGAGTGCGAGTGATATTGATGGCAGCATTACTAACTTCCTCATCAAAACCTTACCCCAAAGTGGTGAATTGCTGTTTAATGGGGAAGCAGTGGTGGTTGATCAAGAGATTCCGGCCGAGCAAGCTGATAGTCTGACTTACACGCCTGATGTCGGTTTCAGTGGTCAGGTATCCTTCCGTTACACCGCAACAGATGATCAAGGGGCATTGGATGTTTCTCCGGCTACCTATTACATTCCGGTGACCTTCTCTAATTTACCCCCCGTTCCCACCAATCCGGCAATTCCTCGGTTTAAGAATATTTCTCCCATTACTGATTTACCGGGTTTAACGGCCACCGATGCGGATGGCACAGCCAATCAATTTACCATTACAGAACTTCCCGTTAGCGGTCAACTGTTATTGGATGGAACACCCGTTGAACTGAATCAAGTGATTTCAGCAGAACAAGCGAGTCAACTCAGCTTTGACCCGGCAATTGACTTTAGTGGACTGGCGCGGTTTGCGTTTACTGCCACCGATGATGCGGGGGGAACATCCTTATTTACAGGAAATGGCAGCCTGTTTGTGATTCCTAACCTGTTGCCGGCGGCTGAAGATACAGTCGGATCTTCGACACCCAATACCTTACCGACCACTGTCCCCACACCGAACGCGACGGATGTTGACGGTACGGTTGAACGTTTCTCCATCTCTGAACTCCCCGAAGCAGCAGAAGGGCGGCTGTTACTGAGTAACACCCCAGTCACCAATCTTACTCAAGTGGAGAATTTAACCCAAACTCAGTTTGCAGAATTGCTGTTTATCCCTAACTCAGACTTTAGTGGTAATGCCGTATTCTCCTATGTGGCAACGGATAACAATGGGCAAAATTCTGAAGCGGCTGACATTACGATCCCAGTCTATGTGCCACCGATCGGTAGTGATGGGGTTGATCTACCGGAAGTACAACCTGTAGTTGAACCTATTACTGTTCCAGATATTCCCAACGATGGTAGCGCCATTGAGATTAGTCTGGTTTCTACCAACAACGTGAGTGAAATTGCCACCTTTACCATTACCGCAATTCCCACATTAGCCCAGGGACAGTTATTCCTCGATGGGGTGCTAATCACTAGCTTAGAACAGGTGGCGCTGTTAACCGTAGAACAAGCCAGCCAATTAACCTTTGTTCCCGCCCCCACCTTCTCTGGTGAAATTAGCCTGTCCTACACAGCCACTACTATTGCTGGAGTGACCACCAGTACTACTTCAATTGTTCTGATTGTACCAACCTTTGCGGAAGGGTTTGCCCCGGTTTCCTCTGACTTATCGGCTGAGTTTATTAGCCTGACCTCCATTCAAATTGGGATTGTTCAATCCATTACCACTATTGTGGAAGCGGTGAGTGCTAACTTAGTCGAGTTGACCCTGTCTGCGGTGGCAGGTGAGACGTTGGTGGGTTCAAACAATAGTGAAGAACTGTTAGGCAGTGACAGCAGTGATGTGCTGTTGGCCTTCGGCAATAATGATAATCTCTTTGGTGATGCTGGTTCAGATACCGCTGATGGCGGCGATGGGGATGACTTCCTCAATGGCAATGAAGGGGATGATCAACTATTTGGTGGGAGTGGAAAAGATACCCTCCGAGGCGGTGCAGGCAGTGATAGTCTGTTTGGTGCGTCGAGTGATGTGTTAATTGCTGATGTTGATCCCGATGACCTGTTAATTGGGGATGAGGGAGATGACTTCATGGTCGGAAATAACGGCAGTGATACCATCACAGGCGGTGTAGGGGATGATGCTGGCTTTGGCGGCCAGGATAATGACTTCCTTTACGGCGATGAGGGAGATGATGAACTCTTCGGCGATGACGGCAATGATCAAGTCAGTGGAGGTGTTGGAGAAGATCGACTGTTTGGTAATACCGGAGATGATACCCTTAGCGGCGGTGAAGGCAACGATCAACTGTTTGGGGGTAAAGATAACGATCTGGTGTTTGGAGACAGTGGCAACGATATCCTCTTTGGTGATTTAGGAAATGACAGCTTGTTTGGCAACGAAGGTAACGATCTCCTCAACGGCGGCGAGGGCAATGATACTTTAGTCGGTGGTTTGGGGAATGACCAACTTGATGGCAATGAAGGGGCGGATGTCTTATTCGGTGATTTAGGATCGGATGTGTTTGTTCTGGCTAGTGTTGCGGAGGGAGACATCATTGTAGACTTTACCGATGGACAAGATACCTTCAAACTGCCGGAGGGAGTCACCTTTGAGGATCTGACTGTTGTTCAAGTCGGAGATGCCACCTTTATTCAATTAGACGATCAACTGTTAGCCACGGTTGAAAATGTGATGGCTGAGTTGATTACAGAAGCCGATTTTGTCATCTAAATAGCTTAACTTAACCCTAAAATAAATGGATGAGCGATCACAGTTTTTGCGATCGCTTTTTTTTACGATGGATAGGGGAGTAAACTGTATTCTTTGTCAGAAAATATAGATAATCATCTCAAAATACACCTCTATTCTTGAGAGTTGTATTAGCAATAATCGTACCAGGATTTTGAATAGCTTAAGGTTCTCTTGATCCGCTAAATCTACATCACAACATTTGAGAAAAATCTGCGTGAGAGAATTGTTATTAAATCGTTTCTCTCTTCTTGTAATCTGGTATTTTGTTATGCTAGAATTTCTTTAATTGTTGCGATGAAAATACTGATATTATGAGCATCGCTGATCCAACTCAACTGGGTATCACCTCACTTCCAGACCATACTCAATTGCCGGAGTCTGACGGTACATTTGTGAAAAATTTTCAGGAACATCATCAGAGTATTTTACTCACAGAATCAATTAAATTGACCTTAGATCAACTTCATGCTGACGGACAGTATGCCATTGGTCAAGACTGCGGCATTTATTGGCGACTCACAGAACCCCCAGAAAGAGGTGCAGAAGCCCCCGACTGGTTTTATGTTCCAAATGTACCGCCGTTATTAGATGGACAGGTGAGACGTTCTTATGTGTTGTGGCAAGAATATGTTGCCCCGTTAATTGTCTTAGAATTTGTTTCCGGTAATGGCACAGAAGAACGAGACAAAACACCGCCTGCATCTTTAGTTAATGGTGAAGGAAAAGTTGGGAAATTTTGGGTGTATGAACAGGCTATTCGAGTGCCGTTTTATGGAATTTATGAGGTGCAAAAAGCGACTGTTGAAGTCTATCATTTAGTGGAAAACCATTATGAATTGATCCCTGCCAATGAACGAGGACATTATTTCATTCCTCAAATGGGTGTGGAGTTAGGTATCTGGCAAGGACGTTATAATAATATGGAATTGCCGTGGTTACGGTGGTGGGATAATCAGGGGAATTTGTTGTTAACGGGGGAAGAACGGGCTAAAATTGCAGAATCTGAGTTAGAACAGCAACGACAACGGGCTGAACGCTTAGCGGAGTTGTTACGCGCCCAAGGAATTAATCCAGAAGAGGTCTAAAGGGGTTAGATGCACATTAACAGCTTCCATTACTGCATTAAGTTTCTATTTCTCCTAGTATGAGAATTGCTATAAATAGATTGAAACTCGGATTAATTTTGGGCGTAGTGAACCGTTTTAAAATAACTCAAACAAATCATTAATTAGAGAAGGTTTACCTAGAAATTCAGCAACCAATTTAATCTGATTATTCTCTATGTAGAATAAACTACCCCTAATATTATCATAAACTAAATGAGGGTTTATTTTTTCAGGATTATAATGATTGGGATTAAAGTTAGAAATCATATCAGATCCGGGTGTATAATAGACGTATGAAAACAGGAGGCGATCGCTTCGGGACTAGAGATGCCAAGAAGAATTTCAATAGTACCTCATCTAAGTGTCAAGCAACTGTACTCCAAGTATCGGGA
>Ga0209594_1000091_pt1 | contig 70207 bp, 59 predicted proteins | sample AshMeaCrysSpring_FD_184126 | JGI IMG/M metagenome (GOLD analysis project Ga0209594, IMG submission 184126) | Groundwater microbial communities from Big Spring, Nevada to study Microbial Dark Matter (Phase II) - Ash Meadows Crystal Spring... | ecosystem: Environmental > Aquatic > Deep subsurface...
CCTGTCCATTGTCTCCAACGATGGTTAAGATTTTGTCTTTCCACTGTTGCAGTTGATTGTCATTTTCACTGAGTAATTGCCCCATTAAATCTCGGAAGGCTTGCACAAATGCACTAAACGGAATATTACGTTGAAATTGATCGAATTTCCCTTTAATAAAATAGCCTCTTTGTTGAACAATGGGTTTATGAACTTCATTCACAACAGCGGTTTTTCCGACTCCAGAATAGCCCGCCACCAGCATCATTTCACTTTGTTGTTTGTCCGAAGTTCTTACGTTGCAAGGCAACACGCTACGCGAATGTTCTTTGTTGTGTTTCTCTGACGTTTGACCGGAGGAAAAATCCACTTGATACAAGTCGCCGGACTCATCTATGGAGGCAATACTTCTGACTTCTGACTTTTGACTTCTGACTTCTAAATGACTACTGACTCGTTTAAAAGCATCTAATAATTGTTGAACCTGATGTTGTCTTCCATAAAGTTTTTCAGGAATGATAAAGTAATCGCAAATATCCTGTTTACCCAGTTCAAAGACTTCTATTTTTCCAGTATTTTCTAACTGTTTTAAACAGGTTTCTAAGTCTTTTTGAAGTCCCCAAGCACTTTGATAACGGTCTTCGGCATTTTTTGCCATTAATTTCATCACAATTTCTTTGAGGGTTTGGGGGGTAGGGTGTTGGATGTAGGGAAAAGTCGGCACTTTCGCAATATGACAATGGACTAATTCCATGGCATCGCTGGCTTCAAAGGGGAGTTTTCCGGTTAATAATTCATATAAAGTCACACCCAAAGAATAAAAATCTGTCCGATAATCAATGCCTCGGTTCATCCGTCCAGTTTGTTCGGGGGAAATATAAGCTAGAGTCCCTTCTAAGACGTTAGGATTTTGAATAATTTGGGTTTCTTTAGGTAATAATGAGGCAATACTAAAGTCAATTAACTGAATCTCGAAAGTTTGAGGATGAATGAGAATATTAGCGGGTTTAATATCTTTATGAATGATGCGATTATAATAGAGTACTTGTAAAATCTCTGCCAGTTTGATGCCAATTTTGAGGCATTTTTGCAGGGAGAGAGAATGATTTTGCAGATAATCTGCTAAGGATAAGCTGTGGGTATCAGGCATCACCAATACCAAACTATTTCTGTACTTTTCTAAAGCTAAAGCGGGAACAACACCCGGTATATTGAGATTGCGAGTGATGGTATATTGATGACGAAACTGGACTAACTCATGGAAGCTGGGATATTCACTCCGTAGCACTTTGAGGATGACGGGTTTTGGTTCGCGTAGCGAGACATTAGTTTTATCCGCAATTCGTTGTCCACGATAAACTAACGATTTTGTTCCCCGATGGATCAAATCTAGGGTATGATAACCAGGCAGTTGAAGAGTCAGGTTTTGCATGATACTACATTCCAGAGATGAAAAAGAGATCGGCTTTATAGAAAGAATTTAATTCAACAATGTGAAAATGTCGTGAACATTTCAGTTGAATTGCGATCATTTTTTTAAAGTTATGGGTGAGGAAAAAATGAACATATTGAGCTTTACATTTCGATTGACTTCAGTTTCATTTTTTATTAATTTATTAAGTCTTTCTCCGGTTTATTCAGAACCTGTGTTTGACTTAAATCTAGAGGCTCAGGGGGCTGATTTTTCCGAAGAAATTCAGTTTTCAGAGCACATCGTGTTTTCTGCATTTACCGGTTCATTTGATGTTAACCCCTCCATTAGTTCTAGCAATTTACAGGTGGTTCAAGCAAATTTAGAGCCTTCTCCAACGATTGAACAGGTGAAAACTGTTGCTGAGTTTCAAGCCAGTGTTGGCACTCAACCCCATGCTGCCGATTTAGGCAGAAGGGGCAAAAAAGCACAAGTGACGTCTGTGTCTCAGTTGTCGGATGTCCAACCCACTGATTGGGCGTTTCAAGCGTTACAATCTTTAGTTGAACGCTATGGCTGTATTGCAGGATACCCAGATGGAACCTTTAAAGGAAACCTTGCATTAACACGATATGAATTTGCAGCGGGTTTGAATAGTTGTTTAGAACGTGTAACTGAGTTGTTACAAGGGAGTACAGACGTTTTAGTCAGTCAGGACGATCTGAAAACCCTGGAACGATTACAAACGGATTTTGCCACCGAACTGGCTCAATTACGGGGACAAATTTTAGGGTTAGAAGCGCGAACGGCTGAACTCGAAGCCAATCAATTTTCGACAACAACTACTTTATTTGGAATTAATACTGTTACGTTTCAAGGGCGAATCAATAATCAAGCGGATCTCTATCCGCGGGATGGCAAGCCTGAAACAGATGACCCAGGCAATAGTATTAATGCCATTAGTTTTAACTATCTTCAGTTTGATACGCGGTTTAATTACAATAACTTACTGCGTTTAGGTTTATTAAATATTACCGGCAGCACTGAACCTCGTTTAACGAATGATGTACGTTTAGGAACAGATTTCTTTGATACCAATCAACTTGTTTTAGGTGAACTCACCTATCGCTTTTTGCTAGGTGATAGTTTTGCAGGGTATGTTGGAACCGTTAACGTCAATGCAGTGACGGCATTTCGAGGGCCGAATCGATTTGAGGACGCGGCAACAGGGCCATTGTCGTTTTTTGCTCAACGTAATCCCCTGCTCAATATTGGTTTTGGTCAAGTGGGATTGGGATTTGATTGGCAATTTGCTAAGCGCGTCAGTCTGCAAGCGGTTTATTCTTCCAATATCCGGGAATTATTTAGTGATCAGGGTCATAACACGGCAGCCGTTCAACTGGCGATTACACCGATTGATCCAATTGATTTAACGATTTATTTTGTTTATGATTATTCTCCCGATGGCAGTTTATTTAGCTTTGTAGGAGATGAACAACTCACGGCAACTCACCCAGTGACTGGGGAATCTGCAGCTTTAAGAACAGATGCCATTGGCTCAACGTTAACTTGGCAAATTACACCTAAATTAGCCTTAGGGGGATGGTTTGGATTCACCAGTTCTTGGATTCCAGGAGAATCCGGACGAGTAGAAACCACAAATTATATGGTATTTCTTAACTTCCAAGACCTATTCGGTGATGGGAATTTAGGGGGACTTTATGTCGGACAACCTCCTAAAATTGTGCATAGTGACTTACCCGATGGTAATAATATTCCGGATTCATTTGATACGGGTTTAGGACGTTCCGGTAGTCAACCGGGAACCACTACTCATGTTGAAGCGTTCTACCGTTGGCAAGTTACGGATAACATTAGTATTACACCGGGCGTGATTTTAATTTTTCAACCCGGACATACTCCCGATAGTGACACGATTGGTATTGGCGCAATTAGAACAACCTTTATTTTTTAATTAAATTGGATGCATCTATGGCTCATTATAAGAGTGCCGATTCCCTGTGAGTTGAAACTGGGGATTGTTTAAGGTGATCTTGACAAAACTGCGCTGTAATTCTCCCAGCCATAAAATCATAGAAGTTCCCCCAATAATCATCAGCCAATCTGATAAAGATAACGGCACCGTTCTAAAAAAGGCTCCCCCCCATTGCACAATCACAATTTGTCCGATAAAAATTAGAGCAGCAATGGCAATGAAACTCCAATTATCAAATAAATGGGTGAATACAGATTGAGGGCGACCAAAACATTTGGCGTTAAATAAATTCCAAAATTGCAACATCACAAAGGTTGAGAAAAATAGCGAGAGTTCGTAATCGGTGATCGCACCATCTTGTTGAATAGCCAGTAAAAACACCACCATTAACACTAGAAATAAAGCCGCCCTTGTTAAAATCTGAATTGCCATGGGTTGAGAAATAATAAAGGCATCGCCACGGCGGGGCGGCATTTCCATTACCGTCTCACTGGGGGGTTCTGTGGCTAAAGCGAGGGCAGCAAACGTATCCATAATTAAATTCACCCATAACAGTTGCGTCACCGTAAACGGTAAATCAATGCCAATAAATGGTCCCAGTAAAGCAATGGCACAAGCGGCAACATTAATCGTGAGTTGAAATAGAATAAATTTCTGAATATTTTGATACAGTGATCGCCCCCACAACACCGCTTTTTCTAAACTGCCAAAGGAGTTATCCAGTAAAATAATATCGCTGGCTTCTTTGGTAACAAACGTGCCACTCCCCATGGCTAACCCCACCTGGGCTTGATTGAGGGCGGCAGCATCATTGGTGCCATCGCCGGTGACAGCCACCACTTCCCCTTGTTCTTGCAGGAGTCGAACAATCCGTTGTTTATCCTGGGGACGGGCGCGGGCGATGACTTTGATGTGTTTGAGGGCCGATGAAGCTGCCTCGTCATCCATTTGCCGCAGCTGTGTCCCTTTGATAAAGGCTTCAGCCGTGTCTTCTTCTGTGACGATGCCAATTTGACTGGCAATTTGTACGGCCGTGAGTAAACTGTCCCCAGTAATCATTTTGACGCTAATTCCGGCACGCTGACAGCGTTTCACCGCTTCAGGCACTTCTGGACGCACCGGATCGGCGATCGCCACAAATCCTAACCAGGTTAAATCTTCATGGTCTTCTAATGCCATTTCTTGCGGTTGCGGTTGCGGTTCAGGGATATAAGCAAACCCTAAAGTTCGCATGCCGTTGGCATCACAATTTTTTAATTCTTGGCTAATAAATTTCCGTTTTGATGGGGTTAAGGTTTGGATACCGTTGATGGTTAAAATCTGGTTGCAATGTTCTAACAGAATATCCGGTGCGCCTTTAATATGTAGGGTAGAAAGATGGCTGCTGGGGGAAATTCCCAAAGTACTCATATATTTTCGATCCGGCGTAAATGCCAATTGGTGCGTGACTTGAAACTGTTCTCGGGTTTGGAGATAATCAATCTGGTGATCTTCAAGCCATAACAACAATGCCCCTTCTGTAGGGTTACCAATTGGACGGGGGGAACCTTGAGGGGTACGTTCCAGGTTAGCCGTACTGTTGGCGGCGATCGCTTCAATTAAAAAGGGGATTTGGGGTAAATTCTGGGACTGTAAGCCGGGAAAATAAGCTTCACTCACCTGCATTTGATTTAAAGTTAACGTCCCGGTTTTATCGGAACAAATCACCGTTGCCGCGCCGATGGTTTCACAGGCGTGCATGCGTCGCACCAGGTTATTTTGTTGGGTCATTTTTGCCATGCTGTAGGCGAGACTGAGGGTGACACTTAACGCTAAACCTTCTGGCACCGCGACCACAATCACCGCTACCGCAATCATAAAATAGGTGAGAAATTCCCCCGCTGCGGTTGCTGGTAACCATTGATGGGGATCTGAAGGTATCCATCCACCCCAATAGCCGACACCCATACCGATACCAAACGTCACGAGTCCAATCAGGGTCATTTTTAATCGGTCTCGCCAATGCTGTTGTTCTAGCCAACTGGGGGGTTCAACAGCAACACCCGTTAATTCCAGTCCGTCATAAATAATCGGTAGCCAAATTTGTAAGATGGCAATCAACACACTCAAAATCACAAAGCCGACAAAGTACCATTGTCCCGCGCTGAGATTGAGGGTTTGGGTGAGAATGCCTCGTCCCACCAAGGCGATATCAATCAGTACAGCTATTCCCAAGCCAAACACTCCAATTAACCGACTGAGGCGATCAAGTTGCTGATTGAGGGGGGTTTTAATCGCCGTAATCTCTAAGATACATCGCGCCGCTTGACCGATTTCTGTGCGATCGCCAACGGCCGTGACTTTCATTGTTCCATGACCATCGGTGACGACCGTTCCCCGTAACAGTTGGTTGGCTGGATAAGCCGTATCCATTGAGAAGTCTGAGGAAATTTCAACCCGCTTCGTCACAGAAACTGACTCTCCCGTCAAGCTGGCTTCATCCACTTTCAAGGAAACGGCCTCTAACACCTCACCATCAGCCGGAATTTCTTCCCCCAATTCAATTAAGACAATATCCCCAACCACTAAGTCTTTTTTGGAAACCGTCGTGTAGCTGCTATCCCGAATCACTTTAATGGGAACGTCATCTGAAACTTGATTGAGAATATTAAATTCTTGATTAGCTTTGTACTCATTGATAAACGCCACTGTCGTAGCTAAAATAATCGCAAAGATAATGCCAAAGCCTTCAAGATAACTGCCATCATAGATACCAACCGCGATCGCAATGGCTGCCGCGATCATCAAAATCCGAATCATAGGGTCATCAAACTTAGCTAGGAATTGTTTCCACAACGAATCCTGTTTAGTGGGAGTGAGAACGTTTGATCCATGAGTTTGGCGGCTGAGAGCAACTTCAGCAGCGGTTAATCCTATAAAATGTTTCATCATACAGTGGGCGTTGTGAGTTGCAGTTCTTCCAGCATTGGTTCAGTCTATTGACTGCTATGCCAATCTTGCAGGAGATTTTAAAATCGGTGCATCCTTGATCAGGAAATCAAATAGAATCCTAAGCGGATCAATTTCAACCATTGAACCTCTAGGAATCAAGACTGAGTCAATTGGCAATGGCTTTGATCCCCTGTATTTAAGGGTAGCAGAATTAGAGGGCTTCAGTCATGCATTAGGTGTTTTGACTCACTGTTTGTCATTCCGCAATTTTTACCTCAATATTTTTATCTTTCTCTGAATCAATATGAAAAGATATCGTCTGATTTTGTTTTATCTTTTAATTTTATTGATCCCTATCGGAATTTTGAGCAAATTCTATCAAGGCTTTTTTCAAAATTGGATTAACAACTCATTAGGAGGAATATTATATGTTATTGCCTGGATTACTTTAGTTTTATTAATTCAACCTCGATTCAATCCGATTTGGGTTGCAGTTTGGGTTTTTTTAGCTACATCTTTTCTTGAAGTATTACAACTCTGGCATCCCCCTTTTTTTGAGGCAATTCGATCAACTTTAATGGGGCGATTATTACTGGGAACGACTTTTGTATTCTCCGACTTTATCTATTATGGGATTGGATGTATTTTAAGTGGATGGGTATTCACGGTGTTAAAATCCCGCTTTGTTGTTTCTCAAGGATAATTTAAATTCAAAATATTTTTAATTCTCTTGTTCTTCTGTAACCTATTTAAGTGAAACTTATTTCTGCTAACTGATATCAGTTTCATTCAGAAAAGTGACTAGGCAATCTTGTGTTCTGGAATTAAATTTAGAGTATTGAATCAATTGGATAGAGTGACAGCAAACCCAACAGATCAAAACCTAATTGAAGCCTAAAAGCAAGGAGTAAACATTATGCTTGTTACTGATTATTGGTTGAGATATGATGCCAATTCCCTCACAACTCAAATTTATGTTAAGGCAGGGGGAACTTGGCATTTAGTGAATGATTTACCTGTAGAAAAAGCGGTTTATATCAGCGATATGCTGCGAAATGAAAAACCGGTATTCTACATCGTTGACAGTAAAATCCTGCACACCAAAGAAGAACCACCGGGTGAAGCGGAATAATATTGTGAAATCAACACAGGAGAGGTCTTGATTGCCTCTCCTTTCATCAATTAATTCAATCAATAAATCAACTATTTGAGGTTTTGTTGATCGGGATAGCCATCTGTTTCAGGAAAGCGAATAATATCATCTTCCCCAAGATATTCCCCATTTTGTACCTCAATCATCACTAACGGAATTACCCCAGGATTTTCAACACGGTGAGGGGTATTCATCGGTACATAAGTGGATTGTTTAGGAATTAATAATTCTTCCTGTCCCCCACAAATGACTTTAGCGGTTCCGGCAACAACAATCCAATGTTCACTCCGATGATAGTGCATTTGAGTGGTAATATGATAGCCCGGATTAACAACAATTCGATTAATTCGATAGCGATCGCCGCGTTCAAGTTCTGTGACCTCACCCCAAGGGGGAGTACGGGTAGGGTGGGTTTCAGTAGCGGTTGAGTTAGGTTGATCGGTTTTAGTTTTTGTGGGTGTCATAGTCCTACGCTGGGAAAAAATAGCCGCAATTACTATTAGTTTTAGCATTAATGAATCCGTTTTTCAAATATTCTCTGAGGATTCAACTAAATGACAACCCACAAAATGTCCTGGATTAATTTCTCGCCATTGCGGTTCTAGCATTCGACATTGTTCAAAAGCTAACGGACATCGGGTATGAAAACGGCAACCCGTTGGGGGAGAAATTGGACTAGGAATTTCACCCGTTAATAGGATACGTTCTCGTTGTTTTTCAAGGTCAGGATCGGGAATGGGAACAGCCGATAACAAGGCTTGGGTATAGGGATGTAAAGGGTTTTCATACAGTTGATTGTGATCGGCAAGTTCTACCACTTTGCCTAAATACATCACAGCAATTCGATTTGAAATATGACGCACAACACTTAAATCATGAGCAATAAAAAGATAGGTTAAACTAAACTGTTTTTGTAGAGATTTTAATAGGTTAATAACTTGTGCTTGAATCGAAACATCTAAAGAAGCAATCGGTTCATCACAAACAATAAAATCAGGTTGAACGGCTAAAGCCCTAGCAATACCAATTCGTTGCCGTTGTCCCCCTGAAAATTCATGGGGATATCGATTAATAAAGTTAGGATTTAAACCCACTAAATCTAAGAGTTCTCTCACTCTATTGATGGCTCGTTTTTTGCTGCATAAATGATGAATAATTAAGGGTTCACTAATAATTGTTCCCACCGTCATGCGAGGATTTAAAGACGCATAAGGATCTTGAAAAATTATTTGCATTCGACGGCGCATTTTTTGTAAGGCTTTCTTATTCAAAGTAGTTAAATCTATATCTTCAAAATATACTTTTCCCCCGGTAGGATGTTCAAGTTGTAAAATTGCTCGTCCGGTTGTACTTTTCCCACAGCCAGATTCTCCCACTAAGCTAAAGGTTTCCCCTGGCTGAATCTCAAAAGAAATGCCATCTACGGCTTTTAAAAAGCTAACTGTTTTTTTAAAAAAAGTACCTTGTTTTACTGGAAAATAAACCTGTAAGTTTTGGAGTTGTATCAATGGCAATTCTAGTTCAGGTTTTAAATTAATAGGATTCATTGGATTAATCAATGGAAAAAAGTTACTCAATTTGTTATAATAAATTGTAGTATAGAGGAAATTAAAGATGACAACTACACCAGAAAGAGAACCGACATTAACGGATGTCCTACAAAAGCTTGATAACTTATCAGGGAAAGTTAACGAGTTATCTGATGAAGTCAGTAAATTGTCAGGAGAGGTGAAAAAGTTTGATGAGAGATTTGGCAATTATCAACAAGCCACTCAGTGGGTTGTGCAGTTAGCCTTTAGCTTAATTGTCAGTGCCACCATTATTGTGATTGTGAGTAATGTTTTAAACTAATCACTTCCTTTCTGGCTTCACCCAACAAGCCACCTCATGTTGAGGTTCAATCACTTCTAAATTGGGATCTGCTTCACTACAACGATCAATTGCAAAAGCACAACGAGGTGCAAACGGACAGCCTTTTGGATAATCAATTAAATCAGGGGGAACCCCTGCAATCGCTTGTAATTTGTGTTGGCGATCGCTATCTAAACGGGGTAAACTATTCAGCAATCCAATGGTATAAGGATGACGGGGATTTCGATACAGTTGATTCACCGTTGCTTGTTCCACAATTTGACCCGCATACATCACTAAAATTCGATCTGCTAACCTCGCTAACAAGGCTAAATCATGGGTAATCCAAATAATAGACATTCCCAGATCTTGACGTAGTTTTTTGATTAATTCCACCACTTGTGCTTGTATGGTAACATCTAATGCCGTCGTTGGTTCATCTGCAATTAATAACTTCGGTTGACAAGCCAATCCCATCGCAATCATCACCCGTTGACGCATTCCCCCCGAAAATTGATGGGGATATTGAGAAATCCGGCGTTTAGCATCTGGAATTCCCACCTGTTGTAAGAGTTCAATTGCACGATTTTTAGCTTGTTTTTGTGTGAACCTGAGATGTAATTGAATCAACTCTGTAATTTGTTTACCAATCGTTAAAACCGGATTCAATGAAGTCATCGGATCTTGGAAAATCATTGAGATTTTATTCCCCCGAATTTGACGCAGACTTTTTTCATCCATTTTCAATAAGTCTTGTCCTTCAAACAAAATTTCACCATTGGTAATTTTGCCCGGAGGACAAGGAATTAATCGTAAAATGGATAACACACTAATACTTTTACCTGAACCCGATTCCCCTACAATCCCAATCGTTTCACCCGAATTAACACAATAAGAAATACCATTAACGGCATGAACAATTCCATCAGATGTAAAAAAGCGGGTTTCTAAGTCACAAACCTTCAATAAAGATGATGTCATTTTTAATCAGTTGAAAGAGTTGATGGATCACTTCATCCGCAACGAGAAATCAAGAATGAAATCAATCAGTTTCATCGTGAACTTGATTTCAGATTCAACAGCCTTAATAAAGCGTAATATTTATTAAACTATATAGATGTTAACCCAATCTAATACGGTCACAATGTTGCTACAGGCTGAAGATCGCGCCAAACTAGATAATGGAGACGATACCCTATTTTACTCCGTTCCTCGCTTTGTTACCCATGTGGATGAGGGATTTATCGATCAGTTGACGAACCTGTATCGAGAACGGCTTCAACCGAATACCCAAATTTTGGACTTAATGAGTAGCTGGGTATCTCATCTTCCGGAAGAGATGGACTTTTCTCATGTGGAAGGACATGGGATGAACCCAGAGGAACTGGCTAAAAATCCTCAATTGGATCATTATTTTGTCCAAGATTTGAATCAAAATCTGCAATTACCATTTTCAGATCAAGAATTTGATGCAGTTTTAAACTGTGTTTCTATCCAATATTTACAATATCCTGAAGCCATTTTTCATGAAATTCATCGAGTCTTAAAACCCGGAGGAATTGCGATTATTAGCTTTTCTAACCGGATGTTTTTTCAAAAAGCAATTACTGCTTGGCGGGACGGGACAGAAACCAGTCGTGTTAAACTGGTTGAAAAGTATTTTAACTCAGTTCAAGGAAAAAACTTACCGGGATTTAGTGTACCAGAAGTGATTTCTCATACCCCTTCCACCCCACCGATTTTACAAATGTTAGGCTTAGGGGGAGGCGATCCCTTTTATGCAGTGATTGCTTATCGTCAAAACTAGCTTAAACTGAGATGAAGGGGGTGAAACTAATCTAATTTCATCTCCTTTAACAGATTACAATGAATCAAACTCAATGAAACCCTATCAAAGTATTCTTATTCAAGATTGTGGTGAACCATTAGTTCCCATTCCATTAGAAAAATTCGCGCTTGCATCTCCTCATCCTTATCAAAAACTGGGTGCGCCTTATCATCAAGCTGGGGTTGATTCTCCCTACTATTTACGTCAAGGTGTGTTAGAACGGTTAATGCAAGCACAAACCGCGTTAAATACTGAATATCCTAACTGGAAAATTCAGATTTTTGATGCCTATCGTCCGGTAGAAGTTCAACAATTTATGGTGGATTATGTCTTTCAAGAAAGGGTAAAATTCCAAGGACTAAACCCAGAACAATTATCCGAAAATCAACAGCAAGAAATTCTCAAAGAAGTTTATCAATTTTGGGCGGTTCCTAGCCTGAATCCGGCTACGCCACCCCCTCATAGTACAGGTGCAGCGATTGATATCACCTTAGTTGATAACAGTGGAAACGGGGTCGATATGGGGTCTCCAATTGATGAACTCTCGCCGCGATCTTATCCCGATCATTTTGCCAATTCTACTGATGTTCAACGGCAAAACTATCATCAAAATCGTCAAATTTTATCCCAAGCGATGAAACAAGCTGGCTTTCAACAACATCCTTATGAATGGTGGCATTTTTCTTATGGAGATCAACTGTGGATTTGGTTAAATCATCAGCAACAAAAGACTGATAAAAACATCGCTCAATATGGTCGATATGCCTAATAATTTAATGAATCAATCTGTGAAGAATTCAATGATTACAATCCGGCCTTATTTTGAGTCAGATTGGGAAGCCGTATGTCAAGTTCATGATCGCGCTCAACCCGGTGAATTTGTAGAATCCGATCATCAATATCCGCTGATTCCTTTAGCTGATAATCAAAATATCTGTAAAATTTTTCCCGTTTGTTATCGATTTGTAGCTTGCGATCGCACTAAAGTAGTTGGCGTAATTGCCGCTTATCAAAACTATATTACTTTACTTTATGTTGATCCAGACTATCAACATCAATGCATTGGAAAACGCTTATTAAAAGTAATCATGAATATTATTGGTTCTCCCCTTTGGACGGTTGTCATTGCGGAGAATTATCGAGCGCGTCAATTTTATCAACGTCAAGGCTTTCAAGAAACGAGTATTTTTGAGGGAGATATATTGGGAACACCCTGTCAATTTATTCGATTAAAACGATAGGTTTTTAGTTCTATAGTAATAAAACTTTATTGATTACAAAATAGTCGGTATTAGTCCCCAACGTGATGATTTTGGGGCAATGTCGTCTATCAATAATTTCTGATAGCTATAGCACACTGAATGATCATCTTTTCATAGGACAGAAGTAAAACTGTCATACTCTAGTCCATATCCTGTTCATTGTTTATCCGCTTGATTGCAATATTTTTGTGTACACTTCAAGATTTGTCTATGGAGTCAAAAATTGGATTGTTGTTTATGTCATAACAAACATAATTCAATCACATTCTACCTCAGAAACATCAATCATGAAATTTCACCTGACTGTTGTTGGAAAAACCCTCGCTTCTGTTGTTGCCAGCTTATTTGTGACGTTTCCTGCTGTAGCCACAACCTATACTGGCGGAGGCTTTACGGTTTCAATTCAAGAGGCAGATGGTCATCTTTCCTACATCGGTTGTGATGTAAAAGAACGCTGTGTTCATATTCCTTTTGTCTCAAGTTATCATCGAGGAAACTATCTCTGGGAACGGAAAAATTATACTTATAGCATGACAACTGAAGGAGATCATGGTCAGTATCGCTTAAAAGTATTTGATCCCAAAAATAGACTACTTTTGAGTCAAATGATGACTCCAATTGAACAAACCCATCCCGACTATGTTAAAGAATTAGTGAATAATAGCTATTGTTCCTTCATTGTCACGAACCGAGTGAATAGTAAAGTGAATATTCGCCAAGGCCCTGGACTCAAACATGATGTCATTTTACAACTGAAGCGAGGGGATGGTGTTCGGGCGGTTTCTCGTCAAGGAGATTGGGTTAAAATTGTGGCATTATTTGATGGCTTTCCTCCCAATGAAACGTATACACCATTTATAGGTTGGGTCAATAATCGCTATATTAATGGATGTTCTGAAGATCAGTTTGAGATGTGGCGATAAGAGATAAAATCAGGCAAATTATCATCTCATCATTTCAGATTCTCATACTATTTCTTACTAATCATGCAACTTTTGACCTTCGCGTATCCCCCCTTATTAAGGGGGGCTAGGGGGGATCAATGAAATGCAGCTTCATAAAGAACTGGTATCAATGGGTTGTCTTGTCCATCATTAAAGATCAAGATTTAGAAAAATCTCTGCTTTAATGTAATAATAAAAAATAGTGCAAGCACAGGCTCACACTATTGAGGAAAACGATTCTTCTAATTGTTTTATGAAGATTGAGTTGATTCTGAAGTGGGAATACCTAAGCGTTTTTCTAAAGACTCAGATCGCCGCTTAGCCACTGAATTTTTTGGATCAATTTTTAAGGATTGTTCGTACACTTCTAACGCTTGAGCGGTTAATTTCTTGCGTTCATAAGCAGCACCCAAATTATTATAAGCAATCACATAATCTGAGTTTAATTTCAAGGCTTCTTTATACTGGCGGATGGCGATATCATACTGTTCTTTGGCAAAATGAGCATACCCCAACGCATTGTAAATCATGGCAACATTTTCGGGTACTTCTTCCTTGGCGGCTTTGAGAGCTTTTTGAAACACAGCAATAGCCTGAGTATAGAGTTTCTTGTCATTCAAAATACTTCCCAACTCATAATATTCTTGAGCAGTACCCTGGTCTTGACTCAGCTTCCGTTGTAACTGAGATAATGTTGTTTCAACCCGTCGGGTTTTCAGAATTTGACGAAAGACAAAAAAGCCTGCACCCAGTAGCAATACCACCAGTAGCAATACATAAAAAATCGCTAAGTTCTCATCCATATTTTGATCTTAAATTGTTACAGAAAAAATTTTCTGATAATATAAACAAGGGCGAGAGTAAATCCCGTCCTTTAATTTATATCATATTGAGTTTCATTCAACCCAACCCACTCAGTGGGTGTTTACTCCGACTGGCTTGCAGCCACTTCAACCACTTTGGCAAAGGTGTTGGGGTCAATGACAGCAAGCTGAGCCAACATTTTACGATTGAGTTGAATCTCTGATTTTTTCAGCTTATTAATTAACTGACTGTAGCTCATGCCGTGCATCCGAGCCGCAGCATTAATTCGAGTAATCCACAACCGCCGAAAATCCCGTTTGCGACGACGACGATCTCGGTAGGAATTCCGCAGTGCCTGCATCACCCGCTGGTTGGCAATACGGAAATTCTTGGATTGAGATCCTCTAAATCCTTTAGCAAGTTTTAGTACTTTTTTGCGACGCTTACGGGCGACGTTACCGCGTTTAACTCTTGGCATGGTAAATTAATCCTTAACAATGATATCGGCTTACAGTTTATAAATAGGGAGCCATTAAACGAATATTTTCAGCATCTCTCTCGCTGACCACTTCCATTTGAGACAGGCGGCGCTTACGAGTTGAACTTTTATGCTGTAGTAAGTGGCTTTTATAAGCTTTACGGCGGACAATTTTACCGCTTCCTGTTGTTTTAAACCGCCGAGCGGCTGATTTACGAGTTTTGAGTTTTGGCATGGGTGGGCTTGAATTCGACACAGTCTACTATTGTATCATACTTTGTCAACTCAGGGAATACCGTTGAGGTATTGCTGGCAACTGAGGGATAATTGCAGAAATGAAACAGGAGGAAATATAACAAAATCAGCCACCAGAATTGGGGGTTTGGGGGCAATAAAAACTAAGCATCCCGAACATGTTTAACTTCGATGACCGTATGAACATTGCCACGGGGGTTAAAATCGCCTTTGAGGGTGGCTTCTAGGGGATCGCAAGCCGCCACAAAGTCATCTAGAATTTGATTAACCGATTCTTCGTGAGAGATATATTGATCCCGATAACGATTAATATAAAGCTTAATGGATTTTAACTCTACTACCCGTTCATTCGGTATATAGGTGAGATATAGGGTAGCAAAATCAGGATATCCAGAAAAAGGGCATTTACAAGTAAACTCCGGCAGTGTAATTTGGATCTGATAACGTCGCCCGATGCGCGGATTTGGGAATGTGATCAGTTTTCCTTCTTCAATTTCCCGTTCTCCATATTTGACTGGGGTATTGGGGGTGGATTGGGGGGCGGTTAGTCCAGAAGAAGATTCATTCATTGTCATTAATAATTTTTTACAATAAAGGGGAGTTCCAGGTTAGCTGAGTTAATTTTTTGACGAAGTTAGTTGTGAAGTTGCTCTAATAGCGATTATTCTAGAAGTTAGCCAGTAACTCTTAGCTCAGGTTTATCATACCATTTTTATGTCAATTTCAGCTTTTCTTTAAGTTCTATGGATAATCCGACTGTCTCAGATCAAACCCCTGTTGTCACTCCCGGTGGCTATTCTCCTTCTGTTCCGATTACACTTTACCGGGAAATCACCGCCGAGTTACAGAATTCTAAATCGACCATTAATTCTCTTCAAGCTCAAAATCAAGAATTGCTGCAACAAAATCAGCAACTGCGACGAGAGTTAAATAATGTTATCCAAGCAACAGTCAAACTTCAAACCGCTATTAATTCGGCTCAAAAACTTAACTTAACGGAAGGATCGCTCTCGGCAATTGCTGCGAATGTGAGTCAACATTCAGGGGAACAATCCATAAAAGTTCCTAAGATTTTATCAGCCCCTTCCTCCGTTAAACTGGAGTCAATTCCTCAACCGCCTCAGCGAACTCAAGAAGGGGTTTCTGTTTCTTTACCCAATACGAAACAAGCGATATCCCCAGAGATGTCTGAAAAATTATTCACGGAAAAAACAGAAGGATATCTCAGATCCAGTTCCGATTCTCAACGACCCGAATTGAATGGTTGGTGGTTAATTGTTTCCATTTTATTAATTGTCTTTGCGGCTTTTGGTGCGGGTTATTGGATTGTTCGGCCTATCCTGCAACAACGATAAATGATTGAAACACAAAACCAATTTTGATCAAAAATCCGGCGTAATTTTAGTATTGATTTCTCTTAACGTCGGATTGATTTGTTATATTAATGATTCTGAATAAATTAACGATCTATAAATCGTTGGGCGTTCCTAAACTATGGCGATATCATAATAACCAGTTACTGGTTTATTTATTAGTAGAAGGTCATTATCAACAGTCTGAAAGCAGTTCCGTATTTCCCTGTTTACCGGTTACCGAAATTCCACGATTGATTGAGCAAAGTCAGACCAGTGGACAAAGGGCTGTTGTTCGTCTTTTTAAACAGAGAATTCAGGAGATTTTAGCAACCTCAAAGAATGCTGAAAATGACTGACTGTTAATTAGAAGTCATTAGTTTTGGAACATGAGTTATCATTTTTTGAGCCAATTTAAATAGACTTTGCATCAACTGCGCTAAACTAGAAGGGTGGGCGATCGCCCAAGCATTAATCCCTAAACAAACGCTACTTAAAAACAGCAAAATATAAGTGGGTATCATCACTACCCCAATACTAAACCAGGTGTAAACATGATATCCAATTAATATCGCATAAACACTGGCTACACTGACCATTAAGCGTTGATTTCGAGGAGAAGATTGCAGACCCACTAATAACATTGTTTGTAGGGTCGCCAATAGATTCGCAGGCACAAGAAACCCGCAAATCGCGATACAATGATGTCGTGAAAATTCACTGAGAGTATACCAGAAAGTCATTTTAACTACTTATTTTGAGTGAAATGTTTCTTTTGAACGAATACTGTTATTTATCTCTACCAATGCCACTTTTCCAGATATTAGTAAACATCATGAACAGTCCTCCAACAAAAATCACAATTGCTAATGTGCCAATTATGACATTTTCCCAGTCAACCGTTTCCATGTTGCTTTCTCCATGATTTACTGCCTTACCGTAACACAATTCATGAGTCAGCAGTTGCCCCCTTCTCCTACCATGATGGTTATCAGTTTTGAGAAAATCCTGAGTTTTACCCCAATTTCAGACTTATGTTCAATGCAGCAGGGTTCGTGAAGTTTGTAATATATTTTAATGTATCGAGCCGTTCATTTGACAGAACTGTCAAAAAATTAAAATGAGTCAACAACAGAAACCGCAGTGGAATCTTGGACGATTTTTACAAACCTTATCTTATTTTGGGGTAGTGCCATTTCTCGGCAGTTTTCGCTGGTTACAGCAACTCTTAGGACAAAATAACCCCCAGCCTCAACCCCCATCAGAAGTAGTTTTGGTAACAGGGGCGACGGGTGGTGTGGGACGGCGAGTTGTTCAACGCCTGCAACAACGGGGCATGAAAGTCCGAGGCTTAGTTCGAGATGCCAATAGGGCTAGAAAAATGTTAGGCAATACCGTCGAACTGTTTGAAGCGGATATTATTTTGCCCGAAACATTGACCCCGGAATTAATGAAAGATGTTACGGCAATTATTAACTGTACAGGAACCAAAGTTCAGCCGGTTGAAGGAGATACTCCCAACCGCGAAAAATATTATCAAGGGATTAAATTTTATATGCCCGAAGTGCTAGATGTGCCAGAATTAGTGGAATATAAAGGCATAAAAAATCTGATGAATGCGGTTCCCCCTCGGCTGAAAAATACTCAAGAAAAACTGATATTTGATTTTACAAAACCCTCAGAAGATTTAAAAGAAACTTGGGGGGCATTAGATGATGTCGTCATGGGGGGCGTGAGTGAAAGTTCAATTCGTTTAATTCCAGATGGGGCATTTTTTACAGGGAATGTTTCCACAGAAAATTCGGGTGGATTTGTTTCCGTTCGCACTCGTAATTTTGAACCCGCTTTGAAGTTATCAGACTATCAAGGCATTGATTTACGAGTTAAAGGAGATGGGAAACGCTATAAATTTATTATTCGCAACGATCCAAAATGGGATAGCATTGCTTATTGCTATTCTTTTGATACGGTGAATAATATCTGGATGACCATTCAGATTCCATTTAATCAATTAATTCCCGTTTTTCGCGCCAAAACTGTTAAAGATGGACAACCCTTTGACCCCAGTGAAGTTTACTCTTTTCAGTTAATGCTGAGTAAGTTTGAATATGACGGTGAACTCAATCCAAAATTTAAACCGGGCAATTTTCAACTTCAAATAGAGTCCATGAAAGCCTATGGTGGTGAAAAATTACCCCGCTTTGTTTTAGTCAGTTCGGCTGGGGTGACTCGCCCCGGAAAACCGGGATTAAACCTCGAAGAAGAACCCCCTGCTGTCCGCTTAAATGATCAACTGGGCGGCATTTTAACCTGGAAATTAAAAGGCGAAGATGTCGTTCGTTCTAGTGGTATTCCTTACACCATTATTCGTCCTTGTGCCTTAACAGAAGCCTCAGGAAATCAAGCTTTAATTGTTGACCAAGGTGATACCATGAAAGGTCAAGTGAGTCGAGAAGATATTGCCGAAATGTGTATTCAAGCCTTAAACTCTCCTCAAGCTTGTCACGTGACGTTTGAAGTAAAATCCGCAGACAATGGTTATCCTGCAGGAGATTGGCAAGGACTCTTTTCTCAACTAAAGCCAGACTAAATCTGATAACCTTATTAAGGATAAAGATGTTTAAAATTAATAAATATCTCTATCCTTTTTTTTATTCATTCTTTGTGTCTTTGTGGTTAATCTCCCTTTCAAACCCTAATGAAATTTGAACAAAAGCTGATCCCCTATTTCTTCTTATTCCCAGCTTTACTCCTGTTGGGATTAACCGTATTTTTTCCCGCCATAGAAGCATTTTATCTCAGTTTTTTTAATTATGATTTATTGCAACCTCCCGTATGGGTTGGCTGGCAAAACTTTCAGAAATTATGGACAGATATTACATTCTGGAAAACGCTACAAAATACATTATTATATATTCTAGTTGTCGTTCCCATTTTAGTGATTGTTCCCTTAGGATTAGCAATTTTAGTGAATCAAAAACTTAAAGGAATTTATGGTTTTCGGGCAATTTACTATATTCCTGTAATCATTTCAATGGTTGTTGCTGGCATTGCCTGGAAATGGTTATACTCAGAAACCGGCTTTTTAAATCAAAGTTTGCAATATTTTCTCTCTTTGATTTTACCTGCCTCTAATGTTCCTCGAATTCCTTGGTTAACGAGTCCAAACCTTGCCTTATTTAGTGTGATGATAGTCACTATTTGGAAAGGATTAGGATATTATATGGTGATTTATTTAGCGGGTTTACAATCCATTCCTCAAGAATTATATGAAGCAGCGAGTTTAGATGGTTCTCAAGGATGGCAACAACATTGGGATATTACATTACCTTTAATGAAGCCTTATCTAGTTTTGGTTGCTGTCATTTCGGCCATTTCAGCTACAAAAGTATTTGAAGAAGTGTACATTATGACTCAAGGAGGGCCAGTGAATAGTTCTAAAACATTGGTATATTATATCTATGAAAAAGCCTTCCAAAGCTTAGAAATTGGTTATGCTTGCACCATTGGATTAATTTTATTTCTCATTGTTTTAGGATTATCTATTCTGCGACTAACAGTCAATCGATTCACTCAAGACCGCTATTCTTCTTGGTAAAATGTTGCGAGGCTAACGGTTAGCACCCGCAACATTCAAAGCATAATTAACTCATACCTCCTGCAAACACAAAAGTATCAGTATCAGATAACTCCAGTGTCACCCCTTGAACCACACCAATTAAATCTCGACTACTTGTAACATCAAAGATGCGAGTGTTGCCGCCTCCGGTTCGCAAATCGTAATTTTCAGGGATACCATGGAGTTGAATTTGATCAATGCCTAAATCAAAGCCTTTAATCACAGCCTGATCTGTGTTACCCTCACCAATATAGAATGGGGTGGTGTCATTCCCCAGAACATGAACATCTGCGCCACTGCCACCGAAAAGAATATCTCGTTCACCTGAACCTGGGGTGGCACTGTCTTCATCAACACCAATCAGCACATCATCCCCTAGCTGTCCGTTGAGAACATCATTGCCAACACCGCCGATGAGAACATCGTTATCATTACCGCCAAGGAGTCGGTCACTGCCATTTTCCCCATTTAAGATATCATCCCCGTTTTGACCCACTAACTTGTCATCCCCATCTCCGCCAGAGAAGTCATCATTGCCGGCTTGACCTCGGAGAACATCATTACCCTCGAAAGCACTAGCGGTGTCATCCTCAGAACTGTAAATCCCTTCAAAATCTGAATTAGAATTATCAAGGATGTTACTGCCGTTGTTGGTAAAGTCGCCGTTATCATTAAATACACCACCACCACTGTTGGCTGTATTTTCAGTAACATTACTGTTGTTAAGCGTTGTCGTACCAGAGGGAGTGTTACGAATGCCACCGCCGCTATCCCCTGCAAAGTTACCTACAATGTCAGTGTCGGTGACTGTGAGGGTAGAATAACTGCCTGTAGATAAACCACCCGCATCATCTAGGGCAACATTATTGCTAATCGTACTATTGTTAAGCGTTGCAGTACTGTAACGAGTTAGAATACCGCCTCCATCTGTATTAGCAGTATTACCGCTAATGGTACTGTCAGCAATAGTTAATGTCCCGTATACACTATTGATACCAGCACCATTGCCTCCTGTGTTATTACCCTCGATAGTGCTTGTGGCAATATCAACGGTACCAAAAAGGTTGAAAATACCGCCAGCATTCTCTATTCCTTCGTTACCACTAATGGTGCTACCGTTGCTGATATTGACTATGTTGGAGTAGTTAAAAATTCCCCCACCGTAATAAGCTGTATTATCTTCAATCGTACTATTGCTGATATTCAGCGTTGCACTTGGTTCTGCACCACCGACAAAGAAAAAGCCATTGGTAACACCACCGCCATAAAACCCTTCGTTACCGCTGATGGTACTATCAGTAATATTGGTCGTACCATAAATGTTGAGAATACCACCGCCACGACCCGATTCTGGAACAAAAGTAACAATACTATTATTGCTGATAATACTTCCATCAGTAATATTAGTTGTCCCAAAGTTCACTAAGCCACCACCACTCAAATCAGCAGAGTTGTTACTAATGGTACTGTTACTGACGTTGATTGTGCCATAGTTAGCAATTCCTCCTGCACCAGTAGAAGAAAAATTCCCTGTGACTGTACTATTACTCAGGGTGAGGTTTTCTCCACTGGCAATACCACCTCCAGTATCTCCACGACCTCCAGTAATGGTTACCCCATCAATGGTCACCGTTTGATCTGGAGTTGCGTTTGCATTATCGACTAAAAATACACGGGAGTTTCCTGCTGCATCAATGGTGACGGGGTTATTTTCATCCCCATCAATAGTAAGATCTTTATCAATCACCAATTCCCCGTTTGTCAGGGTAATGATATCTCCAGCAATGCTAGCATCAAACTCAATTGTATCCCCGGAATTGGCATCGGTGATCGCATCTCGCAGAGAAATATCACCGCTATTCATACCATCGATTTCATCCAGCACAGTATTGACAACAATTGTCGCCATGTTAATCTCCTATTGAATAAAAAAACACAAAAATAATGGGCATTGAAATCTATTCAATCCCTGTTCAATTATTTATGTAGTCCTATATACTGAAAAGTATATCAAGTTTTATTTGTAAAAGCCATTCAGCTTTTGTAAAGCTTTTGTAAAGATGTTGATAAATTGATACTCCGGAGATTTTGGCGATGCCGAAGGTCGGCAGCTATGCCATTGCCTAATCCTCAAATCTCTTCCTAGAGAACAGTCTAGGATGTTTTGATCATAGAATGGGCTTCTGGGGATCAATTGATCAACAGAGGGTTCAAGACAACTTATTGTTATTCTGGAACCATTTCAGTCAGTAAAAAAGATGAAATAACTATTAATCAGGTACAGTTGCATTGAGTACAGAAGTAGGTTTTAATAAATATAAAGCTGCGTTCTTGGCAACGGTTTCAGAAAGGTGAATTTGTTGCAGTTGAACCAGTCCATCTTGAAGAAAAGAATCCCGTACCATTGCCTTTTCACCGCTATTAAAAACTGTTTCATAATACACTTGTTTAATTCCAGTTGAAATAATCAGTTTTAAACAGGATATACAGGGTTCTAAGGTGACATAAATACTCGCCCCTTGACAACTAATTCCATGTTTAGCCGCTTGGGCAATGGCATTGGCTTCAGCATGAATAGCCCTCGAAGGTAAGGTAGAACTGACATCACAACGACTTAAACCGGGATAACAATATCCCTGGGTTGTACAATGAACTGAACCGGAGGGAGAACCGTTATAACCTGTGGCTAAAACTTGCCGATCTTTGACAATAACCGCCCCCACTGGAAAGGCTAAACAGGTCGAACGAGTTGCAGCCAGTTTTGCCATCATTAAAAAGTATTCATCCCAATTTGGACGCAGAGGCGGTGTATTTTGGGCAGAGAAATCATCCATATTAAAAGTAACTATTCTGATTGAATTTCAACAAGTCCCGTAGACCCAAACCCATTATCTCCTCTATCCGTTAAACTCAGTTGATTAACGGCTTCAATTTCGACTCGAATAATAGGTGAAATCACAAGTTGGGCAATTTTCATGCCTTTCAGGACTTGAAACGGTTGTTTTCCATGATTAATTAAAATCACACCAATTTCACCCCGATAGCCTGCATCAATGGTTCCTGGCGTGTTTAAAACGGTGATTTGATGTTTTAAAGCTAAACCGCTACGAGGGCGAACCTGGGCTTCTGTTTGAAGAGGCAATTCAATCGCAATTCCGGTATGAATCAGTTGACTTTCTCCCGGTTTTATGGTAGTTTCTTCGATAGAAAATAAGTCTAATCCGGCATCTTCTGCCCTGGCGTATTGAGGCAAAATTGCCGATTCATTCAGTTTTAATACTTTCAGTTTCATTTGATTTTAATTAAGGGGATAATCTCGCTTTTCCGAGGCGAGTATTTTTGTACCAATTGGCAACATCTGGAACCCATGCTTCTAAATGGGGTAACATTAACTCACAGAGTTTTTGAATTTCTAATTGAGCATCTTTTTTATATCTTAAATCTAGGAAATGTAAGAGCGATCGCAAATTAAAACTCACCACAAAATGCTGACGATAATCAAACGGTAATTTGCCTCTAGCGTGTTCTTCTGATAAACCCGCAGCCATATCTTGTTGATAGCGTTGAATGGCTTCCAAACACCATTTTAAGTCACTTTCTCGTTGTTCGGGGGAATAATAATAGTTCTTGCCTTGGCGATCGCGGTAATTACCAACGGGACGTAAATAAAACACATCTTCAATCTCAATCTCAGTCTCCAATACCTTGATTAGATGTTGCCCAGTGTACCGGAAAGATTGGCAATCAAAAGATGCATGGCGATGAGTGCGGGCTTGCTGCATCACACTATGGGGAAAATAACCACAATTCAACACAATTTGAGGATGTTCTAAACAATTTCCAAGAACTACCACTTTCCCCTCTCGACGAACCATCAACGCCCCAGTTGACACTGTTGCACAATAAACTTTTCCAGAATAATCCACCCAATCTTCTTTAATACCAGGAGAACGATTGTTTTGACAGGACTCTACGCGGCGGGTTGAATGCTCAGAAATTGTTAAGCGCCAGCAGGGGCGATGATTCTCATGGCTTTCCCCAACATTTGGATTATTTAAAGTCATGTTGGCAGAAAAACCGTTGATATGGGCGATCGCCTGCACAAACGAGAGTGCATCCTTCTCACAGGAATCATAACTCCATGACTTCTCTTTGACTCGTGTACCATCGCTATTTTTTAGCCCGTCCCAGAAAGCCTCAACCAAATCACAGGGCAGTGTTAACATCCAAACGGGTATTGTCTTTTGCTTACCGTCTTGAAAGTTTGAATGTACCCATGACGCTAAACTTTTACTTCGGACTGTATAACGATCCCCTTTCATATCTGACAAAGGTAAACCTAAACTCTTAAGATACGCTATTTTTCGAGAGAGTCGAATTCTGAACCTAACAACTCCTGGATTGATATTGTGAGAACGTAACCCATCGCCAAAGTAAAATCCAGCCAATTTAAGAGCAACGTTCGGCTCAATTCCCTCCGGAAAATCAGGAATAGATCTTTGGCTTTCGTCTAGGTACGTATTAAGAAGATACCGCACAGGCTTATTGTAAATTTCGCGGGCTTCCTCAAAGCGCCAAGAAGAAAATTTGCCCCCTGATTGACGACTGCTCACTAGCATGCGATGATCTGGAGTGACTAAAAAATTGAGATACTGGCTTTCAACAGAATACATTTTGTCTGCCGGGTTAAACTCTATGGCTTGAATTGCCGAAGGGATTTCAAAGTGAGCCGATCCTTTTGTTGGATCTACAGCCAACAATTGAGTCTGTTTTGTGACAAGAGGGAAACCAATCCAGCCCCGATCTGTCAATACCTCAGTGTCGGCAGAAAAGCATCCATAGTGACCGCGATCGCCGGCTAATAATCGTTTAACAATAATTCCACCACATTCAGATTCAGATGGCCAAGACTCTCGTCCCTCAAACACAAATTCACTGCTGTAATCTTGATGCATCGCTGCATAAATCACCTGCTGCGGATTCGGGGTTTGACTGATGACTTCGACTCGAAAACGATCCATTGGTTAAAATGATGATTGATCCATAGCATTATTGACCTTAAACGATGGGGTGATCTCAATTGTTAGACTTTTAGCATATCTTAAAGAAAGATATTCCCCTCAAAAGTTTTTGATGATGTTCTCACCTCGCTTCACAGCAGCCCTCACCTATGCCACAGAATTACACGCCCAGCAAATACGCAAAGGATCGGGTGTACCTTATGTTGCCCATTTACTCGGAGTCACCAGTATTGCTTTAGAATATGGGGCAAACGAAGATGAAGCGATCGCAGCGTTACTTCATGATGCCATCGAAGACCAAGGGGGAGAAGCAACCCGCCAGGAAATTTATCGCCGTTTTGGGGAAATTGTAACAGCGATAGTGGAAGGCTGTACCGACTCCTATGTGACTCCCAAACCCCCTTGGCGGCAACGTAAAGAAGCTTATATTGCCCATATTCCCAATGCTTCGGCTTCTGTGCGGCTAGTCTCAGCTTCTGATAAGCTTTACAATGCCCGTTCGATTGTGCGAGACTATCGCCGGATTGGTGAAGAGATCTGGAACCAATTTCATGGGGGAAAATCCGGCACACTCTGGTATTATCGAACCATCCTAGAAGCGTTTCGTCAAACTGAGATAACCCCTTTAATTGAGGAATTGGATCTCGTAGTTCAAGAATTAGAACAATTGGCAAATCACACTTCTGACTCCTAAGTCCTGTTCCCAATTCCCTAACTTCTGACTTGCAGACTTCTGACTTGCAGACTTCATTATGGCAAATGTTCGCTTAGACAATGTAACGCGACGATATCAAACGGTAAGTGCCCTAGAGGAGATTACCTTTGAAGTTCCCAATGGTCAATTTTGGGTATTGGTAGGGCCTTCAGGCTGCGGAAAATCAACCCTACTGAGGATGATTGCGGGTTTAGAAACGGCGACAACAGGGAATATTTATATTGATAATCAATGGATGAATGAGGTTCCTGCCCGTCAACGAGATGTAGCAATGGTGTTTCAAAATTATGCCCTCTATCCTCATTTAACTGTTGCGGAAAACCTAGCGTTTGGCTTAAAAATGCGGGGCGTAGAAGCCTCAAGAATTCAACAGCGAATTCATCAAGTATCGCGATCGCTATCTATCGATCATCTGCTTAATCGTAAACCCAAACAGCTTTCTGGCGGACAACAACAACGGGTAGCGTTAGGACGGGCGATCGCCCGCGAACCCAAGGTATTTTTACTCGATGAACCCTTATCTAATTTAGATGCCCAACTGCGGGACGATACCAGGGCAGAATTGAAACAGCTTCATCACAATATTGGCATTACCACCATTTATGTCACCCACGATCAAGTTGAAGCGATGACATTAGCCGATCAAATTGTGATATTAAACCAAGGTCGAATTCAGCAAATTGGATCGCCCCAAATGGTTTATAACAACCCCGCCAGCCAGATGGTGGCAACATTTTTAGGGAATCCAGCGATGAATATTTTACCCATCACCTACGGGAATAGTTTGTTTTGGGTCGCTCAACAATCCCTTACTTGTCCAGGTTTTATTCGAGAACGCTTACGCCCCACAGACAGTCAGCGATTTAATTTAGGGATTCGACCGGAACACATTCAGTTAGGGGGGACTAACTTTCAGTTTAATCCAGAGAAGACGGATTTACAGGCATTAGATCGAGTGACTTTACAGGTGCAAGTTGAAGTCGTTGAACCCTTAGGGCGAGAAATTTTAATTCGGGCGAATATTCCCACTACTCAAGCCGTTCTCGCCTCCCATGCTTTAATTCAGTTTATGGTTCCCGCCACGACACAGTTACAACCCGGTGATCGCATTTCCATTCAACTGGATTTTAATCAAATTGCTATTTTTGACCCGAATACTGGAGAAGCACTTTAAAAGTAAAATATAGCGCTGCGCGATGGAACAGCGCCAAGTGCGGTCTTGGGGGTTTCCCCCATGAGCAACTTGGCAAGAGAGGGAACGAGAAGATGTTGGATCAAGCTTTGTAACCATATACTGGTGATGGATAATATCAGCGTTCTAGAGTTATGGAGGATTTGCCCTTGACTGAGAATCATCCCCCCTCATCGACCCTAGCAACCATGTCTCGCAAAGAATTACGGGAACTGGTGCGTTCACAACTGCAAGTTTTATTGGAACGGGGAGACTTACAAGCCGCCAAAGCCATTTTGGTTCCGGTACAACCCGCCGATATTGCAGAAGCGATTGAAGGGTTACCCGAAACCATGCAGGTGATTGCCTTTCGTCTGCTGTCTAAAGATGAGGCAATTGAAGTCTATGAACAGCTTGACTCCAGTGTACAACAGTCTCTGTGTGAAAAGTTCAAGCGTCAGGAAGTATTAGATATTGTCGATAAAATGTCCCCGGATGATCGGGCGAAGCTATTTGAAGAACTTCCGGCTGCAGTGGTCAGACGGTTAGTCTCGCAACTCAGTCTATCTGAACGACAAGCTACTGCTTTGCTGTTAGGGTATGAACCGGGAACGGCTGGCCGGGTGATGACCCCAGAGTATATTTCCCTCAAGGAAAATTACACTGTTGCTCAGAGTTTAGAACGGATTCGCAGTTTAGCCAATGTCACCGAAACCATTTATTCTTTATATGTTACCGATGCAGATCGGAAGTTAATTGGGATTTTATCGTTACGGGATTTGGTAACGGCTCAACTGAATCAAACCATTAGTGAAATTTTAAGCCGAGATTTTGTTTGTGTGCAAACCGATACCGATCAAGAAGAGGTAGCCCGGATTATTCAACGGTATGACTTTTTGGCGGTTCCTGTGGTGGATAGTGAACAGCGATTGGTGGGGATTATTACCGTTGATGATATTTTAGACATTCTTCAAGAGGAAACCACCGAAGATATTTATGCCCTCAGTGGGGTGCAATCAGAAGGCGATAATTACTTTCAGGCAAGTTTACTCACCATTGCCCGCCGCCGTGTGGTGTGGTTATTAGTGTTGTTACTCACCAATAGTGTCACCGGTTCAATTCTCAAAACCCAACAGGATATTATTCAACAGGTGGTCTCCTTATCCTTCTTTATTCCGTTATTAACGGGTACAGGGGGAAATGTGGGGGCACAATCTTCAACTGTGGTCATTCGGGGGATGAACACGGATGAAATTCGGGCGCTAGGCCCCTTTCAAGTGGTGTGGCGGGAGGCTTTAGCGGGAATGTTATTAGGAACGATCTTAGGCATCCTGGCTACCGCTTGGGCGAGTGTATTTGTAGTTGAAGGCAATTGGTCAGTTGCCACTTCCGTGGGGTTAAGCTTGGTGGCAATTTCGGTCTTAGCTTCCGTGGCCGGTTCGGCGTTACCGTTTCTCTTCCGTCAACTCAACTTAGATCCGGCGTTAATGTCTGCCCCTTTTATTACAACAGCGGTTGATGTTTTGGGAGTGTTGATTTATTTTAATTTAGCGCGACTCATTTTACAAGTTTGATTCTCAGTCTTACCCGAGAGGAGCCTTAACGCTCTTTAATCACTCTCAAGATGGAATTCTATAATAAAGTGTCTTTAACCGTTTACTGGACTATGTGTCAAAAATGCAGTAAACTAACAAAGCCGCAACAAGAGAAGGGCTGAAGCGATTCTTGAACAGCAAAAAAGTTTTCTAAACCTTTAATTATCTCATCCATATGCAGTTGGGAACAAGCCCTGAGAGCTAAGTTAGTCGGCTCTCTCGACATCTAGGTGTAAAATTCTGACCGCTATTCCCCATTCCCTATTGCCTTTAAAGACAATTTTTATGTGCTGATCAAAACCCATGAGTTTCTGATCAAAAGTCCTGCTGCACCTAACCCAGCCTACACAATATCAGATTTTATGATCACTTACGACAAGCTCAAATTGCCATGCTCCGGGGAGAAATTCAGCATGAAAGTGATACGGCTGATGTTAGGCAAGGGGAACCCTTAGTCCTCCCTAACTAAGAAACCATTCCTCTCCCTCCAGAACTTGCTGAGAGTGATATTCATGAGTGATCTCATCCATCTTACTGGGCTACTTTCACCTTAGTAGGAAGCCCATGGTAGTTAGTTGTAGGATTAAAAATGCTAAAACGACAAATGTATTAGGGTTTGGAGAGAGTCTCGCAGCTTCTCTATATAAAGGATGATGGGTTTTGACTCACCGATCTGATATAATTATGAAAGGATTATGAAAAATCACTTTCACTGGTTAGGCTATTTGGGATGAAGAACACTTCACACTCAAAGTTCATTGCATTTGTCTCTGGAGTTGCCATGATACTCTGGCTGAGTGGTTGTAACCTGTCTAACAACACCGAGATTTCAACGTCTTCACCCCAATCTCCTGAAACAGAACAGGCTGTCAATGGGGATAGAGAAGGCAAGAAAAAAGTGGTGACCACGTTTACTATCCTGGCAGATATGGCGCAGAACGTGGCTGGGGACAAGCTGGTGGTTGAGTCCATTACTCGCATTGGTGCAGAAATTCACGGCTATGAACCCACTCCCAGTGACCTGACAAAAGCGCAGGATGCGGATTTAGTCCTGTATAACGGCATGAATTTAGAACGGTGGTTTGAGCCGTTTTATGGCAATTTAAAGAATGTGCCATCGGTGTTATTAACAGCAGGGATTGAACCGATACCCATTGCAGAAGGACCCTATCAAAATCAACCCAATCCCCATGCTTGGATGTCACCGCGCAATGCTTTAATTTATGTCGAAAATATCCGCAAAGCGTTTGTTGAACTTGACCCTGAAAATGCAGAAACTTATAACGCCAATGCCGCTGCTTATAGTGAAAAACTAAAAGAATTAGATCAACAATTACAAGCTGATTTACAGCGTTTACCGGCTCAACAACGGTATCTGGTGAGTTGTGAAGGGGCATTTTCTTATTTGGCGCGGGATTATGGACTTCAAGAGATTTATATGTGGCCGATAAACGCGGAACAACAGTCTACACCCAAACAAGTTCAAGCGGTGATTGAAGTAGTGAAAACCAATGAAGTTCCCACAGTTTTTTGTGAAAGTACGGTCAGTAATGAAGCTCAAAAGGAGGTTGCAAAAGCCACAAATGCTCGGTTTGGCGGCAATTTATATGTCGATTCTCTTTCGACCGCCGAAGGACCAGTTCCTACATTTTTGGAGTTATTAGAATATGATGCCCGCACGATTACCAATGGTTTATTGGCGGGGACTGTGACGAATGAAACGGATTAAATTTTAATCCTTATTTCTGCAAGTTATCTCAATCTTTAATTATTAATTTTACCCAGATAAACCGATGAATAAAACTTTTGGAATTACCGTTGATAATATCAGTGTCACCTACAATAATGGTCACCTGGCTTTATATGATGCTAGTTGCACTATACAACCGGGTCAAATTACGGGTTTAGTTGGTCCTAATGGGGGTGGAAAATCGACCTTTTTTAAATGTATTATGGGATTTATTCACCCTAATCAAGGACGGGTTCATATTGATGGATTAGGGATTAAACAGGCACAAAAAAAACAGTTAATGGCTTATGTTCCCCAGTCTGATGAAGTAGATTGGAATTTTCCGATTAATGTTTCAGATGTAGTAATGATGGGGCGTTATGGCTATATGAATATGTTACGAATTCCCCGTCAAAAAGATCGACATTTAGTCACAGAAAGTTTAGCGCGGGTGGGGATGAGTGATTTTCGTTCTCGTCAAATTGGCGAACTGTCTGGGGGTCAGAAAAAACGAGCTTTTTTAGCGCGGGCATTGGCACAAGAAGGTCAGATTATTCTACTGGATGAACCGTTTACCGGGGTAGATGTAAAAACGGAAAAAAGGATGATTGATTTACTGTTACAATTGCGAGATGAAGGACATACAATTTTAGTGTCTACCCATGATTTAACCTCTATTTCAACGTTTTGCGATCGCGTGATTTTACTCAACCGTACAATATTAGCTTCAGGAACAACAGAAGAAGTCTTTACTGAGGATAATTTAGCCATGACGTTTGGCGGCTTACCAACGGTTAATCTGGGTTTATCTTCTCAAAAAAAGTCTAAGAGTAAGCCCTTAAATTATTAGATTTTTATGAATGATCTATAGTGGGTGAGCAACTCACCCTACAATTTTATGTTCCCCGTTCCCTGACAAATCATGAGTGATTTATTCAATTGGTTTAGTACCCCATTACAATATGCTTTTATGCTAAAAGCATTGTGGGTGAGCGCTTTTGTTGGAGTGGTTTGCGCGGTTTTATCTTGTTATATTACCCTCAAAGGTTGGTCCCTGATGGGAGATGCAGTTTCTCACGCCGTTGTGCCCGGTGTGGTGGTGGCTTATGCCTTAAGAATTCCCTTTGCGATAGGTGCTTTTATCTTTGGTTTTGGTGCAACGGTTGCCATCGGTTATATTAAGTCAAAAACTCGATTAAAAGAAGATGCAGTCATCGGGATTGTGTTCACGGGTTTCTTTGCTTTAGGTTTAGTTCTCGCCACTAAAATCCCCAGTAATATTGATTTATTTCATATTCTCTTTGGCAATGTTTTAGGAATCTCCCCCCAAGATATTGTTCAAACCTTAATTGCTGGCATTTTAACCTTAGGAATTATTTTATTGCGGCGCAAAGATTTGTTATTATTTTGCTTTGATCCCAACCATGCTAAAGCCATTGGTTTAAATACCCAGTTAATGTATTATACATTGTTATCTGTCTTAGCATTAACCATTGTGACTGCACTGCAAACGGCTGGCATTATTTTAGTAATTGCCATGTTAGTTACACCCGGTTCAACCGCCTATTTATTAACAGATCGGTTTGATCGAATGTTGATAATTTCTGTAGTAACCAGTGTTTTATCTTGTCTTTTGGGGGTTTATTTCAGCTATTATTTAGATGTCTCAACGGGGGGGTGTATTGTTGTGTTAATGACACTATTATTTATCGCAGCAATGGTATTCGCCCCCAAATATGGGATGTTAGGGCAATCTTGGATGAGAAGAGAATCCAAATGACCTCGTCCCCTGCTATTAGCTTTTAATCGTGAAATCGAAAGATTTCACAAAGAATTTTACGCGATCCGCTTGAATTCACTCAATTGTATCCTAAAATACTTTTGCACGTCTGATATTCTGGTTGAATTGCCAGATTTTGTAAAGCGATCGCTCATCAGGAATGGCATATAACGAGTGATATTGTACTCAAGTTTATATTTTCTAGGGGATTTTACGGATTTTTTTAAAGATTTTGTAAAGATACAATAAACAGCTTGCTAAAAGTGATGAGGGACCTTGATAATGAGGTCGGAGTAGCGATTCAATCAAACTGAGTTGATAGTTACCCGAGCCATTGGGGGGCAGTTAGTGATAAGCGCAGGTTAAAAGTTAAGGTTTTAGATAATTTTCTGGAATTGGGTGTGACCAGACAGAAGAGAGAATTAAGTGAACTCAAGTTAGGTCTTCTACCAGTTATCAATTGCCAAAATCATTACAGGATGACTTCCCAGAGAGTCCTGTGAGTGGCAAATCACTAACATTGAGATAAGTTCTATGTTGATTTTACAAGTGACCAAGCAGCTTGGGCTGGTTGGGGCTGGAGTCGCTTTCGTGGCTTTGGGAGCATTTTCCCCCACTTACGAAGCTCAAGCCGCAACATTAACCTACAGTCTACCGGAATATAACTTTGATGGAGCACCCACCTTTCCCAATCCTGCCAATTTAGTTGGGACGTTTTCTTATACGCTGCCGAGTGATGAAAAAATTGTCTCTGCTGTGATTGAGGGAACATTTGGAAACTCAGTATTTCCCAGCAGTGCGGGAGTAGATGTTTATCTCGATAACTTACTCGTGGCGCAATGCATTGAATTTGAACCCTGTTGGAGTGGCTTTGAACCCGTCAATTGGCGCTTCACTTTTGACGAAAGTGATTTTTCATTACTAGAAGATGGGATAGCCACGTTAACCGCAGCCCAAACGTCTGAGTTTGTCGCCCGTTTAGGAACAACGACCTTAACGATTGAAACAACCTCTGAACCCTCTCAACCCCCTGAATCAATTCCTGAACCCGCCACAACGTTAGGATTATTCGGGGTTCTGGGGGGGTTATTGTCCCTACGCAAAGGTAAGAGTAAATAGTCAATAGTCAATAGGTGGCAGCCATCGGGAATAGGCAACAGGAGGGACATCCGGGCTAAATTTATTAATCTGCCCTGTTGGCGTGCGCGTAAGCAGAAGCGCAAACTGTGTAACTCTAGGCGTTCGCAAAGCCTCTCCGTAGGAGTTATGAAAATCACGCCTAGTCGCACGGCAAAGCCTGTTGTGATTAACCGTTGGCGTAGCCTGTGGGAAAGCACTTATGACAACTGACGAATGACGGCGCGTAGCGCTATAGGTTTTGCGGATACGCTCAATCCCGACAAAGACTTTTCCTGAAAGATGTGACAAAAAAGTTCTCGGTTTAGGGGAATACTAATGATCGTGGCAAACACCAAAAATCAGCCAAACGATTCATGAAAATCTGGCACGTTGGGGCAAGTTCATCCCCAGAAGAAATTAATGGGGTCAATAATACCATTTGGCCTGTAGCAATTGAACAATGTCATCAGGGGCATCAGGTCAGTTTAATTCTCGAACAACAACCCGATCAAAAAGGAATGGAACTGTCTCAGCAGGAGGGTTTGCAAGTGATTGAAATTCCGGCAACTCTCTGGGGCTATTCTCCCTCGGTATTGCAATCTGCCTTGAGGACACACCCGCCCGATGTGGTTCACTTCCATTCTATTTTTATTCCCCAACAGCCCAGTTTAGCTTGGCAACTCAAACGGCAGAATATTCCTTATGTGATTACCCCCAATGCCATTACGCCTCAACTGCTACAACGACGATGGCTAAAAAAATGGATCTATAGTACCCTGATTGAAAAGGCTCACTTTCGGGGGGCTGTAGGAATAGCAGTAGTTACTCCTCCTGAACAGGTGGCGCTACGGTCTTTTGTACCCGGTTATTCTGGGATTGTACATTGGATTCCCAATCCCATTCATCCTCATACTTTAACAGGACAACAATGGCAAGGACAAACAACCCCGAAACGACTCGTTTATTTGGGTCGTTTTGATGTTTGGCATAAAGGGATTGACCATCTGGTTGAACTGGGACGATTATTGCCAGAAATTGAACTGCATTTGTATGGAATAGAACATCGTAAAACCCGCAGATGGTTACATCGCATTCAACGGAATTTACCCCAAAATGTTTATTTTCATCCCCCCGTTTTTGGCGCGGAAAAATTACAAGTTCTCACAGAAGCCAGTTTTTATATTCAGATGTCTCGCTGGGAAGTCTTCGGGATTTCTATTGCGGAAGCGATGGCCTTGGGTGTACCCTGTGCGATCGCCAATACACTCAATTTAACCGATCTATTTCAGTCTAATAATTTGGGTTTAGTGTTATCGAAAAACCTCCCAGATGCGGCTCAACAACTGCGACAAGCCTTAGAAAACCCCACTCAACTGCAAAAATGGTCTCAACAAGGAAAAACCTTTGCTCAACGCCATTTTCAGGCGGCTACCATTGCCCGTCAATATCTCAATTTCTACCAAGCCGCGATCGGCACAGAGGTCAATGAAGAGACGAAAAAACAAACAGAAAAGCTAATCCAAACGAGATTAACTCCCGTTTCTAAAGGCTGTCTCAAGTAGAAATTTCCAAGCACTGGTCTACTCTATTTGATCCCAGCACCCTTTGATTAAACGACTTAAAAATCTAATGAATATTTTATTATCTGCTTATGCTTGTCAACCTGGACAAGGTTCAGATCCTGGGATTGGTTGGAATATTGCGATTGAAATGGCACAATTCCATCAGGTTTGGGTGTTGACTCGCCCCAATAATCGCCCTGCAATTGAAGCCGAATTGGCTAAAAATCCGATACCCAATTTACACTTTATTGATGTTGATGTCTTTAACTGGAGTCAAAGCTGGCCTGCTGGAAAAGTGGGAAAATGGGTGCGCTTACATTATTATTTATGGCAAATTCAAGCTTATTTTGTTGCCCGTCAACTGCATCAAAACATCCATTTTGATTTAGTTCATCATGTCACTTATGTGCAGTATTCTTCCCCCAGTTTTCTCTCATTCTTACCGATTCCTTTTTTATGGGGGTCTGTCGGCGGTGGAGAATCAGCCCCCAAAGCGTTTTGGTCAGGGTTTAGTTTACGGGGGAGAATTTTTGAAACGGTTCGAGATCTTGTCCGAGGGTTGAGTCAACGGGGAATATGGGTACGTCAAACCGCCAAACGCAGCCAGATTGCTTTAGCAGCGACCGCCGAAACCGCCCAACGGATGCAACAGATTGGTTGTCAACAGATTCAGCTTTTCGGGGTGGCGGGGTTATCAACTGCCGACATCAACGCATTGGGCAAACTGCCGACCCCTCCCTCTCAACCCTTTCGCTTTGTTTCTATTGGTCGGTTATTGCATTGGAAAGGGTTTCATTTGGGGTTACAAGCCTTTGCCCAGCTTAATTTACCGCAAACTGAATATTGGATTATTGGCAGTGGCCCGGAAGAATCCCGCCTCAAAATGTTAGTAGAAAATTTAGGAATAACTCAAAAAGTGAAATTTTGGGGGGCGTTATCTCGACCGGAAACCTTATCGAAACTGGGGGAAACTCATGTTTTAGTGCATCCCAGTTTACATGATTCGGGCGGATGGGTTTGTTTAGAAGCAATGGCTGCAAAACGCCCTGTGATCTGTTTAGATTTAGGAGGGCCGGGGGATATTATTACCTCAGAAACAGGAATTAAAGTCACGGCTGATTCGTCTCAACAAGCGGTACAAGATTTGAAAGTTGCAATGCAAAATTTAGTTGCAGATCGGCAATTGTGTGATGGCATGGGACAAGCTGGACAACTCAGAGTTCAACAGGTCTATCATTGGACGGTTAAAGCACAACAACTCAACCAATTTTATCAAACTATTGCCCAGCCTAAAACTGCTATCTCAACACAGGATCAAGAAATATCATGCGAATTTTAAGTATTCATAATCGTTATCAAATTCGGGGTGGTGAAGATGAATCTCGTGAAGCCGAAGAACAGCTTTTAAGAGATCATGGTCATCAGGTGGATGTGTATGAAGAAGATAATGATCGAGTGTCTCAACTGGGTCATTTACAAGTCGCTGCGAGAACGGTTTGGTCGGTTGAAAGTTATCACAAAGTTAGAAAAATATTACAGCAATCTGATTATGATTTAATTCACGTTCAGAATTTCTTCCCCTTAATTTCTCCATCGGTTTATTATGCCGCCCAAGCTGAAGGGGTTCCCGTTATACAGAGTTTAAGAAATTATCGCCTACTCTGTGCCAATGGCTTTTTATTCCGAGAGGGACAGGTTTGTGAAGCTTGCCTCAATCATAAAATTCCTTGGCCGGGAATTGTCCATCGTTGTTATCGGGAGAGTTTACCTGGAACAGTCACAGTCAGTGCAATGCAAATGGTTCATCGTACCCTGAAAACCTGGACAAAACAGGTCAATTTGTTAATCACGTTAACAGAATTTAGTCGCAGAAAATTTATTCAAGCCGGTTTTCCAGGCGAGAAAATAGTGGTTAAACCTAACTTTATTGCCAATGATTCAGGGGTGGGAACAGGAAAAGGTGGATATGCCTTTTATGTCGGGCGATTATCTCCTGAAAAAGGGATTAATACCTTATTATCTGCTTGGCAACAGTTAGGCAATCATATCCCTTTAAAAATTGTGGGAGAGGGGCCGTTATCTCCACAGGTTCAACAAGCAGCGGCGGAATGTCCTCAGATTGAATGGTTAGGTAGACAACCTTTAGAAACAGTTTATCAACTGATAGCAGAGGCACAATTTTTAATTTTTCCCTCTCAATGGTACGAAACCTTTGGACGAGTCGCAATTGAAGCATTTGTGAAAGGAACACCAGTTATTGCTGCAAATATTGGGGCGATCGCAGAATTAGTTCAAGATCAAAAAACGGGGTTATTATTTAATCCTGGAAATTACCAAGATTTAGTAGAAAAAGTGCAATGGGCATTAGCACATCCTCAACAGGTTCAACAAATGCGAATTCAAGCCCGTTCTGAGTTTGAAGCGAAGTATACTCCTCAGCAAAACTATCGGCAAATCATGGCAATTTATCAACGAGTTATGACTGAAAGATGACTATCGACTGATTATAATCACTCGATAGTATTGCTTTTTTTTAATCCCTTTAATCAACATCAAATCAACTCTCCGACAGAATATTAACTCAAAAGATGTAGCTTGGCAAATACAAAAATTAAAAATTAATCTTGAAATATTAGGTCATATCAAGTCCGGATAATTAGTCATCATCAAACTAGAAATGCTAACTCAGACGAGATGTTTTAATCCCACACCCCACACCCCACACCCTACTCCCCATCAGAAGCAAATATATTGAGTATTCAACCGGACATGATATCAGTTCCTGCGATCGCGATCGCCACCCATACACTAACCTTTTCACTCCAAGCTGCTAAAGTTCCAAAGATATACAAACTGATAGCAATCACTTCTTAAAATAGAAGAAAAGGGAGGTGACGACAGGATGAAATTTAATTTAAACAAAAGCCCCGATCATCCCGATACCAGGACAACTCAGTATAGACGATATAGTCTCAGCATTTTATGTTTGATTATGGGGATTCTACTGGGAAGATACGTCTATAGCCAGCGAAATCCCCAAACCAAACCCCCTGAATTACCGATTGTGACGGAAACACCAAAACAACTAGAACCGTTCCCCACTCCTACTCCTGAAGCCTCTCCAAAAGCGCCGATACAGCCATTGCCTGAAGAGAATCCTCGTAACAGTCAACCGACACTTAAAGTTCCTAGAAATCCTTCAGAAGCACAAATTAACTGCTTGAAATATGGCGGGGGGGCAACTTGTTTTGCAGATCAATATCAACCCAATCTTCCAGAACCGAGTCCCGCGAAACCATTACCGCCCAATCTTCCGAACCTACCTAACGCTCCATCAGAGACTGAACCTGATCTCAATGATATCGCGATCGCGGTCATCTCCGGTCGAGAAGTGCGGGACTGGACACCTGATTATAATTTACCGCCGATGTCACCGGGTGTCTGTCCACCATCTTGGGTGATTGCATATCAAGATCAGTTGTTTTGTAACCGCCGTCTGATTCTTCAACCTTCTCAACCCATTAGACGATTGAGAAGATTTTAATATTTGCGGTGGGTTACGACACCCATTCAAACGGATGGGTTGCTAGTTCCTGTTCATTTTATGTCTAACCCTCCCTACAAATTGAATTTTGATATTAGGTATTAGGTTGTTTTTTCTAATACTGGTTGAGAGATTGATAAACTTTCAAGGGGCTGATTTTGTAAAATCATGGTTGTGCTGTTATTATATTGAAAACCAATCCGTTCGTAGAATTTTTGTTGATAAGTGGTCATTAAATAAACTCGTTCTACTTTACACATTAACGGATGACTGAGTACTGTTTGAACCAATTTTCGTCCCAGTCCACCCCCTTGATAATCAGGATGAATGACCACATCCCAAATTGTAGCGCGGTAAATTCCGTCTGAATTAGCCCGAGCAAAGCCAATTAAACAATTACCATCCCAGACGGTTACAACTGGATTACTATTATTAATTGCAATTTCTAAATCTGCTCTGTTGCGTTCTCTAGCCCAAAAGGCTGCTTGTTGAAATAAGGCTTGAATTTGGTCAAAATCGATATTAGAATGACCGCTTTTGAATTGAATGTGACGATAATCTTGACGCTTGGAATTCATTATATTTCCTCCTTGAATAAACAATGATTAATTTCCTCAATTTGAAGATGGAAAAAGAATTAATGACAAAAATCTGAAGAGTGGATTACAAAAACAATTAAAAATTGTAGGTTTATTCTTAAAATTATTGGGTTTATCACCCACTCTAATAGACGATTGTGGATCAAATCTTTACTCAAATATTCTCTTGAATTCAACTCGCCAACTAATCCAATTCATGTAAATTTTGGGGTTAAAATTGACTGTTAAGTGAAAAACGAATTAACTTAAATAACTGATGAAAAAGATTATAATTAATAATCTAATTCGTTTAAAATCATTGCTCTGCTGAATGTTTTGTAGTTTACAATACGAAATAAAAATAATCAAGGTATTTATGTAAGCGTTTGATGACATTTAAGGACAAACTGAGCCATTAAAAAATCCGAGCCACAGTGACTCGGATAAATATCAGTTGTCATGAATTCAAAGCGGTTATGCCGTGGCTGTTGCCGCAGTTTCAGCTTCTGTTACTGGATAAACACTGACTTTTTTGCGGCTTTTCCCTTTGCGTTCAAATTGAACAATGCCATCAACTTTGGCAAATAAGGTATCATCGCTACCAATGCCAACATTATTACCAGGATGGAATTTGCAACCGCGCTGGCGCACTAAAATATTACCGGCGCGAACGGTTTGACCGCCATAGCGTTTGACTCCCAACCGCTGAGCGTTTGAGTCGCGACCGTTTCGAGTACTTCCTGTTCCTTTCTTATGTGCCATGATCTTCTCCAGAAATTCTTAAGACTTGTTCTACAATACTATTGTGCTTCAGCTTCTGCGGTTTCTGCTGTTGCTTCATTGGGAGTTTCTGCACTGGCTTCAGCCGCCAATACTGAACCATTCAGGCTAATAGAATTAATCATTAAACGAGTTAATTCTTGACGGTGACCATTTTTCTTACGGGTTTTCTTCTTCGGCCGCATTTTGTAAACAATCACTTTGCGTCCGCGAAAATGTTTCAGAACTGTTCCTTCCACTGTTGCCCCATCAACCCAAGGTTGGCCGACGTGAACTTCACCGTCATTTTGCACCAGTAATACTTTATCAATGGTAACACTGGCTTCAGGGTCAACATGAAGGAGTTCAATATCGTAAAAACGACCGGGTTCAACCCGGAGTTGTTTACCGCCTGTTTCAATAATTGCGTAACTCATAGATTAAATGTCTCAAAGGGAGCCGTACAGGTAGCAGGGTGATTCTGTCAAGAAATACAACCCAGCATTTATGAGGTCTGAACCTGATCCGAGCAGGAGTTAGACACACAATCTACTATTATCTAAACTCAACCTACAGAATGTCAAGAGGGAATAGGGTGTGGGGTGTGGGGTGTTGGGTGTGGGGTGTTGGGACAAGGGGGACAAGGGAGATCAACTGTTGCCTATTGCAAGAGTGCCTGTTGACTTCTCAGTAAGGGCGTATTAGAATGCACCCCTACCTGACTTCTGTTGCCTACACCCTATCCCCTACTTCTGAAGGGGTTGACTTTTTACGGGGGGGTTGGGGGTCACCCGAAAACACTAAATCTAAATCTACGGCTTCGAGTCCTTTAGTGGCTAACATATCTAACATTGAGCCGAGTTGTACCCAGATTAACAAGGCGGTGGGTAGAACAACCACTGCACCCACAACTATAGCCAGCCAATAGATAGGAATAAAGACAGCTAAACTTGAGGCAACAGATAAAAACACAAATAAGGTGGTGGCGCTGTAGGCAACCTGAATATTCGAGGTTCTATAGTTAATTGTAGACTTTGGGTTAGGATCAAGCTGCCATTGAGCCAGTTGATATTCCAGCATATCTTTAAAGATTAATCCCAATAGCACTGCAAAAACTGTTGTTGCGATCACAATAATGTAAATGGGCGGAATGACTGATGGTTCAGAATACATAATGGCAGGGGATATCATCCAAAAATTACAAATTGTTAAGATTATAGTATAGTTTTTGGGGTTGAGCTAGTTTAGGTTGTGTAAATCGGCTGTCAATCTATTCTATTGTTTAGAACAACACCGCTTATATACACAATTTTTGTTGATTCGTCCCCTAGAATTTCTTCAGTTATAAAATCCACACAATCCTGTATTTTTTTTATCCCTTTAAGCCGCAAAATATCCCTAGAAAAAGTCTAGGGATTTCGAGAAACTTAATTTTCTTGAACTAAAATACGTCCATCACTATCAATTTTTAAAGGAGTATTGGGGAAATTACTTTGAGTCAGTTGACGAATTAAACCCACGCTACGAAATTGATTATCCATGTAAGGAATCCCTTGACTATTAATGTGAATCGGAATAATTTTTCCTCCGGTAAAGTTACCCACTGGGTCAAGATCGGCTTCTAATACTAAAGAATAGCCTAATTGACCACTACTGGATAAAGTCCGATATCCCATGAAATTCCCCAAGGAATAGGCAATTAATTTTCCTTTATACAATTCCATCGCCCGAGGAACGTGGGGACCATGTCCTAGCACTAAATCCGCTCCGGCATCAATTAAAGTATGAGAAAATAAAACCTTATTGCCGCGATTTTCTCCATAAAAATATTCAGTTTTATTGCGAACATTCAAAGCGGCGGTTCCCTCTGCACCGGCATGAACTGAAATGACAACAACATCAGCATTTTCATCCGCTTTTTTAACCAATGCTGTTGCGGCTTCTAAGTCATGCATATTATTATGCACCGGGAAATAGCTAAAGCCAATAAAGGCAAACCGTACCCCTTTGGCTTCGTGATAAATAATCTCTTCTTTTCGACCGACCGCTTTCATCCCGGCTTGATTCAGATTGTTAATGGTGTCCGTAAATCCAGTTTCGTAAAAGTCAAAAGAATGGTTATTCGCAACACTGAGAATATCAAAACCGGCATCTTGAAGAATGGCAGTATAACTAGGCGGTGTACGAAACGCAAAAACTAATCCGCGACCAATATTTTTTGCACTTTTGGGGTAATTGGTTAAGGTGCTTTCAAAATTGCCAAACAGAATATCTGATCCCTGTAAAGCGGGTTTAACCTCTTGAAATAAAACGGTTTTATTGGGATGTAATTGATTAGAAGGATAATTAGTACCTGGAATAATATCCCCCACGGCTTTAAGTTTGACCCGAGTCTCTGGAGTGACAGGATTTTGAATCGTGGTTAAGGCAATTTCAGAGAACTTATTGAGATTTTCAACGGTTTGGGTATCGGGGATGACATCAGCAGATGAAGCGGTCTTAGAAAAGGCGGCACGAGGTAAATCAGGAAGTTGATTAACCGCAGATTGAATCGTTTGAGTAACTGTTTTAACAGTTTTGGAACCCTTTTGAAGCTGATGAGAAGTCTGGCTTTGCCATTCAATGATGGTGTCTTGATAGTTTTGTACCACCCAACGGGATAAAGGAAAAAAGGCTAACCCCACACAACCTGCAAAAATAAATGGGGTTAACACTTGTGCGGGAATGGGAAGGGGGGGGAATGTCACACGAGGAAGTTGAAAATTGGCTTTCTTGCGAACCGTTTTAGCAGGGGTTTGAGGAGTGGCAACCGCCTGTTGAGGGGAAGGAAGTTGCGATCTCATCATCTCTGCTAACGTTAAGGTTTCAAACCAACTGGGAGACTCCTGGTTGAACTGTTGTCCAGCAATGGTCACCAATTTAATCGTCATCACCCCCAACCTTAACATCCCATTCTGAACCACCCGCACACAAGCGGATTGATTCGGCAACTCCTGGGCTTGTAAAATCACATACAAATGCTGATCCCGACGAATGGTTTTAGCGGTTATGTTTTGAGAGCGTAATGCTCGATTAATCAGAGTTGCGATCGCATTGGGATCACCCTGTCGGGCTAAAGTCACAACATCAGACTGACTCACGCTGGGATCTCCTCACACCAATAAATTTTAAGAATCGTGATCGTTATTATATTAAGGTAAGGCGCGACTGTTCGCTGTAACAAATTCTCCGACCTGATAGAAGTCTCACCGTTGAGATCGGTGGGTTCCCTGTAATTGCTTCCCCTACTCAGCCCCTCTTGATTGCTCTCCTCCTGAGGCGACCATGAACTCTGATTCTTTCCCCTTTTACTCCCCTAACTTAAATAAAATTCTGGATCAGTCCCCATTAAAGTTGCCAGTAGAGACACCCCTGGTTGAGGTTTTGACTCAAATGAACTCGGTTGCGGGACGAAGATGTCAACTGGATGCAATCGAGGCGGAAACTCAAGGAGAACATGATAGCAAACAGAATTACAGCTATGTTTTGGCAATGGCAGGGGAACAACTGGTGGGAATTTTCACAGAAAGAGATTTGGTGAAAACAGTAGCTTCAGGAGAATCTTGTTTTGATCTGAGATTAGGGGATGTGATCACGACTGAACTGATGACCTTACAGCCTAGTGAGTATACAGATATTTTCAGTGTCCTCTCGCAGTTCAGACAACATCATATTCGTCATCTTCCGGTCGTGAATGAAGCCGGACAACTCCTAGGAATTATTACACCCGAAACCCTGCGGGGGATACTCGAACCTGCCAGTCTGCTGCGGTTGTCTCAAGTTTCAGAAGTGATGAACCGTCGGGTGATCCAAATTCAGACTGAGGCCACTGTATTCAAAGCCATTCAGTTAATGGCCCAATATCAAGTCAGTTGTGTGGTGGTGACTGAGGCAAACCTGGAAAGAGAGGCTGAAAATGTCGCTCTTCCCGTTGGCATGATTACAGAACGGGATATCGTCCAATATCAATTGCTGGGACTAGATTTTAGTCGGTTAAACGTCGCCGAAGTTATGAGTACACCGTTGTTGTCGATTCGTCCCACGGAGAGTTTATGGCAAGCGCATCAGCAAATGTTACAGAAGCGGGTACGGCGGTTAGTCGTGGTGGGTGAAGCGGGAGAATTACAAGGCTTAATTACTCAAACCAGTTTATTTAATTTTCTCAATCCAGTTGAGTTGTATAGTTTAGTGGATTTACTTCAACAGAAAATTATTAATCTCGAACAGGACAAGCAAGCTTTACTCAAACAACAAAATCAACAATTAGAACAACAAGTTCAACAACGCACTTTGTTACTGGAAAAACAGGCAAAATGTGACCGTCTCTTCACCACAATTGCTGATAAAATTCGCCGTTCTCTCCATCTTGAAGATATTCTCAATACCACTGTCACAGAGATTCATCAACTATTGCAAACGGATCGGGTGGTCATTTATCGCTTCAATCCGGACTGGAGTGGGGTAGTGGTGGCAGAGTCTGTCGGATCTCAGTGGCAACCTTTACTCGGAAGAGTGATTCACGATCCTTGTTTTGCACCAGATTGGGTTCAACCTTACAGCCAGGGACGAATTCGGACGGTATCAGATATTTATCAAATTGACATCGCTCCTTGTCATTTAGAGTTGTTAGAACAGCTACAAGTTCGGGCAAAACTGTTAGTTCCAATTGTACTCAATCCTATCTCAGAAACTCTAGAAACTGCTGAGTACCGGCTTTGGGGTTTATTGTCTGCTAATCAGTGTGTAGAACCCAGGGAGTGGCATCAATTTGAAATTGAACTGTTGGAAAAACTGGCGACTCAGGTAGCAATTGCTATTCAACAATCGGAGCTTTATCAAAAATCTCAAGTCGAATTAGTTGAACGAAAACGCATGGAGGAAACCCTAAGAAACCTGGCAATTAGCGTTTCAAAAACAGCTCCGGAAAATTTATTATCTGTTTTAGCCGGTTATTTAGCTGATGCCATTCAAGCCGATTATGTCATGATTGGCAAGTTGATCACTGCCAAAAATGATCGCATCAGAACAGTGGTTTACTATAATCAAGGTCAAATTGTAGAAAACTGTGAATATTCTCTAGAAGGAACCCCTTGTCAGCGCGTGATTCAACAGCAAGAGTTAGTGATGATTCCTCAGCAGGTTAAGCAGCTATTTTCCCAGGTTTATCATCCCATTGAAAGCTATATTGGTATTCCTTTAATCAATTCCCAAGGAGAACTCTTTGGCTTAGTCTGTGCAGCGTCTAAATCTCCTCAAGTCGATACAACATTCAAACGAGAAATTATCCAACTGTTTGCGATTCGAGTCGCGGCTGAATTAGAACGAAATCAAGCAACGGTAGCCTTAAAACAACTGAATCAAGAGTTAGAAAGACGGGTGGAAGAGCGGACAGTTTTACTGAAGCAAACCAATCAACAATTACGAGAAGAAGTTCTAGAACGTCAACAGGCAGAACAGCAGTTAAGACAGTCGTTAAAAGCCCTTTCAGATATTAAGTATGCTTTGGATCAAGCGGATATTATTGCATTGACAGATGCTCAAGGCGTGATTACAGAAGTGAATGATAAGTTTTGTCAGATTTCTCAATATCGTCGAGATGAATTGATTGGCAATACCCATAAAATTGTGAATTCAGGCTATCATTCTTCTGACTTTTTTCAGCAAATGTGGCAAACCATTCGTCAAGGAGAAATTTGGCGAGGCGAAATTAAAAATAAAGCGAAAGATGGGAGTTGTTATTGGGTAAATACAATTATTGTGCCTTTCTTGGATGATCAACATCAACCCATTCAATATTTGGCAATTCGGACGGATATTACTAACCGAAAAAAAGCCGAAGAAGAACTCAAGCGTCAACATTTAAAATCTCGTCTGTTTACAGAAATCACTTTAAAAATTCGTCAATCCTTAAAACTCTCAGAAATTTTACAAACCACTGTTAATGAAATTCAAAATATTTTACAAGCTCACCGAGTTTTAATGTATCAAGTTTTTCCCAATGGAATGGGTCGGGTGGTTACAGAAAAGGTAGAATCTGAATGGAAATCAATTCTCAATCATGAATTTTCTGAATCCGTTTTTCCCTTGGAATATCAACAGCAATATTTAACGGCAAAGGCAAAGGCAATTAATAATATTCAGATTGCTTATCAAGATATTGCGCCTTGTTTGATTGAGTTTTTGCAGGAATTACAGGTAAAAGCTAAGTTAGTTGTTCCCATTATTCAAGAGCAAAAATTGTGGGGATTTATGATTGCTCATCAATGTGATTCTCCCCGAAACTGGCAAGAATTTGAAGTGGAGTTAATGGAGCAAATTTCAGTACAAGTGGGAATTGCATTAGCCCAAGCGGAACTCTTAGAACAAGAAAAAGAATTGGCTGAATTAAAATCACGATTTATTACGATGGCATCCCATGAATTTCGTACTCCTTTATCATTAATTTCTTCTTCAGCAGGCATTTTAAATGATTACCGCGATCGCTTAACACCGGAAAAACAAGAAAAACACTTACACCGTATTTTTTCAGCCATTGATCATATCACTCAGCTTTTAGAGGATGTCCTCACCATGAATCAAACTGAATCTGAGCAGTTTAAATTAGAAATAAAGCCTTTAGAATTAGTTGGCTTTTGCTTAAATTGTATTGAAAAAGCTCAAGACAAAGACCACAAAAATTTAATTAAATTCATGGCTAAGAATCAAATAACCGAAAAAAAAATATCTGTTATCACCGCTTTTTTTGATGAAAATTTAATCCGAAAAATCCTCGTCAATCTACTCTCGAATGCGATTAAATATTCCCCTCAAGGAAAAGAGATTTATTTTCAGTTAATTCGACAAGGACAAACCATTATTTTTCAAGTATGCGATCAAGGAATTGGTATTCCACCTGAAGATCAGTATCGGATTTTTGAGCCTTTTCATCGAGGTAAAAATGTTGGAACTATTCCAGGGACTGGCTTAGGCTTAGCAATTGTTCAAAGATATGTAGAGTTACTTCAAGGTTCAATTGAGATGAGTAGTGAAGTCGGAAAAGGAACAAAATTTCGAGTAAAATTTAAACTAGATCAATACAGGAGACTTGATAATGGTAAAAATTTTAGTGATTGAAGATGATCCTCAAATTATAGATAACATTCAGGATATATTAGAATTTGAAGAATTTGATTTGATTTTGACAGAAAATGGTCAGATAGGCTTACAACAAGCTCAAAATCATCTTCCTGACTTAATTATCTGTGATATTATGATGCCTGAAATGGATGGCTTTGAAGTTTTAAGTGCATTACGCCAAGATGAAAAAACTGCTGGAATTCCCTTGATTTTTTTAACCGCTAAAGCCGATAGAACGGATTTTCGTCAAGGTATGGAATTGGGTGCAGATGACTACCTCACAAAACCCTTTACCCCCAAAGAATTACGTCAGGCAATTGCGACTCGTTTAGAAAAAAAAGCACAGGTTGAACAGAAATATACCAGCCAAATTCAACAAATTTCTGAGCAGTTGAATCAACAGCTTTATCTCGATCAAATTACTCACTTGCCTAACCGATTTTCCTTAAGAGACCAGTTTGAGCAGATGTGTCAACGCCATCAGAAAGTTTTAGAAAAAAATCATTTTATCCCAATCTTATGTTTAAGTTTAGATCGATTTAGTCGGATTCAAAGTAATCTGGGTTATCATCAGAGTGACTTCGTCTTAAAACAAGTAGGTGAGAGACTGAAAACTCATGTCCATTCAGCGGCAATTGTGGCTTATTTAGGCGCAGAAGAGTTTGCTTTAATTCTACCCCCTGTCACCCATCAACAGTTTGTAATTGAAGTGATCAACTATTTACAAGCTCAGCTTGCTCAATCTTTAACTATTGTCGAGCAAGAAATTTTCTTATCAACCAGTATTGGTATTGCTCTCTATCCACAAGATGGGGAAGATATTGAGGACTTATTAACCCATGCTAAAAAAGCGCTACAACAGGTTCAAAAGAGTGGGGGAAATGGTTATTATTTTTATCAAAAAACGGTAGAACTGGCAACCGCTCAACAGCTTGCTTTAGAGAAAGACTTGCGGGATGCGCTTGAACAGAATCAGCTTGAGGTTTATTATCAACCTCAGGTGAGTCTAACCACAAGAAAAATTATTGGTTGTGAAGCATTGTTGCGATGGCATCATCCGGTTCATCAATTTGTGTCACCTCATATTTTTATTCCCCTGGCTGAAGAAATTGGTTTAATGAATCAAATCGGTCAATGGGTTTTTAATCAGGCTTGTCAACAGCTTAAAAATTGGCAGAATCAAGGTTTTCATGACTTAAGAATGTCGATTAATGTGTCAGCAATTCAGTTCAATGTCTCCGATTTTCAACAAAGTTTGATGAAAGCATTAGTCCATTCTTCCTTAAATCCAAAGCTGATTGAACTGGAATTAACTGAAACTCATTTAGTTAGAGATCTGGAACTAGCAAAACAGCAGCTCCAGACCTTGAATTATTTAGATTTTATGATTGCAATTGATGATTTTGGCACAGGATATTCCTCTTTAAAGTATATTCAACAATTACCCTTTAACACCTTAAAAATAGATCGAATTTTTGTTCAAGATATCGATAGTAATGCCAGTAATGCTGCCATTACCAGTGCGGTCATTCAAATGGCTCATAATCTCAATCTTTATGTGGTTGCAGAAGGGGTTGAAACCCCCGAAGAACTGAATTTTCTCATCGAACATCAATGTGATGCTATTCAAGGATATCTCTTCAGTCGTCCATTGCCTGTTGTTGAGTTTGAAGCCTTACTGAAAAGCAAAAAGTCTTTGCTATAAGTTAATTTTTCAACATCTTTAATATTAAATATTAATTTATTTTTGTATATGTATAATCTTTTATCGTTATAATTTTGATAAAATCAAAAATTTATTTTAGCGATGCTTCAATCCCCTAGAAAGAGATTAAATATTGGTGTCCAACTGTTAGGAATTTTGATATTAGGATTGGCCGCTTGTCAAGCTGAACATCCCCTTGTAGAATCTCCACCCCCACCACCGCCTTCTCCTGTAGTCACTCAATCCCCTCAGGTGTCTGGAGAACCCATTCAATTTGGTATTTTAAGTATTGATAGTGCCGTTTCTGTGAATGAACGATATCGACCTTTATTAAACTATCTGGAAGCCGAAATTGGCCGACCTTTTGAACTGGTTCCTGTGACTCAAGCCAGTCAATTTACTGAAGTCGAGGCAGGAAACTTAGACTTTACAACCAATAATCCTTTAGCTGCGGTTCAAATTCAACGATTGTATGATACTGAGTTTCTCGTCACTCATTCTTATCCGCAAACGGGAACTCAATTTAGCGGCTTAATTGTGGTCAAACAAAACAGTGATATCCAAACTGTTGAAGATTTGGCAGGAAAAAAAGTAGCCTGTGTTAACTTTGAAACCGCAGCGGCTGGCTGTATATTTCAAATTAATTACTTACTAGAAAAAGGGATTGATCCGTTTCAAGATTTTGCTGAATTTACAGAAAATAAATCTCAAGATAATATCGTCCTCGCTGTTCTCAATGGCACAATTGATGGCGGATTTATTCGCACCGGACAACTGGAAAAAATGGTGAATCAAGGATTACTCAAAAACTTAGATGAAGTCCGAATTTTAAATCCGGTTAAGGATGATTTTTATTATACTCATACCACCCCCTTATATCCAGAATGGCCGATTGCTGCCACCTCAAACACTGACCCAGAATTAGTGGCAGCAGTTCAAGAGGCTTTATTAAATATTCCCCCCGATCATCCGGCTTTGAAGGCAGCTAGAATTGAAGGATTTGTTTCTGCTGTTGATTATGAACCACTGGATCAGTTAATTGAAAATCTCAAACTTAAAAGTTGGGATGCATCATCAGACGATTAAAATTTAGAGAATTTCTATGGGTTTATCTAATTTTTTCTAGGATTTTAAGGCAGAAAAGGCTAAACTAGAACTATAAAAGATCGCCCATCATCTTCAGTTCAGATTACCGAAAAAGCTTCACAGTTTTTAACGACTGTTCAAACGTGGGGAGAAAGCAAAATGGTTCTTCATCAATTTAACTGGAACCCGTTTAAAAATAGTATTGCATTCCGTTACCTCAGTATTGGTACAACCATTGTTGTCACGTTGCAGTTATCCTTAGGATTTTGGCAAAGTCGGCGAACCTTTACCCGACAACTGACTCAACTGGAACGCAAAGCCGAACGTCAAGCCTTATTTTTAAGTGCCGTCACGCCAGAGGCAGTTTTAGATCTTGATTTTCTCAACTTAGAAACCCTGATGCGGCAAACCACTGAAGATCAAGATATTGTTTATAGTGTGATTCTCAACCGCCAAGGACAACCCCTCACCCGCTTTCTCAATGAAAATGATCCGTTAGTGGCGGCTGCCATTAGCCAAACTGAAACGGATGATATTCAATCTACTCTACAAACACTGCAACAAAATCAGGACATTCGTCAAGTTCGTCAATCTGTGGTCTCTAGTGATACCCTATTGGCAGAAGTGGTTCTCGGTTACACCACCCAGAATGTTTTACAGGATTTCTACCGCGCCACTGCAATTAATCTCGCCACTGCCTTATTTGTCAGCTTATTATTGGCAATTGTGACCGTCATTTTATTTAATCGACAAGTTCGCCGTCCGTTAGAGAATTTAGCCAATTTAGCCCAAGCCCTGACCCATGGGCAATTAGATCGACGGGTAGACCTGAGTCCAGACCATCAACAGGATGAAGTGGGGCGACTCAGCAGCGCCTTTAACCAGATGGCTCAACAGTTACAACAAACCTTGGAGGGGTTACAACAAAAGAATAAAACCTTAGCCTTTACCAACGCCGAATTAGCGCGGGCTACTCGTCTGAAAGATGAATTTTTAGCCAGTATGAGTCATGAACTGCGGACACCCCTCAATTCCGTCATAGGCCTCTCACAAGCCTTAATGCAAGAGGTGTACGGCCCGCTGAGTGAACGACAGGCGATTTCCTTGCAACGAATTTTTAACAGTGGTCAACATTTACTCTCCCTGATTAATGATATCCTCGACTTAGCTAAAATTGAATCGGGCAAAGAAGAATTACGAGTGGGGGTTGTGCAATTATCTGTGTTATGTCACTCCAGTCTGGATTTTGTGAGGCGACAAGCTGAATTGAAGGAGATTGAACTGAGTTGTCAGATTAACACAGAAAATGACATCCTCGAAGTCGATGAACGTCGCATTAAGCAAGTGCTAATTAATCTGCTGAATAATGCCGTTAAATTTACTCCCAAACAAGGCAAAGTGACTCTCAAAGTCGATGGGGATGTGAAAAATCGGCTGATTGCTTTGAGTGTGATAGATACAGGAATTGGCATTGCCCAAGAAGATATGGATAAATTGTTTCAGTCCTTTGTGCAGATTGAAAGCAGTTTATCCCGTCGCTATGAAGGAACGGGTTTAGGGTTAGCCTTAGTGAGGCGAATTGTGGAATTACACGGCGGTAGTATCAAGGTAGAAAGTGAAGTAGGTCAAGGCAGCCAATTTACGGTCACTTTACCCTGGAAATGGGGTGAAGCCAAAACCTTCGTTCCCCCAACCTCTCCGGCAACCGAGACTCAGAAGCCAAAACTGGCGGTGCCAGCGGGGCAACTGTTAATTCTAGTCGCAGAAGATAATGAAAATAATATTGTGATGCTTTCCGATTACTTAAGCTTCAAAGGATATAATTTAGCCTTTGCTAAAAATGGAATAGAAGCGATTACTTTAGCCAAAGAACATAAACCGCAACTGATTTTAATGGATATTCAAATGCCAAAAATGGATGGGATAGAAGCCACTCGTTGGATTCGTTCTGATCCGGAAACAACCGATATTCCGATTATTGCCTTGACGGCTTTAGCAATGCCAGGAGATCAAGAAAAATGTCAACAAGCTGGGATTAATCAGTATGTGACTAAACCTGTTATCTTAGATCAGTTAGTAGAGCTGATTCATCAAACTCTTGCGGAGCAAAATCACGGGGTTGCTGATGCTTCTGAGCCAATGAATTTTGCCAATCCTTCTGATCAAACAGTCGAACAACTGGAGTATTAAATTCATCTCTTAACCCCTTTAAAGCTTAAATTGCCAGACCTAATTAAGTTTAAGTTCAGTTACATGGAATCATGAACAGTTCCTTGTTAGTTGTAGATGATGACGAAAGTGGATTTTACGTGATTGAAGCCCTTTTATTTAAGGAGGGGTATGATTTGCGCTATGCCGCGAGTGGTTTTGAAGCATTAGAACAACTGGAATTACAGCTTCCGGATCTGATTTTATTAGATGTAATGATGCCAGAATTTAACGGTATTGAAGTCTGTCGTCAAATTAAATCCCATCCCCAACACTGTCATATTCCGATTATTATGGTTACTGCCCTCGATTCCACTGATGACATGGTGGCTTGTTTAGAAGCCGGGGCAGATGATTTTATTAGTAAGCCCGTTAATGGTTTAGAATTGCAAGCGCGAGTTCGTTCTTTATTACGAGTCAAACAGCAACATGATCGACTCCAAGAAGCCCTGAAAGCCCGAGAAGCCACCTTAAAATTAAGACAAGATATGGCGGCGATGATTGTTCATGATTTCCGCAATCCTTTAACCAATATTGGGGTCAATTGTGAACTGTTACAAGAAGGGGGTTTGTTAGAAAAGCAACAAAAAAGAATTAGCAAAATCTTGATGTCTTGGCAGCAATTAACCACGTTAACCGATGACTTATTAATCATGGCAAAAATGGAATCGGGTCAATTATTACTCAATCAAGAATCCGTAAATATTTGTCAATTGGTTCAGCAAGTCATGAGTGGTTTTGAAGGAGTAGCCTTGCGGAAAAGCATTGAGCTAAAATTTGAATCTCTTCCAGAGCCTTTAAATTTATGGATTGATCAGAATTTGTGTAGTCGTTTAATTGAAAACTTATTATCTAATGCCCTTAAATTTTCTAACTCTAATACCTGTGTCACTCTCCAAATTCATATCCTGTCAGAACCCCGTGCAATCCTTCAAATTCGAGTCCTCGATCAAGGACGGGGTATCGATCAAAAGCTCAAACAATGTATCTTTGAAAAATATGAAATTGGTCAACCCATTCAGGGCGTTTCTCAAATTGGATTAGGTTTAGCCTTTTGTAAAATGGTGATTGAGGCTCATGGCGGCCGTTTATTGGTGGAAGACAATCAACCCAAAGGTTCCATTTTTACCGTTGAGTTTCCTCTCAAAGTCCCTGTGGCAGCATCAGCTAGGGCGTAGCGCTATAATTAGAAATCCCCTCAGTCGAGAAAAATCCGGGTTGTGCCATCGCAAGATCCGTGACACCCACAAAAGTTGTGTGAAAATAGGGATAGTGCTTAATGTAGGTTAGAGATTAATGGGTGGTGGATAGTGCCTCCAACAAACTTATGGAAACCGTCATACAATAGGGCGGCACAAACTCGACGGCAGTTCCTGCAAACGTCCCTCACCGCCATGGCGGCTTCGACGCTTTCTAGCTGTGGCTGGACACTGGCTGAGGTGAAAACAACGCCCAATACTCAAGTAGCTTCTGATACGTTGTACATCTATACTTGGGCAGGATATACTGATCAAGATTTGTTGGATCGCTTTACCCAAGAAACCGGGTTAAAGGTGGTCGCAGATGTGTTTGACTCCAATGAAGCCATGTTAGCCCGAATTCAGGCTGGAGGGGCAGGGGCTTACAGCGTGATTTATCCCTCGGACTACATGGTGCAAAAAATGGTCGATTTGGGACTATTAATGGAGTTGGATCATTCTTTGATCGTGGGTTTAGAAGATTTATTTCCACCGTTTCAAAGTCCAGCTTATGATCCCCAAAATCAATATAGCGTCCCCATTAGTTGGGGCACCACAGGGTTAATTTACAATAGCCAGAAATTATCCACTGCACCCGAAGATTGGGGTTATCTGTGGGACAACCAAGATCAAATTGCCAAGCGTTTTACCCTGCTGAATGATGTGCGAGAAGTGATGGGGGCTGCCCTACGAATGTTAGGTTATTCCTATAACTCTACTGATCCAGAACAGATCCGCCAAGCTTACGAACAATTAGCCGCGTTAAAACCGGCGATCGCTTCTTTTACCACTGATGCTTGGCGACCTCAGATTATCGTGGGAGACTTATTGGTTGCCATGTGTTACTCCTCCGATGCGGCTGAAGTGATGCCGGAAAATGAGGATTTACAATTTATTACCCCTGACAGTGGCTCATCATTGTGGACGGATACCCTGGTCATTCCCAAATCTGCCCCAAACCCAGACGCAGCCTATAAATGGATCAACTTTATGTTACAACCCGATATCGCCGCTCGAATTGTCGAACGGTTAAGTTTTGCGACTGCGTCTCAATTGGCGTTTGACAAATTACCGAAAACCCTCAGCGACGATCCCACACTCTTCCCCCCTCAGTCTGTGATTGAAAAATGTATTGGAATTGCCCCTGTAGGTGAAGTTAGTGAAGTTTATGATCTGTATTGGATAAAGCTTACCAGTGCTTAGTAGAGTCATTCGTAATTTGTTATTGGTCATTAGTCATTTGTTTTTTGATTTCAACAAGGGATCAGGGATCTTTTTCTGCTATTAAATTGATAGAGAGGAACGAATAACAAATAACAAACGACTAATAACAAATAACCAATAACCAATAACCAATAATCAACTAATATGACTGTTTTAATTAATGAACCTGCACCCTCAACTCCTCCCGACACGCCGCCAAAGGTGGGACGAGGTGGCTTGGGGTCAAAGTTAATCGGGCCATTAACGTTGTTAGGGCCAGCCGGACTGTGGCTATTATTATTGTTGGTTTTGCCAACACTGGTCATTTTTGAACTCAGTTTGGTTAAAGATATTCGACCGGGTGATATCGTCATCCCTGATGGTATTGCCAACTATTTACGGGTGTTTCAACCCATTAACTTACACGTGATTGGGCGATCGCTGTTTTTTGCCACCGGAACCACAATTTTATGTTTATTGTTAGGTTTTCCGGTCGCGTACTGGATCGCCCTCCTAGCCCCTCGCCAGTGGCGGAATCTCCTGTTATTGGGGTTTGTGTTACCCTTGTGGACTTCTTCGTTATTGCGCTCTTATGCTTGGATTACCATTTTACGGCCCACTGGGGTTTTAAACTCGTTTCTGGGCTTACTCGGACTGCCTGCATTAGAATTATTGAACCGCACCCCAGCCGTGTTAATTGGGATGGCTTACAGTTATTTACCCTATATTGTCACGGTTCTTTATGCTTCTTTAGAAAAGCTTGATCGACGACTCTTAGAAGCCTCCGCTGACTTGGGGGCAAAACCCCCAGAAACCTTCTGGAAAGTCACAGTCCCTCAAACTTTACCCGGAATTGCTGCCGGATCACTTTTAGTGTTTATTAGTGCTTTGGGGGATTTTGTCGATCCGGAACTCCTGGGCGGTGCCTCCAGTATGACCGTCTCTCGCCTGATTTACAACCAATTTCTAGGGGCGACTCAAAACTGGGGGTTTGGTTCAGCGTTAAGTATGGTGTTAATTATGGGAGTGAGTTTGGCGATCGCATTACTATTGCGATATGGCGATGGTAGACCGTCGAAGTAAGAAGAAGACAACTTTGTCATTAGTTCTTTGTTATTCGTTATTTGTAACTGGCTATGACTCAGTTAACGTGAGGATGGAGTCAGGACTCGCTAATTTCTGTTCTATCAAATGACCAATAACCAATGACCAAAAACTAATGACCCATAACAAATAACCAATAACAAATTACGAATGACAAATTCTGAAGAACTTCCGATAGAAATGAGACGAAAGAAAAAACCATTTAAGTTATCTTGGCAGGGAATTTTTGTCGGCTTGATGTTTTTTTATATGTACCTGCCCATTTTTGTTTTAACCTTTTACAGCTTTAACAAGTCTCGTTATAGTGCAGGTTGGCAAGGATTTACCCTGGAATGGTATCAAAAGCTGTTTGAAGATACCCGAATTTTAACCGCATTTAAAAATAGTTTAATTGTGGGGTTGACAGCCGTCCTGATTTCTGCTTTAATTGGCACTTTAATGGCCGTTGGGTTAGCACGGTTTCGATTTCCGGGAAAAGGGATTTATCAGGGTATTGCCTACTTACCGTTGATTATTCCAGATATTGCGATCGCGGTCTCTACACTGGTATTTTTAGCGGCTGTTGCCATTCCCTTGAGTTTATGGACCATTGTTGCCGCCCATGTTGTCTTTTGTTTATCATACGTGGCGTTAGTGGTTTCAACACGACTCGCCGATCTCGATCCCAATTTAGAAGAAGCAGCATTAGACTTAGGGGCAACCCCCGTTCAAGCCTTTATTAAAGTGCTTTTACCCGAATTAATGCCCGGTATTATTTCAGGTTGTTTGCTGGCATTTGTTCTGAGTATGGATGACTTTTTGATTGCCAGCTTCACCGCCGGAAGTGGCGCAACCACGTTACCGATGGAAATCTTTAGCCGCATTCGGACTGGGGTTAAACCCGATATTAATGCCCTGAGCGTGATTTTGATGATTTTATCCGGTATTGTTGCTTTTATTGGTGAGTTTTTAAGGACACAAGGAGAACGGGTACGACGTTAATTTTGTTGCATTACTATTGCGTTCTAAAATCGTTCCCCAATGCCAAAGTGAACTTGACCCTCTCCTTCATTATTGATACCGTAGTCAATCCGAATTGGGCCAATTGGGGATTGAATCCGTAACCCTCCACCAAAACCCAGTCCTGAACCGGGTTTACCCCGAATCCCCCCAGGATTCCCTTGAACCGTGCTTTGAGTCCCTAAGGCGGTGGCAGCATCCACAAATAACGCGCCGCCAATTAAGAAATTCCCCGTTCCAAAAATGGGGAAGCGATACTCAATTGAACCCAAGACAAAACTTCGTCCCGCTGCCAGCGCCCCTTCTTCCCAGCCGCGAACGGTATTGGCACCCCCTAGGGAAAAGGCTTCATAAGGAGGGAATTCTCCGAGAACGGTTCCGGCTTGAATATTAAACGCCAACGCCTGAGGCGCATCAGGCATAAAGTTGAAGATCCGAACTGGAACATAAAACGTATAATTCGCTCGTAGACGATTGTATAAAATACTGCCAGAACCAACTGGAACGGACTGTTCAGACCCGATGCGGAATAAATACCCAGACGTGGGAAACTGTTGGTTATTGCGGCGATCGCGAGCAATCCCAAACTGGAAGGTAATTAAATCATCTTCTCCCGACTCACTAGCAGTCAACAGCTTACCGGCATCATCACGGGGGGTAATATCAATATCTGCATCTGCTGCCTGTACCCGTTGATAACGGAATCCCAATGATCCAATCCAGTCAGGATCAACAAAGGGATTTTCGGCAAAAGGACGAGTAAAGCTAATCCCGCCTCCAGTCCGAATAATCCGCACCCGATCTCCATTCGGAAGACGAACATCGTTGTCACCTTCTTCAAAAATATTCGGTACTTCTCGCCGTCTAAAAGCATTGACAGTATAGGATGTGCGATAAGGATCGCCGGCAATCCAAGGATCAGTAAAACTCACATCTAACAGTAAAATGCGTTCACCCAGTTGGACTTCAGCCGCTAACTGTTGGTTGTTGCCCCCTAAATTCGTTTCTTGATAACTCACGGTTCCAAACAATCCCGTGGCGGAACTAATCCCACCCCCCAGGGCAATAGAACCGGTGCTTCTTTCAACGATATTTAACACCATCACCGCTTTGGTGGGATCATCAGTACCGGGTTCTAACTCTAGACGCACATCTTCAAAAATCCCCAACCCAAAGACCCGCCGTAGATCTTGTTGGGCGGTTTGTTGATTGAAGACATCACCGGGTTGCAATTCAATCTCTCGGGTAATGATAAATTCCCGCGTACTTCCCTCAATGGGATTTCCCTCCTCATCCACATCTTCGCCATCGCTGTTAAGGAAACGAATCCGAATATCCTCAATCACCCCTTCTGTCACAGTTAGCGTGACGGTTCCATCCGGTGTAACAGCAGGGGCCTCAATAATCTGTGCTAAAACATAGCCATTCTCTTGATACCAGGCGTTGATTTGTTCAACACCCCGTTCTATTTCATTCAGGTTAATAATCTCACCATATTGTCCGGCAAAACTGTCCTCGACAACCTCTGGAGGCAGGACTTCATCCCCTTCAAGCACAATGGCAGTTAAAGAGGGATTTAATTCTACTTCAAACGTGACTCGTACCCCTAATGGTGTATCTGTGGGAGTGGCGCGAACATTGCGAAATAATCCTAAGGCAAAAATTGCGTTAATATCCTGTTGCAGTTGGGTGCGGGTGGTGGTTCGTCCCGGTTCGGTGGCAATGGCATTGTAAATTTGGGCTTGTAAGTCTGGGTCATCGACCCCCTCAATTACAATTTCTGCCACCAACACTTGCGGTTCAGGTGCTTGAGATGGAGTCGTTTGAACCAGTGTGGGGGAATTTTGGATCATTCCCACAGCGGGATAAGTTTTGTCGTCCTCTGCTTTATTCAGTGCGACTTCAAACGGAATTGTAATCTCTGGTTTGAATTTATTAAAGCTAAATTCTGAGAACGGTTCAATGACAGTGGATTTATCTAAATCTGCCTTAGCCAGGGATAAAGTTGTTGTTGCTTCCCTCTCCAGTTTAACCTTATTAAAGCTAAATTCTGAGAACGGTTCAATGACAGTGGATTTATCTAAATCTGCCTTAGCCAGGGATAAAGTTGTTGCTTCCCGCTCCGGTTTAACCTTATGGAAGCTAAATTCTGAGAACGGTTCAATAACAGTCGATTTGTCTAAATCTGCCTTAGTCAGGGATAACGCTGTTTTTTCAGGCAATTCAAAAGATTGAGGTATGAAAGCTTTTGTTTTGCTGAATTGAAACACCGTTTCAGCAGCCGGTTGATGCGGGTGAGTTTCTCCTCCTATTTTAGCCTGAGAAGCGGTTTCAACCTTATTTAAAGCGATCGCCTGAGTTTGAGAAATCGTTTCCGGTTGAGACTGGCTTAACTCCCATTCTGCCTGTATCCGGGATAACCCCGCCCATTTTTCGGGTTGAGGCTTAACGGGGAATGACTTCAAAGCGATGTGATCAGTGAATTGAAATTTCTGAAGGGGTGGATCACTGACTGGGCTTGCACTCAATTTTGTTGATTTTGATAAGGGGAATTCAACAGTTACAGAAGCAGCAGAAGCTACGAGGGTATCGGAAAACTTGACAGTCACATCTGCTGTTGGCAAGCCCGGAAAAAGTACCGGATCACCCTCCCGAGAGAGTGGCTGAAATAACCCCTGCAGGGATGACTCTCCCTCAGGAAATGAATTCAAAACAGTTTCACCCAACATCCAGAGAGACGATTGAGCATTGGCTGAGTCAGATAACCCAACAGAGACTGAAGTTGCAACCACTGCAACCAAAACAGGAGATAAGCGCATGTTGTTCACACTCTTGGACTTCCACACACCAACAAAATCGAGACTAAGCTCACTAAGGAATACCCAAATCTCAGGGGCGTTACAATGAACAGATTGTAGACGGACTGTGAGATTTTACCGCATTTTACGAGAGTCTTGACAGTTGCGAGCCTGCCAAGAGTGAAGGCGGGGGGCGGCTATCAATTTGCCTGTATCCTGAAATGAGGGTATCACACAGATCGGATTTGTGCAGATTTTTTCACGGAGTCGCCTTAATTCTCGCTGACAGAAGTTTGGGCTAAAACCCGTTCGAGGACTTGCTGATACGCTGACTCAACGTTACCCAGATCTTGACGAAAGCGGTCTTTATCCATCACACGCTGTTGCGGATCGGTTTCTGCCTGATTCCACAAGCGACATGTATCAGGACTAATTTCATCAGCCAGGATAATCTGTTGATCTGCAGTTAAACCGAATTCTACCTTAAAGTCTACTAAGGTGATCCCACATTGGTTAAAGAAATCCTGTAGAATTTGATTAATTTGCAGCGCTAAGGTTTGAATCTGTTCTAACTGTTGAGGGGTTGCTAACTTCAATAACAATAAGCGATCGCGAGTCAGCAACGGATCGCCGAGATCATCATTTTTATAACAAAATTCCACCAAAGGGGGAGCAATTAAGGTGCCCACAGCTAAGCCTGTTTGTTTACATAAACTCCCGGCGGCGATGTTACGAACAATGACTTCAATGGGGAGAATGGTTACTCGTTTAATTCGCATTTGGTTGGGAGAAGGACAGTCCAGATAGTGAGTGGGAACCCCCTGTTGTTCAAGCTGTTGAAACAAGTGACTGGAAATTTGGCAGTTGATTTCCCCTTTGCCTAAAATAGTTCCCCGTTTTTGGGCGTTAAAGGCTGTTGCATCATCTTTATAATCAGCCAGTAATACTTCTGGATCATCTGTAGGGTAGATAATTTTGGCTTTCCCTTCGTACAACTTTTGCACAGTAGACATAGAGCAAATTGAATTTTAGGTCTCAGACTAATGATTTTATCGTAGGAACTGCAACTTTCCTCGCCCAACCCCTAATTTTTTTTGTTATTTTATATTTCAGTCCCTTCCAGATCTGATGGGTTTCAATTTTAAAGTAATACCATCAGAGAATAGCAGATTTTTCTAGATTTTTTTTCTCTATGAATCTTATAGGCTTTACTCATTCATAGAAAAAGAATGAGTTGACAACAGTATAATCTAACGGGGTAAACCCGATGCAAAATTGACAATAAATTAGCAATATTTTTTAAGATTTTGCTGCTAATAAATAATTGGAAATTTCTAATAACAAGTCATAACGAAACTCATGAACAAGTTCTTTTAACAGATTCGCCTGATTTGACAATTCAGTTGGAATTTGATCAATTAATGGATGCAGTAGACGTTCATTACATTGAGATGAAGAATCATAAAACTGTTGAATCCATGAATAGGGCATCACAGTTAATTCCTCAAGCTTAAAGTGATCGGTTGCAGACTGTTCTAATTCATGAGTTGAAACCTCTTTTAATTCTGAATAGAGAGATGGATGAGATGTATTGAGAGGCAAGTTTGTTTCTACAGGAATCATAAACTCAAAGCTTGATCCGTTTCCCAATTCAGTTTTTACCTTAATTTCTCCTCCCATTAACTGTACTAATTCATTACTGATGGGTAAACCTAAACCTGTTCCTTCTGAGGTTTCTCCCTTCCGAATTTGCACAAACGGATCAAATAAATTTTTTAACAGCTTAGTATCAATTCCAATTCCTGTATCTTTAACTTGAAAATGAAGTAAAACATTTTGATGATTTACCCAATTTTGTTTGGGGGTATGAGTTGAATTATTTAAGGCTAAACCTACTTTTAAACTCACAGTTCCTTCTGAAGTAAATTTAATTCCATTTCCAATCAAATGAATGAGAACTTGGCGAAGTTTTATATCATCTGCGATGACATACTGAGGAAGAAAATTATCATATTCTACGACTAAATTCAATTGCTTCTGATTCGCTCTAACGGACATTATCTCTTGAATAGAATTCAGAAATCGATGTAAATCAAACTGACGATTCTGTAAATAAATTCGACCTTTTTCTATTTTAGACATGGATAAAATATCATTAATTAAAATTAATAATTGTTCGCCATTCTGATGAATAATTTCTAGATTTTTACTCTGTTCTTGATTTAAGGACTGATCAACCATTAAAATTTGACTAAAGCCAATAATTGCATTTAATGGCGTGCGTAATTCATGACTCATCATACAAAGAAAATTACTTTTAACCTGATTGGCTAATTCTGCTTCTTGTTTAGCCGCTTCTAATTCTGCTGTTCGTTCATTAACTTTTTGTTCTAAAGAAGCATTTAACTGTTTTAATATTTGATTCGTTTCTGCTAAATTTTTTTCTTGAAAATAACTTCTAATTGCTTCTTTTACAGTTAAAATTAAATCATTTTTTTCCCAAGGCTTACCGATATATCGATAAAGATTTGCATGATTTACGGCTTTTCCAACATCTTCAGCATTGGCTTGTCCTGTTAACATCACTGTTAAAATCTTTGGATATTTTTGATTGACTTTTATCAATAAATCAACACCTTTCATGTCAGGCATTGCTTGATCTGAAATCATCACAGGTATATCTATTTTTTCCTGATGCAGTTCTTCTAAAATATCTAAGGCTTCTTCACCGGTCATTGCACTTTCAATAACATACTCTTTGCCAAAGTTTCTTTTTAATGTTTCCTCTAAACTACTGAGAAAAAAGAGATCATCATCTACACATAAGATCACAGGTTTTTCCATAACTATTCTTGACAGATTGAATCTTGCTAAAAATAATATGACATTCTATGCAATTTAACTGAATCTTATGATTTGTTATACCATTCCGAGGAAATAATGCACTTCATGATTTTGCTTCAAACCTCATGGGTTAGCTATCTCTATCTTGAGATTAAGTGCAACTTAATAGGGAAATGGTATTTGCTCTAACTCCTTTAGTTTATTCCTGTTTTTATAGTTTAACTGATTTTTAGCTTGAAATAAACTATACTAAATTATATCACTTTCGTTTCCGCATATTGAAGCGACGAGTCTCTTGATAGGTACGAAAAGCTTAGTTTAGTTAGTTTAGTTCTCAGTTGTAAGAACACTGTAGGGTTGCTACTTTGTGTCTTTTTCACAATGACAGTCAATTACTGCTTCCTTTAACACAACCCAGTTATTTATTCAAAAAAAATAGCTGGACGGCTTCAAACCTCAGGTTAAACTTCATGGAGTGTGAAAGATGACTAATCTGAAGTTTGATGGAAGGAAGCCGTCCATAAATCTCATGTATTTTTGATTGCATGAGATTAAGATAGTGTGAGGAAATCTAAAATAATGATTAAGATTTTTGTGAGTTGAACCAATCTTTAAAGCGGAAGAGGTCTAGAAATGACTGTGGTACTGGATGGACTCGCCTCAACTTCAATGCAAAGTGAATGAACACAGGACTGTCATTTTTCAGTTGAGTTCAATTTACTTCGAGAGATTGAGTCGAAACGAATGGACTTGGAATTTCGTCTACAAGGAACTTGTTCCCCGCCCACCTTAAACACTCTGAGCAGTTTGTTAATTAGTGAAATAGTTTGCTAGGTTGGTCATCAAAGTAATGACCCAATAAATCGGCACCATTGTCACCCATTTCTAACAATCTTTGCTGAATGGCATAGAGAGCTAACTGAGAAGGTTTGGCGTGTCCTCGCTCCCAACGATTAACCGTTTGAAACGATACACCGAGTTGAGCAGCTAGTTTTTCCTGAGAAAGGCCCAGACGCTGCCTTAAAGTACAAATGAGGGTTGGAATTTCTGACTGAATTTTAACGAACATAGGCCCAGTGGATTTTCTAAACCAATAATAACTACCGGGAATACAAGCTAATAATAAGTCCTCTATTTAGTTGCTTGTATTAAATTAATTTTCTCTGTGCTCTCTTGAGAGGACACTTTATAGTATGACTGAATTCATGAATAAACACCAATTATAATATTCCACAATTTGAACTGTCACAACAACAATTTAACGCCAGATTAATTTGAGTATAATACTGACCAAATTTGTCTTTTTTTCTTTTAGAGTTAATACAAATTATCAATTTTTTCTTGAAAAATGTTATAAAAATTAAAGAGGATTTACATTTTTTAATTCTTAAATAAAACCCGTCTTGAATACTAACAGATCTGTTGAAATGAATTCAGTCTAATCCGAAACAAAATTGTTAAATTTAAGTTTAACTTAAACTCGCTTAAATAAAAATAAAATCAAAAAATACAAGTAAAACTCTGAAGGACTCAGAACGATGGGATTGAGATCAAGGGTTTCAGGTTGCACGATAAACCCCTAAAACTTTGATCAAATTTGTTGAACCCATAACTTTTGTAAAGAAAAATGCACAGTTTTCAAAAAGTTAGACATAATAACAATAAAGCTAACTAGGGATTTATTTCCCCCTAGAGCCAGGTGGCAAAAACAAAAGTTTTGCTGTTTGATTTGTGAACTGCTCCCCGAAGGAGAACGGTGTTCAGGGGCGCGGGTTGCTACCCGATCCAAAAAACCTAATTTTAAGAATAACATGAAACAGGTTGAGCGGTTAATCAAGGTGTCAGGTTTTTACCGTTTCCCTGACTTAGCGATGTTAGAGGGGATGCTAAACCATCCACCAGAACAGCCCGATAACATCGACATCATTTAAGTCCATTTAATCTCTCAACCGATTTCTCTTTATTTGTTTGAAACCGACTCTCAATATTCTGTTCTGAATATTCAATCTCGCAATCGGATGTTTTATCTAATTGGTTAAAGTAGGGCACAATTTGCTCTGTTGTGCCCTCATCTTTAATACCCAACCATTAGACACCGCCGCGCAATTTTTCTAATACACTGCGATCTTGTAACGTTGAAGTATCCCCTACAATCTCTTCACCAGCGGCCAGATTTCGTAAAAAGCGCCGCATAATTTTACCAGAACGGGTTTTAGGTAAATCATCTGTAAACCGAATTTCACCTGGACGGGCAATTGGCCCAATTTCTTGAACCACGTGTTGCTTCAGGGCTTTATTTAATTCCTCACTCGGTTCTTGTTCCCCTTCTAAGGTGACAAAGGCTACAATTTCTTCCCCTTTGACTTCATCGGGTCTTCCCACTACAGCAGCTTCTGCGACCGCAGGATGAGAAACCAAGGCGGATTCAATTTCCATCGTTCCCAGGCGATGTCCGGCGACACTAATCACATCATCGACGCGACCCATCACCCAAAAATAACCGTCAGAATCTTTACGGGCACCATCTCCAGCAAAATAGATATAGTTGCCATCTTTAGGGGGAATAAACTCCCAATAGCTACGACGATAGCGTTCAGGATTACCATAAACCGTCCGCATCATACTCGGCCAGGGATGCTTAATCACCAAATAGCCGCCATTATTATCTTCAACGGGGTTGCCTTCTGCATCAACAACATCAGCGATAATGCCAGGGAAGGGAAAAGTGGCTGAACCCGGTTTCGTGGAAATGGCACCCGGTAAAGGAGTTAACATAAATCCACCCGTTTCCGTTTGCCACCAGGTATCAACAATCGGACAGCGTTCCCCACCAATCACTCGATGATACCAAATCCAGGCTTCAGGATTAATGGGTTCTCCTACAGTTCCTAATAGACGCAGGGAAGATAAATTCCGGGCGTTGGGATGTTCGTCACCCATTTTCATTAAAGCCCGAATAGCAGTCGGGGCAGTATAAAATATAGTGACCCCTTGTTTTTCCACCACATCCCACAAACAGCCTGGGTTAGAGGGACGAGGCGCACTTTCATACATCACTGTGGTTGCCCCATTCGATAACGGCCCGTACACAATATAACTGTGACCTGTGATCCAACCCACATCAGCAGTACACCAAAACACATCCGTATCTTGTAGATCAAACGCCCATTTGTTGGTGACATGAGTATAAAGGTTATAACCGCCCGTGGTATGAACCACTCCTTTCGGTTTGCCAGTAGTGCCGCTAGTGTAGAGGATAAATAACATATCCTCACTATCCATCGGTTCAGCCGGACAGTCCGCCGCAGCATTGGCTTTTAATTCATGCCACCAATGATCTCGGCTAGTTTCCATGTGAATATCTTGACCCGTTCGCTTCACGGTTAAGACATTTTCAACCGCAGAAGCCCCTAATTCAATGGCTTTATCCACCTGATCTTTCAACGGAACAATCGCATCTTTCCGCCAACCGCCATCAGCCGTAATCACCAGTTTAGCTTCGGCATCGACTAAGCGATCTTTTAACGCTTCGGCACTAAACCCGCCAAATACCACCGTATGGGGCGCACCAATACGGGCACAAGCTAACATCGCGATCGCTGCTTCCGGTATCATCGGCATATAAATACCAACGCGATCGCCTTTTTGCGCCCCTAGTTGCTTGAGAACGTTCGCCATTTGACAGACTTCCCGATGCAGTTGAGCGTAAGTTAAAGTGCGGGAGTCTCCCGGTTCTCCTTCCCAAATTAAAGCCGCTTTGTTGCGTCGCCAGGTAGTGAGATGACGATCTAAACAGTTGTAAGAAATATTAATTTTACCGCCGACAAACCACTTGGCAAAAGGGGGTTGCCAATCCAAAATTGTATCCCATTTTTTAAACCAGTGTAATTCTTGTTCCGCCAGTTCTGCCCAAAAGGCTTCTGGGTCAGCCTTGGCTTGATCGTAGAGTTGTTGATATTGCTCTAAACTTTTAATATGAGCATTTTGAGAGAAGTCTGCCGAAGGCTCAAACAGACGTTTCTCTTGTAGAATCGATTCAATGGTTGCTTCTGACATTGTAACAGATTGTAACTTTAGACACGATGCATGATTATCTCTACATTTTGTCTCGAAAGCGGGTTGCAGAATCTTTAGTTTCTATGAACTACCCCGCCCTATTGAGAAACGGGGTTTCAGCAGACCCGTCCTTAAAGCGTGATTTTTGACCTTGTTCTGTCTTATTCAATATTGGCAATACGGAAACCCATCTGACATTCATATTGTTCGGGTTGGTGACTAGTGGGTTGACGAACCAGATGAGCACAACTGAGTTGATGATTTTTCCAACGGGGTTGACCACTTTGGTCGGCGAGTAAACAGCCTTGACAGACTTGATGGGGATCAAGAACTTGATTATCCGTTAACATCACTAACATAAATCTTCCCTCCGACTGATCCGCTGTCCTTAACTGTATTGTAAGCCAAATCTCTGAAATCATATCCTGTTATGACTTACAACTTAATAATTTAAAGAGATTTGTTGGAATTCGAGAAGGGAGCAGTTAGGCAAGTTATCATAAAAGGCTTGAGAGAACTTCTATCTTACTCCTTACACTATCTTGGGATCGGAGACGATTTTTCAGAGGCACGGATGGGGTTTCTCAAGGTTTGAACTTCTGTTGAGAGGATATTTTGACTGTGAACAACACGAGCCTAGAAATTTTACAGCAAACTGATGAGGCGATCGCCAACATAATTAGCCATGAACTGCAGCGCCAACGAGATCACTTAGAATTAATTGCCAGTGAAAACTTTACTTCTGCGGCAGTGATGGCAGCCCAGAGTTCTGTGTTAACCAATAAATATGCCGAAGGATTACCAAAAAAACGGTACTATGGCGGTTGTGAATTTATCGATCAAGCGGAACAGTTAGCCATTGATCGAGTTAAAGAACTGTTTGGTGCAGCCCATGCCAACGTTCAACCCCATTCCGGCGCTCAAGCCAATTTTGCTGTATTTCTGGCGTTGCTGCAACCAGGGGATACTATTATGGGGATGGACTTATCTCATGGGGGACATTTAACCCACGGTTCTCCAGTAAACGTTTCTGGAAAATGGTTTAATGTGCAGCATTACGGTGTGAGTCAGGAAACGGAACAATTAGACTATGATGGGATTTTAGACCTCGCCAAACAGCATCAACCCAAACTGATTATTTGTGGATATTCCGCTTATCCTCGGTTAATTGACTTTGCTAAGTTCCGGGAAATTGCGGATGCAGTGGGGGCTTATTTGTTAGCCGATATTGCCCATATTGCGGGGTTAGTGGCAACGGGTCATCATCCCGATCCCATTCCCTACTGCGATGTGGTCACCACCACCACCCACAAAACTTTACGGGGACCTCGGGGTGGTTTAATTATGACCCGTGATGCCGACTTGGGTAAAAAGTTTGATAAAGCGGTTTTCCCAGGGACTCAAGGTGGCCCCCTGGAACACGTCATTGCCGCCAAAGCGGTTGCCTTTGGGGAAGCATTGCAACCGGAATTTAAGCAATATTCCGCCCAAGTGATTGAAAATGCTCAAGCCTTAGCCACTCAGTTACAACAACGGGGTTTAAAATTGGTTTCCAATGGCACGGAGAATCACTTAATGTTAGTGGATTTACGTTCTGTGGGGATGACGGGTAAACGGGCGGATCAATTGATGAGTGAAGTCAATATCACCACTAATAAGAATACGGTTCCTTTTGATCCCGAATCTCCGTTTGTCACCAGTGGTTTACGCTTAGGCAGCCCCGCCATGACTACACGCGGCATGGGAACGGCAGAATTTACTGAAATTGCCGATATTATTGCAGAACGCCTGCTGCAACCGGATGATGAGACGGTGGCGCAAACTTGCCGTCAACGAGTGGCGAGTTTATGCGATCGCTTCCCCTTATATCCTCACATTACTTCAAAAGAGGCAGTATCGGTTTAATTTTTAGGTAAAGGCGTTCGGCGGTAACGTCTTTACCCCGTTTTTCCTTGTTTCTTACCTAAAACCCACATTCCGCAGGTGGGTCAGACCAATAAATAATATTTTTGACATGGTGCACCGAGAAACTGAAGAATGCTTTGATGCTCCTGGGTTAAGTTAACAATCTGCTGCACTCCATCAAGCATGACCCAGTGAATCGACTGAAAACACTGAAACACCCAACCCATTGTCGGGGTAATAGCTCTCATCTCCAACCTGCGGAATGTAAGCTATAAAAAAAATGCGTTGGTTTTTGAAATAGATTGGCAATGGCTCAACTCACTTTCGATAAAATTTTACCTAAATCTAGCGAAGCTTATGCCGCAGGCGTCTGTGGAATGTTAGTTCTCCTCGGTTGGCTGGCACTTCATTTTAATAGCGTGGGTCTAGCAATATTCATTTTGACCGCTGCTTATGTGATTGGCGGTTATGAAAGCACAAAAGATGGATTGACCACCCTGTGGCAGGAAAAAGAACTCGATGTCGATTTGTTGATGATTGTCGCGGCTTTGGGGGCTGCTAGTTTAGGATTATGGCGACAGGAATACCACTTAATTATTGATGGGGCGATCTTAATTCTAATTTTTGCCATCAGTGGTGCGCTAGAAGACTTTGCCATGGAACGGACAGAACGCAATATCAAGTCCCTGATGGCTGTGACTCCCGATACCGCCCGATTGCTTCATCATGGCCAAGAACAGTCGATTGCGATCGCTCAATTACAAGTGGGAGATATAGTACTCGTTAAACCGGGAGAACTGATTCCCATTGATGGGATGATTTTAGAAGGCACAACCACCGTCAATCAAGCGCCCATTACGGGAGAATCGATTCCGGTTGATAAGGCCATTGGGGATGAAGTGTTTGCCGGAACCCTCAATGGTAATGGGGCGTTGCAACTAAGAGTTCATCAACCCCCAGAAAGTAGCCTCATTCAGCGCGTGATTCGTTTAGTCGAACAAGCCCAAAATCAAGCCCCTCCCTCTCAACAATTTGTAGAACGGTTTGAACGGGGTTATGCCAAAGTCATTGTTTTATTGGGTTTAATTTTAGCAATCTTACCCCCTTTCATTTTAGGGTGGGATTGGGAAACCACGATTTATCGGATGCTGATCTTTTTAGTCGTCGCTTCTCCTTGTGCCCTCATGGCCTCCATTATGCCCACACTACTGTCTGGCATTGCTAACGGGGCAAAACAGGGGATTTTATTTAAGAATGGGGCGCAGTTAGAGAAAATGGGTCGAGTGAATGCGATCGCCTTCGATAAAACCGGAACCCTGACTCTAGGACAATTAGAGGTGGTTGAAATTATTGCGGCTGCCGGACATACAACAGAAGAAGTGTTAAAGTACGCGGCTGCGATTGAATCCGGTTCAGAACACCCTATTGGTGCCGCCATTCTACAAGCCGCCCAAGCCGCTGACTTAACCTGGCCAAGCGCTACTGAGATTCAAGCCCAAACCGGCCGAGGGATTGTGGGAACTGTGGCAGGATTGCTGGTAATAGTCGGGAAAGACCCCGAAAATCCTTATTCTGATGAATTAAAAGCGGCGAGTCATCGCTTAGAAACAGCCGGTCAAACGGTGGTGTGGGTGAGTGTGGCAGAAGAGGTGTTGGGGATGATTGCCGTTGCCGATACCGTTAAACCGGAAGCCGTTAGCGCGATCGCTCAGTTAAAACAACTGGGAATTGCAGAAACTGTGATGCTGACCGGAGACCATAAACGCACAGCCGATAGTGTGGCTCAAGTGCTGAATTTGGATCGGGTTTATGCTCAACTCTTACCCGAAGATAAACTCAGCGTGATTACCCATCTACAAAAAAAGTATCATAATGTCGCAATGGTGGGAGATGGGATTAATGATGCCCCGGCTTTAGCGGCTGCCACTGTCGGAATTGCTATGGGGGTTGCAGGGACAGATGTGGCCTTAGAAAGTGCCGATATTATTTTAATGTCGGATCACTTAAGCAAATTATCCCAAGCCATTCAACTGGGTCGTCGCGCCAATCGGATTATTCAACAAAATATTATTTTTGCAATCTCGTTTATCGGCTTGCTATTGGTGGCTAATTTTGTCGGTCAGATCAATTTACCCATGGGGGTGATCGGACATGAAGGTTCAACCTTACTGGTGACTTTAAATGGTTTACGTTTGCTGAAATAGGAGAATCATTTGATATAATCTCAATAGGGGATGATTATTGAGAATTCAAACCCGATTCACACTGTGACCGATAGCCGTATTTTTGAAAGCATACACTTTAATTTACCCCTCTGTTTTTAACTTTAGATGTATCATAAATGTTGTACGCAAATGTAGTCAAATGTAGTCAAATACCGTCAAATCTGTCATGAGTTTCTGTAGCAAACTTTGCTGGAAAATTCCGTTAAAACTTAGTGACTTCGCTCTCAAGTTTAATGGTACAATAA